>Ga0070735_10002520_pt1 | contig 16565 bp, 15 predicted proteins | sample Coa_R1_FD_66443 | JGI IMG/M metagenome (GOLD analysis project Ga0070735, IMG submission 66443) | Surface soil microbial communities from Centralia Pennsylvania, which are recovering from an underground coalmine fire - Coalmine... | ecosystem: Environmental > Terrestrial > Soil > Unclassified ... | reverse complement strand
GGGTGTCCCTGGTCCGTTCTCTCGCTTCGCTCGAGCGGGCGGCCATGAACGGGAGGGTCGCGCCATGGTCCTCCGGAGGTTCACGGCGCTCCGAGCGTGGTGTCTGAAAAAGCCTTTGGTTCCGCGGGGTGCCCTGGCGCCACCCGCGGGCACGCCGGCTGCTATGGATCGAGAGGAGAGGTACCCGCCGTGCTCCAGCGTCTTTCCCCGTTCATCCTCGCCGTTTCCTTGGTCACCGCGTGCGTCGCACGGAGCGCCGGATCGGCCGGGGAGGACACGTCCGGGGCCGAGGACGTGGCGAACACCGAGTCGAACCTCGAGTCGCTGGGCAGCTCGCTCGTCAACAGCAACGGCCAGTCGCTGACCACGGCGTCCTTCGCGGGTGAAGGGGACCTGCACGTCGAGAGCCCGACGACGGTCGCCAACCCGGGGTTCTGGTTTGAGCCCGCCGGCTGCCTTCGCATCACCGCCGACGCCGCCCAGCGGCACGCGAGCTACGTGTTCGGAGGGTGCACCGGTCCGCTCGGCCTGCTCGAGCTCACCGGAACGGTGACCGCCGACTGGACGACGACGGGCGCCGGGCAGCTTCAGATCAGCTACGCGGCTCAGGGCTTCAAGGTCAACCGCTCGACCATCGACACCTGGCAAGCGACCGCCATCATCACGGCGAGCGGGAACGCGCGCGAGATGACATGGAACGCGATGCTCACCGGGACGACGGCGCGCGGGCGGACCTTCCACCGCACCAACCAGAAGGACCTCAAATGGACCGTCGGCGAGCCGTGCCTGTCGGTGAGCGGCACCTCGGACGGGACGGTCCTCGGGGTCGACCTGGCGACGACGATCACGAGCTACCAGCGCTGTGCGGATGCCTGCCCCGAGGCCGGCAGCGAGATCGAGGTGCAGAACCGGCGCAACGGCGACTCGATCGACATCCAGTACGAGGGCGGCCCCCGAGCGAAGCTCACCGTGAACGGAAAGACGGCCCAAATTGGGCTGAGCTGCGGGGACTGACCGACCCGATCCGTGCTAGCCTTTACGCGGAGGCGGGGGCGGCGCATGTCCGAAGGCTCGCGCGTTCGTACGAAGAAGATGCTCCTCGTGGCGGCCGTGGGGGTCGGCACGGTGAACTACTTGGCGTGCGGGAGCGATGCACCCCTCGGCAATCCGGGGGCCACGGTCCCGGACGGGTCGGCCTCCGACGCGTACATCGCATCGGGCAACCTCGCGCCCCCGCCCGCAGACGGGTCGTCGCCCGGCGCCGACGTCTTCATCGGATCGGGCAACCTCGCGGCGCCCTTGCCCGATGCCAGTTCACCCGCGACGGATTCCTCAATTCCGCCGAAGGACGGCTCCACCGACGCGCCCGGCGCCGGGCCCGATGCGCCGTCCGACGCGGCCCACGACGCCACGTTCGACCGGTTCATCGGTTCGGGCAACCTCCTCGCGCCGCTCCCGGACGCGGGCGTCGACTGAGATGGGCGAGCCCGCGCTCTTCGAGCTCGAGCTCTTCGGCGAGGGGATCGAGCGGCGTTACCGCAAGATGCGGCCGGAGGTAGAGGCCATGCCGTGGGGGACGCTCTCCCTCGACGGCCTCTCGCCCAAAGACTTGCTGCAAGCCCGAAAGCAATGGACGGGCGCGGCGTTCCAGGAGCACCGCACGGCAATCGCGTGCGCCGCCACGCTGCGTGTCCTCATGGAGGCGCGCGCTCCGCTCGACCTAATCGCCCTGGGCGCGCGGTTCCCGCTCGACGAGCTCGTGCATGTCGAGCTGTGCTCGCGCATGGCCATGGAGCTCGGCGGCGGGACCGAGATCGTGCACGACCCCGACTGGCTGCTCGTCGACTCGGACCCCGACCGACGCCCGCTCGTGCGCGCGGCGGATCTGGTGGTGCGCTGCTTCTGCGTGGGCGAGGCGCTGAGCATCCCCCTCCTGCGGGGCACGTGGAAGGCCGCCGCCCATCCCCTGCCACGCGCGGTCCTCGGGCGCATCGTGCGCGACGAGGCGATGCACGGCACGTTCGGCTTCGCGTTCCTCGACTGGGCGCGGAGCGAGCTCGGGGACGAGGAGCGCCGCTACCTGGCGTCTCAGGGCGACCGCGCCATCCGCGCCATCCGGCGGCAGTGGGACGCGATCCGCGCCGTCAAGCCACGGCCCGTCCGGCCGAACGACCCGATCGCGTGGATGGAGTCGAGCGCCTACCTGGCCCTCGCCGAACGCTCGATGCGAGAGAAGGTCGTGCGCCCGCTGCTCGCGCGCGGCATCCCGGTCACGGCGTACCCAGCGTGACGACGCCGAGCTCGCGCGTGCGCACCGCCGGCGATCCCCACGCGTCGGGATCCGTCCTGAGCCACACGACGTCGGCTCGGACCCGGGTCGCCCCGCGCAGCGCGCGCTCGACCGCAGGGCGGCCGCGCCGGTCGGCGGCGAGGTAACGCACGAGCCGATCGGTCGAGAAGGGCACCCCGTAGAGGCCGGCCACGCTCCACACCGTGCCCCACTCCTGCTGCGTGCGCCGCCCCGCGTCGTCGCGGGCGTGCGGCACGACCCGGGGGGCGCCGTCGCCGAGGGCGGTCAACGCGAGATCGGGCAGGGTCGGCGAGGCGATCCACTGAAAGGTCGGGTAGCAAGCGAAAGGGTAGCTCTGCGTGCGGCCACGCAAGCCTTGGAGGACGTTCGCCGCGACGAGCACCGCCCCGACGACGGACACGGGAGCGAGTCCCCTCTGCGTCGGCTGCGCCGGTGCGTCCGTTCCGCCCCACGGCAGGAGCAGCACGTACGCGGCGCAGAGGCTCGTGAAGGGGATTAGCATGAAGTGCTGGATGGCCGCGTGGAAGGCGAGCCCCGCGCCGGCAAGCCCGAGGCGCACGCGCGGTCCCAGGTGCACGAGCGCGACGAAGCTCAGTTCGAACGCGAGCGTGAGGAGCCCGAGCGTGTGGATGACGGCGGGCATGCGATCGATGCGCGGCTCCGGGACGATGCCGTTCTCGAGCCACTTGGCGTGCATCTGGAGCGCGAGGTTGTCCGAAAGCGCCCATGCGAGCCCCGACTCGTGGAGCTTCCAGAAGCCAGGAAAGAAGTAGACGACGCCGAGGAGCGTGCGCCCGGCGAAGACGGCGAAGCCGAAGACCGCCCTCCGGTCCGCGGCGCCGACCAGGCGACTTGCCGGAGATTGGCCCGGCGCCGACGCGAGCCAAGCGTCGACCGACAACGCGTCCCCCGACGGGCACGCGAGCAGGATGGCGAGCAACCAGAGCAGGTGCATGTCGTGCACGACGGCCCCGCCGAGCTGCACGATGCCGAAGAGGACCCACGCGGACGCGAGGAGCATCGCGAGGGCCGCTCGCGTGTAGAGGCCCAGCAGCGCGAGGACCGCGGAGACCGAGTAGGCGTAGAACACGGCCCGCGCGCCGGCCGCCAGAAGGCCGGGCGACGACGCCGCGTGCGCCGCGAGAAAGCGCAGCCCCTCGGGCGGCGACCACGGGAGACCCGCCGCGATGAAATGCAGCGCGTCCCTCGGCTCGTTGGTCGCGAGCAGAATCCCCACGATCGCGACGCGCAGCGCCGCGACGGAGAGCGCCCGCTCGCGCGGAAACATGGTCTCTCGCATGTTACACGGGCGTGGCCCTGGCTGAGCTCGGGCCGCCGCACGGTCGCGGGGGGCAGCCGACGTCGAGAGAACCCTTTACAGGGCGGCCCGCGCGGCGCATAGAATTCCGCGCCCATGCGAGGTTTCTCTTCCCTGGCGACGCTCGGGATCTGCCTCGCTTTCCTGACCCAGGCCCGCGCGGAGGGACTTGCGCGAGCCAAGGGGGCGGGGCCCTCCCCCGCCGCGACGTTGCCGACCGACACGGTCAAGCGGCTCAGGTCGGGGGACGCGGCGCAGGTCAAGGCGGCGCTCGATGACGTCCGGATGGCCGCGAAAGGCGGGGCGCCGGCCGTCCCGACGATCGTCGACCTTCTCAAGCGCGGCCTGCCCGAGCCGCTGACAGAGAGCGCCGTCGAGACCCTCGGCGACACCGAGAGCGAGGGGGCCAGCGAGGTCCTCGGGTGGTACTCGCGCCACCGCAACGCGGCGGTGCGCCGGGCCGCCGTCCAGTCTCTGGCGCGCACGCGAGGGCCGTCCGCGGTCAAGGCGTTGAGGGCCGCGCTCTCCGATCCGGACCCCGCCGTGCGCGGCGTGTCGGCCACCGCCCTCGGGACCCTCAAAGCCAAAGAGGCGGTCGGCGACTTGTTCGTGGCTCTGGATCACAAGGTCGACGAAGCGGCCGCCTCGATCGGACAGCTCTGCGCGGGGCCGGACTGCGAGCGGCTCGCCGGAAAGCTCGGCAGCGTGCACTTCGACGTCGTCACCGGCGGGCTCGACGAGGTCATGCTCCGCCCCGCGCCGGACGTCACCGACGACCTGAAGGTGAAAATCGTCGGTCGTGTCCGAGAGGTGGGGACGGCGGAGGCCAACCGCTTCCTGAAAGAGGTGCAGGCCAAATGGCCGCCGCGCGGGTCGGCGCGCGTCAAGCAATCGATCGACCAAGCGGTCCTCGCCACCACGGGGTCCCCCGGCGCGCCGGGGTCCACGCCATGAAGGGGCGCTGGCTCGCGGCGGCGGCCCTGGCGTCCGCGGTGGCGTGTGGGGGCGGGCAGACGCGCCTCAATCTCTTCTCGACCGACTGGGAGGACGACGGGGGCGTCTCGATCGCCCGCGTCTGGCAGCGCGTCGGCTCCCTCCCCGTCCCCCCCGCGGCCGACGTCGCGCTGGGCGTGGCCGGGCACGCCGACAAGCTGATCGGCCTGCCCCTCGACGGGAGCGCCAAGTGGACGTTCGCGCACCCGCTCGACGCGCGGCCGATCGTCGCGGGCGGCGTGGTCGTCGTCTCGGGCGGCGGCGAGGTCTGCGCGCTCGAGGCGACGAGCGGCCACGTCGTGTGGCGGCGGCCGACGGGCGGGCTCGCGCTGCTCGGCGCGGGCGACGACGGGACGGTCACCGTGGCTGCGTTTCGCAAGCCGGGCGACGTGGGCAGCGTGCTGCTCGCGGTGGCCCACGACGGCCAGGTGGTACGGCAGATCGAGACCGACAAGATGCTTGGCGCGCCGGCGGTGCTCGGGCGCATGGCCTTCGTCCCGTGGGCGGGCCAGTACGTGTCGGTCATCGACCTCTCGAACGGCGACGAAGCGGCGCGCGTGACGCTGCGCGAAGAGACGAGCCGCGCCTGGACGCAGGGCGGCGCCCTGTGGTTCGGCGAGGTGGGCTACTTCCGGTTCGACGAGCGCATGCGCGATGCCTCGAAGGGCCGCGCGACCCACGCGTCGGTGCCCGCAAGAAAGCTCCCGGGCACGCCCCGATTGATGCAGCCGGGCTACGTCTCGCAGGCGCCGCTGGCGGACGCCGAGGACAAGGCGCGCGAGTACGCGCGGGCGGTGGGCAGCGACGCGGGCGCTACCATCGAGGACGGGCGCTTCTACGCGACGTACTTCCGGATCGCGATGGGGTTCGACGCGACGGCGACCGGCGACGAGAGGGACGCGGGGCCGGGGCAGCCGGACGTGGGCCCGCGCGTCGCGTGGGCGCACCTGCACGGCGCGAACTTCCTCGGCGGCGCCGCGGAGTCGGGGGGCATCGTCCTCTGCGACGATCAGGGCAAGGTGGTCGAGCTCGACGCCAAGACCGGGAGCCAGGTGGCCGAGGCCGACCTCGGCGAGCCGGTGCGGGCGTGCGTCGTCAACGTCGACTCACGGCGGGCCAACGGCGCCGCGGAGGCCACGCCCAAGTCTCTCGCCGCGCAGCTGACGGATGTGGTGCTCGCGGACGACCCGCAGCTCGTCGTCGCGCAGCGGATGCTGCTCAAGGAGCTGGCCGAAATGGGCGACGAGCTCGCGACCAAGGCGCTCGTGGACCTGGCGAGCGACCCGCGCACGAGCCCGGATCTCCTCGTCGACGCCCGCGCGGCCCTCGCCAACCGGCGCAACGGCGCAACATATATGGAGGCGGCGCTCGCACGTCATTACGACTACTTGAAGGACGTGCTCCGGCCGCCGCCGGTGGGACCCATCGCCCATGCGTTGGGAGCCATGAACGAAAAGGCCGCGGCGCCGCTGCTCGCCTCCCACTTGTTCGACCCCGCCGACACCGACGACGACGTGCGGGAAACAGCCGCCGCGCTGGCGCGGGTGGGGAGTACACCGGAGCTTCCGGCGATGCGCCAGTTCTTCGGGATGTACCGGGCGAGCGCCGGCACGGACGAAGTGACCGACGCCGTGGTGAGCATCGCCAAGGCGATCGTTTCCCTTGATCCCAAAGCGAGCCGGCCGGAGGTGGAAGCCGCCGCGGCCGACACGATGACCGTCGCGGGCGCCCGGGACCGTCTCGCTGAAGTCCTGACTCCAATGACCAGTGACGCAGGACTGGACGCGGCGAAAAAGGCGAAGTAACTCGTCCGCGGGACCCACATGAGACACCGGCAGCTGAAACTGTGCGGGCAAGCTGCCGGCCGCACACCTAGGAGGCTCGTTATACTATGAAGAATGTACTGATTCTCGTAGCCGCGTCCGGCGCGATCGCGCTCGCGGCAGCTTGCGGTGGGGATGACACCGCTACCCCCCCCGCCGACGGCGGCAGCGGCTCGGCTGAGGCCAGCAGCGGCACCAGCAGCGGCACGTCTTCCGGGACGAGCTCCGGGACTTCCTCTGGCTCGAGCACCGGCGCGAGCAGCGGCGTCATGATGGGCACGGTGGCGTGCCAGAGCGCCGCAGGATGCATGTCGGGACAGATCTGCTGCGGCGCCACCGGCGCCTCGGTCGCCACGAACTGCATGGCGGGACCCGGACCGTGTCCGACCAACACGCTGCTCATGCGGCCGCTCCAGCTGTGCGCCTCCTCTACGGAGTGCACTGGCGGCCAGGTCTGCTCGTCGTACATGATCCCGGTCGTCAACATGACGATCATGATCTGCCAGGCCGGCGAGGGCGGTACGTCCGGTGAGGGCGGCAGCTCCGGCTCCGGTGAGGGCGGCAGCTCGGGTTCGGGCGAGGGCGGCAGCTCTGGCTCGGGTGAAGGCGGCAGCTCCGGCGACGGCGGCACCACGAGCGACGCGCCGACCGGCGGCTGATCGCGTCACGCGAACAGTCCCTAAGATCGCAGCGAGGCGACGCGCCAAGAGGGTGCGTCGCCTCGTTGTGTTTTGTAGACGTCGCGGCACGCGAGTGCCTTGCCGCTCGGGTCCTCTACCGCGCGCTCGGCGGCTGGAGCACGAGTACCGCGCTCGTGAGGTCGCGCGCGATCTTCTCGACCGGCGTCCGAAAGAGCGACCGCCCGGGCGAGCCCTCGAGCAGGACGAGCGTGGCGCCGATCTCGCGCGCGACGGCCTCGACGACGCGGACGGCGTCCGCCCCGACGCGCGCGTGCGCCACGACGTAGTCGGCGCGGCCGGGGAAGAGGTTGTTCACGAAGCGCAGCGCCTCCTCGCGCGCGTCCTCTGCTAGGCCGCCGTACGACACGGGCGCGCCCGCGCCGGCGAGGAAGGCCGCGTTGTCGCCTTGCTCGGCCAGGTGGAGCAGGTGCACCTCCGATCCGAGGCGATCTTGCAGCAGGAGCGCCGTCGCGAGCGCGTGCCGCGACGCGGCGGAGAAATCCACGGGCACGAGGATGCGATCGAACGTCGGAGCCGCGCGAGTAACGGGCGAGGCGCTCGGAACGCCGGCTGCGGACGGTCCCTCGCCGGACAGGTCGATGACGCGCGACGAAGGCGGCGCTTGAGGAAGCGGGAGCGGCGGACCTTCCTCTCCCGGCCACCCGGGGCGCGCGACGATGTGGATCGTGATGCTCGTGCCGTCGACGCACCAGAAGCGGCCGCTCACGTCGGCGGCGAAGTCCCGCACCTCGACCCCGGATGGGAACGCGAGCCGCTGCGCAACCGCCGCCGTGCTCGGATCGATTCGCACGAGTTCGCGGGAGGTCGCGCTCCACAGCTCGCCCGCGGCCCAGGTGAGCCCGCGCAGCGCCTCGCCCGTCTCCACATCGCTGGCGACGATGCCCTCGTTCGCCGGCACGTGCTTGCGGACCTGGACGCGCGCGAGGCGCGTTCCCCCGGCGTGCAGGACGAGCAGGTCATCATCGAGGCGCTCGAAGCCGGTCACTTCGTCGAGCCCGGGAACGAAGCTGAGCGTGACGATGCCGGTCCTCGGGTCGAGGCGCTCGAAGCGCCCCTGCCGTCGCTGCCAGAGGTGGGGGCCGTCGCACGCGAGGCCGCCTGGCGCCGGGAAGGTCTCGAGACGGTCGACGACGCGCCCGCTGCGGGGCACCAGGCGCAACAGGTAGGCGCCGCTGATCACGACGAGGCGCCCGCCCCAGAATGCCGCACCGCACAGCGCGCCGTCCTGATCTGCGACGTCGAGCTCACGGACGAGCTGCGCCGCGTCGCCCGCAGCAAGGGAAGCGTTCATGTCCGGCCGGGCCTCCGCCGCACCACGCTGCAGCCCGCGTGCCGTTGCGGCGCCCGGGGGGCCGCGACTTGGGTACGCGCGATGCACCTCGGGTGCCGCATGCCGGACCCAATCCGCGTGCGCGATGTCGTCCGCAAACGCAGGCTCGAGCTCGACTCGGACGAGCGGGCTTACCGGATCAGCTACGACGTGCTTTTCCCCGACGGGCCCATCCGCCTCATGCCGGACGGGCTCGTCGAATGGTTCTCCCACGGAGAGCCTCGCACCTCGCGCGTGGTGGCCACCACCCTGGGGCAGGTGCGCGCCGGCGAGCGCGTCCTCGTGCGCCTCGACGACACACCCGACCAGTGGTGGCTGTGCGACGTCGAGGCGGCGACGGAGCCGTCGGGTGTCGAAGGCGGCTGATCGAATCCCAGAGGCCGATCAGTTCGGTGCGTAGCCGAGGTAGGCATCATCGACCGCGAAGGTGGCTCCGCCCGTCGTCGGGGCGAAGAACCAGTTGGTCATGAGCGCCGTGGTACCGGAGGGGATCACGTACTCGACCGACAGGGGGGTGACCGCGCCGGGGACGAGGGAGACCGATGTGCATGAGTACTGGCTGTTCCAGTTCTGGTCGTAGATGCCCGCGCACGTCTTGACGTTCGCCGTCGCCGCGCCGTCGTTGCGGACTTGGGCGGTTGCGTGGACGGCGCCGGCACCGTTCGCGCCGAGCGAGAGAAAGGCGTTCTGCCCGCTGGACGTGAGGGCGACGAGCATGCTCGACGTCCCGTCGATGGCCTTCGTCGTGAGAGCCGGCGTGCTGCCGCCTGGCCACACTTTGAACCCGTTCGCGCCGGATTCGAAGCCTGGGTCGGAGAGGAGATTTGCGCCGCCTCCGGGAGGGACCACGACGCCGCCGCTCGAACCGCGGGACGACGAGCCACCCGACGAAGACCCGCCGGAGGACGAGCCGCCGCTGATCGACACGCCATTCGCGGTTACGCTACCGTCGGTGTTCACGACGAAGGCCAGGCTCCCCTGCGCGGAGGGCTGCAAGCTGCCGCCGGGTTGCACGTTGACGCTGATCTGACCGCCCGCTGCGGTCGCCGTGACGGAGTAGCCGCTCGACGAGGCGGCCATGTCGAAGAGGACGTGGTCCGCCGCCGCGCTCTGGGCGACCCGGTAGGTCGCGTTCGACGTCTTGGCCGCCGCCGCATGATCGGCGTTGAAGAGGACGACCGCGTTGCGCGCCTGGAGGACGTGCACGCCGACGAGCGACCCCACCGTGACGTTCCCGTCGGAGGTCGAGAGACGGACCTGGTCGGGCGTCGCCCCCGCGGTGACGACCGTGAGGAAGTCCTCGCTCGCATTGGACGAGTGTGTCTCGAGACGCGTGATGCCGGCCGCGATCGCCACTATGTTCACGTTCGGGTTCTCGGGGAGGAGCATGCGAATGCTCCCGCCCGTCACGTCGAAGCGCCTCTGCGTCCCGTCCGAGGTGGTCACGCGCGTTGGGCTCACCGCGGTGTGCCACGAGACCCAGTTGTCGGCGGCTTTCGTCGTCGAGCGGTCGTAGACGACGAAGACGCCGGGGCGCACGTACGCGAAGTCGCGCGTCCACTGGCTGACGACGCCGGCAGGCTCGTACATTTGCTCGAGCTGGACGCCGCGAGCGTGAACGAAGGTGCCGTTGTCCTCGTAACCCTGAGCGTGCGCGCTCGCCGAGCCAGGGCCGAACGCGGCCTGCTTGATGCCCGTCGCCCCGAAGGTGTTGAAGAGCTGGCGCGTCCCGCTCCCGTACGAATCGGCGTAGACGAGGTTCTCGCCGGCCGTTCCGTCGACCTGGGGGAGCTGCCCCGTGGCATTGGCGAGGATGGGCTGGTCCCCCTGCACGACAGCGACGGCGCCGGCGTTGTAGCTCTGCTCGCCGGAGTCGGTCGAGTCGATGTACGTCCCGGGAACGAACGAACCCCAGACGGCGTCCTTCTGCCAGGTCGAACGAACGGCCACGTGGTTTGGGCCCGGGGCGAAATACGAGAGCGGCTTCGCCGAGTAGGCCGATTGCGCCTGCGACGGGTCCCAGTAGAGGAAGCTCTGCCACGGGGCCATCGCGTCGTGGTTCGTGGCCAGGAGGTCCGCTGCGAACGCCTGTGCGATCGGCGCCGCGGGGTCGCCGTTGGCGGCGAGCATGCCTGCCATCGCCGCGGCGGTCGTACCTGGCGGCGTCAGCGTGATTCCGGAGTGGATCGTCCCCTGATCGTCCATGTGCTTGAGCGACGGCCAGGCGAAGTAATTCATATATGCCGCCTCGTCGCGGACGGCGGGGATCTGACTGAACCAGTCGAGCCCCTTCCCTGTCTTCACGGCCCAGAAGAAGAGCGAGTAATTCTCGACGGACCGGGGCCCATACTCCCACCCCTCCGGCCAGCCGCCGCCCGTCATCGACGGCGCGTAGATCGCCTGGATGAGCGCCGGGAACATCCGGCCCTGCACGTCGCTCCAATAGCCGGCCGCCTTCGAGTTGTCCGGGTCGGTCGCGATCGCCGTGGCCGTCTTCGCCAGGATGTAACCGGCGAAGTAGTTGCCGATCGGGGCGTCGTTCGAGAAGCCGCTGGCGTCGTACCAGTCGACCCACGAGCTTAGCGACGCGATCACGGTGGCGCGCGTCGAGGCGGGCAGACCGGGGTATAGCCAGTCGAAGCCGAACGCCATGCCAACGCCGTAGTTGCGTATCCCGTAGCCGCTATCGGTGCTGGGCGCCTGGCCGCCCGCCGATGGCGACGTGGACATCGCGAGTAGGACGCGATCGCCCGCCGCGGCGTAGCTGGCCGCAGTCGTCGCGTCGGTCGGCGCGATCGTCTGGTAGCAGAGACCGAGGTCGAGGACCTCCGGCAGGTAGCCATCGCCCTGGTAGCCCTGTCCTACATCCGGAAAGTTCGGGTAAGCGTTGCCACTGGGAACGTTGGCGGTGCCCGTCACGAGCCCATCGCAATGCGTCTTCAAAGCCGTCCATGCCGGGTCGTTCGCGGAGGCGCGCGCCTGAAGGCGCGTGAGGACGGGCGCCGTGAGGAGCAGTCGGGCCGCGTGACCGGAGGTAGGCTCGCGCGATCTTCCGGTTGGCTCCCGCGTCGCGCCGCCGCAGGCCGCAAAAGTAACCAGGGGGACGAGAGAGAGCGCACGAACGTAAAATGATTTCATGAGCGATGCTCCGACTGGGCCCCGCGCACCGATGGGTCACGAAGAGCCGATCGAGGGCAGTCCGACGGCGGGCTGCGCGTTGCGAAGGAAGAGGACGGCAGTCCCCACCCGCGCACCGCGCCTGCACGCGGCCCGAGGTGGACCCGCTTCGTTGCCATGACGACCCTGAGGCCGCTCGAGAAGACCGATTCACCCCGCCGGAGCGGGCTCGTCGGCAGCTCGCTTTCGAACCGTCGAGGTCCCTTCTATCGGACGCGATCGGTTCTGCGCAAACCATTTTGCGCTTGAGCTCTCGAGGTCCAGGCGTGACGGCGCGCCCTTGCCTGCCTTCTTCTGCTTCGATTCCATCGTGTTCCGCGCAGCGCGCGTCGACTTGCGCTTCGCTGCGGCCGCCGCCTTCTCCTCGACCGTCAGCGGCGCGTCCGGCGCGCCTCCGAAAGCGCCCTTCACGAACGACGCGAACGCACCGATGAACGTGCGCAGCCGAGAAGCGGAGCGCCGCGTGGCTCTCGGCGCGCAGGGCCGCGAGCCTCTCACCGTGGTCCCGGGCGCCCCCTGGAGCGCCGCCGCCGCATCTCCTACCAAGACCGCCCCCTACCGCGGTTCCGGCGGCCCTGCGGGTCCCGGCTTTTTTTCCGTGCCCGACCGGCACCCACAGGGCATGCTCCAGAGGGAGTGTTCCTGTAGGGGTCACGTGGCGCGTTGCGCCATGAGAAGGGTTTTCCGGCAGTTCGTGGGCCTGCTTAGAAAAGGCTTCGCCTTCAGCGCGGTTCTTCTCGTCGTCGGCTGGGCGGGGTGCAGCGTCGACCCGCAGCAGCGCACCCTCAACCCGCAGCCGTTACCCCCCAACGGGACGCAGCCGAGCACCGGCGCCTCGAGCGGCTCGTCTGGGTCCGGGGCGTTCGGCACAGGCAGCGCGACGGGCGGTCCCGGACAAATGAACGCCGGGGGGGGCAACGGGAGCTCGGGATCGAGCTCCGGGACCTCGGCGCCGGTCGTCGGAGCGGACGCCGGGGCGGGCGGTTTCCCCGGAGGGGGCAGCGGCACGGGCTCGGCCTCCGGCGCCGCCAGCTCGGGAACGGCCGGGGGCTCCTCGGACGCGGGCGCGGTCGACTCTGCACCGGAGGACGCGGGCGTGCCGGACACGGGAACGGGTGACGCCGGCGTGGCGGCGGAAGCCGGGCCGGGCGACGCGGCGTCCGACGGACCGGATGGCGAGACCGACGCGCCGGCGGATGGACCGCCAGCCCCTGACGCGGGTTGCCAGACCATCCTCGAGTGCCCCGTACGGGGTCCGGGCAATCCGGACCTGTGCAACGTCTGCCCCTGGCCCCTCAACGTGATGGCCTGCATCGGCGGGCAATGCGTCTGCGCATGCCAGGCTCGCGACGCCGCGGGGGATTAGGTCGACTCAGTCCGAGGCACCGTCGACGATCCCGAGCTCCTCTTCGCGCGACGAGAGACAACACTCGCTCCCGGCGGGGAAGGTGCTGCACGCGCTCGGCCGGATAGGATAGATGGCGCACCGGTTGTCGGTGCCGAGGTGCTTGCACCGCTTGTCCGGACGCAGCACGAGGATGACCGTCCCGTCGTCCCGCTTCGCGTACGGCGGTCGCCCGAGCTCGCCGCGGCCGGCCTCCTCGAAGCGGCGAACGTCGGATGTCTCGAGCTCGACGCGGTTGTCCTTGCAGCAGGCGCCGCACGCGAGGCAATCGAGCTCCATCTCGCGGGTCGGTCCCGGGTGCACCGAATCGCGCACGACCCGCTCGCGCACGATCGTATAGCAATCGTGCGGGACCCGAATGTACGCCATCCCCGAGAAGGGCCCTCGCCGCGCGGCCTTGTAGTCGGTGCGCCCGAGGTCGAGGACCGACCACCAGCCGAGGTCGTGCTCGTCCCCCGCGCGCGGCCGGGAGAACACGAGCCTCGCCTTGCGCGGCCCGATCCAGACGAGCGCGTGCCCCCCCGCGCGCACCCATTCGGCCGCGCGCTCCAAGTGCGGCGGCACGTAGCTTCGAACGACCGGACGAACCACTTGCACGGCGGGCATTTGCGGCAGACACCGTATAGCCCGTCTCGTAAGCTCGGGCGTGCACTCATGAGAGCCATCGTCATTCGAGAACCGGGCGGGCCAGAGGTCCTCGAACTCCGCAACGTGCCGTCCCCGGAGCCCTCCGGGGGCGAGGTGCGCGTGCGCATCCGGGCCACCGCGGTCAACCGCGCGGATCTGCTTCAGCGGCTCGGCATGTACCCCGCGCCCCCGGGCTCGCCGCCGGACATCCCCGGCCTCGAGATCGCCGGCGAGGTCGACGCCGTGGGGGACGGCGTGCTCGACGTGGCGCGAGGGGACCGCGTGTTCGCCCTCGTCGGCGGCGGCGGGTACGCCGAGCAGGTGGTCCTTCACTCCCGCGCCCTCGCGAAGATCCCCGCCGGGATGGGGTTCACAGACGCGGCGGCCGTCCCCGAGGCGTTCGTCACGGCGTGGGACGCCATGGTGACGCAGGGGCGCCTATGCGCGGGCGAGACGGTCCTCGTCCATGCGGCCGGGAGCGGCGTGGGGACCGCGGCGATGCAGATCGCGCACGCGATCGGCGCGCGCCCCCTCGGTACGGCCCGAACCCCCGAGAAGGTCGGCCGCCTCCGGGAGCTCGGGCTGGGAGAGGGGATCCTCGTCGAGGGCGGGCAGTTCGCCGACGAGGTGAAGGCCCGCACCGACGGCCGCGGCGTCGACGTCGTGGTGGAGCTCGTCGGCGGACCTTACGTGGAGCAGAGCCTCGCCTCCCTCGCGCCGGGAGGGCGAATCGTCGTCGTGGGCACCATGGCGGGCACGCGGACGGAGATCGACCTGTCGCTCCTCATGCGCAAGCGCATCGAGCTGCGCGGGACGACGCTGCGCGCGAGACCCCTCGAGGAGAAGATCCTCGCCGCGCGCGCCTTGCAGCGGCACCTCGTGCCCCTGCTGGCGGCCGGCGTCCTGCGGCCGGTGGTCGATCGGGTCCTGCCGCTCGCACTGGCGGCGGAAGCGCACCGTCTCGTGCAGCAGAACGAGACGTTCGGCAAGGTCGTCCTGGAGACGTGAGTCGCCATGGACTTCAAAGACCTGTTCGATCGACGCATCCTTTCGCTCGCGGGGTCGACGGTCACCGCCGGATCCCTCTTCGTCGGCGGAGGCATCGTCCTCGTGACGATCCTCATCGCCAACGTGGCCGCCTTCTGGACGCGTCGTCTGCTTCGCGCGCGCGAGGCGGGCCAGGGGGTGGAGTTCGCGGTCTCGAAGATCGTCCGCTACACGGTGACGGCCATCGGCCTCGTCGCGGCCGTGAACACGATGGGGTTCCGCCTCGACGCCCTCTTGGCGGCGTCCGCCGTCGTCGCCGTCGGCATCGGCTTCGGCCTCCAGAACATCGCGCAGAACTTCATCAGCGGCGTCATCTTGCTCATCGAGCAACCCGTACGCCACGGTGACTTCGTCAAGGTCGGCGATGCGCTCGGGACGGTGGAAGACATCGGCCTTCGCGCCACGCACATCATCACGCGCGACGAGGTGACGATCATCGTCCCGAACAGCGCGCTCATCGGCGACAAGGTGGTCAACCACTCGCGCCCGACGCACAACCTTCGGATCCGGGTCGGCGTCGGGGTCGCCTACGGCACGGACAGCGCGAAGGTCGTCCGAGCCCTGCTCGAGGTCGCCGGCGAAAACCCCCAGGTCCTCAGCGACCCGCCCCCCGAGGTACGGCTCGAGGACTTCGCGGACTCGGCCCTCTCCTTCGCGCTCCTCTGCTGGATCGCGCACCCGCGCGACGATCTTCGCGTCGGGAGCGCCCTCCGCTTCTCGATCGATCGCGTGTTCCGGCGGGAGGGCATCGAGATCCCGCTCCCGCAGAGGGAACTGCACCTTCACGGCTGATCCGCCGGCGCACGTGGGGTCCCTCGCTCCCGCTCGGGATGACAGCAAGAGGGGAAATCCGGGCGTCGCCCCGTCGACCGAGATTCAGTGATTGCGCGCGTGCTCTAGACACAAGGCGCGCTGCTTGCCGCCGCACTTCTCGCACGAGCAAACGCGGATGTCCGCGCCAGAGTCCTCGCGGGCCCCGCAGATGGCGCACGTGCGTTTGCCGAGGTCGGGCGAGCTTGGCCGAAGGGCCTCCCGCCGGGCGCGCTGCTCGGCCTGCAGACGCTTTCCGCGGAGGAACGACGCCCAGTGCCCGCCGAAGAAGAGCGCGTAGTTCACGACCGAAGCGGCGATCGCCGTCTTTTCCGACAAGTCCCCGGTGAATGCCATGTAGCCCATCCACGCAGCGGTCCCGATCCCGAGCCATTTCACCTTGATCGGGACGACGAGCATGAGCTGCACCACGACGTCGGGGAAGAGCGTCGCGAGCGCGAGGATGAGCGATACGTTGAGCCACACGTTGGTGGCGGGGCCGCCGACGATCGCCCCGACGATCGTCGCGACGGCGCCGACCAGATAGTAGACGTTGAACTTGAACGGCCCCCAGTGCTGCTCGAGGGTCGACCCGATCCACCACGTGAAATAGAGGTCGATGAGGATGAGCCAGGACGACCTCGTCGGCGGGATGAAGAGGAAGGTCACCAGGCGCCAGACCTCGCCGTGACGCACGGCGTCCACGTCGAGGACCAGCCGTTCCACCGACTCGGGCCGCGAGGAGGACAAGACCCACACGATCGCCGTCCCCGCCACGACGATGAGCATCAGGTTCTGGACGGCGAGGCCCCCGAGCTTACGCTCGAGGCGTGCGATCAAACGCTCCATCCTGGCCCACGCCGGTTAGCACGTCGACGTCGGGCCCGCCTCCGCGGCTCAGCCCTTGACGAAGGGCATGTACGCGGGCCGCCAGAACTTCGACCGGACGAACGCCGCGGCCCCTTCGCGCGTCGTCTGTCGGGTCCGCGCGACGCCGTCGTCGAACGCTTGCTCGAGCACGCG
>Ga0070735_10002517_pt1 | contig 16567 bp, 8 predicted proteins | sample Coa_R1_FD_66443 | JGI IMG/M metagenome (GOLD analysis project Ga0070735, IMG submission 66443) | Surface soil microbial communities from Centralia Pennsylvania, which are recovering from an underground coalmine fire - Coalmine... | ecosystem: Environmental > Terrestrial > Soil > Unclassified ... | reverse complement strand
ATGGCGCGGGCATAGCGCGCGGGTTTGCTGTTGTCGCTCAAGGGATAGCGATTGAAGATGGACTGCATGGGCTCGATGTAACCAGCGAGCTTGGCCTGCAGCATTTCGTATTGGTGCTCTACTGCCGGATCTTCCGGCACGTCTTTGTAGGGCGAGGCTTCGACTTCGGTCTCGAGGTTTGCGACGCGATCGCGACCGACCGGATGGTCGGCGGCAAACGGATCGATGCGATCAGCCGCCATGGCTTCTTCATCGGCGAGCCGTTGGAACGTCGCAAGGAGGCCACGCGACGATTGGTGCGTCTTGTCGAGTAGCTTGATCGCAATCTGGTCAGCGGTTGCTTCCTGTACCCGGCTGAATGCGTTGAACTGGGCCTGCGCCACGCCCTGCCCACCGAGCAGGATCAACATGCCCGCCTGGCCCGCGCCGGCCGCGATCGCGGCGATACCGATCACCATCGATAGCAGCATCGGAATTGTGGCTTTCTCGATCGCCGCCGTGTCGCGCGAAAGATGGCCGGCAACGATGTGCCCGGTCTCGTGCGCCATCACGCCCTTCAGCTCGAGCGCATTCTTGGCGAACATGATCATGCCGGTCTGGATAAACATATTCTGGCCTTCGGCGACGAACGAATTCACCGAGGGATCGTTGACGATATAGATGTGAACACCAGCGGGGTCGACGCCTCCGGCGCGAAGCAGCGGATCCTCATAGCTGCGCAGCGCTCTTTCGGTCTCTGTGTCGCGCAGTAGCAAAAGACCTTGTGCCGCCGCGGGCGCTGTGAATGCCGCGAGACAGCCGAAGAACCCGGCGAAAAAGCCGATCGCACGCGCTGCACCTGATATAAATGTCCCGGCGCGCTGCACGAGCGAGACAGGGTTGCAAAAAGCCAAGGCTTGAACTCTCCTAGTGTCCCCCGCGCCCCTCACTTGCACGGGACCGTATGTGGGCCCGTCACAGGCGTCAACGGACGGAACAGCGCGGCGGCTAACATCAGGGAAAAGTGACTTCGATGCTGCATTCACGGGTCTTGGCCTGCCTTGCAAGTTTGCTCTTGTGCGCCTGTTCGGTCGATTTGGGCGGTTCTCTCGGCCTGGGTGGCGGCAGCGGTGCGCGGACCGGCTCGCTGATCGTTGGCGACGAGCCCATTGCGGTTCGCGCTGGAGCGACGATCCTTGCGCAGGGCGGGAGCGCCGTCGACGCGGTCACTGCAACGTATTTTGCCCTTGCCGTAACCTTTCCGGTTTCTGCGGGATTGGGCGGTGGCGGAATTTGTATTGTCCACGACGGCGCAACCGGGCGGAACGACGAATTCGACTTTCTTCCCCGCGACGCGAGCGGCGGCGGAGCATATGCCGTTCCCGGCAATGTGCGGGGTTTCGCCGTGATGCAGAATGGTTACGGTAGACTTCCCTGGCAACGCGATGTCTCGTTGGGCGAAGGTTATGCGGCTGCCGGTTTTCCGATTTCACGCGCGTTGGCAGCCCATTTGACCGAGGTGCAAGATGTAATTCGTCTCGATGCTGTGCTCGCTGCGGAATTCCTCGACGAATCGGGCAAGCCGAAAGCCGAGGGCACGGTAGTCTCCGCCCCCGAACTGGCACAAACACTCGCCGCGGTCCGTGTCAACGGCGCCGATGGCTTTTACAAAGGCGAGGTCGGCGCGCGGATCATTGCTTACTCGCAATCCCAAAACGGGGGGATTGCAGTCGCGGATTTTGGCGCTTCTGGCGTCGCCACCGGAACGCCGCAAGCGCTTCAGATGGGCAGCGTGTTAGTTTCGTTTCCTTCGCAACGCACCGGAGCAGGCGCCTTCGCCGGTGCGTTGTTGGACACGCTAAATCGCGCGCAGTCGACCAATATAGGGTCGACCGATCTTCAAGCCTCTGTTGTCTATGCAGTGAAACAGGCGCTTTCTCATTTTGCCGTCGCAAATTTGCCGAGCGACCTCGGCGCGACCGGATTCGCAGCAGTCGACGGCACCGGACAAGCGGCTGCTTGTGCCGTTACGATGAACGGGCCGTTTGGTTCGGGGCATAACGCGACTGGAACCGGTGTGACATTGGCGCGTGCGCCATCGTCTGGGCCGGCTGGCGTCGCGTCGGCATTCCTGACGCCAGTCATTGCGCTGCAAGGGCAAGGCGGAGCGGTTTCGCTCGCCGGCGCTGGAGCGGGTGGGCCGAACGGCACGGCCGCAATTGGTTATGCCCTCGCGCGGCTTGCGCGCGGCGATACGCTGGCAAGTTCAAGCGATATTCGCTCGACCGGCGTCGCCAACGACACGGTCAATGTCATTGCGTGTCAATCCGGAACATGCGTGGCGCTTCCCGATCCAGCTGCGCACGGACTGGGCGCGTCGAGCGAGGAGGGACTTTGACGCCGGTCCTCTGCGCGTCAAGATCTGAAGGCGCGCTGCCACCAGCCTTTTTTCGCCGGCGCGGCTGGCTTGTCGTTCTCGCCAGGCGTGGTGTCGATGTCCGCCGGCTCCTCGAGCGTCCATGAGGGAGCCGACGAAGCGTTGGGCGCAACGCCCGGGGTCTCGCTCGGCGTCGTATCGACTTCGTCACTCACCGGCCCGAACCGATCTTGCGGCGAAGTGCTGTGCAATGGCGCTTCGGAAGTCGGCGCATTGGGAGGTTGAGCGAATTGATCGCGATTGCCGCCCCTACGGCCGCGGCGCCGACGCCGTCTGCGCCGCGGCGCACCGTCGCCTTGCGTGTTCGTAAATCCGACCTCAGGGCGAGCTTCGTGGTGCGATGCAGGCTGAGCCGGGTCTACTTCCGTGGCGCCCGTCAGCTGTGCGGTCGAAAAGGCTTCGCCGCCTTCGATCACCGGAATGCCGTCATCAGGCGAGGCTTGCTCTCGCTGTCCGTCGTTGTGGCGCTCGCGCCCACCCCGATTGCGTCCACCACGCCTGCGCCGCCGGCGTCCGCCTTCGCGCGCCGGTTCGTTTCGTTCGTGCGGCGATTGCGGTTCAGGAGTACTGGCCTCAGCCGCCTCGATGATCTCGTCTTCTTCGTCGAGCTCTTCTTCTTCCGCGATGGCGGGATCTTCTTCCGGCATCACCGGTTCGCTCACCTCCGCGATCGCCGGCCGGGGAAAGTCTTCCGGATTGCGCTGGCCGACGCGGTCGATTTCAAATTCACCGGCCATCAACTGGGGTTTTGGCTCGAAATTGATCGTGATTTTGTATTCTGTTTCGAGCCGCGCCAGTTCGCGCCGCTTTTGGTTGAGCGTGTAGATCGCCACATCGGGCGCGACATGGATGGTCAGCCCTTCGGCGCGCTGCTTCTGCGCCTCTTCCTCCAAGCCGCGCAGAACCCTGAGCGACGTCGATTCGACTGAGCGCACGATGCCTTGGCCGCCGCAGTGCGGGCAGGGGACCGTCGATCCGGCGATGACGCCGGCACGCAGGCGTTGGCGGGACATTTCCAACAGGCCAAATTGACTGATCTTGCCGATCTGGATGCGCGCTCGATCCTTGGCGACGGCGTCACGCAGGCGCTTTTCCACGTCGCGGTCGTTGCGGCTGTCTTCCATGTCGATGAAGTCGATGACGATCAGGCCGGCGAGGTCACGCAGGCGCAGTTGCCGGCCGATCTCCTCGGCGGCCTCGAGGTTCGTCTTGCGCGCCGTCTCCTCGATGGAATGTTCGCGTGTCGCGCGGCCCGAGTTCACGTCGATAGAAACGAGCGCTTCGGTCTGATTGATCACGAGGTAACCGCCCGATCGCAGAGTGACGGTCGGCGAAAACATCGCGTCGAGTTGGGCTTCGATGTGATGGCGCTGGAACAGCGGCACCGGTTCGCCATAGAGCTTGACATTGCGCACATGCGTCGGCATCAGCATGCCCATGAAATCGCGCGCATTCTGATAACCGGCTTCGCCTTCCACGACGATTTCGGCGACATCCTTGTTGTAGAGATCGCGGATCGCGCGCTTGATGAGGTCGCCCTCCTCATAAACCTTGGCCGGCGCATTGGAATTCAGCGTGGTCTCGCGGATCGTGTCCCACATGCGCAGGAGATACTCGTAGTCGCGCTTGATCTCGAGCTTGGTGCGGTTTTCTCCGGCGGTGCGGATGATGAGACCCATGCCCTCGGGAAGTTCGAGCGCCTGAGCCGCCGATTTCAGGCGCTTGCGGTCGTTCGCGTTGGTGATCTTGCGCGAGATTCCGCCGCCACGCGGCGTGTTCGGCATCAACACGCAATAGCGGCCGGCCAGGGAGAGGTATGTCGTCAGCGCAGCGCCCTTGTTGCCGCGCTCCTCCTTGACCACCTGGACCAAGATGATTTGCCTGCGCTTGATGACTTCTTGGATTTTGTAGTGCCGCCGGCGCAGGAAACGTTGCGAAGGACGTTGCGCGTGAAGAGACTGCGCCTCGGCCTCCTGCGGTTCCTCCGACGCGGTCTGCAAGTCGGGAATCTGTTCTGTGATCTCGGGTTCCGCAGTATCGACGTGCACGTGGTCGTCTGCGGGAATATGCGAGGCGGACGCCGCAGCCGTCTGCTCGTCGGCGACGCCTGCACTGGATTCGGCTTGCGCAACGGAATCGATTTCGTCGTCACGCTCGGAGTGATGGATGTGCTCGTACGAATGTTCGTGTTCATGCGCCTCGGAATCGCGGTCGTCGTGGCCATCGGATTCATCGGAATTGACGGCGGTTCCGGGGTGTTCGAAGACCTCGGGGCGCTCGTCTGCCTCGGTTTCGAGCGGGCTCTCGGGCTCCGGCCCATCTTCGGTCGGTAACACTTCCGCTTCTTCGGTAGACTCCTCGTCGGGCGGCCCCACGTCCTGTGCGCGGTCATCTTCGGCGAGTTCTTCGCTCTCGTCCTCGCCGATTTCGGGTTTCGGTTCGGACGTGATTTCGAAGGACTCGATCTCGTCTTCCTGACGTCGCCGCGCCTCGGCTTCCTGCTCGGCGATCAGCGCCTGACGATCGGCGACCGGGATCTGATAGTAATCGGGATGAATTTCCGAGAAAGCGAGAAAGCCCTGGCGGTTGCCGCCATACTCGACGAAGGCGGCCTGAAGTGAAGGCTCTACTCGCGTGACCTTGGCAAGATAGATGTTGCCTTTCAGCGGCCGCCTGCTCGCGGCCTCGAAATCAAATTCCTCGACCTTCTGACCGTCGAGAACGACGACACGCGTTTCCTCCGGGTGACTGGCATCGATAAGCATGCGCTTGGGCATTGAAATCTCCGTGCGGGCCCCGCTCGCGCTTCGCGCTTCGTCGCGCCGACAAGCTGCAGAGGCTGACCCGATTTGTTGTGGACGCGCGCGGCCCTGCCGCAGGCAGCAAGCCGGCTGCGGACTTGGAAGATGGGACTGGCGCGAAATCGATCATTGAAAACGTAATCTTTTTGGCCGGTCGGAGCGGCCGAGGGCTGCTGCTGCAATGGACGGATGCGACGCTTGGCCCTTTGGGCCTAATGGCGCGAACTCCGGACCACTGCACCTCACGATCCATTCACCCCTGTGACGGCCGGCGCAGCAGGTTTCACTTGTAGGAGCCCGGTCCTTGCCGAGCAAGGGAAACGTCCGAATTTCTGGATGTCCTGTAAAGTTGAGCCGCCAAGCTCTTGGATTTGACCAAAAATTTCATGGGTTCGGGGGCTGCCAATCTGGGCCAACGGACTCCCTGAAACCTCTTAGACGGCCAATGGCTACAGATAAAATTACCGTGATTTCTGATTTATCCCTTGTGCTCTAAGCCGTTGCGCCATCGTAAATTTATTACGTCAATGACATAGTCGATGAATCGCCGCCGGCGGGGCAAAGAGCGGATTCGATGGGCGGCGGTCCGTACCTCGGGGGATCTGATGAATAACAACTCCAGCCTGACCATTTGGCGCCATGTTTTGCTCGCTGGCGCCGGTCTCCTCTTGGCCGCACCCGTCGGAGCCATCGCCGACGATGAGACTGAAACTGTCGTCGTCACTGGCACCCGCATCCCAAGACCGGAGTTCGATCTGCCCAACCCGACGATGACGGTCGGTTCGGAGCAAATCGAGCACAGTGGTACGGTCGACCTCGGTGACTACCTAAAACGGATACCCGCGCTCGTCGGCTCGTTGGGAAATTTCCAGACCAACGGCTATGCCACGCCGGCCTCCAACGATGGCTCGTCCCTTGGCGGCTTGAACCTCCTTGATCTGCGCAATCTCGGTTACGTGCGCACCCTGGTGCTCATCGACGGCCATCGCACGGTCGGCGAGTCGACCGGGAGTTCCGCCGTCGACATCAATTCCATCCCACTCACATTGATCGACCGTGTCGAAGTAGCGACGGGAGGAGCGTCCGCCATCTACGGCGCCGACGGTGTTTCCGGCGTCGTCAACTTCATTCTCAAACACAATCTCGAAGGCATCCATACTCGCGTGCAGGCAGGGACTTCGGAAGATGGAGGCGGCAGTAGTTTCCTGACGGCTATCTCGGTCGGCCACAATTTCGACGACGACAAGGGCAACATCACGGCGACGTTCGAGGGCACTTATCAGGACCATCTGTTCTTCACCCAGCGTCGGTTCACCCGAGTGGGCGGCATTCAGTTCTTCGTCTCGAATCCGGATAATCTGGATGGCTCGAATCCCAACTTGCCGGCGAATATTCCGACCGCCGATGCCCAGTTTGAGTTTTCTGCTCCCACGGGCGCGATCAACACGGACATCACCAATTCCTTCGACCCGAACTTCCTGGGCAACGGCCAGCCCTACATTCTGGGCACCGATATCGGCAACGCGTCGCGCATCGGGTCTTCAGGAATGCCCTATGCGAACGATCTGCAGGGCGACTTCCAGCCGCTGAACCGGCGACAGATTGTGCAGGTCGACGCCAATTACGACTTTTCGCGCTACCTGAATGTCACAGCCGAATTCCGCTATGCGCATGTCGACACCAAATCGGCATCGACTGCGCCGTTCGACGACTTCACCGTCATTCTTCCGGACAATGCGTTCCTGCCGGCCAATGTCGCGAGCGCAATCCGCGCGGGCAACGCCGGCTTCGGCGTCCTTTCCGAGGACTATCTGTCGATCCGCAACAAGGAACGGGTCGACCGCAATACGTATAGATTCGTCTTCGATGCGAAGGGCGACCTGCCTGGCCCCGACTTTCTCGATCTCTTCAAGTGGGACCTGAGTTACGTCTACGGCCAGACCGACATCGACGACGTCAACGTCGGAAACCGCATCACCGATCGATTCTTTGCCGCTCTCGATTCCGTCATCGATCCAGCGACCGGCAAACCGACCTGCCGTTCGAATCTCAATCCCGCCGCCGTGCCGCCCGACCTTTCCATGGTCGATGCGCTTTTCGGTTTCACCATCTTCGGACCGGTATTCGGCGACCTGACGACGGTTGGACCCGGCGACTATCCGCAGACCTTCACGCCGGGTCCCAATTCGGGTTGCGTGCCCTTTAATCCGTTCGGACCGAACGCCGCTTCGAAGGCAGCGATCGCTTTCGCCACCGCCGACACGCACACATTCGGCGTGCTCATGCAGCACGTGTTGACGGGCTATGTCAGTGCCGACCTTCCGGCGTTCAAGAATTGGGGTTTTGCGGGCCCACTGAGCCTGGTTGCGGGCGGCGAATATCGCAAGGAAATGAGTGCTTCCAACCCCGACGCCCTCACACAATCGAACGACGCGTGGATCTCGGGCCTCTCGGGTGTGCGCGGCGAATTCGACGTCTATGAGTTCTTCGGCGAAGCGTCGTTGCCGATCCTGCAGGACAGGCCGTTCGCCAAGGAGCTTTCGGTCGACGGCGCGGTGCGAACGTCGCACTACTCGACGGCCGGTGACAGCACGAGCTGGAAGTATGGCGGAATCTACTCGCCAATCGACGGCCTCAAGTTACGCGCAACCGATGCCGTCGCGGTACGTGCGCCGAATATCGGCGAGCTTTTTGCGCCCAACCAGCAACTCTTTGCCTTCGTGACGGATCCCTGCGATGCGACCCAAGTCACGCTGGGGACACAGTTTCGCCTGGCCAACTGCATTGCGATCGAAAACGCGCTGCTTGGCCCGGGCGTCTACGTTCCCGGAACGACCGTCCTGACGACCGGCGTGACGACACCGACGCTGGTGGGAGGAAACACTGCCCTCATGCCCGAGACGGCGCGAACACTGACCTATGGTGTCGTCGTTCAACCTCCGGGCATGGGGCTTTCCCTTAGTCTCGACTGGTACGACGTGAAGATCACCAACGCCATCCAGGCGCTTTCAGGCCAGACCATCGCCAATGAGTGCGTCGACCTTTCCACAATCGACAATCCGTTCTGCGCCGACGTCACGCGCACACCGAGCGGCGGGTTCCCTGGTTCGATCTCGCAGATCCGGGCTCAGGAGATCAATGTCGCATCGTTCCAGACCAGCGGAATCGACCTGACGCTCGACTATTCGGCGGATACGGCCGACTGGTTCGGCGAGAATGATGGGACGATCAGCTTTCATTTAATCGGAAATTGGCTCAATCGTCTGTCGTTCGTGTCGCTGCCGGATCAGGCGCCCGTGCAAGGTGCGGGAACGTTGGCTGGCGGTTTCGACGGCACTCCGGCACCAAAGTGGCAAACCAATCTCGACGTCGTCTGGCGCAACAACGGCTGGACCGTCGACTACAACATCGATTGGTATTCACACGTGCTGCGCACCTCGCTTCAGACGCTCAAGGACCAGCCCAACGTCTTCGCCAAGCAGTTCCTCTTCATTCCCGATCGCTTCGTGCAAGGCGTGCAAGTCGGCTACGACTTCTCGAGCGGATGGAACGTTTATGCGGGAGTCGACAATCTGTTCTATCAGAAGCCGGCCATCGGAGAGTCGGCTTATCCCGTCGATCCGATCGGACGGTTCTTCTATATCGGTGTCAAATCCAATCTCGATTTCAGCGATGTCGGGCTCTGAAGCACCTCGGATCTGAAATCGACGTAACGGCAAATGGCGGGCGGTGCCCGCCATTTTTCTGCCTGGACTTAGGTCCAGCTATGCTAACGAGCAGTCAACCGATTTGGACGATCGTTCGACCATGGCGAACAGCTACGCGCCGATCGCGCGAAGGATTTTGAGCGCTGCCCTAGCGGTCGCCGCGGCCGGGTTGTCGGTCGCGGCGCTGGCGCAGGGACCGGCCAGGCCGCAATCGGTCGATGATGTCATTTCCAATGTTCTGAAGGCCAACAAAGACGAACCGCGGCCAGGCGCGCGCGCAGCTGCCCCAGTCATTATCGGCGTTCGAATTGGCGAGCATCAGGACCGCACACGCTTTGTGGTCGAGATGTCCGATCCCGTCGCAATGCGAACCTTCACGTTGTCGAACCCCAATCGCGTGATTATCGATATGCCGCTTGTGCAGTGGCACCTTGAGGCACCGCCGCGACCTGCCGGCAACGGCATCGTGCGCAGTTACCGCTACGGGCTGTTCCGTTCCGGCAACTCGCGCTTTGTCATCGATCTCAATTCGCCCGTCAGCGTGAGCAATGCGCTTGTCGTCCCACCCGGCGGTGGCTACGGCTACCGGGTCGTCGTCGACCTTTTTCCCACCAGCCAGACGAAGTTCGATGCAGCGGCAGGCTGGCCGCCCGACCTTCGCGCCCGCGAGGAAGCGGCAGCCTTGCTCGCATCGCTTCCGCCAGCCCAGGCCACGGCGCCCACGGCAGGCGAAAAGCACGTCATCGTCATCGACGCCGGCCACGGCGGGATCGACTCCGGAACCAATGGTGTCAACGGCTTGCAAGAGAAAGATGTGGTTCTGGATGAAGCGCAGCGGCTGGGGCGAATCCTGGCCGCGAGGCGCGACTATATCGTGCACCTGACGCGGGAGAGCGATATCTACATTCCCCTCAAGGAGAGGGTGAGCATCGCGAGGAACTGGCGGGCAGATCTGTTCGTCTCGCTGCACGCCGATTCCAATCCCGACCCGGCCGTGACGGGATTATCGATCTATACGCTCTCCGAACGGGGTTCGGACGCGGAAGCGGCCGCTTTGGCGCGAAAGGAAAACCAATCGGATGTCATCGCCGGCGTCGACCTAGGTGGGGGAAACTCGACGGTGGCACCGATCCTCATCGACTTGGCGCAGCGGGACACCATGAATAGATCTTCACGATTCGCCGAAGGTGCTGTGCCGGTCCTGGCGCACGCGACTGCCATTTTACCCAAACAGCCACATCGTTCGGCCGCCTTCGTTGTCTTGAAGGCTCCCGACGTACCATCCGTCCTCATCGAGCTCGGCTATCTGTCCAATTCGGACGATGCCGACGAAATGAACAATGCGCATTGGCGCGACCGTGTGGCACAGGCGCTTGCCGGGGCAATCGATCGCTATTTTGGCCCTGCAACGGCCGCCGATCCTTAACATTTTTCATCATGACGAGCCTCCTTCCCATCGCCACAATCGAGCGATAGAAGTGCGGCGCAAAGGGAACGAACGCGGCGATGTGGCGTCAAACATTCTTCTACGCGATCCTTGCCGTCGGCGTTCTGCTCGTGGCCGCGGTGCTGGGCGGGTTCTTCTATATCTACTCGGTGACCCGCGATCTGCCGAGCGTAGAGGCGCTGCGCGACTATCAGCCGCCGGTGACGACGCGGGTATACGCCGGCGACGGTACGCTGCTCGGCGAGTATGCGCGCGAACGGCGCATCTTCGTGCCGATCGCATTCGTGCCCAAGCTGGTGACGGAGGCCTTTACCTCGGCCGAAGACAAGAATTTCTACAGCCATCCCGGCATCGATCCGTCGGGCATCATGCGCGCCGCGATCAAAGACATTTTCAACGTCTTCGAACACAAACGTCTGGAGGGTGCGTCTACCATCACCCAACAAGTTGCCAAGAACTTTCTGCTCAACAGCGAAGTGAAATTTTCGCGCAAGATTCGCGAGGCCATTTTGGCGATCCGCATCGACGCGACATATTCCAAGGCAAAGATCCTCGAGCTCTATTTGAATGAAATCTATCTCGGGGAGAATTCGTACGGCGTAGCCGCGGCGGCGCTGAACTATTTCGGCAAATCGCTCGACGAGCTTGATATCGCGGAAGTGGCCTTTCTGGCCGCTCTGCCCAAGGCGCCGTCGGCTTATGATCCCGTGCACTACCATGAGGCCGCACTCGAGAGGCGCAACTGGGTGATCGGCCAGATGCGCGAGAACGGCTACATCACCGCCGACGAAGAGCGTGCTGCGCTCGCCGAGCCGCTGATCACCCAGACAAGGGCAATCGGCTCGCAGACCGAAGACGCCGACTATTTCGTTGAGGAGGTCCGGCGTCAGCTTTATGCGCGCTATGGCGCCCAGCCGCTTTATGACGGCGGTCTGCAAGTGCGCGCGACGCTCGACACGGCTCTGCAGAACCATGCAGTGAACGCGCTGCGTTTGGGTCTGGTGCGTTATGACCGCCGCCACGGCTGGCGCGGTCCGATCAGCAACATCAATGTCGCGGGCAATTGGAAGGATACGCTGGCTGCAGTCGAGAACCAGTCCGGCATCGATACCTGGCGCGTAGCCGTCGTTTTGTCATTCAACGGGACCGCCACCGAGATCGGCCTGGGCGACGGTACAAGAGCCAAAATTCCTTTCGCGGAGTTGGCGTGGGCGCGAAAGGAGCTGCGCAACGCCAGTGTCGGCGCCATGCCGACGAAGCCGCAGGACGTGCTCAAGATCGGCGACGTGGTTTATGTCGAAGCCGTCGCCAACAAGAACGACTACGGCCTACGGCAGGTGCCCGAAGTGAACGGCGGCATCGTTGCGATGGATCCGCACACGGGCCGCGTGCTCGCCTTGTCGGGCGGCTTCAGCTACGCATCGAGCCAGTTCGATCGCGCGTTCCAGGCCATGCGCCAGCCGGGCTCGTCGTTCAAGCCGTATGTTTATGCGGCGGCTCTGGACAATGGCTACACTCCGGTGAGCAAGGTGCTCGATGCGCCGTTCGAAATGGTCGATGGCACCGGGAAGATCTGGCGGCCGAAGAATTTCGAAAAACATTATCTTGGCCTGACGACGCTTCGACGCGGCATCGAACTGTCGCGCAACCTGATGACCATTCGCCTGGCGCAGGCCATTGGCATGGACAAGGTCGTCCAATATCCCGAACGCTTCGGGGTCTATGATCATCTGGCGCCGTTCCTCTCGAATTCGATCGGTTCGGGCGAAACGACGCTGCTAAGACAGGTGACCGGATATTCGGTATTCGTAAACGGCGGGAAGAAGATCATTCCGTCCTTGATCGACCGCATACAAGATCGCAACGGCAAGACGATCTGGCGCCACGATGCGCGCAGCTGCGACGGTTGCGATCAATCCTCTTGGCAGCGCCAGCCCGAGCCGTTGCTCGCCGACACGCGAGAACAAGTCCTCGATCCGCAAACGTCGTACCAGATCGTCTCATTGCTCGAGGGCGTTGTGCTTCGCGGAACCGGTCGTTCCGTCCTCGCAGTCGGCAAGCCGCTCGCCGGCAAGACGGGGACGTCAAACGATGCCAAGGACGTGTGGTTCGTCGGCTTCTCGCCGGATCTGGTTTGCGGCGTCTATGTCGGTTTCGATAATCCGCGCACGCTCGGCAGCTTGGAGCAGGGCGCGACAGTTGCTGCTCCCATCTTCCGCGACTTTATGAAGGGCGCGCTGGCGGATCAGCCCGGTCTTCCGTTCCGCGTCGCGCCCGGCGTGGAAATCGTCAACGTCGATTATCACAGCGGCGCACTGTCGAACGGGCCAGGCTCGATCCCCGAAGTCTTCAAGCCCAACACGGCGCCTGGCGAGCCTGACGCTCCCGGGGCAAATGTCGGGGAGGGCGAAAGCGCCTTCACCGACCCCGCGACGCCGGCGCCAGCCGGCACCACCGCCGAGCCGAGCACGGGCGGCCTCTACTGACGCGGATAACTTTACGAACGATGCGTCGCTGCCTATATCAGCGGCCGGAGAAATCACCATGCGTCCCGAAGTTCAACGATCCGTCGATGAGATCAAGCAGGCTCTTGGCCTGCTGAGGAGGCATCTTTGACTGGGACAACGCCACGCGACGTCTTGATGAGTTGAACGCCAAGGCCGAGGAGCCTTCGCTGTGGAACAATCCGCAGGATGCGCAACGACTGATGCGCGAGCGCCAGAAGTTGGAAACTTCGCTGGCGGCGGTTCGCGGGCTCGAAAATGCCCTTGGCGATGCACTTGGCATCTTGGAGATGGCCGAAAGCGAAAATGATGCGGCCATGGTCGCCGATGCGGAACGTTCGATTTTGGATCTGCACAAGCGTGCGGAAGAGCAGCGATTGCAGTCCATGCTCTCCGGCGAGGCGGATGCCAACGACAGCTATCTCGAGATCCACGCCGGGGCCGGCGGAACCGAGAGCCAGGACTGGGCGGAGATGTTATTGCGCATGTACACGCGCTGGGCCGAAAAGCACGGCTACAAGGTCGAATTTCTCGAAGAAAGCGCAGGCGAGGGCGCTGGAATCAAATCGGCGACGCTGCACATCCGAGGTGAGAACGCATATGGCTGGCTCAAGTCCGAGGCCGGCGTGCATCGCCTGGTCCGCATCTCGCCCTTTGACTCGAATGCTCGGCGGCACACCAGCTTTTCCAGCGTGACGGTTTATCCCGTGATCGATCAGTCGATCGCGATCGACATCCCCGAAAAAGACGTCCGCATCGACGTCTATCGTGCCTCGGGCGCTGGCGGACAACACGTCAACAAGACCGAGAGCGCCGTGCGGATCACTCACCTTCCGACCGGTATCGTCGTCGCGTGCCAGACGGAGCGTTCGCAGCATCAGAATCGCGCCAATTGCTGGGACATGCTGCGGGCGCGACTCTATGAAATCGAATTGAAGAAGAAGCAGGACGAGACCGGTGCTTTCATCGGTGAAAAGTCGGAAATCGGCTGGGGCCACCAGATCCGCTCCTATGTTCTGCAGCCCTATCAATTGGTGAAAGACCTGCGAACCGGCGTCGAGAGCCGCGTGCCGCAAGACGTGCTGGATGGCGATCTCGATCCCTTCATGGCCGCCGCTCTGGCGCAGGCCGTCGGTGGCAAGCCCAAGGAAGAGATCAAGGATCTGGAGTAACGCGCCTCTCGCGCGTTCAGCTCGCGTGCGGACGGTTCAAATCCGACCCAACCGGACGCGGCGCGACACTCGCAGTGGGCGAAGCTGGTTGCGAAGCTTGGGTCGTTGCCGCCATCGCGCTCACGCTGGGCGCTTTTTTTGTGCTGGCATCGTCGGCGAGCGGGTTTTCGGAGTGACGGCAATTGCCTTCGAAGAAGGCGCCGGTTTCCACGGCGAACGCCTCATGCAGGATGTTGCCTTCGACATGGCTCGTTGCGCAAAGCAGGACCTTGCGTGCCCGTATGCTCCCTTGCACGCGACCGCGAACCGTCACCTCTTCGGCGCAGAGTTCGCCATGCACGAAGGCTTTGTCGCCGACGACGAGTCCGGTGCTGCGCACATCGCCTTCAACTCGGCCATCGACTTGGATGTCGCCGGTAGAGACGAGCGTGCCGTTTACGACGAGATCCGCGCTGATAATGGATGGAGCCGAGGCGCGTGTGGCGCGATTGACCGAAGCCGGCGCCGCCGCCGGCGGCGTTGTCGCTGCAGCTGTATCTTTCTTACTGGAAAACATGTCTGCCGGCCTCGATGAAGGTGCTCGGGTTTCGCACGACATCGTCATACCAAACCTCATAATGCACATGAGGTCCCGTGCTGCGCCCAGTCGATCCAAGCTTTCCGATCGGAGCGCCTGCCGCGACATTCGCCCCTACCTGCACCAGGATCGTCGAGAGATGGCCATAGCGCGTGTGGACGCCGAAGCCGTGATCAATCTCCACCATGTTGCCATAGCCGCCGCGCTCGCCGGCATAGATCACGCGTCCTGGTGCAGTCGACTGGATCAACGAGCCCCATGGTCCGGCGAAATCGACCCCGGAATGAAAGGAATATTGCCCGGTGAACGGATCGACGCGAGCGCCAAATCCGCTCGTTCGCTCGAACTGTGACCCCGAGACAGGCATCGCAAGCGGAAGATGATGCATCGCCGACAGAAGCGTATCCATCTGACCGAGAACCGCTGACGCGCGCAGGAACGCCGTGCTGAATGATTTGTCCGCAATGCCTTCCACCCGCACGTTCTGCAAGGGGATTTCCGGGCCGCCCATGCCATAGGCACCTTCGACGCGTCTCGAATAATCGGTTGGATTGATGCCGGCGCGGCGAATAACGGTTTGTAGCTCACCGACGCCTCGTGCAACCTCGCCCTGCGTTTGCGACATGAGCGAGGCTTCTGCCGATCCTAATCTCGCGATACGAGCGGTCTGCTCGGCTAGCACGCGCAGCGCGGGGTGCTGAAAGTAGGAAGCACTCGACGGTTGCGGCGCGGGCGCACCGAACAAAAGACCAGCCAGCCGTCCGACAGCACCGCCGATATCCAAGCTCGCCTTAGTGGGTTTTGCAGTGCGCGGTTGCGGCGAAACCGGCATGGGCATGACCGGAAGCTCGGACACTCCCGCCGGGACCGACATCCTGGGCGCCGAAGGCAGACCCGAAAGCGAAACATTGGCGTTAATCCCATCGCTTGGCCCACCTTGATAGGTGCCGAAATGCGTCGGACTGGCGACGGGCGTGCGTATGGCGGCATTCGCCAGACCCGAAAGGGTTGCGTCGACCTGCTGCTTATGGCTCAGAAAGTTCATGATCGCGTTCTGCTTCAACTGAAGCTCGTCCGCCGTCGCCTTGAAGCGATCTTCGGCAGCTACCAGAGCACCGTTCAGCTCGTCGTAGGACAACTGCAAATCGGCGACGCGATTCTCGTAAGCCGATTGCATCTGCTGATAGCGATGATCTTTGGCCGATATAATGCGATCCTTGAAGATCACATTGACGGTTGCGAATGCAACCCAGCCCAGAAAGATGAGCGTCAGACCAGCGAGCGTTGCCTGAAGAGCTGGTCCAAAGGTAAAGAACTGCACTCGGCCATCGCTGCGAATGTAGATCTGGCGCTCCGGAAAAGTCTCGTGGAGCCAATTCCAAACGCGCTCAACGAGCGTTCCCGCCATTCCGGCCGTTCCCTTGTCTGCGACTTGCGCGCCGACCCCAAGCGCGGACATTCCACTCAATTGACGACGTCGAATCAAGTTTTTGCCCCAGAAAAACGAACGCGACCGCAAGCTCGGTGCGAAATGTTTTCGCTTGGGACCCGCAGTCATAGCAGCGCTTTGGCCGCAGCGAGCACGGCTTCCGTATGCCCCGGCACTTTGACTTTATGCCAGACCTCGCGGATTACGCCCTTGGCGTCCACGAGAAATGTTGCGCGCTCCATTCCCATATATTTCCGTCCGTACATGCTTTTCTGCACCCAGACCCCATAAGCGAGGGCCGTTTCGGTTTCAGGGTCCGAGGCGAGCACGATCTTGAGCTTGTACTTCGCCTTGAACTTGTCGTGTGAAGCAGCGCTGTCTTTTGACACGCCAATCACCGCAACGCCTAAAGCGTCGAATTTTTTTCGGCTTTCGGAAAAGCCGATCGCCTCTTTGGTGCAGCCCGATGTATCGTCCTTCGGGTAGAAATACAGTACGAACGGCTGGCCCTTGA
>Ga0070735_10002514_pt1 | contig 16573 bp, 14 predicted proteins | sample Coa_R1_FD_66443 | JGI IMG/M metagenome (GOLD analysis project Ga0070735, IMG submission 66443) | Surface soil microbial communities from Centralia Pennsylvania, which are recovering from an underground coalmine fire - Coalmine... | ecosystem: Environmental > Terrestrial > Soil > Unclassified ... | reverse complement strand
CGCAGAGCCGCCGCCCGCTCGGCCGCCGGCTTCGAGCTCCAGGGACGAAAGCCGCGCTCGGCTGCGGCCACGGCGGCGTCGACATCGGCCTCCGAGGCGCGCGCCGACCAGGCGACGAGCCGCTCGGGATCTCCGGGGTCCGTGCTAGGGAAATCCTCACCCCGGCGCTCCTGGCCGGCGATGATCACCGGAACGTGCAGCGGCAGCTTGCGGTCGAGGGCTCCGAGCGCCTCGGACAGGCCGGCGCGCGCTGAGCTGCGGCGGAGCTCGAGGATGGGCTCGTTGGCAAACGGCGGCAGGGCCACGGCCGCCAGCCTAGCGGTTAGCAGAGCCCTAGAGCCCGCGGCGTCCGAGCACGTGGGCGACCGTGCGCAGGATGATCTTCACGTCGGTCCAGAGCGACCAGTTGGCGGCGTACAGGTAGTCGGTCTTGACCATCTCACCGAGCGGCGGCCGGTGCGGGCCGAGCACCTGCCACGGACCCGTCATCCCCGGGGCGAGCTGCAGCCGCGCGCGGTGGCGCCCCTCGACCAGGCGGTCCTCGTCACTGATCAGCGGACGGGGTCCGACGAGGCTCATCTCTCCCCGCAGCACGTTGACCAGCTGCGGCAGCTCGTCGATCGAGGTGCGGCGCAGCCAGCGCCCGACCCGCGTCACCCGCGGATCCTCGCTCATCTTGAACACGCCGCTGGTCTCGTTGCGCTCGGCCAGCGCGGCCCGCTCGGCGTGGGCGCCGTCGACCATGCTCCGGAACTTGAGCATCCGGAACGGGCGTGCGTCGCGTCCGACGCGCCGCTGGCAGTAGAACACCGGACCCGGGGAGTCGAGCTTGATGGCGAGCGCGGCCAGCGCGCCCAGCGGCGCGAGCACGATCAGCCCGGTCAGGGCGCCGGCGATGTCCATCAGCCGCTTGACCGCCTGTGAGGAGCGGGTGAGGCCGGCCCGCCGGACCCCGAGCAGCGTCACGCCGCCCACCGAGTCGAACTCGACCGCGGAGCCGATCACCTCGAACAGGCGGGGGATGATCGAGACCTTCACCCCCAGGCCGGTGGTGCGACGCACGGCCTCGAGCATCAGCTCCGAATCCGCGCTCGTGGGCAGCAGCATCACCCGGTCGATCTGCTGATCGCGTACGACCGCCTCGAGATCGTCGAACCCGAGCGAGCGCCGGCGGCGGGAATGCCCGATCCACCCTCGGTCGTCCCGGCGCTCGTCCTCGAGCGGCAGGAACCCGGCGACCTCGACGTGGGCGCCGGGATCGCAGGCGATCGACCGAGCCACGCTGGCGCGGGCTGCGGCGCTCCCGACGATCAGCGCCCGCTCGGCGGGCGCCGAGAGCTGGCCGAGCGTGCGCGCGCTCAGCCGCAGGACCACGAGCAGAGCCGCGGTGGAGCCCCACAGCACGACTGCCTCGCCTCCCCCGAGCCCGCCGTGCAGCTGCGCGACGAAGGCCACCAGCGACCAGGCGAGTGTGAATGCGCCCGCCAGGGTCAGCAGCGACGGGATCTCGTCCAGCGTCGACTTGCGGAGCACCACGTCGTCGTGGTCGTAGCGCCCGTTGGCCTTCGCGATCACGACGATCAGCGGCACGCACAGCAGTCCGGCTGCCGAGAGACGGCTGCGGCTGACCGCAGCGAGGACCGCCAGGCCGCCGGTTGCCGCGCAGATGTCGGCCGCGGCCAGCAGCCGCCTGAACATCGCGTCGCGGGGGTTCGGGATCGAGGGCTGATCGAGGGCCATCGCAGCCGCCACCGCCGGCCGCAGAGCCTGCGGATCAGGAGCCGTGGCGTCGGCGCGCACGGCCTGGCCAGCCAGCGCTGGCTGGAGTGTCGTTGCTTCGTTCACCCTGCTTTCCCGTGCCGCCGCGGCTGGCCTGGAATTCCGGCCGCGATGGGTGAGTCACGTTAACCTACTGCTGCGTCGGTTCGCAAATGGGAACCGTCAGGGGGCAGCCAGGAGCTCCTCCAGCGACGCCCCCTCGCTCATCCGCAGCAGGAACGACTCGTTCGAGGTGTTCTCGAGCAGTCGCCGCACGAGGTATGCCATCCCGGCGACGAGGTCGCCGATCGGGCTGTAGGTGCGCACCCGGTAGCCGCGGGTCGCCAGTGCGTCCTGCAGCTCGTCGCCGAGCCCCCGGAGCACCTGCAGCTCGAGATCCGCGACGTCCATGCCCGAGGCGCGGTTGATCGCGATCGCGTGCGCGACCGAGCGCAGGTTGTGCGAGGCGATCGCCACGCGCACGGCCGGCCGGGCGGCGAGCAACCGCCGGGTCAGCGTCTCGAAGTTCCGATCGCACTCGGCCTTGACCTCGAACACGGGGACCGACCAGCCGTGCTGGCGGGCCTCGACGAGCTCGTGGTCCCAGTAGGCGCCCTTGACCAGGCGGACCGTGAGCGGCGTGGTCCGCTGCGAGCGCTGCGCCCAGGCCAGCACCTGATCGAGCTGGTCGGGCGAGTCGCGCAGGTATGCCTGGAGCACGAGCCCCGAGGACGGGCCCTCGCGGAACTCGTCGTCTCCCAGGACCTCGAGGACGAGATCGAGCACGGCCTCGCGGGAGTCGAGGGACTCCATGTCGATGTGGATGTGGGCGCCGAGCTCGTGGGCGCGGCGCAGCAGCGGGCGCAGTCGCTGTCCGGCGTCGCGGCGTCCGAGCTCGGGGGCGTCGGGCCGGAGCATCGGCGTCAGGGCTGAGATCTTCACCGATACGTTGGCGCGCGGTAGGGGACCAACGGAGTCGTGCTCAAGCAGCTGCCGCTCCGGCCACTTGGCCGACGCCTTGACCAGCTCCTCGAGCGCCTCCAGGCAGCGCGCGGCGTACCGGTCGGCCTCGCCCACCGTGACCGTTGCCTCACCCAGCAGGTCGACTGTGCTGGCCACGCCATGCTGCCACAGCTCACGCAGGCCTCCCACCGCGTGGGCGGGGCTCTCGGCGACGATGAAGCGATGGGCCATGCGCCTGACCCCCGCCGCGGCGGCCGCGCCGAGCGCGGTGCGCCCGGCCCGGGTGTGGGCGATCTTCATGGCGGCGGTGATCGGCTGCGGAGGCTCGGGAACCTCCTCGAGGAACTCGCGCAGGTGGCTCGCCAGATCGTCCAGCGAGCGGCAGGCCGGGGTCACGTCCACGAACCTGAACAGCGCCGCGCGAAGCTCGCGGTCGCCCGAGGCCATTTCCATGGCGCGGGCGTCGAGGTTCTTCAGCGGGTTCCGCGAGACGCCGGGGAAGGCGGCTGCCAGATCCGCGCCGATCTCGCGAATCGAGCGCTCGAGAGCCTCATCCGCGGGAGCGACCGTGGTCATGCGGGGAGCGCCGCCGCAGGCGTGGCGCGCTCGATCGCCTCCCAGCTCATGTCCGCTGCGCGTAGGCGCTCATCCACTCTCCCGCCTCCGCGCAAGCCGAACAGGCGCTTGGCCAGCAGGAGATAGATGACGACGGCGAGGTTGATGATGAACCCGATCACCTTCAGAGCGGTCAGACGGCTGGTGAGCTCGTAGACCTCGAGAGGAAGCAGAACCGTCGTGGCCAGGAACGTAAGGTACTCGGCCCAGCGCTTGGTCAGCCACAAGCCCACGGCCTCGACCCCCTCGAGCACGCCGTAGGCCAGCAGCGCGAAGCCCACCTCGCGCAGGCGGCCTGACTGCAGCGAGAACAGCTTGTCGAGCTCGCCGGCGATGCCGACGTGCCCCGATTGCTGCACCGGTCCGCCCCCAACCCCCCGCTGCAGCGCCGCGAGCACGCGGTAGAACTCGCCTCGCAGCGAACTCTCGTGAGCCGCCACGAACAGCACGGCGATGCCGAGCACGACGAGCACCACGAAGTGAAACGCCCGGTCGACGGCGATCAGGCGCAGCACGAAGCGGTCGCGCAGCGCCTTTCCGCGCAGCGGGACCACGATCGCTTCCCGGTCGGGAGGATTCTCCCTGACCGGCGCGTCCGGGGGAGCGAGCGCCACCCAGGTGTCGCAGCGCAGGCAGCGGTACCACCGCAATCCATCCTGCACGCGCACGACCATCCGGTCCTCGGGCCGCACCTGAGCGGCGTCGGTGCCGATCAGGTAGTGACCGCGAAACCCACAGGAGATGAGCTCCCAGTCGATCTTCCGCCGGGATCGGCGTTCGATGTCGGTGCCAGGAGCCGGCTGGTGCACCGGAACACCCTAACTGAGGATGTTCACGGCGCGTGCGACGACCAGCCCGACCGTCACCAGCGACGAGACGGCCTGGGATCCCATCAGCCACTTCGCAGTTGCGGTGAGCGGCATCGTGTCCGTGGGGCTGAACGCGGTGGCGTTGGTCAACGACACGTACAGGTAGTCGACCAGCTGGGGGGCCCAATCGGTGGGGGCCCACTTCGGGTCGGTCATCTGGGGGAACAGGAAGTCAGGCGCGCGGTCCTCGGTCAGCCGGCGGGATACGGGGCCGCCACGGTCGATTTCCCAGTACCACAGTCCGAACAGCAGCACGTTGGTGATCCACAGCGCGGACCCGGCCAGGATCAGCGAGTGACCGCTGATCGGTGTGCGATGCACGGGCTGCAGCAGAAAGTGCACGAGCAGCCCGAGCGAGACGAGGTTGACGGCACTGACCACCGCGGTCAGGGCGATCGCGAGCCGGCGGCGGAGCATCGAATGGTGCACTCGCGGGTGCGGCGAGGACATCGAGGACGTGAGCAGCCCGACCAGCAGCGCTCCCTCGAGCGCGGGCAGCAGCCATTGGGGGTGCAGCGGGCTCAGTTTGTCGGGCAGCGTGATGTCGATCACGATCGCCAGCAGGACGACGAACAAGGGCTCCCAGAACGGCAGTCGCTGCTCGATCCGCGCGCGCACGCCCGGCAGACTAGAACGAGCTGCGGCCAGGCTCGATCCAGCTCGGCCCTTCCTGCAGCATCGCCGTGACCTCCTGGGCGCTGACGGGCGGCGAGAAGAAGAAGCCCTGGGCCATTTCGCAGCCGAGGCGCAGGAGCTCGACCGCCTGATGTTCCTGCTCGACCCCCTCGGCCACCACCGACAGCGACAGCGCTCGCGACATGGCCACGATCGCCTCGGTGATCGCGGTGTCGTGCGCCTCCACTCCGAGGCCGTCGATGAACGAGCGGTCGATCTTGAGGATGTCGAGCGGCAGCTGGGGGAGGTAGGAGAGCGACGAGTAGCCCGTGCCGAAGTCGTCGAGCACGAGCCGGACCCCGAGTGCACCGAGGGCCTGGAGAGCCTCGCTGACGGCCTCTGGCTCGCGAAGCATCGCCGTCTCGGTGATCTCCAGGCACAGCGATCCGGGGTCGAGCCCGCTGGCCTGCAGCGCCGCCTGCACGGTGTCGGCCAGTCCGGGCTTGGCCAGCTGGACCGCTGAGAGGTTGACCGACATCTCGAGCGGGCGGGCATCCGGACGGTCGGCGTTCCAGTGGGCGGCCTGGCGGCAGGCCCGTTCGAGCACCCAGCGGCCGATTGGCTCGATCAGCCCGTTCTCCTCGGCCACGGGGATGAACTCCGTGGGCGAGATCAGACCACGCTGGGGGTGGCGCCAGCGCAGCAGCGCCTCGACTCCGAGAATCGAGTGATCCCGCAGCGAGACGAGCGGCTGGTAGTCGAGCCTCAGCTCGCCGCGCTCGATGGCCCGGCGCAGGTCGTTCTCGATCCGCAGGCGCGCCAGCGCCCGGCCGCGCATCGCCTCGTCGAAGACCTCGTAGCGGGCGCGGCCCCGCTCCTTGGCCCGGTACATGGCGGCGTCGGCGTCGCGGATCAGCTCGATCGGCAGCTCGCCGCCGTGCGCGAGCGCGATGCCGACGCTGGCGGTCATGAAGTGCTCGGAGCCGGCGATCACGAACGGGCGGGCGAACAGAGCGGCGACCCGCTCGGCCATCTCGATCGCATCCGACTCGCCTGCGATCTCCTCGAGCAGGATCGCGAACTCGTCGCCGCCCAGGCGAGCGACGGTGTCGGTGGCCCGAACTGCGTGCTTCAGGCGCGGCGCGACGGCGGCCAGCAGCTCGTCGCCCACCTGGTGGCCGAGGCTGTCGTTGACCACCTTGAAATGGTCGAAGTCCAGGAACAGGATCGCCGCCAGGCCCTTACGCCGTCGCAGACGGGCAAGCGCCTGCTCGATGCGGTCCAGGAACAGGACGCGGTTGGGCAGGCCGGTGAGCGGGTCGTGCAGGGCGCGATGCCGGATGTCGTCCTCGATCGCCTGGCGCTCGAGGGCGTCGGCCAGCACGTTGGCGAGCGCCTGGAGGAAGTCGACCTGCTCGGCGCCATAGTCCCGTGCCATGCGCGAAGCCACCGAGAGAACCCCGAACGTCCCATGCGCGCCCTCGATGAGCACGCTCACACCGCTGCGCAGGCGTTGCTCGGGCGGCGGCCGGAGGAACCGCTCCTCGGTCTCCCAATCCTCGACGACGACCGGGACGCGAGTGAGCATCGTGTAGCCGGGCTGGGTGTCGGCGGAGGCCGGCATGCGCTCGCGGCCGATTTCTGGGTCGTCGCCGTGGTAGGCCCGCACGGCGAACACGTCCTCATCGGGGATGTACTGCGCCATCGACGCAAGCTCCGTGCCCAGGAGCGTGGCGGCGACGCTGACCGCCTCCTCGAGCAGATCGCTCGTGCCGGCGCCCTCGAGAGCGTGCTCGCCCAGCTTGGCCACCGCGGCCTGCTGGGCCGCGCGCCGCTCGAGCTCGGCCTCGACCTGCTTTCGATGCGTGATGTCGGTGAGCACGCCGTGCCACAGCTGGTTATCTCCGCCCGAGACCAGCTGAGCCTCATCGCGGAACCAGATCGCGGTTCCATCGCGGTGCAGGAGGCGATACTCCTGGGAGCTCACGCCGACGGCCTTGGCCTCCTCCTCATGAACGCGGGCGCGATCCTCGGGATGCAGGCGAGCGGCCCAGAGCATCGGATCCGCGCACCATTCGGCGGGCGAGTACCCGAGGATCGTCTCGATCTGAGGGCTTACCCAGTGCCATCGACCGGTCTCGCCCCAATCGGCGATATACAGGATGGCGGGTACCCGGTTCAGCAGCTCCGGGATCAGCTGAACGATCTCGGGAGGAGACGGTGGCTCTGAGCTCATCGGCGCCTGCGCTCGAGCATTTCATCCCCCGTATCGGCGTTTTTCCCTTGGTCTCGCACCGGGCTTACTACGGAGTGGCTTCGAACAGCGAGCGCTCTCCGTCGTCCCGCTCCGTAACGAGCCCGTCCTCGATCAGCAGGTCGAGATGACCGAGTACTTCCGAGATCGTCAGATATGCCTGCGTAACCGCAACATTACCCCACATCCTGACCGCGACCTCGTAAGCGCTCAGCGGGCCCTCGGAAACGATCCCGAGGATCTTCTGCGCCCGGCGATCGTGCATGCGCAGCCGCTCCCCGATCAGCGCCACGTGGTCGAGGATCGGCGCGCCGTGACCGGGGAGCACGAGCGTCGCTGGAAGCTCGCGCGTGCGGCGCATCGAGGCGATGTACTCGACCAGCGCACGCGGGCGGGTCCCCGGCGCGGCCGGGTCACCGCTGATGCCCTCGGCGGAGCCGTCGAGCGGACGGGAGATCAGCGGGTTGCTCGAGATATGCGCGAGCAGGTGGTCGCCGCCGAGCAGCATCCCGCGCCGCTCGTCGTAGAACAGCGTGTCAGTGGGGCTGTGGCCAGGGCGGTGGAGCACGCGCAGCGTGCGGTCCCGCAGCTGCAGCGTGTCGCCGTCGCGCAGCGGCCGCGTCACGCTCCCGCTCGAGCCGAAGGCGCGGAAGGCCAGGCCGACCGTGCCGAGCACGGTCGCCAGATCGGGCGGGACGCCGTGGCGTCGCATGACCGCCTGTGAGAAGGCGTCGTCGGCGGTCGCCGAAGCCCGGAAGTCGGCGAGGTAGGGACGCAGCAGGTCGAGCGCGGCGACCTCGGCGCCGGAGCGCCGGGCGACGATCTCGAGCAGGCCCAGATGGTCCATGTGCTGATGGGTGATCACGATCAGCTCGAGGTCCTCGATCCGTCGGCCGTGGTCGCGCAGCGAGCTCTCGAGCTCGTCGAGCGACTTACCGGAGTTCGGGCCGGTGTCGACGAGCGTCAGCGGGTCGTCGTCGATCAGATAGCAGTTGATCCGCCCGACCAGGAAAGGGGTCGGCACGGCCAGCGTGTAGATGCCCACGCGCGCGGCGAACGGTCCGCCTGCGGCCTCGGGCTCGATCGTCACGAGCGGATGACCGCGAGCACCTCGTCGCGACGGCGCTCCATGTCCTCCCGGGAGCGCAGCGACTCCAGGCACAGGCGCAGCAGCGGTTCGGTGTTCGAGGGGCGCACGTTGAAGTGCCAGTCGTCGTACTCGACCGAGAGCCCGTCGAGCTGATACTGGCGACCGTCCCGGTAGCGCGCGGCGAGCTCCTGCATCTTGCCCTGTTGGTCGGCGACCTCGGAGTTGATCTCCCCCGAGATGAAGTAGTGGGAGCGGTAGGGCTCGAGCAGCTCGGACATCCGAGCGGTCCGCGTGGAGAGCAGCTCGAGGATCAGCAGCGCCGGAATCGTCCCCGAGTCCGCGCAGTAGAAGTCGTGGAAGTAGTAGTGGCCTGAGACCTCGCCGCCGAAGACGCCGCCCTCCTCCCGCATCCGGGTCTTGAAGAACGCGTGGCCCACGCGGTTCATGAGCGCCTTGCCGCCGTGACGCTCGACGGTGTCGGCCACCGCGTGGCTGGCGCGGACGTCATAGAGGATCGTGGCGCCGGGATGCTTCTCGATCATCGACTCGGCCAGCAACGCGGTCAGGAAGTCCCCGTCGACGAACTCGCCGCGCTCATCGATGAAGAAGCAGCGGTCGGCGTCGCCGTCCCAGGCGATGCCCAGGTCGGCACCACGCTGGACGACCTCGCGCATGATGAACTCGCGGTTCTCCGCAAGCAGCGGGTTCGGCTCGTGGTCGGGGAAGTTCCCGTCAGGCGTCCAGTAGGCGGTCTCGAGCTCGAGTCCCAGCTGTTCGAGCAGCGGGCCGACCATCGGGCCGGCCATGCCGTTGCCGCCGTCGACGACGACCCGCAGCGGCCTGACCGCCGCCGGATCGATGAACTCGAGCGCGGCGCGCTGGAACTCCTCGTAGATCTCCACGGACTCGATGCTGCCGCCGTGTGGAGCCTCCGCGAGGCCGTGCTCGAGCTTGCGGGCGATGTCGCCGATGCCGGCGTCGCCCGAGAGCGCGACCGCTCCGCGCTTGACGAGCTTGGCGCCGGTGTAGCGCTTGGGGTTGTGCGACGCGGTGCACATCAGTCCCCCGTCGAGGTCGCGCGAGCCGACGAGGAAGTAGAGCATCTCGGTCCCCACCTGCCCGGCGTCTAGCACGTGGGCGCCCTCGGCCTGCATGCCCTCGGCGTAGCGGTCTGCCAGCTCGGGGGCGCTGAGGCGCATGTCGCGGCCGAGGCCGAGGCGCAGCTCGTGGGTGGATTTGCCCTCGAGCTCGGCGATCACCTGCGCGTACGCCCGGCCGATCTCATATGCGATCCCGGTGTCGATGTCCTCGCCGTAGACGCCGCGGATGTCGTAGGCCTTGAAGATCTCGGGCTTGGGGGCGACGCTCATGGGCGCCGGATGCTACCCCGGCTCGAACTAGACTTCCTTCGCAATGTCAGGTCATTCCAAGTGGCACTCGATCAAGCACAAGAAGGCCGTCGTCGACGCTCGGCGCGGACAGCACTTCACCAAGCTCGCCCGCGCGATCACCGTGGCCGCCCGGGAGGGCGGCGGAGATCCGGAGGGCAATCCCGCCCTCGCGCTGGCGATCCAGAAGGCCCGGGACGCCTCGATGCCGAAGGACAACATCGAGCGCGCGATTGGCAAGGGCACCGGCGAGGGCGTCGACACCGAGAACATCGAGACCGTCCTCTACGAGGGCTACGGCCCCGGCGGGGTGGCCCTGCTCGTCGAGGCCCTCACCGACAATCGCAACCGCACCGGCGCCGACGTCCGCCACGCCTTCAACAAGCACGGCGGCAGCCTCGGCGAGCCCGGCTCCGTGGCCTACCTGTTCGACAAGTGCGGGGTGATCGTCGTCGACGCCTCGCGCTACGACGAGGACGACCTGATCGTTGCCATCGACGCCGGCGCCCAGGACATCGCGCTCGACGAGGACGTCTACGAGGTGATCACCGAGCCCGCAGACCTCGTGCCGGTCCGCGACGCGCTGCGCGACGGCGGGATCGAGTTCGAATCAGCCGAGCTCACGCAGCGCCCGAAGAGCCGGGTCCCGGTCGGCGAGGCCGACGCCCCCAAGCTGATGAAGCTGATCGACGCTCTGGAGGACTCCGACGACGTCGGTGCAGTCCACGCGAACTTCGACGTCGACGCCGCGGTGCTCGAGAAGATCGCCTCGTAGCGCCCTCGCTTACGCTCGCCCGCTACCCTCCGCGACTCGATGAAGCGCCCGATCTCCATCTGCCTGGCCGCGGTTGCCTGCGCCGTGGCGCTGGCCGCCTGCGGGAGCTCCAAGGCCTCCGGGGTGCAGCAGGCGCCGTCGGCGGGCCTGACCCAGGCGGCGATCCCGGCCCCGATCAAGCCGCCGCCGGACCTGGCCACCAAGCCCACCGTGACAGTGCCGAGCGGAGCTCCGCCGACGAAGCTGGTGACCAAAGACCTGATCACGGGAACGGGCAAGACCGCCTCGGCCGGCCAGTCGATCACCGTCAACTACGTCGGCGTGCTCTATAAGACCGGCAAGGAGTTCGACTCCTCCTGGAAGACGGGCCAGCCGTTCACGACCACCCTCAGCGCGTCGAGCGTGATCCCGGGCTGGGTGCAGGGCATCGCCGGGATGAAGGTCGGTGGTCGGCGCGAGCTGATCATTCCACCGTCGCTGGGCTACGGGGCGGCCGGGAGCCCGCCGACGATCCCGCCGAACTCGACGCTGATCTTCGTCGTCGACCTGCTCTCGGTCTCGTAAGAATCTCTGAAGCCGCCTTTAGGCGCTGCTAGCGTCGGCCGAAGAAGCTTTCGGGGCTGTCCACGAGACTCGGGGACATCACGGGCTCACACACGACAAAGGAGCTCCGCGCATGATCGCGGTTGAGCGCGTCACCAAGCGCTACGGGGAGAAGGTCGCTGTCGACGACCTCACCTTCACCGTCAAGCCGGGAATCGTCACCGGCTTCCTCGGGCCCAACGGCGCGGGCAAGTCGACGACGATGCGGGTGATCCTTGGCCTGGACCGGCCGAACGCGGGCCATGCCACGGTCAACGGCAAGGCCTATCGCGAGCTGCAGGCTCCATTGCACGAGATCGGCGCGATGCTCGAGGCCCGCGCGATCCACACCGGGCGCTCTGCCTACCACCACCTGATGGCGATGGCCCAGACCCACGGCATCGGGCGCGCACGCGTGCTCGAGGTCCTCGAGCTCGTCGGCCTGACCGAGGTCGCGCGCAAGCGGGCGGGTGGCTTCTCGCTCGGCATGGGCCAGCGGCTCGGGATCGCCTCGGCCCTGCTCGGAGACCCCGCGACGTTGATTCTCGACGAGCCGGCCAATGGCCTGGATCCCGAGGGCATTCGCTGGATCCGCAACCTTCTGAAGGGTCTCGCCGCCGAGGGGCGCACGGTGTTCGTCTCCTCGCACCTCATGGCCGAGATGTCACAGACCGCCGAGCATCTGATCGTCATCGGGCGCGGACGCATGATCGCCGACACCTCGGTCGCAGACTTCGTGGCCACGGCATCCCACGGAGCCGCGGTCCTCGTCCGCTCTCCGCAGGCCACCGAGCTGCGCGAGGAGCTGACCGGCCCGGATGTGACGGTCACCAGCCGCGAACCGGGTCTGCTCGAGGTGTTCGGCCTCACCAGTGCCCAGGTCGGCGAAGCCGCCGCCCGGGCCGGGATCGTCCTGCACGAACTGATCGCCCAGCGGGCCTCGCTCGAAGAGGCGTTCATGCAGATGACCGGGGGCGAGGTCGAGTATCACGCCGGCACCGTTGGTGCCGACGAGCGCGAGCAGGTAAAGGAGATGGCATGAGCGCGATCGCATCCGCACCCCCTGCGCGCACGGGCCGGGTGACCCAGCTTGGCGTCCTGCGCTCCGAGTGGACGAAGCTCTGGACGCTTCGTTCCACCCGCTGGTCGATGCTCGTCGCCTTCGTGGCGATGGCCGGCCTCGGCCCGCTGATCGCCGCTATCCAAATGGGCCGCTGGGATCAGCTCCAGGCGCATGACCGCTTCACCTACGACGCCGTCAACACCGGCGTCGGCGGCTGGCACCTCGCACAGCTGGCGATCGGTGTGCTCGGCGTCCTCGTCATCTCCGGCGAGTACACGACCGGGATGATCCGCTCGAGCCTGATGGCGGCGCCCAAGCGCCTGCCCGTCCTGTGGGCGAAGCTGGGAGTGTTCGCAGCCGTCACGTTCGTCGTCATGCTCGTGGCCTCGCTGATCTCGTTCTTCGGGGTGCAGGCGATCGTGACCCAGCACCACGTACAGCGCTCGCTGGGCGACCCAGGCGCGCTGCGCACCGTGATCGGGGTGGCGCTGTTCCTGACTGTGCTGAGCGTCCTGTGTGTGGGCCTCGGCACGATGCTCCGTAACACCGCTGGCGGCATCGCCTCCTTCGTGGGCCTGCTGTTCGTCCTGCCTGGGATCAGCGCGATCCTGCCCAGCAGCGTCAACGACTCGATCTCGCCCTATCTGCCGCTGAACGCCGGCACGACTGTCGCATCGCACACCTTCGACAACCCGCATCACCTCTCCACCTGGGGAGGATTCGCGATGTTCTGCCTCTACGCGGCGATTGCCGTGGCGGGGGCGGCGGTGGTGCTGCTGCGCAAAGACGCCTGAGCTGATCCGCGTGCGCCGGCTCACGCCCGGCGCCGGCGCGCGCGGTGAAGCGGCACCGGCTCCTTGACGCCCTTCAGCCGGTGGCGCCCGGCGAACGACCAGTCGAATTCCTCACTGGCGCTGTCCCGAACCTCCTGCGTGCAGAGCACGCTGTCGGGCCGGGCGAGGCCGGTCACGCGGCTGGCAACGTTGACCGAGTGCCCGTAGAAGTCTCCGGCTCGAAGGAGCGCCGGACCACTGGCGATTCCCGCCCGGAGGCTTGGCATGTCGTCCTCGCGCACCGCCTCCACCAGGTTCAGGGCGACCGCGACGAGAGGTCCGGGCTCGGGGCTGACGAACATGGCAGCGTCCCCGATCGTCTTGATCAGCCGAACGGGTGGCTCGGTGAGTTCGTTGGCCACCTCGGCCAGCCTCCGCGCCAGGCCCCCAAGCTCCTGGGGGTCCACCTGGACGCCCATGCGCGTGAAGCCGACCAGGTCGGCGAAGCAGACCGTCAACTCCTGGGCGTCCGGCACGAAGCCGGCTTCGAGCTCGGCCCGGCCGAGCACGGCGCGTCGGACGGCCTCGCGCAGATGTGCGGCGTAGGCGGCGGTGAGCACGGGTTCCATGGCGGGCGCCAGAGCCTTCGCGAGCTCGGCGAAGCGCATGGCCACGTCGTGCTCGTTCTCGCCGGGCGCCAGGAAGCTCTCCACGAAGGTCGAGGAGGTGGTGGTGGCCAGGCGGCTCATCGACTCGCCCAGCACCCGAGTCATCTCGGCGATCGCGCTCTCGTTCAGCCCGGCGTCGAGGAACAGGCGAGTCGAGTTGGCCATCGCCACGTCCTCCTCGCCGAACACGGGATCGTCCGGGCCGACCTCCGACAGCCCGAGCATTCGCCGCAGCCGAATCAGCACGTGCGCGGGCAGGCCCGTGCGCTGCTCGATCTCCGAAGCCGTGAAGCAGGCTCCGAGAGCGCGCTCCACGGGCAGCAGGACCAGCCGATCCTCGGCCGCCGCACGCTTTAGATCATCGAGCTCGTAGCCGTCGGCGACCAGCTTCTCGAGCAGGCGCCGGCGCGCGTCGCGCTGCTCGCCCTCGAGCCCGTCGAGCAGACCTGAGGCCTCGAAGTCCACCCGGACATCCTCGCGTATGAGCCGGTTCTCAGGGGTCGATCGGCTACCATCGACCGCCCTCGCGGTGCCTTCGCGGCCAGCTTGCGCTCGCCCGGCCGCGGCGCCCTCCACGTCCCGACCCAAGCCCTCCACGTCACATGCTCTCGATCTTGATGCCGGTCTACAACGAGCGTGAGCGCGTTGAACGCGCGATCGCCGAGGTGCTCCGCACCGAACTGCCCTCCGAATTCGAGCTCATCATCGTCGATGACGGATCGACCGACGGGACGCGCGAGATCCTGCGCTCCGGCGACTGGGACGGACGGGTGCGGCTGTTCGAGCACGCCGAGAACCAGGGCAAGGGCGCGGCAGTGCAGACCGCGCTGCACGAGGCCCGAGGTGAGTTCGCGGCCATCTTCGACGCCGACCTCGAGTACGACCCGGCCGATCTCGGAGTTCTCATGCCGCCGCTGATCGACGGGCGCACGAACGCCTGCTTCGGCGTGCGAGCCTTCGATGGCTACACCAGCCACTCGTTCCTGTTCGTGCTCGGTAACAAGGGCGTCACGCTGGCGTGCAACGTGCTGTTCAACGTGTACCTGCACGACATCATGACCTGCCACAAGATGATCCGGACCGACCTCTTCCGCAGCCTTCCGTTGCGCGAGGCCGGGTTCGCCATCGAGCCCGAGATCACAGCCCGCCTGGTTCAGCGCCGCGAGCGGATCTTCGAGGTGCCGGTGCACTACCACGCCCGCGCCACGGACGAGGGCAAGAAGCTGACCGCCGTTGACGGCTTCCGGGTGCTGCGCACTCTGCTGCGCTGCAGGTTCTCGACCGCGTGATGGCGCTCCAGACCGCAGCCCGAAGCCCCGGGCGGGGTCTCGCTGGCGGTCTGAGCCCTGCCCGGCGCGAGTGGCCACCCCGCTCGTTGGTCCTCATCGTGGGCGCGTGCGTCGGATTGGCGGCGCTGTCGGCGGCGCTGCTGCCGACGGTGCCGAGCTACGACCCCTGGTCGTGGATCGTGTGGGGCCGGGAGGTGTTCGACCCCCATCTGAGCTTCGCGGTCAGCGGGGGCCCGTCGTGGAAGCCCCTGCCCGTGTGCTTCACGGCGGTGTTCGGGCTGTTCGGCGGTGCGGCGCCGACCCTGTGGGTGATCACCGCGCGCGCCGGCGGGCTGCTGGCGGTGGTGGCCGCCTACCGCCTGGGGGGGCTGCTGGCGGGTCGCCTCGGGACGCACGGGTGGGCTGCTGTGGTGGCGGGCGTGATCTCCGCTCTCGGGGTCGCGCTGACCAACCAGTTCTTCTACTACATGTTCCGGGGCACCTCGGAACCGATGCTCGTTGCGGCGTCTCTGTGGGCTGTGGACCGGCATCTGGCCGGCCGGCGGGGCTCGACGTTCGTGCTGCTCGTCGCCGCGTCGCTGATCCGCCCCGAGGCCTGGCCGTTCCTGCTCGGCTACGGGGTCTGGGTGTGGCGCCGCGAGCCCGCGCTTCGCGGGCTGGTTCTCGTCGGCTGGCTGTCGGTGCCGTTCTTCTGGTTCGTGCCGCCCTGGGTGGGCTCGGGCCAGCCCTTCCTCGCCGCCTCGCACGCGAAGTCCTACAACGGCCACCTGGGCTCGAACCCGTTCGCCACCGTGATGAGGCGCGGGGCCACGCTCCAGATCGTGCCGGCGCTGATCGCCGGTCTGATCGCGGTCGCCTTGGCGTGGTGGCGCGATCGCGATCGCATCGTGCTCGGGCTGTTCGGCGCAGTTGTCGGCTGGTGGGTGCTGGTCGTGGGGATGACGCTCGACGGCTACCCGGGGCTGGATCGCTTCTTCCTGCCCGCCGCGGCTCTGACCTGTGCACTGGCTGGGGCGGGGGTGGTTGCGCTCGCCTCGCTGGCGCCGCGGTGGATCGCGCCGGTGGTGGTCGTGGCGGTGCTCGGGGTGTCGGCGCCGTTCGCAGCCGGCCGGGTGTCGACCGGCTGGAAGCAACGCGGGATCGCCGCCCAGGCGGTCACGCGCCTGAATCAGCTCACGGCCGCCGTCGCCGCGGTCGGAGGGCACCGCGGCGTGTTTCCGTGCTCGTCCAGCTTCTCGGCCGTCAACCACGGCGTCCAGACCGCGCTGGCCTGGAAGCTGCACGTCACGCTGGGCCGCGTGGGCACCTCGATGCGCCACCAGGGCGTGATGTTCGTGGGACCCTGGGACACGATCGACGGCCAGCCGGCCCCGATCTCGCACCGCCTGACCCAGTCCGTGCTGATCGCGCGGGTCGGCGCCTGGCGCGTGTATCGGGTGACCGCCTCGGGCGCCGACACCCGCTGCGTCGGGCGCTGAGCGCCCGCCTTGGCGCGCGGCCAGGCGCGCCGACCCCGATCTCGCACCGCCTGAGCCAGTCCGTGCTGATCGCGCGGGTCGGCGCCTGGCGCGTGTACCGGGTGACCGCTACGGGCGCCGACACCCGCTGCGTCGGGCGTTGAGCGCCCGCCTTGGCGCGCGGCCAGGCGCGCCGACCCCCGCGGCCGGTTGGGGGTCGCCGCGTATACCCGCGCATGGCGCGGCTCACCGCGCCCACCTGGGTGAAGGGGCGAGGGTGGGCGCGTCCTGCCGCGCTCTGGCACGCCGGGCTGGCACGCCGGGCTGGCACGCCGGGCTGGCACGCCGGGCTGGCACGCCGGGCTGGCACGCCGGGCTGGCACGCCGGGCTGGCACGCCGGGCTGGCACGCCGG
>Ga0070735_10002513_pt1 | contig 16580 bp, 19 predicted proteins | sample Coa_R1_FD_66443 | JGI IMG/M metagenome (GOLD analysis project Ga0070735, IMG submission 66443) | Surface soil microbial communities from Centralia Pennsylvania, which are recovering from an underground coalmine fire - Coalmine... | ecosystem: Environmental > Terrestrial > Soil > Unclassified ... | reverse complement strand
CGGTTTCCCGAACGCGACGTGTGGCTAAATTGTTAGGGAGTCTGAATGGTCAAGTTGTCTTGAACTTGCCGATCACCCGCGTACGACTTGGCGATTCGAACTGCCTTGTCACGGTCGCCGGTGCTGACGACAGATCCGGAAAGGTTCACCGAGTTGGACGTCGTTGTCACCTGAATATCCTTGCTTTCCAGGCCGGGCTCGCTCTTGAGCTTCGCTTCAATAGCGCCCTTTGTCTCCCCGGAACTCATCGCCGTGTTTCTGGCGTCGGTCTTCTCTGCGTCCACGCGTCGGGCAGATGCGTCGCGGTTTGCCTCGGTCCCATACTTTTTCACTGCCGCAAGGAATTTGTGCGAACCTTGGGGAGCTTTCACTCGCCCTTTCAGGATTTGAGCTGATGGAATCATCCGTCCGTACAGAATGCGGGTTCCGTCCTTATCTTGTGTAATCGATGCGCCGTTCACCGTAACTCCGGCAAATGCGCCCCGCGCGCGCGAGTACGTAAGCACTTCGGCGCGCATCTTCCAATCGGTTTCGCCCTCGACATGCCGCCCAACTGGTCCAGCGGCAGCGGAGGCGTCAGCGCCAATTTTGAATTTGCTGGAAAGCATTCTTTCCATTCCGTGGTCATTCATCACCAGCATGACCACATCAACCGCTTCGCCGCCGATCTGAAATCCCCAACTGCCTCCAGTGACGGAAAAAGGCGCGGGAGCACTCCATCCGGTACTGGTGCGACAGGTGGCGATGCCGTGTCCGTGCCGGCCGCCAAACACAAAACCGACCTTGACCATGGAGGGGATCACCGCCACGCATTTTGCGGAGTCAATGAGTTCCTCAGGAATCCCCTTATCCGGTGTTCCCATGACTTCATCCAGAACGGTTGCCGCGGCATCCATCCGTTTCACTTGGTCCGATGGCTCTTCGGCCGCGAAAGCCGTAGTCGACACCAACACGACGGCGCTTGCCAGGAAAATAGCTGCCAGCACCGCGAATACCCCTGCTTTCAATTTCAATGCACTCATTGCAAATCCTTCTGCGCGAATTCGCGCGATTCGAAGTCGCAATGAGGTGAACTCACGCGACCGGTATCTTGTGGTGATTGGAGAGTTGCGAATCGCCAACCGGCGTCAGTGTCGATTCCCGCCGGAGCAGCAGAGGAATGATAAGGAAGCTGTGTTAGACAATATCGTGCAGAACGGGCTCGTTACTATCCCCCTCCTGCTGTACTAACCCGCCACGATTCACCTTAGGAACAACCGTCGCCTGCACGGCAAGCGAGCTTCCGCAAACAAAGTACTTGCCAAAATCGCATGCGGCTCTTGGAGGGGACCGGATTAGAGGCACCGGATCTCAACTCGTGATAAATGGCTAAGTGATGTCTTAACTTCACTCGCTGACATGAGATTGCCGAGGACCGAGAGTCCACGGCTCGTCGATAGTAAGATTCGACTCTGAGCGGCGATATACGCCACATAGCAATCTTCATGGACAGCCAGTCCTCTTTCATCGGTATTGGCAGTTTCAAGCTCTATTGGCTTGGCGCAGAGCGAGCAGACCAGATAGCGCGCTGTCGGAATGTAGGTCATGACGTAGCCTCCTCTGGGGTAAATTAAGGCTACGTCGACTGCTTCCTGTAGGATGTTCAGTATTGACCATTTTTAAAAAATAGTTTGGCAGAAATGCAATGTGGCCAGGCGCGTCAATTCCAAGAAAACGGTAATCACCCGATGGTTCTGTCGCCCGTTTCTTCTCGCACGTACAGCTACTGCGGTATTCCCGGCGCTCGCAGAATGGCAGACTGTCAAGACGGAGTCTTTTCTGGAATGCCTACTTTAGTGATGATCGTTGACGATCACGCGGTCATCAGGCAGACGGTGCGCGCATTGCTAGAAGCCGAGAGTTTGGTCGTTTCCGATGCAGCGGACGGCGCAGAAGGCGTCCAGAAAGCTCAAGCCGAAAAGCCCGACCTGATCATCCTCGATCTGTCCATGCCGGTGATGAATGGACTGGAGGCAGCGCGGAAGTTGAAGGTGCTGTTGCCGCATGTTCCCTTGTTGATGTTTACGAATAGCTCTGGCGGGATTATGGAGCAAGAAGCTCGCTCTGCAGGTATCTCGGCGGTGGTTTCTAAATCTGGCTCTGACAATGCGAAGCAACTGCTTGCCCAGACGAAAACGCTTCTCGGCCTGGACCAGGCAGGTGCCCCGCGTGCTTCCTAATATTAAGGATGCGCCCAGCAGCCAAAGCGGTAGAATATGGAGATGCCTGCAGCAAAGCATGCTTTCGACGTGAAGACGTTTCTTGCCAATATGGGTAATGGCAGGAAAGTTGTTCGTGTCCGAAAGAAGCAGAGAATTTACGCGCAAGGCGCACCGTGCGATGCCCTTTTTTATATTCAGAAGGGCAAGGTAAAACTCACCGTTGTTTCCAAGGCCGGAAAAGAAGCAACCATAGCCATATTGAATCCGGGAGATTTCTTCGGCGAAGGGGGGCTCGCGGGACAGCCTCGACGCATGGGTTCGGCCGACGCGATGGAAGATTGCGAGCTCATGCGAATCGAAAAGGAAGCAATGCTGCTTGCGCTTCACCGAGAAAACAAATTGTCTGACATGTTCATGGTTTATTTGTTGGGGCGGAACATCCGATACGAAGCGGATTTGGTGGACCAGCTTTTCAACTCTAGCGAAAAGAGACTGGCGCGGATACTCCTGTTATTGGCCCATTTCGGAAAGGAAGGCAAACCGGAAAAGGCGATTCCAAAAATCAGTCAGGAAACGCTCGCTGCAATGGTAGGCACCACGCGCTCGCGCGTTAATTTTTTCATGAATCGTTTCCGGAAGCTTGGGTTTATCAACTACAACGGTGAGCTGGAGATCCACAGCTCCCTGCTCAATGTCGTTCTTCACGAATCACCCGGGCGACCGGAGTGATACACTAATCGTACGGGTGGCTTTCTCCTTTCTCCTGGTTTCAGATCCTCTGACTAAGCAGTCCATCTGAAGTTTCTCTCTCTTAGCCTCCACTGAAAGAGGCAGAACCATGGCTTTTGAAGCGATTATGGAAGAAGTCGATCAACTGAATCTGGCGGGAGACCGAATTGAGGGGCTGGCGGAACACCATCCGATCGTGTCGGAAGCTCTCGTCACGATTGCCGGAAACGTTCGCAGTACCGCGACTGTATTGGCCGTGCTGGTAGAGACTAAGCTTCGACTTGGGGATGGACACGGTAAGCCGAACTAAGACGCAGAGTGTTCACTGCCGCGGAACTGGGCCAGTCTTGCTCAGAAATTGTTTACGCGACCTGTTGTTGCGTAGTGGCCGCTCCACCGGAGTAAGGGGGCCGGCACAAATTCCGCTGATGGGACAGGTGCGTTGGTCACACGCTTAGAGAGGACGATTGACATTAACGGGGGTTCGACTCGGGGGCGGCACCCGGTGGGTGGAACTGGAAGTCATGACATCCCCCGGATAGTTGAATAAAGCGCCGAGGTGCAAAGGCCAGTGTCAAGGCTCTTCGACCGCGAAGGCGGCGCGCGAAGCGCGGCCTTGACACTGGCCGGGCCTCGGTTATGCTCTGGCTATCCGGGGGATGTCATTTCGGAATTGCATCACTAGAGACCAAGCCCCAAACCCTGACCAATCTGATTCGTATGCGGGGTTTGTGGTTCTAACTTGTGCGCCGCTGGCTCCTGGTGAATGGCGGGGGAATGGGACACGTCGCGGCTGAGTTCTTGCCCGAGCGTCTCTGCGTTGTTCGTATAAATCTGGGCGTCATAGCGTCCACGCGAGACAGAAACGTAGGCCATGCGGCTGTTGAGCAGATCCTTAGCGCCCAATTCGGTGTCCACGTGAATGAGGAGACGGTCGGCGGTCTGTCCCTGACTGGAGTGGCTGGTCATGGCGTAGCCATGATCGAGATGCGGATGCTTGCGCGGGTCGAGTTCGACCGTGCGGCCACCGTCCATCTTCAAGCGCAGCCGCCCGTCTCCGTCGATGCTCTCGATAGTCCCCAACTCGCGGTTCGCAACTTTCAGTTCGTTGGCCGGCGCGGTGAACTGGAAGCGATCTCCCACTGAAAAACTCCGCGTCTCTTCCCGAAAGACCGAGACTCCCTGCTGTCGGCGCGGATCGTAAGTACGCTGCGTGCCATCCTGCAGTTCGACTATCAGCCGGTTTTTGGGACCGTCGATGCTCTTTACCTGTGCATACGCGCCTTTCCCGATGCCGGTCTCCCTCGATGCGCGCGAATAGCGCAGCACATCGCCCACCTCATACCGTTCGGCCCAGGTGCGGTCGGCGCCGGTGAGATCTTGGCGCGGCACTAGCGTCCTGATGCGGTACTCCTCGTTGCTGACGATGCCACCCTGCTGCAATTCGGCATGGATGCGCTCGTTGATCTCGACGCGAGAGCGATTATCGGGAGAAATCACCAGTGTGTTCTCCGGCGATTTTGCGTACTCCTTCGCGATAGCGGCGATGCGCTCGTCGTGCCCTTGAATCTCATGGACTCGACCCTGCCGGTCAAGATTGTGTATCGCTTCCCGTACTTCGCCTTGGGCAAGCTGCTCGACCACCTGTTTCAGTTCTGGGTCTTTCTGGCGCACGATCTCTTCGAGCTTCACCGTTTTCATCCCGGCGTCTTGGAGCTGCGCGAAGGGCCTCCCGGCCTCAACCGCCTCATGTTGCCGCCGGTCGCCGACGAGCAAGACACGGTCATTCGGCTGAAGCCGGTTCACAAACTCATGCACCTGCCTGGTCGATGCCAGAGAGGATTCGTCGAGCACAAAGAGCCGTTTCTCGCCGGTATCTGGCTCCTGTCCACGTACCAGATGCTTCTGCAGCGTGGATGTCTCCAGACCAGCTTCGCTGAGTTTCTGCGCGGCGCGGGACGTTGGCGCGAAACCTTCCACGCTGTAGCCCTCGGCCTCCGCGCCTTCGCGAATCACGGACAGGGTTGTTGTCTTGCCCGTGCCTGCGATGCCGTCTAAACCGACAACCTTCTCCCGCGAAAGAAAGATTTCGTCTACAGCTTGCCGCTGCGAAGCATTCAATTCCGGGTGGCGGTCTTCCGCGGCGATGCGCACTTGCGGCGAGACTAACATGGGATCGCTGTAGCCGCGCCGATTGCCTTCCTCCATCCGGCGAACGATCTCACGTTCCATGCGTACCATCACGGCGGTTGTGTACTGTCGGCCAGCACCAACGTGCGAGACTTCGCGGAACTCCCCGGACGCGATCCGGCGCTCGAACTCCTGCCGGACCTGGGCATAGGTGGTTTCTCCCATGCCGCGCAGCAGCGCGGTTTCAAGGATCGCGCGGCGGTCCTGCACAGCCGATCTCTCGAAGACATGATCGCGCGCCCATGTCACGGCCTGCTTCGCCTGGACCTCTGGCTCCGGCATCTGGTATTGCCCATGTTGGCGCGCCTGTGCGACGACGCGGTCCGCCTGATGCCCGTACTGTGCGGCCAACTCTCGGTGCCGCTGTAAGACTTCTCCAGGCGACAGTAGTTCCTTGCGGTCGCGAGTATGGTGGGCCGCGATTTGTGCCGCAGCGGCTCCGTCGATTCCTTGTTCCCGGAGATGGTCTTTGATCTGCTCACGTCGCGGGCTGGACGCCTCCAGATATTCCTTCGTGTAGCCTTTTATCTCCGGCTGTCCATGCTTGCCGCGCTCCAGTTCGTAGCCCAGCTTTTCCAGACGCAGAGCCAACTCGGATCGGTAGACCGCCGTGGCGTAGCGCTGTGACACGAACATCTCGTGTGGCTGCAAAGCTCGCATCTGTTTCCCATTTTCGAGACCGTCCTCGCGCTCGGTCATGTTGAAGATCAAAGCATGGGTATGAAGCTGGGGCGCAGAATAGCCATCGACGGGCCGCGCGGTGTCGTGCTCGAAAGTGGCGGCGATAAATTTTCCGGTCGTCTCCGAGGCATGGACATTGCCGATTCGCGCCTGCGTGTATCGTTCAAGTTCCTGAAGTGCCGCGCGTACACTCTCGCGATGGGCTTCCCGCACCCGATCATCGCCGCCCACGAGCGCGGTAAGCGATACCGACTTTGGCGCAGAGAATGTGGCGTCCCACCCGGCACGATGCTCGGCGCTGGTCACCTCTCTGCCAAATTTGCCTTCATAGGTTCTCGAAACCTGATGCCGGACAAGCTGCTCTTCGGTGTGCGGATGTTGGCCTTCACTCAGTCGTGCAAAGTGTTCGGAACCAACGCCATCGTGCAACCCCCACTGCTCGGCGAGTCTGCCCTGCCATTCCGAATGGCCCTGTTGATCTCGGCTCCAGTAGTTCTGTTCCTGCGAGGCAAACTCCCGCACATGGTAGGTCTGCGCCTGGCCGGCTGACAGCGGTTTCGAGATCGTGAGCATACCGAGCGTCCCTCAAGCGTGAAGTGGTGTTCTTGCGAAGTTGTCTCTCATTCGATTGCCTTCGTTTTCTCCCAGGCAAACGCCTCTTTGGGTTTGGTCTCGGGGGCACCGATGGTCGAACAAGTGACCGTCGAACCAAAGAGTGCGAGCATCGGTTGGGGAGGCTTCTTCAGCGGCTCGGTGGGAGCATTCGCGGGCACTGATGGCGTTGGTTTCGGCGCGATCTGTGGCATCTGGCGCTGCGAAAGTCTCCCCAGTCTGAGTCGGATTCTGCCCATCTTTATCCTCCATCTCTGGATCAAACTTGGCCGAGGTCGGCCCCATTCGATCGTCTCCCTATCCAACCGTTTAGGTGAGGACCGGTTCTGCAACACACTCCTCACAGCCAGCAGCAAAAGGAAAATCGCGGCTACCCAAAGCAACGGCGTCAAGAGCGAAAAGCTTCCGGGAGAAGGCAGGGCACTCATGGTATACGAGCTCTTTCCTTTCGCCCGCGGACGGAGAAGTCATGAAGCAGTTTGCGCGCCTGCTGAAGCTTTCGTGCGTCTGCCTGGTCGCGAATTGTGAGGACGGAATCAGGCGACAATTGCCTGCCTTCCGATGCCGCTTGAGAGGCTGCGTGGAAGAGATTCAAGAGCGCGTAACGCACCGCCCAGACCTCGGCCAATAGCAGTTCGGCGGGATCAGCAGGCCGCTGTCGCGCAGCGCACAGAGCGGTCCCGCGCAGCCACTCGGAGAGAGCCTGTCCCGCACTTTCGGCGGCAGCTTCGATCTCGGCCAGTTCGTCCGGAGTCAGCCGCGTGGCCGCGGTCTTGGTGCGGAAGCCGGGCTTCGCCTCTTCTCCGAACGGCAAACTGGACTGCGGGTTCGCTTGAACGCGGGGACTACTCATTGGAAGAACCGCCTTGTTGCACTATTGCGTTTGATCCCACTGCGATTAAGCTGCGTAATTGTTAGTTCACAGCAAGGTCTTGCACTTCAACGCGTTTACGTGATCGATGGCTGCGGCCACCTGTCTCAAACAACCTTCATTGTTCGATGTCGCGGTGACTCAGCACGTGACGAATTTTGTTGACGCAGCGAAAGTTAACCTGCGTAAACATCGAAGCGCTGTCTGGCGCTCTGCAGTTCCCAATTTGGGGGTGACGTGTCCACCTTTCTTCCGGTGCGAAGCACCGCGCTTTTACAGCTCGCCATATTCCAGCATCTGAGCCTCCCACGTATGGATCACTTCGGGAGCTTGCCAGGCGCGGCGAAACAGATTCCGAATCGACTGCCAGTGATCCATCGGGAATCCGAACGTGATTCCGTTCTCACGCGCAAAGAAAAATACTCCTCTTTCGTCGTTCTCCAAGATCTCCGTGTGAGCATAAAAGTAGTACCCTTGCCATTGGCAAAGGTCCCGCTCCAAATCGAGCTCTTCGAGCAGCCTTCGGAACTCCGCAATCCTCGGATATCCAACCACCGGATACCGCGGCGTAAGGGCTCCGGGAAACTGCAAACGAGGGGAGAATTCATTCCCCTCTTCCCGCACCAGATCGAGGCGGTATCCGCCTTCTTCTAAAGAGGGCAATGCTGGCTGAATCGCAAGCTCAAAATCCTCGTCGTCTGTCTCCGAAGGCACCTTCTCACGCAGAGGTTTTCGATGGAGAGAATAGTGGCCGCGCGCGCACACACGCCAAAGGGCCGGCCAGCGCGGCCAAAGTGCCTCGTTCAGCTTCTCGACATTCGAGAACTTCTCCTCGTCTAGAAGTGTGTAGAGATTCCGGACGGAGAGAATCGGTTTTCGCCGCTTTTGAGCCGGGTTCCGCAGCATCTGAATAGTGCGCATTACTACCCGGCGAACATCGTCGCTTCCAATGTCCTCAATGTCTTTGGCATCGACCTGTTTGTCGCCAGGAAGAGTCCGCAAGTATAGGGAGTCCAGTGGGGACTTCTTCGGTTTGCGTGCGACGGCGTAAGCGGCAAGGAATGCCTCAAGGATTTCGGCCAGGGATTCGTAGGAAATCTGGCCTTGTGCGGTGTTCACAAATGACTCTGCGCCCACCGCACAGTAGTGGGCCACCATGGTCCATTCTGCCTGCGAAAGCGGGAGTCCTGACTCTGCCTTCCCACGAATTCTCAGCAGGGAATCTGTCGGCTCAGTCAGCAGATTTACCAACTCAAGACGGTCGTCTCGGGCAGACTCAAGAAGTTGCTTTGCCGCTTCTGATGTCGAGACGGTCTGGCCGCTCTTGAGAGAGATGATTTTCCTTAGAGTTTCAAGCCTTAAGCGCAGCGCCTCCGAGATGCGGATAGAGATGACTGGCTGCTGCGGTGTTGCGGTGTTCTCTGCCATCCGGCTCCTTTCCTATGACTACAATCTAAAATAATGTAACGTTACATATTGACTGTACGTGCACAAGTGCGCTATTGTCAAGTACCAGGCCATAGTCGAGGTGCACAAGTGCACGAACCGAAGCCCCCAGCGTTTGCATCCGATCCCATCGAGCCTTTGCTCGATGTGAACAGAGCTGCGCATTTGCTGGGCATTTCGATCAAGACCTTGCGTGACTGGATTCAGGGTCGTAGGATCGAATACGTCAAGGTCGGCACTAGAGTGATGATTCGGCCCGAAACGATCCGTCAGTTTGTGACGAGCAATACCCGACGTGCGGCAGGCTGATGAAAGTATTCAAACGTTCCGGTAGTTCGTATTACGCGTACAAATTCCAGTATCGCGGCAAGGAATACTATCGCTCGACTGGAACCGAAAACCGGCGTGAAGCGGAGGCTTTGGCCGCTGTCGCTCGCGCTCGGGTCATTCGGCAAGCGGCCGGACTTGAAGAATCTGACTCACTATCAAAACCCCTGGCGATTGATGCAAGTCGCAACGGCATTCCTACGCTGAGGCAGTTTCAAACGGTTTTCGACGAGTGGGTTGCCACTGCAAAAGCAGAGCAGAACGGAACAGTGAAGTTTTACCAGGAGAGCTATCGGAAACTCCTTTCTTACGGCCCTTGGGCCGATCTCCGTCTTAACGAGATTGATGAGGCACAGATCGAACGATTCAAAGCTTGGGCTCTAAAGCAGGCTGGCCGGCGACGCGATGGGAAACCGACTCCAGTGGGCAAAACGACCGTGAATCGCTACCTTGCGACGCTCCGCAAGGCTCTGCGTTACGCGCATCTCAAACTGAAGCTCATCGACAAAGTGCCGGTTGTCGATCAATACGGCAAAGACGAAGGAGCGGAGCGCGAGACGGACTACGTATTCAGCTCGTCGGAATACATCGCTTGGATCATGGCAGCCGAGGAACCGTTGCGCTCAGCGTCTATACTCGCTCGTCACTCGGGGATTTGCCGTAACGAAATGCTGAAGCTTATGAGGGACTGTATCCACTTTTTTCCGGAACCGCTTGAGGATGCGAGCGTGTGCGGAGAGCTTACGATTAAACGCGGGTTGAAGCGGCGCGCTCGCAAGAGGAAGCTCGTGATTGATCGCGAGATGAGGGCAGTGTTGGAGAAGCTCATTCCACGTTCGAAGTGCGACTACGTGTTCACCAGTCCCCAAAACTCAGCGGAACCGTTGCCGCCGTGGGTGCTCGAAACGCAAATCACGCGCGTGCGCAAGAAGATCACTACGCACCCCGACGCTGGTCTGCATGCCCTGCGTCACACGTTTCTGACCGAGGCCGGCGAACACACCGACCCGTTTACATTGCAGTATGTGGCTGGACACGATAACATCAACACGACGATGCGCTACGTGCATCCACGCGAGGACGCGGTCGAAAAGCTATTTGTGCGGTTGGGCAACCTGTCGCGTCCCGAGACTCGTGTAGAATGTAAAAGGTCGGTGCAAAATCCGGTGCAGTCGGAAACGCCCTCAGATGTCGATCTTGTTAAGATATTAAGCATATTGGGGTTACAGCGTGCGGAAGTGGTGGAACTGGCAGACACACCATCTTGAGGGGGTGGCGCCGAAAGGCGTGGGGGTTCAAATCCCCCCTTCCGCACCAATCACCTGAATCATTGAAGGACGTTTTGAACTCATGATTATCTTTATCACCATTGTGCACATTATTGTGTGCCTGTTTCTGATTGTGGTGGTGCTGCTGCAAAGTGGCAACGCGGGAGACATTTCGGCGGCATTCGGGGGGCAGGGAAGCCAGGCGGCATTCGGGCCGCGGGGCGCGGCAACGGCGCTTTCGAAGGCCACTACCGCGTGTGCGGTGATATTCATGCTGACCTCGGTTACGCTTTCGATTCACGCCATCAAACAGGGGGGGCCGCGATCGGTGTTGCAGGGCGAAAAATCGGCTCCGGTAAAGACTCAGCCTGTGGCGCCTGCGCAGGGGAATCCGACGCAGAAATAGCTGGCGCGCTTTTCCCGGATTCGACGTGTCGCAATTCTATTAACTTTTCTGCTCGAAGCAATCTTTGTGCTTTGTGCGGGCTGAAAGGCTCGGCAACCGCTATTTCTGCGATTTTTTCTACACGCTTCTACAGATTCTGCAGTAATTGTATTTCCCTAAAGCGGGTGCTACCATCCGAGTTAGTGTTAATGCACTTGTCGAGGAGGTTATTCATATGTCGGACCGTGATGGAAACAGCTTTGTTTGGTTCTTAGCGGGTTTGGGATTGGGCGCGCTGGTGGGCGTGCTGTATGCGCCGAAAGCAGGAAGCGAAACGCGCGAGGAATGGCGTTCCCGCGCCGAGCAGGGACGCGATTATGTGCGCTCTCGGGCGCGCGAGGCGAAAGATCAGGCGTCGGGTTGGGTGGATAAAGGCCGCGACGTTGTGAATCAGCAAAAAGATCAGTTCCGCGCGGCTTACGAGGCGGGACGGCAGGCTTATCAGGAGGCCACGGCGGAGACAGCTGCGCCGAAAAATCTGTAACGCTTGGGCGGGCACTCGAAGAGCGTCCGCTGCGCGGCTTTCGGATTGAGCTCTGGTTGGGGAGCTTGTGTTATGGAAAATCTGATCACTGTGTTCATCGCATTGACCGGCGCCGCGGTGGTTTTGCAGGCCTGCGTGCTTGTGGCTTTGTATCTGGCAGTACGCAAGAGCAGCACGAAAATGGAAGCGGTTGCTGAGGAAGTGAAAACCAAAGCTCTGCCCACGCTGGAGATGGTGCAGGCTACGCTGACCGAGTTGCGGCCGAAGCTGCAGGTCATCACCGATAATCTGACGGAAACCACGGTCCTGGTGCGCAATGAGGTCGAGCGGGTTGACGCCACCGTGAGCGATGCGACCGACCGGGCACGGCTGCAGATTATCCGTGCAGATGAAATGCTGAGCCGGACGCTGGATCGCGTGGAGCAAACTTCAGATCTGGTGAGTAAAACGGTCGTTTCCCCGGTACGGCAGGTTTCGGGAATTATTCAGGGAGTGACCGCGGGCCTGGAGTTTCTGCTGAGCCACCGCGCACGAAAAAACGGCGACAGCCGCAGCTCACGGCGCGCCGTGCCGCAGGATGAGATGTTTATCTAGACTGTGGTATCGCCTTACGCCGCCGCTCTTCGCCGTCGAGTGTTTCAAACTCTCCTTTATGCGTTATCTGGTGCGAGCTCGCTTAAAACCGGGTCGCGAGGCGGCTCTTCTCAATGCAATTGAAGATGCAACGTTAGGCCGCGGATCGGTTGCGGAGGGGGAATACTTGCGCAATATGGGCGAGGCGCGGCTTTGCGAGGACGAGACAGTGCGCTGGGTTGAGGTTTGTTATTGTCCGACTCCGCTGCAGGAAGAGCGGCCTTACTGGGAAGAGTATTTCGATCTCACCAAAGTGCAGGATGCGCATGACCGGCGCAAATGCAAGGATGAAAATGGTTCGGAGGCTTGGGCCTGCGGTAACTGCGATTGTACGCTGAAGCTGGAGCAGAAATTGAAGGCCACGGGCACGCCGTTTCTGAATGTGATCTCCGGTACGAAAAGACCGCCTCAAGAATAAGCCTATTGCTTCGATTTTGTCTCAGGCGCAATCTGAACCTGCACACGGTGGTTGTCGCTCGACTGGGTAGTGTCGACTGACACCACCGAGAGATCGCCGTTCGCGTCGAGCTGCTGAATAGTCTGGGTCGAGCGCGCACCGGGTGGGTCGGGACGTACACCGCCGGAGGTCACAATCGTTACTTGCAGGCCTGCGTTTGGGTCGGCGGGATTCGGCTGTGCGATTTGAGTTGTATTGGTTTGCTGCCCGGTTGAGGTTGTGCCCTGCAGCGATGTGGCTCGTTTGACCAGATGCAAGCCGCCATCCTCGGCTGCGCCGGGAACATCGAGCGAGTAGTCTTCTTCAGTGCGTTTCTGTTCCCCGTTGCTTACAGCCTCGTTGCTCACTTTGCGTGAAATTTCGCTCAACCTGCCGTCCGCATCGGGACGGGAAACTTTCTCTTCCGTGCTGCGGTAGGTTCCTTGCTCCTGAGTCTTTGTGTCCTTTACTTCGCTCACCTGCCAGTTGCCGTTGCCATCAGGAAGCAGTGTGGTCTTCTTCGCATCGACCGTTCCCGGCGCGGTTTGCGTGCTGCGCTCCTGGGTCATCATAGCGGGAGCGAGACCGCCATTGGATCCGGGAAGCAGGATGGTGGTTTTTGTTTCTTCCGCGGTTTTGCTGAGCCTGGTTGTATTTTGGATTTCGCGCTGCACTACTTGCAAATTGCCGTCGGCATCCGGATTGGAGGTCGATCGCACTATCGAAGATCCGCCTCCGGCGGAGGTGCGTTGCTCTTCGTTGGTGACTTGCAGAAGCGTTTTCGCGCCGTCGGCATCGCGGCCGTAAGTGCGGGTGACGGTGCGAACCGTGTTGGCGTCGACTTTCACCGTCTCTTTTTCGATGTCCTGAAAAGGCTCGTAATTTCCATCCGCGCCGAGGCGCTCAATCGATTGGTGATCGACTGTGCGATTGCCGCTCTGGCTGTGGCTTTCGACCTTGCGTGTGGGGTTGGCGCCGTCGGTGTGAAGATCGCTGGTGTCGGTCCAGGATTGGTTGCCAGATTGAGAGTCGGTGGACTGGGCGACGACCGATTCAACATGAAAAAGACAGAGCGCACCTGGAAGGGCGCATACAAAAAGGAAACACCTGAGCCTCTTTCGAGCTTCGTCACAGACGGCTCTGATCGCCATGTTGTTAATTGTCTCGCTCAGATTGAGTCTTGTCCATCCTGCCGAAAAAGACGAGACTACGCGATCCATCCGCCGCCCACGACTACATCTTCATCGTAGAAAACGGCCGCCTGACCGGGCGTGATGGCCCGCTGGGGTTGGTCAAAGGTGACGACGATTTCGTCATCGCCAATCTTCTCGATAACCGCAGGAGCAGGCTCGTGACGATGGCGAATCTTGACTGAGACGCGCATTGGCTGGCGTAGGTTATCGACGGAGATGAGGTTGATGCGGCGAGCCCGCAGCGTGCGCGAGTATAGGTGCTCGTCGCTGCCGACAACGACTTTCTTTTCGGCCCCGTTGATCTGGATTACATAGAGCGGCGAGCCGGTGGCTACGCCCAGGCCCTTGCGCTGGCCGACAGTGAAGTTGTGAATGCCGGCGTGCTCGCCGATCACGTCGCCGTTCGTGGTGACCAGTTCGCCTGAAGTATCGGGCAAGGACAAGGACTCGCCCTGATCGGCGAGGTAGGCGTCGATGAAGCGCTTGTAGTCGCCGCCGGGAACGAAACAGATTTCCTGCGAGTCGGGCTTTTCGGCGAGGGCGAGACCGTGCTGGCGGGCGAGTTCTCGGACTTCGAGCTTGGTCATGTTGCCCAGCGGAAAGAGAGTGCGGCTGAGCTGTTCCTGCGTCAGGCCGAAGAGGAAGTAGGTTTGGTCTTTGCTGTGGTCGGCGGGACGCCTGAGCAGCCAGCGTCCGCTGGCCTCGTCGAATTCCACGCGCGCGTAATGACCGGTGGCGACGCTGTCCGCGCCGATTTGGCGGGCGACGACCAGAAGCTGATCGAACTTGAGATGATTGTTGCAGAGGCTGCACGGGATGGGCGTGCGCCCGGAAAGATACTCGGCGACGAACGGGCGCACTACATCGCGCTCGAAGCGCTCTTCGTGATTGACCACGTAATAGGGAATGCCAAGATGCTCGGCTACGCGGCGGGCGTCGTAGACGTCGTCGAGCGAGCAGCAGCGGCCGGTGACCTGCTCGGGCATGCCTTCGCGTCCGGCGAGGCGGCGCTGGTTCCAGAGCTGCATGGTGAGGCCGATGAGGTTGTGGCCTTCGGCGCGCAGCATGGCCGCAACGGTGGAGGAATCGACTCCGCCGGACATGGCCACGGCAATGGTGCGAGAATGAGGCATTAGTTTTCGAGGCTTACTATCCGTCTACCGGGCGAGTCCATTGTCGACTTGTAGCTCCTGCGAACTTCCTCGGTGCGCCGTGGCGCCTTCTCGCGTTCAATACGAAATCCAGACGGCCCCGCTGAAAGGACCTCATTATTTGGCATAAAGAAAAGCCAATACTTATCTCTGTGGTCGGCGTCTTTCAAGTAATCGGCGGGCTTAACCTCCAAGCGGAAGTTGCCGAAGTAAAAAATTGTTTGCCGGCGTCTACCATTGAGGGTAATTTCCCTAAACACCTCGTCTTCAAGCCTGCGGATAGAAGCCTTCATCAAAGTGCGATCTGAGTCGGAATCGACTAGCTTTCGGTCGCCATGAAAGAGGTTCCAATTCGCCAGGTAGATCCAAAGATGCCAGCTTCCGTGGTAATGCCCTTGAGCCTTAATGCGCTTTCCAAACTCGAAGGTGAGAAAGCTGCCCACTCCAGGCTTGGCGCGCCACGGACGAGTTCCTAAGACTGGATCAAAATAACGATGAATATCAAGCGCAACGGTTTCCATGTTTTATCCGAACATCGCCAAAGCTATTTGGACAATCGTGCCGAAGCTATATCCCATTCCGGATATTTCGCGGTGCAAACGGTCCCACTCGGACATTCTAAGCCGACGACCCAATATCCGTTCAATTTCGCGCACTGCATCTCGAAACTGACGGTTTTGGTCTGTATTGCCCATGAAGGTAGCTTATTGGCGGGATCGAGAACCGGATACAGGGCTCAATTCCCTCAATCTCGCTACTGCTTCCGGCACCAGCGCAAGCGCTATGTCGATTTCTTCTTCCGTATTCTGCTTGCCCAGGCTGAAGCGAATGCTGGCGCGGGCGCGATCGGGCCGCAGGCCCATCGCGGTGAGTACGTGCGATGGTTCGATTGCGCCGGAGGAGCAGGCTGCGCCGGTTGAAACTGCTAGACCTTTCAGGTCGAGCGAGATGACCATGGCTTCGCCTTCGATGTGATCGAAATAAATATTCGTGGTGTTGGGCACACGCGGAGCGCCTTCGCCGTTCACGGTGGCGTCTTCGACTTGCGCGAGAATTCCTTGCTCTAGGCGGTCGCGCATAGGGAAGATTTTCTCGTCGTCGCCGCGATCGAAGCTTTGCATCGCCAGTTCGGCGGCCTTCCCCAGGCCTACGATTCCCGGAACATTTTCGGTTCCGGCGCGGCGGGAGCGCTCGTGGCGTCCACCGTAGAAAAGCGGCTGGAGATGCGTTCCTTTGCGAACATAGAGCACGCCTACGCCTTGCGGGGCGTGCATCTTGTGGCCGGAGATCGAGAGTACATTACAACCGATCTTCTTCACGTCAATTCGAATTTTGGCCGCGGCTTGAACGGCGTCGGTATGGAAATAGACTTTCGCCTCGGCGGCGATCTTGCCGATTTCTTCGACTGGCTGCACCACTCCAGTTTCGTTGTTGGCCATCATGATCGAAATTAGCTTGGTGTTGGGACGCAGCGCGCGTTTCACGTCGTCAGGGTCGATCAGTCCTCGACCATCGACGGGGATAAAAGTCACTTCGCACCCGATTTCTTCGAGATGCTTGCAGGCGTGCAGGACAGCGTGATGCTCGATTGTGGAGCTGATGATGTGATCGCCGGGATTGGTTAGACCGGCTATGGCCAGGTTGTCGCCTTCGGTGCCGCCGCTGGTGAATACGATCTCCGCGGGCCGGCAATTGAGAAGTGTGGCGACGGAATCGCGTGCGCGCTCGACTGCGGCGCGCGTTTCCTGGCCCTGATGATGAATGGAAGACGCGTTGCCGAAGTGTTCGGAGAAGTACGGACGCATGGCCTCGAACACCTCCGGCAGGACCGGGGTGGTGGCGTTGTTATCGAGGTAAATGCGTCGCATCGCGACCATCTGTCTATTTTACGCGGTAATGCGAGGGTTGGCGTG
>Ga0070735_10002512_pt1 | contig 16583 bp, 16 predicted proteins | sample Coa_R1_FD_66443 | JGI IMG/M metagenome (GOLD analysis project Ga0070735, IMG submission 66443) | Surface soil microbial communities from Centralia Pennsylvania, which are recovering from an underground coalmine fire - Coalmine... | ecosystem: Environmental > Terrestrial > Soil > Unclassified ... | reverse complement strand
CGAAGTCGATGACGAGCTGAAGGGAATGAGGGGGTTCGAGGTTTGACACCGACTATCCGAGGTAGTAGGTTACAACACCAGTAAAGCTATTACGGAGGTGTCAAAATGCTAGCGAATACCGCGGTCGTCTACCACTGGCGCGGCGACCGCCTGCTGGCACCTGGACTCGGCGCGCGCATGCTCGCCCGCCTGCGCGGAGCCTCGCTCGACCGGCGTCTGGCCGCGGGCGCCGACGCGAGCCGCTCGAGGCTGCTCGCCGCCCGGGCGGCCCAGCTCGGACGCCGCGGCACCAGGCTCACGATTGCGCGCGGGTTCGAGACCGCGGCGCTGGCTCCGGAACGGCAGGTGCGCCGTTTTGGTATCCCACCCGCGCGCGCCGCCGTGCGCCTGAACCGCCCTGCTCTGCTCGATGTGGCAGAGGAGCTTCGCGATCCCGGAGTGCTCTACGTGAGGGGCATCGCGGCCGCCCGGGCGCTGCTGAGCGACGGCTGCGGCCCGCTCTACACCGATCGCCGCGGAGAGGCACTGGCCGCGGCCCTGCACGAGGTACGGACGCTGCTGGCCTCGATGAGGTAGAACGACGGGAACCCGACTCGGAGGAGGAACCAGTGCCGACCTACATCATGCTCTCCCGGCTGAGCCCCGAGGGCGTGCAGACGATCAAGAACAACCCGTCACGCATCCGCGAGGTCAACCGCGAGGTCGAGCAGCTCGGGGCCACGGTCAAGATGCAGTGGGCCACGCTCGGGCAGTTCGACTTCATCAACGTCGTCGAGGCACCGGATGAGCGGACGATGGCACGGGTCTCGCTCGAGCTCGGTTCCCGCGGCACGGCCAAGTACGAGACCCTGATCGCGATCCCGATCGACGACTTCATTGGCTCGATCTGAGTCGCGGTCTCGCGTCCTGGTCGTCGGCCAGGGCGCGCGCGAGCATGCCCTGATCCAGGCGCTCCGACGCTCTCCCCAGCGACCCGAGCTCCTTTGCGCTCCCGGCAACGCAGGGATAGCCGGCGAGGCCGAGGTCCTGGAGATCGGGTCCGAGGACATCGACCGGCTCGTAAGCGCGGCAGTTGAGCGTCAGGTCGACCTGGTCGTCGTCGGGCCCGAGGCGCCGCTCGTCGCCGGACTGGCGGACGCCCTCCGTGAGGCAGGCGTGCGCTGCTTCGGCCCAGGAGCGGCCGCCGCCCGGCTCGAGGGCTCAAAGGCGTTCTGCAAGGAGGTGATGCTGGCCGCCGGCGTGCCCACGGCCGCCCATACGGTGGTCGGCGAGGTCGAGGACGGCCTGCGCGCGATCACCGGCTACCCGGCCGTGATCAAGGCCGACGGTCTGGCCGCGGGCAAGGGCGTGATCATCGCCGCCGGCGAGCACGAGGCGCGGGCGGCATTGGAGCAGCTGCTGGTCGAGCACCGGTTCGGCACCGAGCGCGTCGTCGTCGAGGAGCACCTGGCGGGCGATGAGGTCTCGCTGCTGGCCATCTGCGACGGCGAGAAGGCCCTGCCGCTGGCCTCGGCCCAGGACTACAAGCGCATCTACGACGGCGACCGCGGGCCGAACACCGGCGGCATGGGCTGCTACTCGCCGGTCCCGGCGATCGATCAGGGCCGCGCGCACGAGCTGTGCGCAAGCGTGCACCAGCCTGTGCTGGACGAGCTGCGTGGCCGTGGCCTGCCGTTCCAGGGCGTGCTCTACGCCGGGCTGATGATGACCTCAGGCGGGCCCAAGGTGCTCGAGTTCAACGTCCGCTTCGGCGACCCCGAGACCGAGGCGATCCTGCCGCGGCTGCGCTCCGACCTGCTCGCGCTCCTCACGGCGGCCACCACGCCGGGTGGCCTCAGCGGCCAGGTCCTGGACTGGACGCCGGAAAGCGCGGTGACGGTCGTGCTGGCGAGCCGGGGTTACCCGGAGAGCTCCTCGAGCGGCGATCTCATCGCCGGCCTCGAGACGCTCCCGGCGGGCGTCTTCGTGACCCACGCCGGCACGGGATTCGACGGCTCGGGGCGCGTCGCGACGGCCGGCGGGAGGGTTCTCGCCGTCACCGCGCTCGGCCACGACGCCGCCGCCGCCCGCGAGGCTGCCTATGCTGCAGCCGACATGATCGAGTTCGATGGCAGGCAGATGCGGCGCGATATCGCCCTGGGAGTGGCATGACCGAGGCGGTCACGCAGCCGGCGACAGAGGTGGAGGAGCTGGAGGTCGACACCCCGGTAGTCGGGATCGTGATGGGGTCCAAGAGCGACCTCCCCGCGATGGAGTCGGCCGAGAAGGAGCTGACCGAGCGCGGCATCCTCTCCGAGGTTCGCGTCATGTCCGCGCACCGCGAGCCCGACAAGGTGGCCGACTACGCCAAGAACGCGAAGATGCGCGGCCTGCGGGTCATCATCGCCGGCGCGGGGCTGTCGGCGGCGCTTCCGGGGGTGGTGGCCGCGCACACGGAGCTGCCCGTGATCGGCGTGCCGCTCACCAGCCGGACGTCGGTGGCCGGCGGACTCGACGCGCTCCTGTCGATCGCCCAGATGCCGCCCGGGGTCCCAGTGGCCTGCGTCGGGGTCGACAACGCTCGTAACGCGGCCGTGCTGGCCGCGCGGATCCTGAGCAGCTGAGGGGCGCGGCGCCCGCCCGAGCCCACGGCACCTGCGCCCCCGAGCGCTAGCCTTACGCGCAGGCATCTGATGCCCGAGGCGATAGTCCACTTATCTTCGATCGCAGGGAGCCCTCTCACCGACTCGGAGGGCGAGCGCCTGGGACGTGTGACGGATGTCGTCGCCCGCCTCGACGTCGGCGATTCATTGCCTCCCGTGGTCGGGCTCAAGGCGCGGATCGGCGGCCGGGAGATGTTCGTGCCCGCCTCGCGCATCGCCGCGCTGGGCCCCGCTGCCGCGCGCACCGCCACCACGAAGCTCAATCTCGCCCAGTTCGAGCGCCGCCCGGGCGAGGTCCTGCTGCGCGAGGATGTGCTGAACCACAGCCTGATCAACGTCGACACCGCGAAGCTCGTGACCGCGCGCGAGGTGGACCTGATCTGCGACGACGGCGTCTGGCGGGTGGCGGGCATCGATCCGACGATGCGCGCCCGGATGCGCCGGCTACTGCCGCGCCAGCAGCGCACCCATCAGGACGAGCACGACGAGTTCGTCCCCTGGTCCGAGCTCGAGGCCTTCGTCGGCCACGTTCCCACCTCGCGCCTGAAGCTCGCCGGTCGGCGGCTCGCGCACCTTCACCCGGCGCAGATCGCCGACCTCGTCGAGGCCGCCTCGCACGAAGAGGGGGAGGAGATCCTCGAGGCGGTCAGCCAGGACAAGGAGCTCGAGGCCGATGTGTTCGAGGAGCTCGACGACGAGCATCAGGTCGAGTTCCTGCGAGACCGCTCCGATGAGGAGGCGGCCGCCGTCCTCGACCGGATGGAAACCGACGACGCCGCCGACCTGCTGCTCGAGATCGAGCAGGAGCGCCGGCTGCCGATCCTGAACCTGCTGCCTGCGGCCAAACAGCGAAAGCTGAAGGCGGTCCTGGGGTACAACCCGCAGACCGCGGGCGGAATCATGAACCCGGACTTCATCTCACTGCAGGCGACGGCCTCTGTGGGCGAGGCGCTCGACCGTGTGCGCTCCAGCGACCTCGGCCTGCAGCAGCTCTCGATCGTCTGCGTGACCGACGAGGCCGGGATACTGGCCGGGACGCTGACGCTGGCCGACCTCGTGCGCGGCGAACCCGCCGAGCGGCTCTCAGGTCTGTGCGAGGAGTCGCCGACCCCCACGGTGGCCACGGAAGCCGACCTGCCGGACGTCGCCCGGCTGATGAGCGACTACAACCTGATCGCGATGCCCGTCCTCGACCCCGACGGCAAGCCGGTCGGGATCATCGCCGTCGACGACGTCCTCGAGCTGTTGATCCCCGAGGAGTGGCGCCGCCGCGCCGGTATGGCGCGGGAGTAGCGCCCTGTTCCGGGCCGGGCTTCGCTGGTACCCTCAGGAAACGCCGCATCCGCGGCGAATCAAGGTATGACGATGAACGGTCACGACGGACACCTGGATCGCGACGAGCTACCCCGAAGTAGCAGGGTTGCGGCTGGCGTCGTGGACGTCGCCTTGACTGCCCGGGACTAGCTCCGGGTAGCAAAGGGACCTCCCGCCCGGCCGCAGCTGACGCGGCCACCGAAGGCGAAAGGAGGTCGAGACGATGGCGAGCAACGTGCCCACGGGTTCTGCCCCGGCGAGCGCGCATACGCGCCGTGCCTCGGCCGCCGTCCCGCGCGACCGCCCGGCGCACGACGCGGCACAAGCTCAGGGCGAGATCAAAGGGGCCTTTGGCACGATCCGCCACAGCGACGAGGGCGGCCGCGATCTGCGCTCTCGGGCGCTCGCGCTGCTGGCGATCGTCGGCCCGGGGCTGATCGTCCTCATCGGTGACAACGACGCCGGCGGCGTCTCCACCTACGCCCAGGCGGGACAGAGCTACGGGACGAGCCTGCTGTGGGTGCTGCTCCTGCTGATCCCGGTTCTGATCGTCAACCAGGAGATGGTCGTGCGCCTCGGCGCGGTCACGGGCGTGGGGCACGCCAAGCTGATCATCGAGCGCTTCGGCCGCGGCTGGGGCTTCTTCGAGGCCGGCTACCTGCTGCTGCAGAACTTCCTCATCATCGTCACCGAGTTCATCGGTGTGAGCCTCGCGCTGGGCTACTTCGGGGTCTCGCCCTACCTCTCCGTGCCGATCGCAACCATGGCGCTGGTCGCCGTCAGCGCCAGCGGGAGCTTCAGGCTGTGGGAGCGCTCCATGTTCCTGTTCATGTTCGGCAACCTGCTGATGATCCCGCTGTTCTTCATGTCGCATCCCAAGGGCAGCCAGATCCTGCATCACGTGTTCGTTCCCGGCATCCGCGGCGGCGCCAACTCGGCCGCGGTACTCCTGCTGATCTCGATCGTGGGCACGACCGTCGCGCCGTGGCAGCTGTTCTTCCAGCAGTCGAACATCGTCGACAAGCGCATCACCCCGCGGTGGATCAACTATGAGCGGCTGGACACGGCGATCGGCGCGGTCGTGGTCGTGCTCGGCGCCGGCGCGCTGATCTGCGCGACCGCGTTCGGCCTCGGCGGCACCAGGTATTTCGGGCCCGGCATGTGGAGTGACGCGGGCGGAGTCGCGCATGCCCTCGGTCATACCCTCGGCTCGGTCGCCGGCGGGTTCTTCGCGCTCGTGCTGCTGAACGCCTCGCTGATCGGGGCGGGCGTGGTCACGCTGGCCACGAGCTATGTCGTCGGCGACGTGTTCGGGACACGCGGCTCCCTGCACCGCAGCTTCCGCGAGGCCCCAGGCTTCTACGGCGTGTTCACCGTGCTGATCCTGGCCGCGGCCGGAATCGTGCTGATCCCCGGCGCGCCGCTCGGGGTCATCGTCGAGGCCGTGCAGGCGCTGTGCGGAATCCTCCTGCCGATGACCACGCTGTTCCTGCTGATGCTCTGCAACGACCGCGAGGTGCTCGGGCCGTGGACCAACCCGTCCTGGCTGAAGGCGCTGGCCAGCGTGATCGTGGGCGTCCTGATCCTGCTCTCGCTGATCCTCACGCTGAACACGATCTTCCCCTCGATAAACGTGCAGACGCTCGCCGAGGTCGGCGGGGTCGTGGTGGTCGTGGCGCTGCTGCTGATGGGGGCGTACGCCCTGCGCGCCCGGCCACACAGCGCGGCTGCGGTGACGTTGATCGACGGCGGGCACGACGTACCACGCGAGCAGTGGACGATGCCCCCGGCGACCCTGCTCTCGCGTCCCCAGTTCACGGGCCTTCGCCGCTTCGCGATGCTCAGCCTCGGCGGCTACATGGTGATCGCGCTCGTGATGTTGATCGTCAAGTCAGTACAACTCGCGACTGGATGATCGCCCGCTACACCCGGCCCGAACTGGCCGAGATCTGGTCCGACCATGCCCGCTTCGAGGCCATGCGCCAGGTGGAGGTCGCGGCGTGCGAGGAGATGGACGGGCCTTCGGAGTCGGAGCTCGCTGCGATTCGCGCCGCCACCTTCACGGTGGAGGCGATCGAGGAGCGCGAGAAGATCACCGACCACGACGTGGCGGCGTTCGTGGACGTGCTGGCCGAGTCGGCGGGGCCGCCCGGGCGCTGGATCCATCACGGGCTGACCTCCAGCGACGTGCTCGACACCGGCCTGGCGCTGCAGCTGCGCTCGGTGGCGGCGATCGTCCTGCCCGATGCGCGAGCGCTGGTGTCCGAGCTCGCCTCGCGGGCCCGGGAGCACGTCGAGACGCTGTGCGTCGGGCGCACGCACGGGATCCACGCCGAGCCGACGACGTTCGGGATCAAGCTCGCCGGCTTCGCGTTCGAAGCGGATCGGAATGTGCGGCGTTTGGAGCGCGCGTTCGAGGCGGTCGCAGTGGGGGCGATCTCGGGCGCGGTCGGGACCTACGCGGCGACCTCGCCGCAGTTCGAGGAGCGTGTCCTGGGGCGGCTGGGGCTGGAACGCGAGCCGGTCTCGACCCAGGTGGTCGCCCGCGACCGCCACGCCGAGCTGCTCGAGGCGATCGCGCTGGCCGGGGCGGGGCTCGAGCGCTTCGCGGTCGAGCTGCGGCACCTGTCCCGGACCGAGGTCTCCGAGGCCCGCGAGCCGTTCGCAGCCGGGCAGAAGGGCTCGAGCGCCATGCCCCACAAGCGCAACCCGATCAAGTCGGAGCAGGTCAGCGGCCTGGCTCGCGTGCTGCGGGGGAATGCGCTGGCGGCGCTGGAGAACGTCGCGCTCTGGCACGAGCGCGACATCTCGCACTCCTCGGTCGAGCGCGTGATCCTGCCCGACTCGACGATCCTGCTCGACCACATGCAGCGCCGCGTGCTGGGACTGGTGCGGGGAATGCTGGTGGACGTCGACCGGATGCGGGCGAATCTCGAGCTCACCTGCGGGGCGCTGTTCTCGCAGCGGGTGCTGCTGGCGCTGGTGTCCTGCGGCCTGACCCGGGATGAGGCCTACCGGATCGTCCAGCGGCTGGCCCAGCGGGCACTGGACACGCAGGTCCCGCTGCGGGAGTTGCTGGCCGGCGACCCGGCCGGCGCCGGCCTCGACCTGGATGCGATCTTCGACTACCGGCCGTTCGTGCGCTACGCCGGCGAGATCGTCGCCAGGCTGGACGAGATCGCCGCGAGCTGAGGATTCACTTACCGCGCGGGGGCCGGTCCAGCTTTCCGGCCAGGTCCTCGAGCCCGGCGATCAGGTCGCTGACCCGCTGCACGACGGGGTGCTCGCGGGCGTGGGAGTAGCGCTCGGTGAGCTCCGTGCGGGCGTCCGCGAGGATCTTCGAGAGGCTGTCGTCGGTGGTGAGGTAGCCGAGCTCCTCATCGGTGGGTCGCTTGCGCTCGGATGTCGTGCGCATCGCCTCGCGGGCCGCCCGCTGCGCGCGCTCCCGCGCCTCGCGGACCTGACGCTCGAGGTCGGCCATCCGGGCTTCGAGGCCGCTGTCGGGGACCGCCTGCGCGGGTGCTTCCGGCGGCGGGGGAGCGGTCTTCCTCTGACGCTGGATCTCCGCGTAGGCGTCCTGCACGGCCTCGAAGCGCTGCGCGGCCTCGGGCGAGCCGCCGTTGTGGTCGGGGTGGGTCGCCTTGACCAGCTTCCGGTACGCCGCGCGGATCTGCGCGTCGGTGGCGGTCCGGCTCACGCCGAGGAGCTTGTACGGGTCGCTCATCGCTGGCTGTGAGCGTAGAGGTCAGTGGAAAACGTGAACCTCGTTCACGCGAGCGCGACGATGGTGACCTTCCTCGTCCCCAGGACGACATTCGTTACCAACAATGCCTGCGCGGAAACGATCGTCACCTTTTTCGGAGGCCGGGTCATGGGCCCGGCGCCACCCGCGGGGTTCAGCAGAGCCGGAACTTACGGCGCGCCGGGCCGCGTGAGGGCCCGCGCCCCCCACTGCGCCCCCAGCGCGGCCGCCTCCGCGACGGAGTCCCCGCGCGCCAGCCCGGCGGTGAACGCAGCCGCGAACGAGTCGCCGCAGCCGTAGCTGTCGCGGGGTGGCCCCGGCAGCGGCGCCGCCTGCCAGCTCCCCTCCGAGGCTCCCCACCACCGACCCCCGGCCTCCCCCGCCGTGGCCACCATCAGCCGCGTCCGCGACGTCAGCCGCTGGGCCCACTCGGTCTCGTCGACGTCGTGCTCGCTGAACACGAGCGCGTCGAGCACGGGGCCGCCGGCGTCGTCGATCAGCGCCTCGCGGCCTCGCGGCGTGGCCGTGACCACGCGCGCCGCCCGGGCGTGCGCCAGCGCGCCCGGGTCTCCGGCGGTGAAGTACACGCCATCCGTGTTCGCGAGGCGGTCCCAGTCGAGGCCGTCGTCGCCGCGGGGCGCCAGTCGCTCGCCGATCGTCACGATCGTGCGCTCCCCGCGCGCCGAGAAGTAGGTGATCGCCCGCCGGGTCATCGTCTGCTCGCGCCAGGCCACGTGCATGCTCACCCCCCGCTCGGTCAGCTGATCGCAGGCCGCCCGCCCGTTCGCGTCGGCCCCCAGCGACGTGAAGAAGTCGACCGAGCAGCCCATGTCGGCGAGCACCGCCGCAGCCACCCCGCCGCCTCCGCCGGCGCGGGCGTTCCACTCCACCGCGTGGGCCACCTGGCCCTCCGCCGGATAGCCATCCAGCCACAGGAAGTCCACCCATTCGATGTGTCCGACGACGGCTAGGCGAGTCACCTCCGGGCAACCGTACAGCCGCCGACGGCCTCGCTAGCATCGGCCGGGTGACTACTCTCACCGACCTGAATCGCATCGGATCCGGCAAGGTCCGCGAGATATACGACCTCGGCGACAGCCTCCTGCTCGTCGCATCTGACCGGATCTCCACCTACGACGTGATCCATCCGACGCCGATCCCCGACAAGGGGAGCGTCCTCACCGGCCTCTCGACCTTCTGGTTCGAGCGCACCGCCGACGTCGTCGCCAACCACCTGATCTCGGTCACCGACGGCGTTCCCGACGAGGTGCGCGGCCGCGGCATGGTCGTCAAGAAGCTGAACATGCTTCCGATCGAGTGCGTCGTGCGGGGCTACCTGAGCGGATCGGGCTGGAAGGACTACCAGCGCAGCGGCCAGGTCTGCGGGATCGACGTCCCAGAGGGGCTGACGGAGTCCGACCGCCTGCCCGAGCCGATCTTCACGCCCGCGACCAAGGCGACCGAGGGTCACGACGAGAACATCGACTTCGAGCGCGCCGCCGAGCTGGTGGGCGATCGCGAGCTGGCCGAACGCGTGCGCGAAGTCTCGATCGCCGTCTACGAGTTCGCCGCCGAGCACGCGCGGTCCCGCGGGATCATCCTCGCCGACACCAAGTTCGAGTTCGGCCTCGACGAGGACGGCGTCCTCACCCTCGGCGACGAGGTCTGCACGCCCGACTCCTCCCGTTTCTGGCCCGCAGACGAGTACGCGCCGGGGCAGGGCCAGCCGAGCTTCGACAAGCAGTACGTGCGGGACTGGGCCTCCTCGACCGGCTGGGACCGCAACCCGCCGGCGCCGGCGATCCCGGGCGACGTCGTCACCAAGACCCGCGAGAAGTACGTCGAGGCCTACGAGCGCGTGACCGGGCAGCCGTTCGCCAGCTGGGTCGAGCGGACACGCGCCTGATGCGGGCCCGCATCCTGGTCAGACCGAAGGAAGGCATCCTCGATCCCCAGGGCCAAGCGGTGGAGCGCGCGCTCCCGGCCCTCGGCTTCGAGGGGGTCGCCAACGTCCACATCGGCCGCCTGATCGAGCTGGACGTCGAGGATCCCTCACGGCTGCCCGAGATGTGCGAGCGGCTGCTGTCCAACCCCCTGATCGAGAGCTACGAAATAGAGGAAGCCGCGAAGTGAAGGTCGGCGTCATCCGCTTCCCCGGCTCCTGCGATGACATCGACGCCCAGCAGGCGGCCGCGCGAGTAGGCGAAGCGGTCCTGCTCTGGCACCGCGAGCGCGACCTGCAGGGCGTGGACGCGGTGATCGTCCCCGGCGGCTTCTCCTACGGCGACTACCTGCGCGCCGGCGCCATCGCCCGGTTCGCCCCGGTGATGGAGTCGGTGGCGGAGTTCGCGAGCGACGGGGGGCTCGTGTTCGGCATCTGTAACGGCTTCCAGGTCCTCTGCGAGGCGCACCTACTGCCGGGAGCGCTGCTGGCGAACACCTCGCTTCGCTTCGTCTTCCGCCAGGTCGAGCTCGAGGTCGTCAGAAACGACAATCCGTTCACCGCGACCTGCGAGCCCGGCGAGCGCCTGTCGATCCCGGTCAAGCACACGACCGGCCGCTTCTACGCGCCCGACGACCAGCTCGACGCGCTCGAGCAGCGCGGCCAGGTGGTGCTGCGCTACGCCCCGGGGAACAACCCGAACGGCTCGGTCAGAGACATCGCCGGGGTATGCAACGAGGCGCGCAACGTGTTCGGCCTGATGCCGCATCCCGAGCATGCCGTCGACGCCCTCACCGGCTCGACCGACGGGTTGAAGCTGCTGCAGTCCATCGCCGCGCACGCGCGCCAGCCGGCGGCCGCGGCGTAATGGCCACCGTGGCCCCCGGGCGAGCCAGCACCGAGCCGCGCTACCGGCAGCTTGGGTTGAGCGACTACGAGTATGAGCTGATCCTGGAGCGCCTCGGGCGCGAGCCCAGTCCGGTCGAGCTGGCGATGTTCTCGCTCATGTGGTCGGAGCACTGTGCCTACAAGCACTCGCGACGCCTGCTGCGCCGCCTGCCGAATACCGGGCCGCACGTGCTGCTGGGACCGGGCGAGAACGCGGGCGCGGTCGATGTCGGCTCGGGGATGGCGATCGCGTTCAAGGTTGAATCTCACAACCACCCGAGCGCCGTCGAGCCCTTTCAGGGTGCGGCGACCGGCGTGGGCGGGATCCTGCGCGACGTCTTCGCGGTCGGTGCGCGGCCGATCGCCGTGCTGGACTCACTGCGATTCGGCGAGCCGGGCCAATCGGAGCGCTCGCGGTACCTGCTCGAGCGGGCCGTGGCCGGGATCGGCCATTACGGGAACTCGATCGGCGTCCCCACCGTCGGCGGCGAGATCTACTTCGAGTCGAGCTACGAGCAGAACTGCCTGATAAACGCCATGTGCCTCGGCCTCGCCCCGCACTCCCGGCTGATCCGCAGTGCCGCCGCCGGTCCCGGGAACGTGCTCGTGCTGCTCGGCGCCCTGACCGGGCGCGACGGCATCGGCGGGGCATCGGTGCTGGCGAGTGCGGAGCTCGGCGAGGGGGACGCCGAGAAGCGCCCGTCGGTGCAGATCGGCGATCCGTTCACCGAGAAGAAGCTGCTCGAGTGCTGCCTCGAGCTGCTGGACGGCGAGCTGCTGGTCTCACTCCAGGACCTGGGCGCCGCTGGACTCACCTCGGCCAGCGCGGAGATGGCCAGCAAGGGCCGCGTCGGTCTCGACATCGAGATCTCCAACGTCCCCCTGCGCGAGCCCGGGATGGCGCCCTTCGAGATCATGATCTCCGAGTCGCAGGAGCGGATGCTGTGCGTGGTCGAGCCCGAGCGGGTCGGCGCCGTGCTGGCCGTGTGCGAGCGCTGGGAGACGCTGGCGACGCCGATCGGGCAGGTCACAAGCGGCGATCACCTGCGGGTGTTGAACCACGGGCGGCCGGTGGCCGACCTGCCCGTGCATGTTCTGGTCGACGACTGCCCGTTATATGACCTCGAGCCGGTCGAGCCCGAGAACGGGATCTATCCGGCCTCGGCGCCGGTGCTGCACGGTGGCGAGCCGGAGACGCAGGTCCTGCTGACCCTGATGCGCAGCCCGAACATCTCCTCGCGCCGCCACGTCTTCGAGCAGTACGACCCGGTCGTGCAATCGCGCACGGTGCGCCGGCCCGAGCAGGCTGACGCGGCCGTGCTCCAACTGGGCGACGGTTCGGCGATCGCCGTCTCGATCGACGGGAACGGCCGGCGGGTGGCCTGCGATCCCCGCCGCGGCGCCGCCGAGGCGGTCTACGAGTGCGCTGCGAACCTGGCCTGCGTCGGCGCCGAGCCGCTGGGCCTCACCAACTGCCTGAACTTCGGAAACCCCGAGAAGCCCCACGTCGCCTGGCAGTTGACCGAGGCCGTGGAGGGACTGGCCGAGGCCTGCGAGGCCCTCGGCGTCCCGGTCGTCGGCGGCAACGTCTCCCTGTACAACGAAGCCCCGACCGGACCGATCCTTCCCACTCCCGTGGTCGGCATCGTCGGCAAGCTGCCCGACGCCGAGACCGCGGGCCGCCTGGGATTCGCCCGCGCGGGGGACGCGATCGCGCTCGTCGGCCCGTATGACCCGGCGTACGCCGGCTCGGAGCTGGCCAAGCTCCGGGGCGCCCACGTCGGTGGCGAGCTGCCGGCGGTCGACCTGCAGGCGCTCCGCGCCGCCCATGCCGCCGTACGTGAAGGCGTCCGCGCAGGCCGGCTGGTCAGCGCCCACGACATCGCGGAGGGCGGGCTGGCGGTGGCTTTGGCCGAATGCTGCGTGGCCGGTGGGATCGGCGCCCGGCTCACCCTGCCCGGGGGCTTCGACCTGTTCGGCGAGGCGCCGGGCTGCGGGTTCGTCGTGTCCGGACCGCCCGAGGCGCTGGCTGGGTTCACGATCATCGGCGAGGTCGGCGGCGAGGCCCTCGAGATCGAGGGCCGGCTGAAGCTCTCAGTTTCCGAACTGCAGGCGGCGTACGAGTGCGGACTGCCGGATCTCCTGGAAAGGCGCTGCTAGCCTCCGGTGAGTCCGGTCGACGGGCTGCGGCGAGGCCGGCGTTGCCATGCTCTCTGTGAACGATCAGCGCGATGGTCCTCGCGACGAGTGCGGCGTGTTTGGCATCTACGCGCCGGGACACGATGTCGCGCGCGTGGCCTACTTCGCTCTCTACGCGCTGCAGCACCGCGGCCAGGAATCGGCCGGGATCGCGACCGCCCCGCGCAAGGGCGGGATCATGGCCCTGCGCGACCAGGGCCTCGTCGCCCAGGTCTTCGACGAGCATAAGCTCCGCTCCCTGGTCGGCGACATGGCCATCGGCCACGTCCGCTACTCGACCACCGGCTCCTCGGAGTGGGAGAACGCCCAGCCGATCGTCCGCGATGACGTGCGCACGCTGGCGCTGGCTCACAACGGCAACCTGATCAACGCTGTCGAGTTGCACTCCGAGCTGCGCGGGGAGGGCGTGCCCTTCCGCTCCACCTCCGACTCCGAGATCATCGCCGCGCTGCTCGCCAACCACGGCGAGGGCTCGATCGAAGATGCCGTCGCCGCCGTGCTGCCCCGCCTGAAGGGCGCGTTCTCGACCGTCGTGATGACCGACGAGGCGGTCGTAGCCTTCCGCGATCCGCAGGGAATCCGGCCACTGTGCATCGGCGAGCTCGTCGACGGCGCCGGCAACCCCGCCTACTGCGTGGCCAGCGAGTCCTGCGCGCTTGACCTGATCGGCGCCCGCTATCTGCGCGAGGTCGAGCCCGGCGAGGTCGTCACCCTCACCGAGGGCGGGTTTCGCACGCGCCTGGTGTCCGCCGGCGAGCGCCGCGCCTTCTGCGTGTTCGAGTACATCTACTTCGCGCGGCCTGATTCGCGCATGTCGGGCACGGTCCTGCAGGCCGCTCGCGCGCGTATGGGCGAGCGCCTGTGGCAGGAGGCGCCGGTGGAGGCCGACCTGGTGATTCCGGTCCCCGACTCGGGCAACGCCGCCGCCCGCGGGCTGGCCCGGGCCGCCGGCCTGCCGCAGGACGACGGGTTCATCAAGAACCGCTACGTCGCGCGCACGTTCATTCAGCCGGGTCAGGAGCTGCGCCGCCAGGGCGTGAGGATGAAATTCAACGTCGTTCCCGAGGTCGTGGCCGGCAGGCGGCTGATCGTCGTCGACGACTCGATCGTCCGCGGCAACACCCTCCCGGCGCTCGTCCAGGTGCTACGCGAGGCCGGCGCCGCCGAGGTCCATCTGCGCATCTCCTCGCCGCCGATCCGCCACCCCTGCCACTACGGGATCGACATGTCCACGCGTGAGGAGATGATCGCCCACGGCCGCGACGAGGACGAGATCGCGCGCGAGATCGGGGCGGACTCGCTGCACTACCTCTCGCTCGGGGGCGTCTACGAGGCTGTCGGCTCGCGGCGCGAGCATCATTGCGACGCCTGCTTCAGCGGCGAATACCCGTTGGAGGGCACCGAGGAGGCGGCGGGCAAGAACGCGTTCGAGCTTCCGCTCGTTCGCGCCTGACGCGGCCCCTTCAGCGCACGTGCCAGCCGCTCGAGCCCTCGCTCGATCTCATCCGCCGGGTGCGCGGTGAAGGAGAGCCGGAGGGTCGCGCGGTCGCCGGCCGCGCAGAAGAAGTGCACGCCGGGCACGTACGCGACGTCGCACGCGAGCGCGCGGTCGAGGAGCGCGCCGGCGTCCCAGCCGTCGGGCAGCCGGGCCCAGACGAACATGCCGCCATCGGGGTGGTTGTGCCGGGATCCGGGCGGAAGCGCGTCGCCCAGGCCGCTCAGCAGGGCGTCGCGGCGGCTTCTGTAGGCGCCGCGCAGGCGGGCGATGTGGTCGTCGAGGTCGTGATGCTCGAGCCAGTGAGCGGCCGCGGCCTGGTCGATCGTCGAGGTGTGCAGGTCGGCTGCCTGTTTGGCGATCGTGAGCTTGCGGAGCAGGGGTTGCCGTGCCCGGATCCAGCCGATGCGCAGCCCGGGCGCAAGCACCTTGGACAGGGTCGAGATCGCAATCACGCGCGTCTGCGGGCTGGCCAGCGCGGCGATGGCGGGCACGTGCTCGCCGCCATAGCGCAGCTCGCTGTAGGGGTCGTCCTCGACCAGCCACAGCCCGGTCCGCTCCGCGGTTCTCGCGATCGCCAGGCGCCGGGCGGCCGGCATCGTGCGGCCGGTCGGATTCTGGAAGGTGGGGACCGTGTACAGCAACTTCGGCCGGTGCGCCGCCGTGAGGTCGGCCAGCGCGCCGGGGATCAGGCCGTCCTCGTCGCACGGCACCGGCACCGGGGTTGCACCGGCGAGGGCGAAGACCTGAAGCGCGGCCAGGTAGGACGGCTCCTCCACGAGCACGCGATCCCCCGGCTCGATCAGCGCCGCTGCGACCAGGGTCAGCGCCTGCTGGGAGCCGGCGGTGATGAGGAGCTCGGTGGGCGCGGTCGGGATCCCGCGCGCGTCAAGCCGCCGGGCGAGCGCCGCGCGCAGGTCTGGGTCGCCCTCGGTGATCGAGTACTGGAGCGAGCGACGCGCCCGGTCGGGGCTCAGCACGGCCGCGAATGACTCGGCCAGGCCGGCGGCGTCGAACAGCTCTGGTGCGGGCAGTCCGCCGGCGAAGGAGATGACGCCGGGTCGGGCCGTGTGGGCGAGGATCTCGCGCACCGGCGAGCTCCGGGTGTGAGACATGCGCGCCTCCAGGAAGGGATCGAACGGAACGGGACGGCGCCACCGGGGCACCCGCGGTCAGCGGGCGACTACAGCTCGGTGGCGGTGCGTACTCGTCCTTCGAAGATCCACATGTGCGGCGGAATGCTACAGCCCCGCCACAACTTCGTTTCGAATGTGTCACAGCTCCGCCGGGGGTTGCCCGAGATGGCCGGGACGGGCGATATCGTCGGCTCCCCCGATGGAGCCACAGGCCGCACTACAGGACATCTTCGGCTTCGAGCATTTCCGCCCCGGCCAGGCCGAGGCCGTCGATGCGGCGCTGCGCAACCGCGACGCGCTGGTCGTGATGCCGACCGGATCCGGCAAGTCGCTCTGCTACCAGCTGCCGGCGCTGATGCGCGATGACCTGACGCTGGTGGTCTCGCCGCTCGTCTCGCTGATGCAGGACCAGGTCCAGGCGCTCTCGGAGGTAGCCCCCGGCCGGGTGGCGCTCATCAACTCCCAACAGGGTGGTGCGGCGAATTCCCATGCACTCGAGCGCGCCCTATCCGGTGAGCTCCGGCTGCTCTACGTCGCGCCCGAGCGCTTCGCCTCGCCCCGGTTCGCCGCGGCGCTGGCGTCGTCTGGCCGGGTCGGGCTGTTCGTCGTCGATGAGGCGCACTGCGTCTCGCAGTGGGGCCACGACTTCCGGCCCGACTACTTCACGCTCGCCGACGCCGCGCGCGGGTTGGGCGCCCGCTCGACCATGGCGCTGACGGCGACCGCGACTCCGCACGTCGCCTCCGACGTGGCACATCGCCTGGACCTGCGCGAGCCCGTCCGGATCACGACCGGGTTCGACCGCCCGAACCTCAGCTTCGCGGTCATCCAGGCCGCGGGGGCGCTCGACAAGCAGGCCCGGATCGCGGCTGCGCTGGCCGAGCCCGGGACGCTGCCGGCGATCGTGTACGCGGGAACCCGCGGAGCCTGCGAGGACCTTGCCGCGTTTCTGACTCAGCGGCTCGCGTTCGACGTGCCGACGTATCACGCCGGGCTCGACCGGACGACGCGCGCTTCGCGTCAGGAGCGCTTCATGCGGGGCGAGCACCCGGTGATCGTGGCCACCAACGCCTTCGGCATGGGGGTCGACAAGGCCGACGTGCGGACGGTCGTTCACGCCGCCGTCCCCGGCTCGCTCGAGGCCTACTACCAGGAGGCCGGGCGGGCTGGCCGCGACGGCGAGCCGGCCGCCTGCCTGCTGCTCTTTTCCGGCGCCGACCGCGAG
>Ga0070735_10002511_pt1 | contig 16591 bp, 12 predicted proteins | sample Coa_R1_FD_66443 | JGI IMG/M metagenome (GOLD analysis project Ga0070735, IMG submission 66443) | Surface soil microbial communities from Centralia Pennsylvania, which are recovering from an underground coalmine fire - Coalmine... | ecosystem: Environmental > Terrestrial > Soil > Unclassified ... | reverse complement strand
CCATTTCGGCGTCATCGAGAAGTCGTCGAGAACCGCAAAGGCCTGCTCCGGGGTGCGCGCGACGTCGACCGAGTGCTCGAAATGGATGCTCATGGCGGGACAGGGTAGCTCGTCCTGGGCGCCCCCCCCTTTTTCGTGAGACCCTGGTGAATCGCGCGCGTCGTACCAACGTCCGACGCGGACGTGAGCGACTGGGCGGGGAGGCCCATCCGAACCATGCGACTCAATCGACCGCTGTCCATCGTGGCCGCAGGCGGCGCCGCCGCCGTTCTTTGCGGGTGTCCCAATCCGAATACTTACACGGTCCCCCGCACGCTCGACCCGGGCAAGGTCCAGGTGTCGCTGGCGCCCGAGGCCTACGGATTCAGCTTTAAGAGCACGACCACATCGACCACCGGCCCCTCGCAGACGACCACCGTCTCCGGGCTCGTGCCGATGGTTCCGTCGGTCGGCGTCCGCGTCGGCGTCGCCGACGGCTTCGAGCTCGGCGGGCGCTTGCCGAACCTCGACACCGTCGCATTGGACGGGAAGGTGCGGCTGCTCAAGGGTCCCCTGGACCTCGCCATCGACCCGGGTCTTCAGCTCCTCTATCTCACGGCATCGACAACCGACTCCAGCGGCAACTCGACGTCGACGGCTCTCGGAGTCTTCTACTTCCACCTGCCGATTTTGCTCGGCTGGAACGTGTCCGATGCGGTGACGCTCGTTCTGTCGCCGGGCGCCGTCTACACTGTGGCGACGGGGTCGTCGACCATCACCAACGACGCTGAGGCCGCGGGGACGAGCACCGGGATCATGGCGCGAGTGGGCGTGGGCGTCGACTTCCGTGTCAGCAAGAAGTTCGCCATCCACCCCGATGGTCACCTTCATGAAGGGGTTCACCGACCTCGAGCCGCTCCTCTACGTTTTCGGCGTCGGGTTCAACTTCGTTTCGCTGCCGAACTACGACGACCTGAGCGGCGCGCCCCCGCCCGGGCAGACGCAGCTGCCCGCCCCGGCGAACCAGTAGCGCTTCGCTTCACCTCCGGGCCCCCTGGGTCATCACAAGCAGCGCGCCCGCGAGGACCAACATGCCGCCGGCGCATGCCCGAGCGGAGAGCACCTCCGCGTACAAGCCCGCCGCGACGAGTACCGCGACGGGCGGCTCGAGGAGCGTGAGCGTGGATGCGTGCGCAGCGGGCATCCGGCGCAGGCCCCAAACGAACCCGATCCCGGCGAGCGCGCCCGGGCCGATGGAGGCCACCGCCAAGAAGGCGACCGCGCGCGCGTCGAGCGCGAGCCATGCGGCCCGGGGGACGAAGGCCGCGAGCAACGGCGTCGCGACGACGCCGTGCCAGAACATCGTCTCGCTGGTCGAGAACGCGCTGACGACGAACTTGTTGATCACCACGTTCGACGCGTAGAAGACTGCGCTGCCCGCGCCCAGCGCGGCGCTCTCGAGCGCGGCCGCCACGCCTACCTGGCCTCGCGCCGGGACGAGCATGAGCGCGAGGCCCGCGAAGGAGATCGCAACGGCCAGGGACGTCCGCGCTGTGACCCGCTCGCGCAGGACCAGCGGCGACGCGAGGGCGACCAAAATCGGCGTCAGGTAGTGGGCCAGGACGGAGACCGCGATCGTTATCTTGTAGGCAGCGAAGAAGAGCAGGACGTTGAAGGCGTCGCTCACGCCCAGCCACGCGACCCACGCCCGCGCGCGGATTGGCGCGCGCCCTGCCGTCCGGTCCTTCAGCGACGTCACCGCCGACACGCCCGTGATCACCGCCATGACCACCGTCGACTCGAGGGCCGTCGGCATCGGCGCGATCGCGTCGGTCTTGCGGATCAAGATCGCCCAGCTGCCCCAAGAGCACGCGGCGAGGGCCACCGCCGCGTAAGGCAGCGCGCGCGCCGCCGCGGAACGGCCTGGCGAGCCCGCAGTCTCGAGCGCGCTCACGCGTCGTTCGCCATCCGCTTAAGGTTCGCGACGAGCTGCAGGGCCTCGAGCGGCGTCAGGCGGTCCACCTCGACGGCGCGGAGCGCTTCGAGGGCCGGATGGTGCGCCGGAGGCCCGCGGGTCTGGCCGTCGAAGAGGTCGAGCTGCGGTCGTTGCTCGCGTGACCGACCGTGCATGGGCGACACCGGGCCTCCCGGCGATCCGTCGCCGCGCTCCAGGTCGACGAGGATGGCGCGCGCACGCGCGAGGACCGGTTCGGGCACGCCCGCGAGCCGCGCGCAGGCGACCCCGTAGCTGCGCGAGGCCGGGCCCCGTTGCAGCTTGTGCAAGAAGACGAGGTCCCCCGCGTGCTCGCGAGCGCTGACGCTCCAGTTCTCGCAGCTGCCGGGCCGCGATTCCGCGAGACCCGTGAGCTCGTGGTAGTGCGTCGCGAACATGGCGCGGCACGCGATGGCGTCGTGCAGGTGCTCGGCGACGGCCCAGGCGATGGCGAGCCCGTCGTAGGTGCTCGTCCCCCGCCCGATCTCGTCGAGGACGACGAGTGACCGGCGCGTCGCCCCCCGAAGGACGTTCGCCGTCTCCTTCATCTCCACCATAAACGTGCTCTCGCCCCGCGAGAGGTTGTCGCTGGCACCCACCCGCGTGAGAACGCGATCGACGACGCCGATGTGCGCGCTGCGGGCCGGGACGAAGGCGCCCATCTGAGCCAGGACGACGCAGAGCGCCGTCTGACGCATGAGCGTCGACTTTCCGGCCATGTTCGGTCCGGTGACTAGCCAGAGCCGCGGCCTCCCCGACTCGGCGCCGAGCGACACGTCGTTGGGCACGAAGCGTCCCGACGCGGCGAGCTTTTCGACGACGGGGTGGCGGGCGTCGACGAGCGTGAGGTCGAGCGAGGCGTCGACGTCAGGGCGGACCCAGTCGTCTCTGTGAGCCACCTCCGCCAGCGTGCAGGCCACGTCCCAAGCCGCGAGCCTCGCCGCGACGGCGCGGAGTCGCTCCTGGCAAGCGGCCAGGTCCCGCACGAGCTTCGTGAAGAGCTCTGCCTCGCGTGTCGCCGCACGCTCCTCGGCGTGGGCAAGCTTGTCGGCGATCTCGTCGAGCTCGACGCTGGTGAAACGCTCGCCGCTGGCCACCGTCTGTTTGCGCCGCCAGTCGCGCGGCGCCTTGTCGACGTGCGTCTTGGTCACCTCGATGTACCAGCCGAAGACCCGCGTGTAGCGCAGCTTCAAGCTCGGGATCCCCGACGAATCTCGGAGTCTGGCCTCCAGGGCGACCATGGTCCGCTGCCCACCCCGCATGAGGTCGCGCACGTCGTCGAGCGTCGCGTCGAAGCCGTCGCGGATCACCCCGCCGTCGGCGGCGCGGGGGGGGGGCTCGTCCGCCAACGCAGCGGCCAGCAGGGCACAGAGCTCGGCACAGTCGTCGAGCCAAGGGCCGCCCGCTGGGATCCCGAGGGTCTCGCGCGCCGAGGGCTCGGGGCACCGCGCGAGCGCGTCCGCGACGGCCGGCAGCTCGGTCAGCGAGCGGCGCAGGGCCACGAGATCCCGGGGCGTGGCGCGGTCGAGGGCGAGCTTCACAGCTAGGCGCTCGACGTCCCCGACCTCCGAGAGCCGATCGCGGAGTTCGCGACGCAAGCCGGGCTGCGCGACGAAGAGCTCCACCGCGTCGAGGCGGCGGCGAATCTCCGGCACGCCAGCCAGGGGGGCGAGCAAGCGGCGCCGCAGCAGGCGCGCCCCCGGGGCCGTCCGGGTGAGATCGATCTGCGCGAGCAGCGCGCCCCGCGCGCCGCCGTCGTTACTGCGGACGAGCTCGAGGTGCCCCTGCGTGGCCTCGTCGAGCGCCAGGATCTCGCCCGGCGAGTGGAAGACGAGGCGCGAGATCGGCAGCGCCCGCCCCGCCTCGCACGCCTGCGCCGTCGTCACGCAGCGCGCGGCCGCGCGGCGAGCCACTGCCGACGGGCACGATGCGCGCGTCTCGCCGGCACCGAGCTGCGCGTCGAGCGCGCGATCGGCGTCCGCTTCGATCATCGTCTCTCCGACGGCACGCACCGCCGCCCGCGGGCGTGTCTCGCTCAGGGCGGACGCGATCGGGCCCGCGCCGGGCCCTAGGAGGACTTCCCGCGCGTCCAGCCGCGCGAGCTCCGCGAGCGCCCCGGCCAGGTCCTCCGCCTCGCAGGCGGAGAGCTCCCCCGTGGACATGTCGAGGGCCGCTACGCCGTACGCCCCGGCGCCCTCGGTCGCCCTTTCGACGGACACCATGTAGTGGTTCTCGCGCGACTCGAGCCCCGTGTCGTCGTACGCGATACCGGGCGTGACGACGCGCACGACCTCGCGCGGGACGATGCCCTTGACCTTCGACGGATCAGCCATCTGCTCGCAAATGGCGACCTTGAACCCCTGCTCGAGCAGGCGCTGTACGTACGTGCTTGCGGCGTGGTGGGGCACGCCCGCCATCGGCACTTCGTCGGGCGCGCCCTTGTTCCTCGCGGTGAGCGTAAGGTCGAGCACCCGCGCGGCGACGACGGCGTCGTCGAAGAAGAGCTCGTAGAAATCGCCCATCCGGAAGAGCAGCAGGGCGTCCGGGTGCGCCTCCTTGGCGGCCGTGTACTGCCGCATCACCGGCGTCTGCGAGGCATGGCCTTTCGACATCGCGCCAGGGCCACCCGGATACCTCGCCTTGACCGGCCGGTCCATCCCTTCGTCCGCAGCTCGAGCGAAGCGAGAGGTCGGACGATACACCCGACTCGGCTACGCTGCCACGGGATGGCCGCAGGAGCGCGCGCCCGCACTGCTACACCGTCGCGAGCAGCCGGGGCGGGCGCACCGCAAAACTTGAGGATCGGCGTCCGGCGGCACCCGCTGACGGACCTCTACCACCTGCTCCTCACGTCGCCCTGGTGGGCGCTCTTCGGCCTCATCGTCGCGTCGTACCTCGTCGCAAACGCCGCCTTCGCAGCACTCTTCTGGCTCGACGAGGGGGGCGTGGAGAACGTCCGCCCCGGCAACTTCGCCGACGCCTACTTCTTCAGCGTCCAGACCATGGCCACCATCGGCTACGGCAAGATGGTGCCCGTCTCCACGTTCGCCAACGCCGTCGTCGCGGTCGAGGCGTTGTTCGGCCTCGTCTCGCTCGCCCTCGCGACGGGCCTCATGTTCGCCAAGTTCTCGCAGCCGAAGGCGCGCGTTCTTTTCAGCCGGTTCGCGGTCGTCACCCAGCGCGACGGGGTGCGGTCGCTCATGGTGCGCCTGGCCAACAAGCGAGGGCCTGGTCGAAGCGCAACTTCGCCTCGTCCTCGTGCGTGACGAGACGACGGCCGAAGGCGAGAGCGTCCGGCGGTTCCACACCTTGCAGCTCTCGCGGGCGTCGACCGCCGTGTTCGCGCTCTCGTGGACGGCCGTCCACCCGATCACCGAGTCGAGCCCCCTGTATGGGGTCGACCCGGAGCTGCTCGCGACGGGCCAGGCCGTCCTCGTCGCCTCGCTCGTGGGGATCGAGGAGGCCACCGCGCAGACGGTGCACGCGCGTCACACCTGGACCACGGCGGAGATCCTCTATGACCACCGCTTCAAGGACGTCCTGAGGCTCACGAGCGACGGGCAGCGCGCGCTCGACTACACCGCGTTCCACGAGGTCGAGCCCGCGCCCCCTCAGAAGTAGGGATTGTGCGCGAACGCGACCGTGTGAAGGTCGATGAGCATCAGACCCTGCTGAGCCCCGTCGACCACAGCGAGCTGCCCGAGCGACGAGATGAACCGCATCGACTCGGGGATGACCTGGGCGCCGGTGGTACCGGCGAGCGAGACCGTGAGCGGCGAGAACCCCCCGCGGGTCGAGAAGCGCCAGGTCAGATCCCGCGTCGAGAGCGTGTGGTCCTCCGCCTGGACCGGAGGGCCGCACCCCGCCCACATGACGAAGGAGAAGAACGGGTTACGCATGGCCAGCGGACTGTCGCGATCGAATGGAGCCGCCAGCGTCGGCGTCTTGCAGTCGCCCGGGTCGGACCAGGGGACGTCGAACGCGCGCGCGTTCAGGAGCGCCTTGCGAGGATCGGTCGAGAGCACGCAGGCGTTGGTCGGCTTGTCCACGACGACTTTGTGCAGAAGACCGGACTGGCCGACGGCCACCCACTCGCCACCGGTGCGCACCTTGAACCCGATCTGCCGGTGGAAGCAGCACGTCGCGAGCTTCAAGAAGTCCGCGTTGGACGGGTCGGGCCCCACCACAACGCGGCTCGCCGTCCGCTCGACGGGACTCGACGACGAGAAGCCGAAGCGCCCGATGACCAGGTGGTCGTCGAACGCGTTGACGATCGGAAAATCGCGCGCGAGGTGCGTGTCGGCATCCGTCGCGCTCCCGAACTGCTGCTGGCACGCGATGTAGCGATCTTGCGCGCGCGGGCTCTGTCCGGTGGACGGGAAGCCAGGCGCGTCGGAGAGCGTCTTGCTCGACCCTGCGGTGTGCACGCTCCAGCAGTCGTCCACGACGCCGCCCGCGTCCGGCATCGCGGCGCTCGCGATCGACCAGTAGGTGTCGTTCGACGGCAAGAGGTCGTCGGTGATCTCGATGTAGTCCGACGTCCAGCGCGACAAATCCACCTTCGGTGGCGGCAGGCCGTGGCACTGCATCTCGGCGACGACGCGGCGTGCGCGGCTCTGTCCGATGCTCCAGTCCTCGATCCCCCGCTCGCAGAGGCTCGCCCCCATGGCCGTCAGCGTGACCGAGGAGTACGCCGCACCGCCGGGCGTGGACGCCATGTTCGCCACGAGCCCCGTGGCGGCCGGCAAGGCGCCCTCGTAGGTGACGGTCCAGTCCTGGTCCGCATGAACGGTGGGATCGTCGAACGCCAGCCGCACGCCGGGGGTGACGGCGCTCGAACCCGGCAGGAAGCCCGAGCTCGCGCCCGCGTCTCGAAGCGCCACGGCCTGCCCTGCGGCGCTCTCGAGGCCCGGCGCGTTCGTCGTATAGGTGCTCGGATCGGCCGCCGTCGGGTTCTGGATGTACGTTGGATCTACGAAGCCCGCAGCGAGCGGGGTTGGCAGCATGACCGACCGCCCGGAGCCCGACGCCGGCGTGTTGTTCATGTCGAAGAGCTGCGGCGTGGACGGCAGGTTGGGGATATGGTTGCCGTTCGACTGATCGTCGCGCAGAAGGACGCTCGATCGCATCCGGTTCGGCGCCGACACGGGGAAGAAGGCCTCCTGTGTCACCGCGGACGCTCCCGTCCCCTGGTACGTGGTCGGCGCGTGGAACGGGTCGAGGTCCGCCGCGTCGCCGGGCTCGGGCTCGGGCAGGTCGAGCACGCCCGTCATCCCCGCCCACACCCCGCGCGCCAGTCCGGCGTCGCCGGGGGAAATCTCCATCGGGTCGGGTCGGCGGCAGGGCGCGTCCCAATCGTCGACGTCGATCGCGACCATGTTGCCGTTGGTCAGCGTTACGAACGCGAAGACGCCGCGCAACCGATCGGGAAAGTTTTGAACGATGCCTTGGTTCTGAATCGTCATCGCCTGATCGGCGCGGTAGTACGCGCCTAGATCGGCGGGCGCCCCCCCGTCGGTCGGGTTGGCGTTGGGGTTCGGATTGCAGAGAACGCCGGTATACGCGACCTGCAGGCTCGCGCTCGAGCCGTTCGCGGCCTTCGACGGAAGGACGGGCCAGTCGTTCTTGACGAAGGCGAGCGTAGCGACCGGGGCTGAGAACGAGAGGCGGTCCGGCGACGCGAACGGGTTCAGCTCGGCGTGCGGCCGCCGCATTGGAGACGCCGGCGCCGCGGGCCTCGGCTCCGAGACATCGTACACCATGAGCGACCCGTCGCTCGCGTCGATCGCGTAGAGATAACGCTTGTAGTCGCGCGTCGGTGGACTGATCGCCAGGCCGCTCACGCTCACGCGCCGCGTGGGCTGGAGGGCGCTCGTGGCGAGCAGCGGCGGCAGCTCGGTCGGCGAGCTCGGATTCGAGAGGTCGATCACGTGGACGACGGGCAAGACGCTGTCGCTCACGTACACGATGGGGAGGTCGTCGCGCGCTACCATCGCCATGGGGTGCGGATTGCCCATCGGCGCGCTCGCGAGGGCCACCGCGCCGTCCGCGAGCGACCCGTCCTCCCCCCCGCCATCGTCGCCTGCTCTATCTTCGCCAGCGTCCGGCGACCCCGCGGCGTCGTCGGCGGAAGCGTCGGAGGAGGGCCCGCCGTCGTCGCCCGCTCCGTCCTCGGCGGCGCCCCCGGCCTCGGCGTCGGGCGGTTCCGATGTCCCGGCCTCGCCCGACATGATCCCCGCGTCCGAGGCGCAGCCCGCCACGCCGGGCGTCACGTTGCCCGCGTCGGCGTACGGCACCCCGTCGGGCCAGGTCGGGCCTGGGACCCACGATGCGGGCAACGACGGCGACAGCTCCATCGCGCCGAGCACCGAGCAGGCTGGAAGCTGGCCGGCACCCGGCGGGAGACCCCCGCCCTGCGCTCCAGCCCAAGCCGCCGCCATCGGGGTCGGATCGATCGTCACGACCTTGGCCGACGTACCGCTCACCGAGTCACGCAGCAACACGACGACCGAATAGCTCGACGGTCCCGCGTCTGCCGCATCCCCCGCGCCGCCCTCCGCGACGCCGGCGTCCGCGGCCGGCGCCGACGCCATCGTGAGGGCCATGGGCGCCTGGGGCAACCGGCATGCGACGAGGTCCGAGAGGCGCAACGGAGGCGGCGGCGACTGTCCGGTCGAGTCTCCCAGGACGCGCGTGTTCGCGATCGAGTAGAGCGCCGGGGCCTTGGGATCCGCGCTCGAGACGAACGTGAGCCGCGCGTCCGGCCCGACGGCGACGTCCGTCGGGTTCGCGCCGACCGGGATGAAGTTGGTCCCCGGGGTGGTCTTGTCCTCGTCGACGATGTTGCCGGCCGTGAGGTCCACCGCCGCGAGCTGGCCACGCGTGGTCTGCGTGACGAGCGCGTAGAGGTGGTTCGGCAGGGTCGATCCAGTGACGTTGGGGGGCACCTGCGCGCACTCGTTCTGAGGCACCGCCTCGATCTGCGACCACGGCAGGGCATTCCCGTTGTTGTCGTTGACGCGCAGGCACACGACGTCGACCTTCTGCGCGTCCTGGAAGGAGCGGATGGGCACGTTCGTCGCCGTCGCGGCGCAGCTCGGCACGCCGGCCGCCGCCGGGAGGATCGCGGCCGCCGCGAGCACCGCGAGGCCCGCCATCCGGATCTTCGCGACGCTGAACACTAGGTGCCCTTCGGCTTCGTCGGTTGGCCGAGCGTGAACACGACGTTCTCGAACGTCGCCCCGCCGCCCTGGCTCTGGTCGAGGTCGATGACCTGCATGTACGAGCCGGTGAAGCTCGCTACGTAGCCGAATCGATAGAGGGCGGGGGTCGGCGCGCCCGGCCGATTGTCGAGCGGCGGCTTCTTGTTCTGCGCCACGTCGTTGAGGTCGAAGGGATCGAACGCCATCGCGAACGGGCCCTGGCCGACGTAGATCGTGGCCTCGACGGCTCCGGCCCCGGGGTCGTACACCGTTACGGTGTTCGAGTCGAACCCGACGATGAAGACGCGGAGCTCGTAGAGGCCCGCCGCGTCGACGATCGGCGCGAGGTACACGCGTGACGCGCCCGCGGGCAAGGAAACGTTGGCGTTGATCCGCAAGGCGTCGGCGTCGTACGTGCCGTCGCCCAGCGTGGACACCTCGCCAATCTCGCCGACGACCAGCGACGGCGGCGTGCGGTTGGCGAAGAAAACACGCGCCGGGTGTTGCTGGACGCAGGCCTCGAGCTCGGGTGTCGTCTCCGGCTGCCCGTCCGCACCCATCGGCCCGACCGGCAACGAGGCCTCGCACGCGAAGCGCGGCGTCGGGTCGATCGCGATGCCGCGCGAGTCGGTCCCGGGAGCGTTCACCGCGAACGAGTACGCCACCTCCTTGTTGAGGAACGGACGGTGCAGCGTGGACCCGTCGTCATTGTAGTAACGGAGCAGGTCGATTTCAGCTGTGTTGTGGTTGGTCTCGAGGAACGCTGGGAACACGCACGTTGGGTCCGTCGGGTGCACCTCGCACGGCGGGGGCTTCGAGAAGCGGTCGTGCGCCACGGCGGCGATGCCGTCGCCCCCCGTGGGCATGTTGTCGACGACGAACTGCATCGACGGCGCGCCGCTGCCGATCATTGGATCGCCGATGCCCGTCACGAGGAGCGACGTCTCGCCCGAGGATTGATGGGTGACGGCGAGGGCCGTGCCGTCGGCGGTCTGCGCCACGCCGAACGGCTCGCCGGGCATCGTCAAGTGCCGCGTATCCCCGGGCTCGTTCGGGTCGTTGCCGGCGTGGTGCACGGCGTCGCATCGGTTGTCCGAACCCTGGCCGCAGTCGAGGTCGAAGACGGCAGGGTTGGTCTGCGGGACGCCGCCGTCGGCGGCTTGGTCTTGCGACGGGATGGTCGTCGGATCGTCGACCCCGACGTCGGCCCACGTGACCGTGGCGTCGCCGCGGACGGGCGCGAAGAGGCGGGTGCTCACCTTTCCGTCGCTCCTCAGTTCGCCAGGCCGCGGCGTCTGCGCGTTCCACGAGCTGGCGCGCGTCGGATCCAACATGCTCATCGGGGGGAGCGTCGTCGGCAGGCCCACCGAGGAGAGCTGCAGATCAGTCGCGAACGCCCCGATGATGACCGAGCTGACCACGTACTTCGTCGAGTCGGCCGGCGGCGAGCACGCTTCACCGAGCGGCAGCCGGGAGCCGTTGCCCTGCGAGATCACGGGAGCGCCCAGACAGTTCGGCTGCCACGGCACGAGAAACGGGATGCCCTTGACCGCGTCGGCGCTCGGCTGCGTCGGCGCGAAGTTGGCTTCGATGAGGGAGGAGGCGTCGCGGCGCACGCGAAAGAGGTCGTAGCTCTGGAGCGTCCCGCCGTTCCACTGCAGATCGAAGTCCGAGTTGACCACGTAGAGCGCGTTGCCGCCGGAGGAGACGGCGAGCCCCACAGGGAAATAGAAGGTGTTCGGCGGCGGGGCGGTCCCCGCTCCGGCCGAGTAGCAGGCGGGCGCGAGACCCCCGACGGCGGTGGCGCCGGCGGCGAGCAGCATCGGGGCGGCAGATAAGACAAGCCGACGTGCGACGTCGCGCGTCATGACGGCCGCGAGCCTAGTCATCGCCGCGGGACGTGTCGAGCGGCAGTTCCGCTCGCAACGGGCCCGGCTCAGTCGTCCGTCAGCAGGTCGATGATGACCACGCCACGCTCGCCGGACTCCTCCGGAGCTTGGGGCGCGCGGGGGGCGGGCCGCTCGGTCGGGATCTCGACGCGAGGCTGCTCATGGCGGACCCGCTCTCGCTCTTCGCGACGCCGGATCTGTTCAATGATGAACGGGGGCAGCATGGTAGTCCTCCCGGCCGACAGCCCAAGCAACTAAGCTCGTCTCTGACTTTGACGCACCCCGCCGAGGCATTGTCGCGCGACCACTGCTTCGGCGGCGGCCGCGACGCTCGTTCTATCATCGCAAATTAGCAATGGCAGTGCCAAGGTCAAGGCGCACCCCCCCTCCGACGACCTCGTACTCTCTCAGTACGGCACATCCGGCGATGAACTTGCGATTCAAGCTCGGTTCGGCGCGGCGCGTAGTTCTCGTCACCGCGGTCGTCCTACTCCTATTTGGCCTCGGCGCGACGAGGGCAAGTGCGTCACCCCTTGACCCCAATGGAACCGACTGGGAGGGCCTCTCGGAGCTCGTCGCCATCGCGCAGGGCGAGCTCGGGAAAGATCGCGTGGTCGCGACCGCCAAGCTCGACTTCGGGACCCTCGATCGCGCCGACGCACTCGTCCTCGTCCACCCCGAGCGGCGCATAGAGGCGGACGAGCTCTCGTCGTTCATGCGTCAGGGTGGACGGGTCATCCTACTCGACGACTACGGTTCGGGGGACGGCCTGCTCGCCTACTTCGGCATCCAGCGAGTCCCACTCCCGGGGCGCCCTGCCCTCATGCTCCGGGACAACCCGGCCCTTGCGATCGCGGAGTCGAGCGGCCGCCACGCGTCCTTTCGCGACGCGGATCGAGTCGTCCTCAACCATGCGACGGGCCTCGCGCGCGCGTCGCTGTCGCCCCTTCTCGTCGTGCGAGGCGAGGGAGAGCCGGACGTCCTCCTCGCACTCGCGGGCGACGTCGGGCTCGGCAACTTCATCGCGGTCGGAGACTCGTCGGTCGCGATGAACTCGATGCTCCGCTACCCCGGGAACCGCGCTCTTGCCTTCGCCCTCGTCCGGTACGCGATGCAAACGCGAGCCTCGCCGAACCCCGGCAAGCTCTACGTGCTCGTCAACGACTTCGACCTCGCGGGGGGGTACGGCACCCCTCACGGGGGCCCGCTCGGGCAGGCGTACCAGACGGTCGCTAGGGGCTTGCAAGAGCTACGCACCGACGGCCTCTCCCCGACCGCGGCGTATGCCCTGGCCCTCGCGGGGGGGCTCGGGGTCCTCTACTGGACGACGACGCGCGCAGGCCGGACGCATCGCCCCGCCGTCCCGCGCTTCGTGCGCCCGGTGCCGCTCGCGGCGCAAGGGGGGGTGGCCGGACACGCCGCGGCGGTGGGGGGGCCGGGCGCGACCCGCACGGCCGTGATGCTCGAGCTCAAGACCGCCGTCGAGGAATACATGGCGACGCGCATGGGGCTCGAGCGAACCCCCACCCACGAGGAGCTCGTCGCGAAGGCTCGCGCCATGGGCTGGATCACCTCGGACGACGCGCGTATGCTCGCTCGGCTGCTCGCAAGTCTGGCCCGTGTCGAGACGATACTCTCGCTGCGGACGCGCGCCGGCGTCGAGCGCATTCGCGACGCGGACGTCCTCGCCGTGGCCGCACGGGTCCGCGCCCTTCTGTCGGCGATGGAGGCCCGCCGGCATGATAAAGTCAAGGGACCGTCGTGAGCGCCGCAGCGAGCTCGAACGAGATTGCGGCAGCGCGCGAGCGCATCGACGAGGTCCGCCGTGAGGTGGCGCGTGTCTACGTCGGCTCGACGCGGCCCGTCGACACCATGCTCGCCGCGCTCCTCGCCCGCGGCCACGCCCTGCTCGAGGGGGTCCCCGGGGTGGCAAAGACCACCCTCGTGAAGGCCTTCGCGACGGCGCTCGGCTGCACTTCGCGCCGGATCCAGTTCACGCCGGATCTCTTGCCGGCGGACATCACGGGGACGTATGTCCTCTCGCCGCGCGACGGGACCTTCACCGTCCGGGCGGGCCCCATCTTCGCGAACGTTGTGCTCGCCGACGAGATCAACCGGGCGCCCGCCAAGACGCAGAGTGCGTTGCTCGAGGCGATGCAGGAGCGGCAGGTCACGATCGAAGGGGACCGATTCGAGCTCCCCGCGCCGTTCGTGGTGCTCGCGACGCAGAATCCGGTCGACCTCGAGGGCACATACCCGCTACCCGAGGCGCAAATCGATCGCTTCATCGTTCGCGTGTCGATGGGCTACCCGTCTGCCCGGGACGAGGTACAGATGCTCAAGACCTACGGGCTCGACCCTCCGACGTCCCGGGCCGTCCTGCAGGCGCGCGACGTGCTCCAGCTGCAGGCGATCGCGGCGCGCGTCTACGTCGAGGAGGATCTCCTCGACTACGCGGTGGCGATCACGGCGTTCACGAGAGCCCATGCGCGGGTGGCGCTCGGTGCGAGTCCGCGGGCGACGCTCGGGCTCGTGCAGGCCGCAAAGGCGTGGGCCCTCCTCGGCGGCAAGCCGTTCGTCGCGCCCGACGACATTCGCGCCGTCGCGTCGAGCGTGCTGGCGCACCGCATCGTGATGACGCCCGAGGCGGAGACCGAGCCCAAAGGGCGCGAGCGGGTCGTGGAGGAGGCCCTCACGAAGGTGAGCTACCGGCGCGGCGTGCGCGCCATCCCGTAGGCGCTACACTCGCCGCCCCCGCGTGGAAATCGACAAACCCAGGCTCACGCACCTCCAGGCGCTCGAAGCCGAGAGCATCCACATCCTGCGGGAGGCCGTCGCCGAGTTCGACAACCCGGTGATGATGTACTCGATCGGCAAAGACAGCTCGGTGATGCTGCGGTTGGCGCAGAAGGCGTTCGCTCCCGCCCCCCTGCCGTTCCCGCTCCTTCACATCGACACGACGTGGAAGTTCAAGGAGATGATCGCGCACCGCGACCGGACCGCGAAGGAGGTCGGCGCGCAGCTCATCGTCTACACCAACCCCCAGGGGCTTGCGCAGAACATCAACCCGTTCGACCACGGGAGCAACAAGTACACGACGGTCATGAAGACCGACGCGCTCAAGCAAGCGCTCACGAAGTACCGCTTCGACTGCGCCTTCGGCGGCGCGCGCCGCGACGAGGAGCGCTCACGCGCCAAGGAGCGCGTCTACTCGTTCCGCGACCGCTTCCACCAGTGGGACCCGAAGAACCAGCGGCCCGAGCTCTGGTCGCTATACAACTCGCGGATCAACCTCGGAGAGAGCGTGCGCGTCTTTCCGTTGTCCAACTGGACGGAGCTCGACGTGTGGCTCTATCTCTGGTCGGAGTCGATCCCCATCGTCCCGCTCTACCTCGCGAAGCCGCGACCGGTCGTCGCCCGCTCGGGCACGCTCATCATGGTGGACGACAATCGGATGCGTCTCGAGCCGGGCGAGGTGCCGCAGCAGCGCGTCGTGCGCTTCCGCACACTCGGCTGTTACCCGCTCTCGGGCGCCGTCGAGTCGACCGCGCAGACCGTCCCCGACGTCATACGCGAGATGCTCCTCACCGCCGTTTCCGAGCGGCAGGGGCGCCTCATCGACCACGACGAAGACGCTTCGATGGAGAAGAAGAAGCGCGAAGGGTACTTCTGATGGTCTCCGACCGGCAGCTCATCGAAAAGGACATCGAGGGGTACCTGCGCAGGTACGAGGCCAAAGAGCTCCTGCGTTTCGTCGCGGTGGGCTCGGTCGACGACGGCAAGTCGACGCTCATCGGGAGGCTGCTCTACGACACGGGATCGGTCTACGAGGACCAGCTCGACGCCGCCCGCAAGGCGACGCAGATGGCCGGGGTGGACATCGATCTGTCGCTCCTGACCGACGGTCTCGCGGCCGAGCGCGAGCAGGGGATCACGATCGACGTCGCCTACCGCTACTTCAGCACCGACAAACGCAAGTTCATCATCGCCGACACGCCCGGCCACGTTCAGTACACGAGGAACATGGTCACGGGCGCCTCGACGGCGAGCGTGGCGATCATCCTCATCGACGCCCGTCTCGGCGTCCTGCAGCAGAGCCGTCGCCACGCCTACATCGCGTCGTTGCTCGGGATCCCGCACCTCGCCGTGTGCGTCAACAAGATGGACCTGGTCGCCTTCGACCGGCCCGCCTTCGCACGCATCAAGGAGGAGTTCGCGGCCTTCACGCGCGGCCTGTCCTTCGCCGACGTCGGCTTCTTTCCGATCAGCGCGCTCGCGGGCGACAACTGCGTGAAGCGGAGCGCACGCACGCCGTGGTACGACGGCCCGACGGTGCTCGAGTTTCTCGAGTCGGTCCCGGCGCGCGAAGAGCGGGACCTCGAGCAATTCCGCTACCCGGTGCAGTACGTCTTGCGGCCGAGCCTCAATTACCGCGGCTTCGCGGGACGAATCGCGTCGGGTCGCGTCAAGCGGGGCGACGCAGTCGTCGTCCTGCCGTCGGGCAAGGTGAGCCGCGTCCGCGCGATAGACGCGACGCCTTGCGGGCAGCGGGGCGAGCTTGGCGAAGGGTTCGCGCCGCAGTCGATCGCGCTTCGTCTCGAGGACGAGATCGACGTGAGCCGAGGCGACATGATCGCGCATCCCGGCGACGTGCCGCGCGTGACCCGGACGTTCGACGCGCACGTCGTGTGGATGCACGAGACCCCGCTCGACGGCCGGCGCAGCTATTTGCTCAAGCACACGACGCAGACGGTACGGGCCGAGATTGAGCGCGTGCACTTTCGCCGGGACATGGACACGCTCGAGGAGGCGCCTGCCGAGACGCTCGGACTGAATGACATCGGCCGGGTGACGATCACGGCCCACCGCCCGCTCTTCGTCGACCCGTACGAGCGGAACCGCGAGACGGGCTCCTTCATTCTCATCGACACGATCTCCAACACTACTCTGGCCGCGGGCATGGTGATCGCGACCGACGACCGCGTTCGCCCCGGCGGCGACGAGGGCGCGGCGGCGACCCGGTCGGAGGTGAGCTCGCGCGAACGGCGGGGCCGCATCGGCGCATCCCGCGGCGTGGTCCTCGTGAGTGGCGGTGAGGGTGCCGGGGATGAGGGCGGGCGCGCGGAGGCGCTCGCGTACGCGGTAGAGCGAGCGCTGTTCGATCGGGGCGTCGTGACCGTGGTCCTGCCCTCCGCGGGCGTCGGCGGGCTGGCCGCGGCGCGCGCCGTCGCGGACGCCGGCATGCTCGTGCTGGTGGTCGCGGACGTCGACCCGAACCAAGCGGCGCCGGCGTTCGAGGGCGTGCCGTGGCTGTCCGTCCGCGCGAGCGACGCCGCCTCGTGGCACGCGGATGTGCGGGCTGTCCTGACCCGCCTCAAGGAAGCCGGCTGGATCGACTAGGGGGTGTCCTAGGGGCCGTCCCTAGTTTTTGTCGACGGGAAGCTGGATCATCTCGATCACTTAGCGGCGTGGGCTGAGACAACCATTGCCTCGGCACAGCTGGCCATGATCAAAGATCGGGATGCACC
>Ga0070735_10002510_pt1 | contig 16596 bp, 17 predicted proteins | sample Coa_R1_FD_66443 | JGI IMG/M metagenome (GOLD analysis project Ga0070735, IMG submission 66443) | Surface soil microbial communities from Centralia Pennsylvania, which are recovering from an underground coalmine fire - Coalmine... | ecosystem: Environmental > Terrestrial > Soil > Unclassified ... | reverse complement strand
CGTCGACCATCGCCTCGGCCACGAGGAACACATATGCCGGACCCGATCCCGAAAGGCCGGTCACGGCGTCGAGCGCCTTTTCCGGTACCCGCACGACCACCCCGACGGCGCCCAGCACCGCCTCGGCCCACGCCAGGTCGTGCTCGCCGGCCGCCGATCCGGGGCTGATCGCAGCGGCGCCCGCACCGATCAGGGCCGGCGTGTTCGGCATCGCGCGGACCACCGCCAGCTGTCGGCCGGCGGCCGCCTCGATCGCCTGCGTCGTCACGCCCGCTGCCACCGAGAGCACACGGCGGGCACCCGCATCGGCAACCGCGCGCGCGGCTGCGGGAACGTCGCCCGGCTTGACCGCCAGCACGGCGCTGGGTGCGCGAACGACCTCCTCGACCACTGCCACCCCGGGATACGCCGCGGCGAGCTCCTCGCGCCGCGTCTGCGATACCTCGGAGACGACTAGCTCGCCGGTCTCTCGTCCGGCCGCGAGCAGACCGCCAAGCAGCGCTTCGCCCATGCGCCCGCCACCGACAATCAAGATCGTGGAGTCGTTCATCGCCACAAGCCTACGTACCGCCAGGGCGGGCTGCATCGGCGCCGCCACCTACCACCAATCCAGGAGGAAGGCATGAAACTCACCCGCAACTCACTCGACAGCAACGTCGGACCCGCCGACTGGTTCTCCGGCACCGTCTACATAGACACGATCGCAGTTCCCGAAGCCACCGCGCGCGTCGCCGCCGCGCTCGTCCACTTCACCCCCGGCGCCCACACCGCCTGGCACACCCACCCGCACGGCCAGACCATCTACGTCACCGAGGGCATCGGGCGCTGCCAGCGCGAAGGAGGCCCGGTCGAGGAGATCCGCCCCGGAGACCGCGTGTACTTCGAGCCTGGCGAGAACCACTGGCACGGCGCCGCGCCCACCCGGCTCATGACCCACATCGCCATCCAGGAAGCCGACGAGGGCGGCAGCGCCGTCACGTGGGGCCGGCACGTCACCGACGAGCAATACGAGGGGGCGCCCGCATCCTAGCCTCCGCCGGGTTGCGGCCTTCAGAGCGAGCCGAGTCGCGAGGGCGGCCAGTAGGTGAAGAACGCCTGGCCGATGATCCACTGCTGGTGGATCGGACCCCAGAATCGGCTGTCGTCCGAGTCGCTCCGGTTGTCGCCCATCATGAAGTACTCGCCGGCGGGCACCGTGATCGTCTCGGGAAAGGTGCACGCCGAGGCCGACCCGCCGTCACAGGGCTGGGCGTACGGGGCCCTCTCCTCGACGCCGTCACGCCAGACATGGCCGGCGATGATTCGCAGGCGATCGCCGGGCACGCCGACGACGCGCTTGACGAAAGTCGTCGCGGTGTCCTCGGGAAGCGCCGTGTCACAGGGTTGGGCCTGTTCGAGTCCCTGGGACGGGTTCGCGCACCTCTCCTGGTCGGCGCCCATCGGCGGGTGGAAGACGACGATGTCGCCAACGCTGGGATGGGTGGCGAGCCGGTTCACGAGGATTCGCTGATGGTTCTCGAGCGTCGGCCACATCGACAGGCTGGGAACGCGGTAGGGCTTGACCAGGAAGGCCTCGATCCCGAGCGCGAGCGCTACCGCCAGGGCGACTGTCACCAGGATCTCGAGGGCGCTCCGCGCGAGGCGGGCGGGCCCTCCTGTCCGTGCGGTGTCTGTGGCGTCGGTCGGGGGCATATGAGTCGGGAATCGAGTTATATCGAAGATCGATATAGTGTGCGCATGCGGTTGCCTGAGCGGAGCGTCCTGGTCCTGACCAGCCTCGCCGGCGGCGACAGGCACGGGTACGCGCTCATCAAGGACATCGAGGCGTTCTCCGGTGTTGTCCTTTCGCCGGGCACGCTCTATGCGGCTCTCGCTCGGCTGGAGGAGGACGGGTTCGTGGAGCGCCTCGACGCGGACGACCGTCGACATCCGTACCGGCTCACGCCGGCCGGGCGGACTGCGCTCGCCGAGCGGCTGGCCGAGTCGGCGCGGATCGCCAGCCTCGGCCTGCGGCGGATCGCCCTCGCGGAGTAGCCATGGACCGAGTGCTCGCATGGCTGCTTCGGCTGTATCCGCGTCAGATGCGCCGGCGCTACGGGCACGAGATCGCGACCCTGACCCTCGATCTGATCCGCCTCGAGGGGCGCTCGCCGGTCCGCCTGTCAGTCTCCCTCGCCCTAGACGGCCTCGGCTGTCGGATTGCCTGGTTGGCCAGGACCCGCGTCGCGACCGCAACCGCCGTGACGACAACGGTCGCGTGCGTCGCGCTGGTCAACATGGGAGGTGCCAGCGCAAAGCAGGCTGGTCCGGGGCATCGCCCGGCAACGGCTCACGTGCGCTCGGTGCGCCACGCGCCGGCCGCGGGGCGAGCCGCCCACTCGCGCAACAGGAAAACCCTCCGATTGGAGGGCTTTCGTGAAAGCGGCTGAAGGGACTCGAACCCTCGACCTTCTGCATGGCAAGCAGACGCTCTAGCCAACTGAGCTACAGCCGCGAGGAGGTCGAGTATAGGTCCTCCTCGCACACTGGGTAGGGTCCAGCGCGAGATGGGAGTCATCGACGATCTGCTCGAACATAACCGCGCGTTCTCGGCCGGTCACGAGCATCGACATCTCGACGTGCGCCCGCGGCGGCAGCTGGCGGTGGTGGCCTGCATGGACTCACGGCTGGACGTGTTCGCGGCGCTGGGCCTGGAGATCGGCGACGCTCACGTCCTGCGGAACGCGGGCGGGGTCATCACCGACGACGTGATCCGCTCGCTCGCGATCTCACAGCGCAAGCTCGGCACCCGCGAGGTGATGCTGGTGCACCACACGGACTGCGGGATGATGGGCATCACCGACGACGGCTTCCGCGCCGAGCTTCAGCGCGAGGCGGGGATGGCTCCCGCGTTCGCGATCGAGTCCTTCGCGGACGTCGACGCCGACGTACGCCAGTCGATCCTCCGAGTGCGCAACTCGCCCTTCCTGCCTCACGTCGAACGGGTGCGCGGCTTCGTCTATGACGTGGACACCCACGCGCTGCGGGAGATCGAGGCGTAGCCGCAGAGCGCGGTTCATACGCCCCTCTTACGAACATCTTCAGGCCGATCGGGATGATCCGGCCATGCGTCCTAACACCAAGATCAAGGCTGCCGTCGTAGCGGCCGTATGCGTCGCTGTCGGTGCCGTGGCCGGTATCGCCGGCGCGGCCGCCTCGACCTCGAGCAGCTCGACCGCGAAGAGCAAGGTCGTCCCGCGCGGCTGGTTCCACTTCGCCCCCCGCGGTCTGCGCGCGGGCAGGCTGGGCTTCCACGGCGGTGCCGTTCACGTGGTGGCGACGGTGCTGAACAAGGCCGGCACGGGCTTCATCACCGTGACCGAGGACAATGGCACGGTGCAGTCCGTGAGCGGTGACCAGCTCACGATCAAGGAGGCCGCACACGGCGTCACCTACCGCACCGTCACGCTCACGATCCCCTCGGGCGCGACGGTCACGCGCGACTTCCGGTCGAGTGCGCTGAGCGCGCTGAAGGCCGGAGACCGTGTCAGCGTCTCGCAGTCGAGCGAGGGCACGACCGTGTTCTCGATCGACCCGAATGCGCTGCCCAAGCCGCCGAGCGGGCTGCACGGGTGGCGGCCCGGTAACGCCCCGGCTCCGGGGCCCGGCGCACCGGCCCCCGGCGCGATGCCCTACGGGCCTCCGCCCGCAGGCGCCTGAGTCTCTCTCAACCCCCGGTGGGAGCGTCCCGGTCACGCGTCGACCGGGACGCTCCTGGGTGGCCGGCTCAGCGCTGGTCGGCCGGGACGTATGCCCGGTTGCGCTCACCGGTGTAGAGCTGCAGCGGTCGCACCGTCATCTGCTCTGAGTCCTCGACCATCTCGAGCCACTGCGCGACCCACCCGGCGCTGCGGGCCAGCGCGAACATCACGGGGAACATCTCGGTCGAGAGTCCAAGCGAGCGGTAGGCGAGGCCCGAGTACAGATCGACGTTCGGGTAGAGACTGCGCGAGGTGAAGAAGTCGTCGTCGGCCGCGCGCTTGGCCAGTTCGTCCGCGATCGCCAGCAGCGGGGTCAGAGCCCCGGTCTGGCCGAGCTCTTCGAGCTCCGCCCGGAGGATTCGGGCGCGCGGATCGACGGTCTTGTAGACCCAGTGGCCGAAGCCCATCAGGCGCTCGCGGCCGGCCTTCACGCTCTCGAGGAAGCCGGGCACGTTCCCGATGCTTCCGATCCGAGTCAGCATCGTCAGCGCCGCCTCGTCCGCGGTCCCGCGCATCGGCCCGGAGAGGGCGGCCACCCCGGCGGCCACGGCCGAGTACGGGTTGACGTGGGTCGAGCCCACGGCCCGCACGGCGGTGGTCGACGCGTTCTGCTCGTGGTCGGCGTGGAGCATGAGCATCACGTCGAGCAGGCGCTCCTGCCGGGGGTCGGGCCGGTAGCGCAGCTCGCTCATCCTGAACATCATCGAGAGCAGGTTCCCGGTGTAGCTGAGGTCATCCTCCGGATACACGTACGGCTGACCCCTGACGTGGCGGAAGGAGAAGGCGGCCAGCGTCGGCATCTTGGCCAGGACCCGCAGGATCTGCCACTCCCGCGACTGCGCGTCGTGGACGTCGCCCGCATCCGGGTAGAAGCTCGAGAGGGCGCCCGCGGCGGCGGCCAGCATCGCCATCGGGTTGGCGTCGTAGCGGAAGCCCTCGAGGAACGCCTTGACGTTCTCGTGCACGAACTTCCGGGTCCCGATCTCGGACTTCCAGCGGTCGAGCTCGGACGTCGTCGGCAGCTCACCCTTGATCAGCAGATAGGCGAGCTCGAGGAAGGTGGAGTGCGCGCACAGATCCTCGATCCGGTAGCCGCGGTGCTCCAGGGCACCGGCCTCGATGTCGATATGGGTGATCGCGCTCCGGCAGGCCGCCGTGTGCGTGAACCCAGGGTCGTAGATCACCAGGCCGCCGTGCTCGGGCCCGGCGACCCGCTGGCTGAGGTCGGCGGCTCGAATCGCCGAGCCGTCATGGACCGCGATCTCGAATCTCGCGCCGGTCCGGTTGTCGATGACGGTCAGCGTGTCACGCCGCGGGCCGCCGATGTCGCCTGTGCCCGATGCCTCTTGAGCTGCGTCCAACCGGTCTACAGACACGCCACCTGCCTCCCTCTAGGACGCTCGTTGCCGTACGGTGCGAAGGCGACGACCGGAATCGAACCGGTGTAGACGGCTTTGCAGGCCGCTGCGTAGCCACTCCGCCACGTCGCCGCGGGCTCGAAGGGTAGCGGTCTACGCTGCCCGGGCGAGAGCGTCACACGCGGCAATGAGCTCGTCCAGGAGCTCGGCCAACCGTGATCCGGTCGCCTCGTCGACGAGACGGCCCTCGTCGTCGAAGCGCTCATGCGCACGGCTGACCGCCAGCTCGCTGTCGAGCACGCGGGCGCCCGCGATCCCGAGCGCCTTACGCAGATGGTCCTGAGCCCACATCGCGCCGTAGTCGGTGACGCTCGCGCCGACCACGAGCACAGGCTTCCCCCACAGGGCAGAGGTCTGGCGCTCGGGGCGCGAGGCCCAGTCGACGATGCCCTTGACCTGGCTCGGCATCGTCGTGTTGTACTCCGGGGTGGCGATGACGAGCGCGTCCGCGGCCGCGATCTCCTCGCGCAGACGGACAGCCTCGGCGGGCGCCGCCTCGCCGTCGCGATCCTCGTTGTAGTGCGGAAGCCGCTCGAGGCCCTCGTAGAGCTCGATCGTCGTGTCCGCAGGGGCGAGCTGGGCCGCCGCCCGCAGCAGCGCCGTGTTGTACGACGCTGCGCGGAGGCTGCCGGAGATGGCCAGTACCCGCATCCGCTACGCGGCCTTGACCGCCGAGACGCTCAGAAGGAGCTTGACCTCGTTGGCGACGAGGAGGTTGCCGTTCGGCAGGGTCTGATTCCACTTCAGGTCGAACTCGCGGCGATCGATCACGCCCTGGAGCTCGAGACCGACCCGCTCGTTGCCCCACGGGTCCGTCGTGCCGGGGTCGGCGACGACGCCGGTGAGCTCGATCGGCTTGCTGATCCCCTTGATCGTGATCTCGCCCGTCAGGCGGACCTGACCGTCGCCGGCCGGCTCGACCGAAGTGGAGTGGAAGGTGATCTGGGGATGCTGAGCGGCGTCGAAGAAGTCGGGGGCGGCGAGGTGGCCGTCGCGGTTGGCATCGCCCGTGTCGATGCTCTGAACCTCGACGCTGCCTTCGAGGATGAGGCCGTCGTCGGCGGAGACGAGCGTGCCCTCGAACGTCTTGAAGGCGCCGCGTACGGTCGCGATGCCCATGTGGCGTACCTCGAAGCCCACGTTCGAGTGGGTCGGGTCGACCTTGAAGGACCCCGCCGGGATCGTCTCGAGGGGCGTGATGGTGGCTGACATGAATTTCCTCCGGTGAGTTGTCGCAAACAGTTGAGCTTGCAACTATCTTAGCCGAAGTTCGCTTGCGCTGTCAAGTATTGCGCGCGCAAGGAAATTCCTCCGGTGAATGAGGTCAGCGCAGGAACACGGCGAGAAAGTCCCGATCGTCGGGTGAGAGGTACCGGTACGGGCCGCGGGTCATGCCCGGCAGCAGGCTGGTCGGGGTGCCGGCGCCCGGCCGCCCGTAGGTGATGAACGTGTCCCAGTAGGAGTTGATGTCGAGCTCCATCGCCCGCACCGCGCCGGCTCGGATCAGGATCTGGGCCAGCGAGCCGACGGTCTGGTCGTTGGCCGCCGCGTAAATGAGATGCCCGCGGCCGTCCACCCCGATCCCGGACCGCCACACCCGGACCGCGTTGCCGAGCGTCGCGCCCCATTCGGGCCCGTCAGAGAGGTTGGGATTGGGCAGTCCTCCGGAGACGATCAGCGGCAGGTTCTGGCGCGCGAAGCGCACGCCGGCGCCGACGTCCGGGCCGCCACCCCACGAGACCACGTCCACCCGTCCGTCCTGGTAGCCGATCAGCGTCGCCATCCCGTCTCGCAACGGCGCGTACGTGCGTCCGTCCAGAGCGAACCCGCCACCCGAGTCCGAGAGCTTGAACGCGCTGTTGAACGTGGCCAGCAGACGTGACCGGCTGCCCGGGGGCACCTCCATCGGACCCCTGGGCAGGTCGACCGAGGGCTCGAGGCGCCCCGGGTAGAGCTGCACCGACGCGCGCGAGGTGTCGATCCAGGCCACCCCGGCCACCATCTGCGGGTAGTTGGGGTCGCTGCGGAACTGGGTTATCTGCACCGGGGAGCCCGAACCGCTCCACGTCTCGCTCGGCACCCAGACGCCCTCGCCGGGCAGCGCCGGCGAGATCAGCGGGGGGATGTCGGGCGGATGCACGGCAGCCGCCGCCACGGGCGCGTGCAGGGGCAGACGTCGAAGCGCGGGACCGCCCGTGGATGGGGCGTTCAGCGTGTAGTAGATGTTCTCGATCCGGGAGGCGACGCTCGCGGCTCCGTGATCACGGAGCCATTCGAACGAGCGGATCGTGAAGCTCGAGTTCGATGGTGCGGCCATCGTCGTGACGTACGAGACCGCGACCGGGATCAGGCACAGCAACAGGGTGAAGATCACCACCCGGCGAGCGCGACGGATCGGGCTGAGGCGAGCCGGAAGCGCCCGCCGCCCGGCCGCCCCACGCCGAGATCGGGCCCGCGCGTTCGCAGGATGGCCTCTGACGGCACTCATCGCTGCCATCTGCCTTCGCGGCCACCGGGCGGTCTCCTCCGGAGCAGCGCCTAAGAGATTTCATGCACTTTGGGGGGCAGGCCATCGGACCAGCACGCAGAAAGCAGGAGCACCCGCACCGAGCCTGCGCCATGCCGCTGACCGCTTCGCAACCACGCCCCCACCCGTCTCGGGCGAGCCGGCCCGAGCCGGTCGCGGCGCTGCGCCCGCAGCACGACGGGGCGGCGCGCCGCGGCGGAGTCGGCCTCTGGCTGCAGGCGGTCCGCATCCGCCAATGGGTCAAGAACCTGCTCGTGCTCGGCGCGCCCGCGGCCGCCGGCGTGCTCGGCAGCCCGGCTGTGCTGCAGCGGGTGGCCGCGACCGTGCTCGCGTTCTGCCTGCTGGCGAGCGGCGCCTATCTGTTGAACGACGTCCACGACGCCGACGAGGACCGCCACCATCCGCGAAAGCGCCACCGGCCCGTCGCCTCCGGCGCGATCCCCGCCGCCAGGGCCCGCGGCGCGGGCATCGGGCTGATCGCCGCCGGCCTGGGCCTGGCGCTCGCCGTGAGCTGGCACGTAGCGGTCGTCGCCGCCGCCTACGCGCTGCTGAACCTCGGGTACACGGGCTGGCTCAGGCGGCTTGCGCTGGCCGACATCGCAGTGATCGCGGGCGTGTTCGTCCTGCGCGCCGCGGCCGGAGCCGCGGCGGCGCAGGTGCCGATCTCACGCTCGTTCCTGGTGCTGGTCTGCTCAGGGTCGCTGTTCGTGGCCGCCGGCAAGCGCTATGCCGACTTCGTGGATCCCGACGCCCGCCGCTCGCGAGCCGTGCTCGAGCACTACAGCTCGCGGCGGCTGCGGCTGATCATCGCGATCTCGTGGATGGTCGCCCTGGGCGCCTACTGCGCATGGGCCTTCGGTCCGGCGAGCACGAGCGGCTCCATCCTGCGCGAACTGACCGTGGCGCCGTTCGCGGCCGGGCTCCTGCGCTACGTCACGATCGTCGCGCGTGGCCGGGGCGGAGCGCCCGAGCTGGTCCTGTTCGCCGATCGGGTCGTGCAGGTGGCGGGGGCCGCCTGGCTGGCGTTGTTCGCGCTCGGAGGGTGAGGCCGTGAGCAGCGCCAGTGCGCGCCGGCCGGTCTCGCCGGAGCCGCTACCCCGATGGCTGAGCGAGCCTCCGCGTCGCGACCGGCGCTCCGGCGAGCGTCGCAGGCGTCGCCGGCATCTGCAGCAGCTGCGCCGCGACCTGCTCGTTGACGGCGGGGTGGCGCTGGTCGTGACAGTGCTGGTGCTGAGCGCCACGGCGGGGCTTGGAGTGGTGGCGCTCCTCGAGGTGCCGGTCGGGGCGGCGGTCCTGCTGTCGTTCGTGCTCGAGCGCCGCGCCCGGCGCCGGTCGCGCGCTACTCGGCGCTACAGGAGTCCTCAGCCGTACACGAGCCGCCGACCGCGGCGCCGGGAAGCCGGCTGAGCAGCTCGGCGAGCTGCTCGACCTCGGTCGGGCTGAAGTGCTCGAGGAACAGCCGCTGGATGCCGGCGATGTGGGTGCAGCCGGCAGCCCTCAGCTTCTCGTAGCCCGCGTCGGTCAGCATCGCGTACGAAACCCGGGCATCGCTCGGACAGGCGCCGCGCTCCACGAGGCCGGCGGACACGAGGCCATCGACGAGGCGCGTGATCCCGGAGCGCGTCAGCATCGTGCGCTCGGCCAGAGCGGACATGGCGAGCTTGCGCTCGGGCTCCTTGGAGAGGTACAGCAGGACCTGGTAGTCCCTGGTCGTCATCCCCTGGGCGGCGAGCAGGTCGGCGTCGAGCTCGCGCAGGATCAGCGCGTGGCTCTGGAGAAAGCTTCGCCACGCGGCGAGTGCGGCGCCATCCAGAGGGGGAGTTGCGATCGAGCTCATGACACCTATCGTAGTTGACGGATCAACGGGGTCGTATCGGCTTGAATCCCGCGGTGGGTAATAGTTTCTGAGACAGCGGACGGTTCGCGCTCAGGCTTGGCAGCCTGTGAGGGGTGCGTGTGCGCTCCGAACATGACCGCGAGATCGTCCGGCTGGCGGTTCCGGCGCTCGGCGCGCTGGCCGCCGAGCCGCTCTACCTGCTGATCGACACCGCGATCGTCGGGCACCTCGGCACCACGCAGCTGGCGGCTCTGGCCCTCGCCAGCACGGCGCTCACGGGCGCCTTCACGCTCTTCAACTTCCTGCAATACGGGACCACGGCTCAGGTGGCGCGCTACCACGGCGCCGGCCGCGAGGAGGACGCGGGAATGCTCGCCGCCCAGTCACTGTGGGTGGCGTGCGCGGTCGGCGCGCTGCTGTTGATCCTCGCGCTGGCGCTGGCCTCGCCGGTCGCTCATGCGCTCGGTGGAAGCGGCCGTAAGGTCTCGCTGGCGGCCATGTACACGCGGATCAGCGCCCTCGGGCTCCCGTTCGCGCTGATCGCGCTCACCGGCTCGGGTTACCTGCGTGGCGTCTCGCGGCTGGTGTCGCCGTTCGTGATCGTGCTCGTGGCCAATCTGGTCAATGTGGTGCTCGAGGTCCTGTTCGTCTACGGCCTCCACTGGGGGCTCGCGGGCTCGGCCTGGGGAACGGTCATCGCGCAGGCGGGCATGGGCGCAGCCTTCATACGAGAGCTCCTGAGAGCACCGGCTCGCGACCGGCGCCCGCAGCCGGACGCCATTCGCTCGCTGCTGCGGATGGGCGGCGACATCTTCGTGCGCACCGGGTCGCTATATGCGTCGTTCACCCTGGCCAGCGCGGTGCTCGCGCGGATCGGGGCCGCGTCGCTGGGCGCCCACCAGGTGGCCTTCCAGCTCTGGACGTTCATGGCCCTGGTCCTCGACGCGGTGGCGATCGCCGGCCAGGTGATCGTGGGGCGGGCGCTGGGCGCGGGTCGTGCCGCCGATGCGTGGGAGGCGTCTGTGCGCATGATCGCCTGGTCGGTGGCGATCGGGGTCGTCATCGCGCTCGGCATGCTCGCGCTCACCGATGTGCTCCCGCGCGTGTTCACGAACGACTCCCACGTGCTGGGCCGCCTGCATGCGATCTGGCCGATCTACGCGCTCATGCAGCCGCTGAACGCCGTCGTGTTCGCGCTCGACGGGATCCTCATCGGCGCCGGTGACACGCGCTATCTGAAATGGGCCATGGCCTTCTCGTCGCTGTGTGTGTTCGTGCCCATCGCTGTCGTGTCGCTGGTCGCCCATTGGGGGATAGTCGGGGTCTGGTGCGGGCTGCTCGGGTTGATCCTGGCCCGCCTGACGACGTGCGGCGTGCGCTTCATGGGCAGGCGCTGGGCGGTCGTCGGCGTGCCCGCGTGACCGGTTTGTCGGTCGTTCGCAGGCGGTTTACGGCTTAACCGAGCCCTCGATTCAGTGGAAAGTACCCAGCAGATGGGTCGGAGGCCGGACGATCACCTTCGTTAACACACCCTGATTGTCGTCGCGTTTCCAGGATAGAGCCGCGACAAGACCAGCTTCCGTTCATCACTAACGGACCGGGAGCAAACAAGGAGAACAAGCATGAAGCGGAAGTCCAAGCGTTTGCTCGTGGCACTTGTGCTGATCGGCGTCCTAGCGGCCGGCGGCGCGGCGTTCACCGCAGCGAACGTGGTTCCCAACACCACGGCGGGCTACGGCACGTCGACCATCACAGGCGCGACGGCCGACAAGATCGTCTACACCCTGAGCTCTGACGGCACCCAGATCACCGGCGCGACTATCGATCTGCATACCGCCAGCGCGTCTGACCTGACGTCCGGCTACACGGTGCAGGCCGGCTTCAACACCAGCAACCTCACCACCTGCTCGGTCAACTCGGGCTTCGGCACCAACGGCACCAACGGTACCGACACCGAGTTCACCTGCACGGGATACACGCAGTCGACGTCGGGGGCCACCTCGTTCAATGTCGCTGTGACCAACTCGTAACGAGTAACTACAGCTGGGCGACGAGCGGGCGCGGTCTAAACCGCGCTCGCTCGCTCGCTTACTGGACCCCGAGGAGAGCCACCCCCCGATGCGAGCTCGAGTGCGTTCCACGCTTCTGACTGCGGGCCTCGTGCTGTTCGCGATCGCCGGGTGGCTCTACTTCGCTCCCAGCCAGATCGGTGGCTCGACGACCTACGTGATCACCAGCGGCGTCAGCATGGAGCCGCGCTTTCACTCCGGCGATCTGGCGCTCGTCCGTCCCGCCTCGCAGTACCGGGTCGGCGACATCGTCGCTTACCGCAGTTCGCTGCTGCATGTCACCGTGCTGCACCGGATCCTCGCCATTCACGGCGGCCGCTACGTCTTCAAGGGCGACAACAACAACTTCATCGATCCCGTCCGTGCGACGCGCTCGGAGCTGATCGGAGCGCTGTGGCTCCACATCCCTCACGGTGGGGTTGTCCTGAAGCTCGTCCACACGCCGCTCGTGGCCGCGCTGCTGATAGGCGTGGTCGGCGTGCTGTGCCTGATCGGCGCTCAGGAGACTCGCAGGCGGCGGCGCCGACGCCGGGGCGGCGCGAGCGGCGGCACGGCGGCGAGGCTCCCCACCGTGTCCGTCTCCGGTCCTGTGGACCTGCGGCCGTGGCTGCTCGGGACGGCCGTCGCCGCACTGACCCTCCTGGTGGCGGCGCTGTTCGCCTTCAGCCAGCCGACGCGCAAATCGACCTCGCACCGGGTCACGTTCACCCAGCGGATGCGATTCGGCTACAGCGCCGCTGTGAAGCCAGACGCGGTGTATCCCGACGGCCGGCTGCACAGCGGCCAGCCGATCTTCCTGCGCCTGATCCGCCGCATCGAGCTCACCTCCAGCTACCAGCTGCAGACCGCAGCTGCCCACGACCTCACCGGCACGGAGCAGCTGGCGCTGGCCATAACGGGTCCGTCCGGCTGGACGCGCCGATTCCCGATCGGGCGCCGGATGCGCTTCGCCGGGGTCGGATTGCGCACGGCCACGAAGCTCAACCTTGCCTCGGTGCAGGGGCTGCTTGCCCAGGTCGGCCAATTGACCGGGATCGCCGGCGACGGCGGTTCTGCAATCGCCCTGGTGGCCGAGGTCCACGTGCACGGGACGCTGTCCGGGAGGCCACTGGATGTGAGCTTCGCGCCCACCCTGAACCTCGAGCTCGAGTCGCTGCAGGTGCAGCCGGGGGGCGGAGCTCCGGGGCCCGGTGGCTCGACGGGAGGATTCGACCAGTCCAGGGCGGGTTCGGTGTCCGTGGCCGCCAGCGCGCCCAACGAGCTGAACGTGCTCGGCGCATCGATGGCGGTCGGCGCCCTCCGGCCCATCGCTTTGCTCGGGCTGTTGCTCTCCAGCGCGGCGCTGGTCTGCCTCGCGCTGCTGGCGAGGCTGCGGGCTCCGTTCGAGGAGACCGCGCGGATCCAGGCCCGCTACAGGCACCTGATCGTCCCGATCGTCGCCCCTCCCGACGCGCTCGAGCAGATCCCATACGACGTCACGAGCATCGAGGCTCTGGTGCGCCTGGCAGAGTCCGGGGACCGGCTGATCCTCCACCACCGCGACCCGATCGCCGAGACCTACTTCGTCAACGACGACACCGGCGTCTACCGCTACCAGATCGGCCCCCAGCGTGTGGTCTGGGGCGAGTGGCAGCCGCCCCGCCCACCGGCCGGCTACGAGCCCGAGCCTCCGCCTGGACCACCGGTGGCGCCCCGGCCGGCGTTTCTGAGCGCCGCGCCCGATGTCGCGCCGCCGCTCGAGCCTGAGCCGCCGCCGGCCGGCGTACCGCTGTCGGCGTACACCGCGACGCCGTCGCCGGTCCCGGTCCCGGTTCCGGTTCCGATGGGGCAGCAGCTGCTAGCGCGCGCGGCCGGCCGGCTCGCGCGCGAGCTCGTTCGGGGCGCGCGCCGCCGCCGCTCCGGCTCGCCGCATGCGTTCAGCGAGTCGGGCGACTAGCTCGAACTTTGGTAGCTGACCCGTGCTGCACACGGGTGGATCGCCATTGATGGGCGCCTGACGCGGCCTGAGCCCCGCTAGTTCGCCAGCTTCACCTTCACGGCACCCGAGTCGCACTGGTCGGTCGACTGAACGCCCTGGGCGCTCTGAACGGTGTAGTTCAGGTGCATGTCCCAGGTCCCTGTGAACGTGTCGTGCTTGCGGTCGAACTTCCCGGTCAGCTTGTCGGTTCCGCCTTGCAGCGACTGATCGGGATTGAATGCCGCGCTCACGCTGACGCCGCCCTTCTTGCCGATCGGAACCTTGACCCAGAAATCGTTCGAGTTGAACTCGTTCCCCGACGGCTTGCAGGTCATGTCGAAGCCGATCGCCAGCTGGAGCGACTTGCCGTCCTTGGAGACAGTCGCGATCGCGGGCAGCTCCGAATGGCCGACGAACTGGCCGAGAATGCGGCCCGCCGGCGCGGTCACCGACGTCAGGTGCGCGCGGGCGGCCGCCCCCGCGCGAGCGGCCAGCGCGCGGTTTGCCAGCGCAGCCTCTCCGGCCGTTCCGCGTGCCGCCGACCCCGGCTGCGCGGAGCCCGTCGAGACCAGTGCTCCCACGCCCACCAGCGCCACCGTGATCGCCAGGGCGACAGCTCCCCTTGAGCGATGAGTCCAGCCCTCGAACATCGCATGACCTCCCGTCCGTGGCCACCCGAGATGGCGGCCCAATGTCTGAAGTAGGGTAGGGGCTGATGGAACTCGCCACCGTGCTCCCTGACGCAGTGACGTGGCGCCGGCATCTGCACGAGCACCCGGAGCTTTCCTTCCACGAGCACGAGACCGCGGCCTTCATCCATCGCACCTTGGGCGGCTTCGGCGGGCTGGAGCTCCAGACGCCGACCCCGACAAGCGTCGTGGCCCGCCTGCGCGGGGCGCGCCCGGGACGTACGCTGGCGATGCGAGCCGACATCGACGCGCTGCCGATTCAGGAGGCGACCGGGGTCGAGTTCGCCTCGCGCAACGACGGAGTCATGCACGCCTGCGGCCACGACGGCCACACAGCGATGATGCTGGCCGCCGCGCGCGTGCTGAGCGAGCAGCGGAGCGAGCTGGCGGGGGAGATCAGGTTCATCTTCCAGCACGCCGAGGAGCTTCCGCCCGGCGGCGCCACCGAGCTCGTGGCCGCCGGTGTGCTCGAGGGCGCGGACGCCGTGATCGGCGCCCACCTGGCCTCGATGCTCGAGGTCGGCCGGATCGCCGCGCGCCCGGGTCCGTTCACGGCCGCGGCCGACACGTTCTCAGTGACGATCCACGGGCGCGGCGGCCACGCCGCCTTCCCGCACGAGACGGTCGACCCGATCGTGATCGCCGCCCAGGCGATCTCGGGTCTGCAGCACATCGTCGCGCGGGAGGCGCCTCCGCTGGAGAGCGCGGTCGTCTCCGTCACGAGGATCGCCGGCGGAAACGCCGACAACGTCATCCCGGAATCGGTGCGGTTCGGCGGCACCGTCCGGACGTTCAGCGCCGAGTTGCGCGAGCGAACACGGGCGTCGATGGGGCGCGTTCTGGAGGGGGTCAGCGCCGCGCATGGCGGCAGCTGTGAGTTCGAATACGCGACGGGTTACGACCCGGTGATCAACGATCCGGCCCTCGCCGCGCTGGTGAACGACGTCGCGGGGCAGCGCGCGATCGAGTTCGACCCGGTGATGGCGGGCGAGGACTTCTCGGCCTACCTGCGCGCGTGCCCCGGCGTCTTCTTCTTCGTGGGCGCGGGCGGACCCGGGGCGTTTCCGCACCACCACCCGCGCTTCGAGATCGACGAGCGGTCGCTCGAAGTCGGGATCGACGTGCTCGTGCGCGCCGCGCAGCGGTATCTCGCGGCCTGACCGCGGGTTTGTGCGGATGTGCGCTTTGTCGCGCGACTTAGGCTTTGACGGTATCTCTCTGGCCACCGTCACCCGAAACCCCTGGGTCGCGCTGGACGTCACAGCCGATCCCGTCGAGCGCGCACGCGAGCTGAGGCGCGTGCACGAGCGCGCGCTGGGCGAGCCGAGCTCCGGCTCCGGCGCTGTGCGCGAGCTCGTGCACGACAGCTGGACGCGCAGCCTCGCGGCGGGGGTGCAGCCCGATCAGAGCGCGGCTCCGGTCCGGATGAGCGCAGACGAGCTGGCGAGCGCGCGTGCCGCCTCGCCTCTGGGCCCGGCGGTGGACCTGATCCACGCGACGCTGTCCGGGTTGCACGAGGACGCCCGCCAGATCGTGGCGATCAGCGATGCGCACGCAAACCTGCTGTGGGTGACCGGCGATGCGGATACCTGCGAGCAGGCCCGGGAGATGCACTTCGAGGAGGGGGCGGCGTGGGCGGAAGCCGCAGCCGGGACGAACGCCGTGGGGACGGCCGCGGCGCTCGATCACGCCGTGCAGATCTTCTCGGCCGAGCACCTGATGGCCGCCGTTCACCCGTGGACGTGCGCCGCCGCGCCGATCCACGACCCGGTGACCGGCGAACTGCTCGGAGTGATCGACCTCACCGCCGACCTTCGCACCAACCACCCGCAGACCCTGCTCCTGGCCACCCTGGCCGCACGCACGGCTGAGGCGGCGCTTCAGTTCCAGCTCATGCAGCTCAGGGAGCGCCTGCGTGAGCGCTGGGAGCGGGCGACCAGCACACGCCGGACGCCGAGCGCGCTGTTCGATCCCTACGGTCATGCGATCGCCTGGCGCGGGATGGACCGCCCCCCGGTCACGCCGGATGCGGACGCGGGCGAGCTTCAGCCGCTGCCCGAGGGCGGAACCATCCTGTGGCTGGCCGGCCGGGTGCGCCCCCGCCGAGCGCGCCTGCGCCTGCGCCTGCTCGGCCACGACGCGGGCGTGCAGCTCCCGGGCGGCCGCGTCGAGCGCGGTCTTCGCTCGCTCGAGCTTCTGGCGCTATTGGCCATGCACCCCGAGGGCATTACCACCGAGCAGCTGGCTCTGGCGCTGTACGGCGAGCGCGGCAAGGCAGTGACGATCCGCGCCCAGATCCATCGGGTGCGCGCGGGCCTCGGCAACGATCTCGTGACCGCCCAGCCCTACCGGCTGTGCG
>Ga0070735_10002509_pt1 | contig 16601 bp, 6 predicted proteins | sample Coa_R1_FD_66443 | JGI IMG/M metagenome (GOLD analysis project Ga0070735, IMG submission 66443) | Surface soil microbial communities from Centralia Pennsylvania, which are recovering from an underground coalmine fire - Coalmine... | ecosystem: Environmental > Terrestrial > Soil > Unclassified ... | reverse complement strand
TCGCTTCGAGGATCGAGTAGCGATGATCCATTGCGCCGGCGAGATCGGTGTTGGCGAAGGCAATTCGGCCGAAAGGCGCGCGGCGCAGGATTTCACGCGGAGCGGGCTGGCCCTTTTGACCCGTGCCGTTCAGACCGAAGAAGAATCCTGGCTGCGGACTCAGATAGGCATGGCCCCAGCGATTGAGAATGATGCCTGCGATGTCTCGATGAGAATCGAACCCGACGCTGCCAAACATCTCGGTGAACTGCTGCCTGATTTGCTCTTCATAATCGCGGAACGACGTTCCAATCATTTCGGCGCGGCCGCGATGCCCTTGATCCTCGGTGGAGAGTCCGGGGTACGAATATAAAACTTTCAAACTTAAGACTATCGGTGAATCTGGGCTGATGGTCGGTTCTTCGATCCCGGTAAGCGCCTGTTTGCACACTTCCATGTAGTTCCCGATGCCCTCGAACCAGCGGCAACCGCTCATTCCAAGTTTGTATAAGAATCGCCAATTTCTGACTGCAACATTCGCCATCATGCAGGGCGAGCGATAAAACTGGGCGTAAGCCTCCCGGTGGGTCTCAGGGAGATCTTTCACAATGTGCTTGCTGGTCCAGCACCCTCCGGCCATCACAACCGAGCGGGTCTTCAAGCGATAGATCTTGCCCGCCTTGAGATATGAAACACTGACGAAATTCGCCTTGACGGGATCGCCGTCATGTTGCACATCAATGACAGTCGAGGAAAGGCGAACTCGTGCTGCACTCGACGGCGCATCGAGCGCATTAAAGTTCACACTGTTCCGGCATACTCCTTCCACGCTGTGCGGTCCATCAATCGCAGTGGGATTGAGAGTTTTCAGCATCAATCTCGCGATCGTTGAATTGCCGCCAGGAAACATCTGATCGGAGCCGCCGTTTTCTTCCGGCAGTGGATGCAGCATTTCGAACGCGTAATCGGAATAGGCAGAGAGTGCGTCGGGCCCCAGCCCTGAACCGCCGCCTTCCACAGGCGAAAGAAATGTGCGAATGGTCTCGCGACTCAGCCCAAATCGATCCATGTAATGTTGCTCGAGAGTGATGGAATCGAGATAGCGGGAAATCTCATCGCCATCGACCTTCGGATGCTCAAACTTTGTCTTCTCGGCGGTTTCGCCATTAAGCCAACGCAGCCACTCAGCGCGAGTTTCTTTGGAAACTGGGGCGCCTTCGAGTTTCTTGCCTAAAGGATCGATCAGCCACATTCCCGATTTTTGACCGAATTTCGTCCCGAACCAGAATCCGTATTGTCCGCGCGGCAGCCCAGTCGCCTCGTAGGGCGTTTTCGATAACTGGAACTCGGGATCGTGCCCGCTCCATTTCTGATATGTGAGTCTGGGAGTCTTTAGTCCAATGGAATCGTAGAAGCCTGCGAGAAAGCTGTGCGGATATTGAATCTGGTAAATTGCTGAACCTTGATGCGCGATCAGGCGCCTCCCATCCACCAGAAATTCATTTTGCTTCGCCTCACCACCGAAGATGGGATGATTTTCGAGAATGAGACTTTTTACCTTCGAGCCAGCCTGGCGCTGAAAAAACAGTGCTGCGGCTAAGCCGCTGATGCCTCCGCCGATGATGACGCAATCGTAGGTTTCGCCCGTGTCAATAATGTCTTTCGGGAGCGGGTCATAGGTGCCATCGCGAATGGTGTGACCCGCTTCGAGCACAGGCCAGGTATTGCCGTTCGAATTCTTGTATTCGCCGACTCCGCCGTAACCGGTAAAGTCATCCGCTTGCGCAAGCAGCTCGCGCGGCGTCATTCTATTCAGCAGCACTGCTCCTGACGCGAGTAAGGTTGAGCCGAGAAAGTCGCGGCGCGTGATGGATGGCGTCGCTGTGTGCAGTTCGTTACAGGGAGTTGGCTTCTTCAACAGTATTGCTCCGACTGGAAAGGCGCCCCGATTATGTCTGTTTCAGTTGTTCCTGAACCGCGCGATAGGCTTGATCAATCGCAACATTAGTGTAGGCGCTCGCGCCGGCGTCGGAATTCGCAATCGAGATTCGTCCAAATTGTTTTCTGCCAATCACGCAGGGGCGATCCTCCGGCTTCCAATCCGGATCCGACAGCGGATCGTATTCATAAGCGTAACCGTGCGCCCAGCGGTTCACGGTGATGGCGGCAATGTCGCGCGCCGAATCGAATCCCGCAGAAGCGAGCATCCGGTTTAGCTGTTCGCGGATATTTCGTTCGAAGTCGGAAAATGGCGTACCGATAAGTTCGGACCTGCCCATGCGGTACTGATCGCGACGCGGCAGGCCAGCCTGGCAGGGAGTGCGCAACATGAAGAGAACCATTGGATCCTGTGGGTTGTGGGGGAACTGATACGCGCCCAGGCTCACGGGAAAATCCAGCATGGTGAAGCTGTGATAACTTCCCGGCGAAAGGATCTGCCGTATTCCAAGCTTGTGGAATGCCGTCCAGTTGCGAATGGCAACATGAGTATAGATGAATGGTTCTTTGACGCAGTAGTGCAGAGCTTCCTTCTGATTCTCGGGCAGTTCAGGGCAAAGATAGGGAACCATGCTGTTGTAACAGGCAAGCACGCAGGACTTGGCCTTTATACTTTTCAGTTTTCCTTCCTGAACAAAGGAAACCTCCACTTCCTTTGCGCTCCCGGTCGGTCCAAAATTGCGGGCGCGTACCGCGGTTGAATTGAGGCGAATCTGAATTGGAGAGGGAGATCGATCCAGCTTGCCGTAGTCGACTTGCGCCGTAACCACGTCCTCCATGGTGTGACCGGGAACAGCTTCCGGAATGAGACTTCGCACCAGCAATCTTGCGATCGAAGCATTGCCATCGGGAAAATGAAAAATGTAGGGTTCTTCTTTTTCCTCATCCCCGCCTAAATTCATTCCATCGAAGCCCGCATATTGGTATGCGCCGTAATCATCGGGATTTTTATAGCAGGCAATCGCAGAGACCGCATCGATTCCTACCGCAAACAGATCGTTGGTGTAAGACTGGAAAAATGGCAGAACGGCGGGATCAGCCTTGCAAATATCAGTCAAGAAACCTCCATAGCTGATCTTTGCCAGGCGCGCGTACTTCTCTTCCTTCGAAAGTCCGGGGAGATAATCTTTCTTCTCGTCGTAAAGGCGGGCAATTTCCTTCTGGACTTTCTCGGGCAATGGAGTTTTTTTGAGAAAGTCGCGCCACGGATCCGACCCTATTCCAGGCACTAACCGGTCCTCAGCGAACGTTTCTTTATCGAAGAAACAGGCTGTACCGAGATGCGAATACAGTTTTTGGTCGTAGGCTTTGTAGAAGACTTTGGTGTGAATACCAAGATCCTGGAGAACGCTCTTAGCAACTTCACTGTATTCCGAAGGACTCTCAATCGATTGTGTCCCGCCGTTACTCAGCAACAAGCGTCCGTCGACGTGGAACTCGTTGCGGCGCGCATGGCCGCCGAAATCGTCGTTGTTGTCGAGAATCAAAATGCGCGAATTGTTGCCCGCCTGCTTGCGATAAAAATAAGCCGCGGCGAGCCCGCTGATTCCTCCTCCGACAACCACAAGATCGTATGTCTCATGTGTGTCGCTGGGGGTGCCAGCGGTGTCCCAAAAAGTGCCGTCGCGCAGCGCGTGCGCAACATCGAATGAGCCCGGCGCGCTACCTCTCATGCCAGTCAGGGCCGGCGGATCGGATTCGGAATCGACGCCTCCCAACCCGGCGGCCAAACCGTGCCACTTGGAAAGACCTAGCGCACCAACTCCGACAGCTACTCCATTGAGAAAGTCGCGCCGCGTGATGGGGCGGTCCATGCCGAGTTGGCGGTCTCGATCTTTTTCGTCCATGAATGTAGTTGCCGAATTGGCTTATTGGCGACGCAGCTGGCGCGCATCATTCCTCGCGCCCAAAGAGATTACTATAATTCCGCAAGGTTAGAGAAAAGCACTTAAACCTGTCAAGGCGAACGGACCTCCCCAAATGGAAGGTTCCATTGAGCATCCGGCGTGGTAATCCTTATGGCCCTCTCTGCAACCTCTCTGGTTCTGCCTATCCCTGAACCTGAGCCCGGATATTTCGAATCGCTATAATGAATGAGAATCATTTCTAGTGAATATGGCCTGGTTAAGGCACGAATCGAAGGCTGCGTGAAGTCATCAAAAGACAAATGAAGAAAACTCAACGTCATCCTCTGGAAAAAATTATCGAAGATCGTATCGTCATCCTCGATGGAGGAATGGGCACGACGATTCGCGCTTATCGGATGACGGAAGCAGATATCCGAGGCGAGCGATTCAAGGACGCAACGAAGAGTCTTCTGAATAATGGTGATCTGTTCACGCTGACGAAACCAGAAATGATTGGCGACATCCATCGCCGGTTCCTGGAGGCGGGAGCGGACATCATTGAGACAAACACCTTCGGCGCTTCGAGCATCGCCCAGAGCGAATTTTTTGTAGAAGACCCTCGGGAGCGCGGCGGCCGCAAGGATCCCGAGTTTTACCAGAAGATCATCGACGATAAGTTTCTCAATGCCCTGGCCTGGGACATCAATGAGCAATCGGCGCGGCAGTGCCGGGAGTGGGCCGATCGTATCGGAACCGCAACCTCGCGTCAGCGCTTCGTGGCGGGTGCGATTGGACCCTTAACTGTTTCTCTCTCGAACTCACCCGATGCAGACGATCCGGGCTTCCGGGTTGTCACTTTCGATCAAGTCAAAGCCGCTTATGCGCAGCAGGTGCGAGCTCTTATCGCTGGCGGCGTGGATCTGCTGCTGGTCGAGACGATCTTCGACTCGCTGAATGCCAAGGCCGCACTCGTTGCCATTCGCGAAGTTTTTGACGAGCAAGGCAAAGAATTGCCAGTCATGATTTCGGCGGCAGTTGGTCGCGGCGGCGAGACCATGATCTCGGCCCAAACCACAGAGGCGTTCTGGAACGCAGTGCGCCACGTCAGACCCTTGGCGGTGGGCCTCAACTGCTCTCTCGGTCCCGATCTCATGTATCCGTTCCTCGAGGAACTCTCGGAAAAAGCGGATGTGGCGATCTTGTGCTATCCCAATGCCGGTTTGCCGAATCCCTTGTCGGAAACTGGTTTCGATCTGGGGCCGCAAGACATGGCCCATTATCTGTCCGAATTCGCACAGGGCGGGTTGATAAACATTGCTGGTGGCTGCTGCGGAAATACTCCCGAGCACATCGCAGCGGTCGCCAAAGCGCTCGAGGGTCGGCCTCCTCGAAAGTGGGGAATGGCACACTCTGACGCATCGTATGCCAGCCAAGTGGAGAGTCGAGCGTGACTGAGTCAGCCGGCGCCAGCGCTGGGCCCGAAAAGTTCAAGCCTCTTCGGCTCTCGGGATCGCAGCCCTTCACCCAACAATCTGGCGTCTACATCATGATCGGCGAGCGTACCAACGTGGCTGGTTCGCCGAAGTTCGCCAAATTGATCAAGGCAGGCAAGTATGAAGAGGCCGTAAGCGTCGCCCGGCAGCAGGTCGAGAACGGGGCAAATGTGCTCGACGTCTGCATGGACGAGGGCATGATTGACGGCGTTACCGCCATGACGCGCTTCCTTCAGTTGATCGCCAGTGAACCGGAAGTTGCGAAAGTGCCTATCATGATCGACTCCTCAAAATGGGAGGTCATCGAGGCGGGCCTGAAGTGCCTGCAGGGAAAGGGCATCGCCAATTCGATTTCGCTGAAAGAGGGCGAAGAGCGCTTTCGTAAGAATGCTCCGACTGTTCTGAAATATGGCGCCGCCGTAGTCGTAATGGCCTTCGACGAACAGGGCCAGGCAGCAAATTATGAAGACAAGATCCGTGTCTGCGAACGTGCCTATCGAATTTTAGTCGATGAAGTAGGATTTCCGCCGGAAGACATCATCTTCGACCCCAACATCCTCACCGTTGCCACCGGCATGGAGGAGCACAACAACTATGCGGTCGATTACATCAAGGCTACCCGTTGGATCAAGGCCAACCTGCCGCACGCGAAAGTAAGCGGCGGCGTCTCCAACATCTCTTTTAGTTTTCGCGGCAATAACATTGTTCGCGAAGCAATTCACTCCGCATTTCTTTATCACGCCATCGCCGCCGGCATGGATATGGGCATCGTGAATGCAGGCATGCTCGAAGTTTACGAAGAGATCGAACCTGAGTTGAAGCTGCTGGTCGAAGATGTACTGCTGAATCGCCGTCCCGACGCTACCGAGCGTCTCGTCGACTATGGCGAAACACTGAAGGGCGCCGGCAAGGCAACAACCGAGAAGAAAGCCGAAGAGTGGCGCAACGGCACCGTCGAGGAACGCCTTGCCCACGCGCTTGTCAAAGGAATCGACACCTATATCGAAGCCGATGCCGAGGAAGCTCGAGTCAAACTTGGCCGCCCGCTGTCGGTCATTGAAGGACCATTGATGGCCGGTATGAGTATCGTTGGCGACCTTTTCGGAGCCGGCAAGATGTTCCTGCCGCAAGTCGTCAAGTCCGCGCGAGTGATGAAAAAAGCTGTGGCGCACCTCACTCCCTTTATGGAGGCCGAAAAAGAAGCGCGAGCCGCGGCCGGCGAATTGGTCAAGGCCCAGGGAAAAATCGTGCTCGCAACAGTTAAGGGCGATGTTCACGATATCGGCAAGAATATCGTGGGAGTCGTTCTCGCCTGCAACAACTACGAAGTCATCGACATGGGTGTGATGGTCCCATGCGAAAAAATTCTCGAACGTGCCAAAGCGGTAAATGCGGACTTGATCGGACTCAGCGGACTGATCACGCCGTCTCTCGACGAGATGGTACATGTGGCCCGCGAGATGGAGCGTCAGAATTTCAAATTGCCGCTGCTGATCGGCGGTGCAACCACCAGCCGTGCACACACGGCGGTTAAAATTGCGCCACATTATAGTGAGCCAGTGGTTCACATCGTCGACGCCAGCCGCGCCGTGCCTGTCACTACCAGTCTTCTGAGCGACAAGGGCAAGTCAGCATTTGTAGTACAACACCGTGCTGAATATGAGGCGCTCCGCAAGGCCCACGCTGCGCCCCGGCAAACGGTTGTCTCACTTGAGACTGCCCGAAAAAGGCGATCTCCGATTGAGTGGCGTGTCGAAGACCTCCCCGAACCGACTTTTACTGGTGTACGCGTTCTCGACAATTTTCCGCTGGCGACGCTGCGCGAGTTCATTGACTGGACGCCGTTCTTCCATACCTGGGGATTGAAAGGGGCTTATCCGCGGATTCTGGATCATGAGACACAAGGCGCGCAAGCTCGCCAAATATTTAAGGAAGGCAACGCCCTACTCGATCTCATCATTGAAAAAAATCTCATCACGGCGAGAGGCGTGTATGGCCTGTTTCCCGCCAACGCAGTAGGCGATGACGTCGAGCTATACACTGACGGCAAGCGTGCAAAAGTCCTCGAACGATTTCACTTCCTCCGCCAGCAATCCAATAAAGAGGGTAGTGAGCCCTGCCGGTCTCTCGCCGACTTCATCGCGCCCAAGGAAACAGGTCTTCCCGATCACATCGGCGCTTTCGCGGTGACCAGCGGCATTGGCTTGAAGGAGCTGTGCGATTCCTACCGGGCCAAGCAGGATGACTACAATGCGATCATGGCGGAGGCTCTGGCCGACCGCCTTGCTGAAGCTTTCGCCGAGTGTCTGCACAAATGCGTACGCAATGAGTGGTGCTATGGTTGTTCAGAAAATTTAAGCATTGCGGATCTGATTCAGGAAAAATATCGCGGCATCCGTCCGGCCGCAGGCTACCCGGCGTGCCCCGATCACACCGAGAAGGGCCCTCTCTGGCTCTTGCTCAACGTCGAAGCGAACACAGGAATTCAGATCACGGAGTCGTACGCAATGTGGCCCGGATCGAGCGTAAGTGGCCTTTACTTTGCCCATCCGCAATCACGATATTTCAGCCTGGGCAAGATTGACCGCGACCAGGTCGTGGATTACAGCAAGCGCAAAGGTATGAGCGTAGCCGAAGTCGAGCGCTGGCTGGGCCAAAACCTGAACTACGATCCCGCAGAATAGCGGCCCCGTCGAAGACGCTTCCCGTGACCTTATTGCCACACCCCGCCTGAAACGCGCGCCTGGCGGGCGCTGCCAGTCACAGAGCTTTCGAAAAGACCGGCTGATCGGCTAATGGATAGTGAAATATAGAAGATGGTGAGCGCGGGAGGAATCGAACCTCCAACCTAGTGATTAAGAGTCACGCAGGGCTCAGCATCCATTTCCCAGTAACTCACAATTAACCAATTACTTAAACAAGTCTTGCGCGCACAGAGAACCTCTTCCAAATACCAGAAATGTTGGCGATATTTGGCAACGTACAGCCACAATCACAGCCACACCTGTAACTGATCGAGTTTTCCAAGGACAAGGCGGCCCTAGCAAGGAAAACTTCGAAGATTTCCGAACACGATGAAGACGATCCTCTGGCGGCCTCTCCGCCTGGATGTTTCTAACTCCTCAGGAGGACGTGTGGGGTCACAGCAAGTTGGAATTGGTAGAAAATGCGGCGCAGCCAAGAAATCTTTCGGGTGCCTGATCTTTGAACAAGAACTCGCTTCATGCAAACGATTGAATGCAAGGATCTGTGGTTGAGCAGAGTCCTCTGGCCTGTGTCACGATAAGGCCTGGGCCCGGAGAAATAGATCTCCACTCCTGCAATATCCAACCTTTTTAATGCTTATGGCAGACGCCGAGCCCTTCTGGTCTGATCTCTTCCACTCATTGACCCTAACGGACAGAGAGGATTATGAATATCCAGCGGTTCATCGTGCGCGGTAGCGCCCGGAGCAAGAACAACGGCGGCAAATTGTTTTGTGGGCTCGGTAAACACATAGCTCGAATGTTCGGCATCCCACTGAACGTTTTGTCCCCCAATCGCCGCCGGCCACATAAGATTTAGCGAAGGGCGAAAGCGAACGACGACTTGCACCGGAACCGCACCCTGCACGGTATATCTCAGCATCAGTGCCGGCTGTTTCAATGGAATCCACGCATCTTCCTCGACGGCGAAATCAGGGCCAATATACACGCGAGAAAAATGGGAGGGAGTCGTGGAGACTCTTGCAAGGATTGTTGGCCCGGGGATGAATGTGACGCCTCCCTCGCGGCGAAATTCCGGCTGCACGTTCGTGGCGATCTGCAGCGCACCTGCCCAAACCTCAAGTCCAGTGTTCGCATAATCGCCAGCCCATGCGAGCCGTCCGTGAACAGCCACGAACCGAGCCATCGCTTCGGAACTCATCATCGCTTCTTGCGCATTGGCAGCAGAGGCAAGGCCGGATGCGAGAAGCAGCGCCGCTAAAACCAGCATCTGCTAACTATAAAACTACGGCTTATCTTCACAACCAGAAAAGAGTCCCGCCTCACCACGACGACAGGTATTCGTGCGTTACCAACATCTCTTCTACCTGTATTCAGTTATTTCGCTCGTCCTCGGCGCCTACTTAACCTATATGGATTCAGGCCGAGTTCACTCTAAGTCACGCGTCCAGATGCCGCTACGTTTGACGATTGCCGCGCTCGACGGTTTAGCATTTGTCTCCATCGCTATGATGCCAAGTAATCTCAATCACTTACATTCGTCTTCGCGTGTAAAACGCGACCCAATGTGACCTCAATCGCCAGTTCCGGGATACCATTCAGGACACTGCCAGACCAGTAAGAAAGTAAGAAACCTGAACCATCTGGGCAACTCCGGTAAGATTGAGCGATCTGAGCGTCGGTTTAGGAAATGGAGTTTCCCACTCCAGCTCAACCGTGTCTATGAGTTGCAAGATGGATGAGCTGCTCTGGGATGGGTGAAATCTGTTCAAACGGCTCTTGTTTGGCAACGCATCCGGCAACACAAATTCGCTGTCGCAGGTAACGCGACAAATTTGCTCATTTGCGCGGCGGCCTGGATGAGGCAGAAAGACTCACCGCTGAGCGATCCCGCGGTCTGGATCAGCGATCCGGTGTCGCGCGACAACGACCGATGGATTGCTTTGAATTGGATGGTTCACGGCGAAGGAAGCAGCAACGGAATCTGGCGGGTGAATCCTGACGGTTCCGATGCCGTGTCGCTCACCTCCAAAGAATTCGGCGACCTTTGGGGATGCTCGCCGGACGGGAAGTAGCTGTACTATTCAGAGCTAAACACGAACGGCGTCTCGCGAATCCCTTCGGGCGGCGGCACACCGGAAGTAGTGCCAGAAGCGAACCCCGAGTTAGTAAGGACGGCAAAACACTCTATTATCTCGATGCCTTCCAGAAATTAATGGCGGTAGATGTTGACGTGGCTGGTGATTCGTTGCGCATGGGTCCGCCACGAACTCTTTTCCAGACTGGTCTCCGCCACTCCATTCCTACCCGACGGCCACGACGTTTCTCCCGACGTAACCGGCCGGCGAAAAACAAGACCTAGTGCAGCTTCGCATACTCTTTTTGGGCTTGCTTTAGGATGGGAATTTGAGGATCGGAGCCTTTCCAGAGGAGGAAGAATTCTTGGTATTTTTCCCTCGCGCTTTTCGTGTCTCCCGTCAGCGTATCGGAGCGAGCGAGCTGAAGGCGTGCCAGCGCCGCCAGAGGGCAATTCACTACAACGCCAGAGTGATCCAGATACTTTTGAAACTCTTCTGCGGCCTCCTTGCCCTGATGCAACGACAAGTAGGCTTGGCCACGGACATACACGGGATAGAGCGAGCCGCCGACCTCGAATTGAGGAAGGGGCGAGCCGAGTTCGTAGTCCGGTGTTGTTTGGAGGAGCTCGACGGCTCTCGCCGGATTTCCGCGATCAATCTCAATGGAAGCATAGATAGTGGGCAACCAATAGTGATTAATGACGGTGTTGAGCGGGAAGCGTGCGGCCAAGTTGTCCGCGATGCGCTTTGCTTTGGAGGTATCCCCGATACGCGCCAGCGCTAAAGCCGCGAGAATACTCACGTCGCGTGTGGAAGCAGTAGTGAGCGCAGTGGCGGTCTCCTGCCGGGATAGCGCGACATTGTTAAACTCGGCGTCGCGCAAGGCGACATTCATCTGCCACGCTGCCGCCGTTTCGGGGGAATCGTCGTGCAACGCCACGCTGATCGCGCGCTTGGAGAGGTTTCGTGACGCCACCAAACGCCCGTGGAACGCCTCGGTATCGGAAGCAAACGAAAGAAGCACATCCTCGCCGGGCTTGGCGCCGGCGGCGGCGATTTGTTGCTGCATTCCGGAAGCGTCGTTTTCGAGAAAGGCAATGCCATAACGGTTGCCATGCAGGAAGGGATTATTAACTTTGTGGTCGATGGCTTGCTCGTACTTTTCTTTCGCCTTATCGAGATGCTGCAAGGCTGCGTACAGTCCTACAAGGTTGGTATAGGCGGCGGCGCTGCCGGGGTTCAGCCGGAGATCTTCAAGACTAGCTTCGACACCTTTCTCGTATTGTCCCAAATAGGTGTAATCGACACCGAGATTGCCGAACGGCTCACTACTCCGCGGGTAGGTTGTGGCCCACAAGGTATAGGTCTGAATCGCCTTCTCAAGTTCTCCCGTGACCAAGAGGTAGTAGGTGCCTGAGAGGCGAAATCGTTCGCGCTCGCTCACCTTGTCGCGCAAGTCATAGGCCTTTTTCAAGTTTTCGCTGGCCCGACCTGGTTCTCTGAGATTGGAGTATGAAATTCCCAAGGCCGCATAGGCTGCCGCGAAATTCGGATCGAGTTCGATGGCATGGTTGAAAAATGGAATCGCAGCGGCACTGCCTTGCTCCTGCAGCGTCGTTCTGCCCACGGAAAGGGCCTTCAAAGCCTCGAGAGAAGGGGTAGTGGCTTGATCCAGCGGGACGTCAAACTGTTGAACCGTGCTCAGGGATTCGCCGAGCTTCGCGCGAAGCCTGGTTGCCATTTCGCCCAGCGCCCGGAGGACGTGTTCCTTACGGTCTGCCGTCGCCTGCTCCTGGACTAGCGGGTCACCTGTCTTGCAATTAACGGCGTTTAAGCCAATTACATATTGGCTTCCAAGACTGCCAATTGCTCCTGCGACATAGGCTTTCGCGCCCGCGCGTTGACAGAGATCGCGCGCCACATCCGATGTCACTTTAGTTCCAAGCGGTTTCGCCATCAGCCTGAGTGTGGCTCGAGTTCTCGCGTCGGACAGTATGTTCAGGAAGGGAGACTGACCCAGTTGCACCGAAATTGCCTGCTTCAAAGTGTCATCGAAAATGGGATCACCCGTCGAGTTGTCGAAGTCTGCCAATACCAGTGTGTCCTGGTCGGTTAGTTTAGGGGAAAGGCGCGAGTGCCAGTACACTCCGCCAGCGACGATTAAGGCACATATCAGGCCAATGGCGGCGATCATTTTCGACGGGAAAGCGCGTAATCGACTTGACGCGTCCGGCCAAGGTGCGTCCTGGTTCTGCCGGTCAACCCGTTTCGCGGTGGATGTCCGTCTTGGAAGAACTGGTTGCGCTGCACGACCTCCGTCGTCTGGGGCCGCACTCGCGGAGATCTGCGATGTATCCTTGTCGCGCTTGAGGCGGAGCAACTCCGCCTTAATGTCAGAAGCGCTTTGATAACGGAGGTTGCGGTCTTTCTCCAGCGCACGATTGATGAGGCGCTCCAGTCCGTCGGGGACTTCAGGATTCAAGCGCACAGGCGCTACAGGAGCCCGGTTCAGGATCTCATCGAAGATGATGGCCGTGCTATCCCCGCGGAATGGCAACAGACCAGTGGCCATCTCATATAGGACCGCTCCAAACGAGAACAAATCCGTCCGTGCGTCCAATTCCCGGGCTCGGGCCTGCTCCGGAGACATGTAGGCGACAGTGCCGAGGGTGGTGCCGGGGCTGGTGAGGAGATCCAGGCTGAGGGCAGTCTCCTCGCCGGCTGCTTCCTCCGTTCGCGTCACTTTGATGCTGGCGGGCATGACTTTTGCCAGGCCGAAGTCTAGAACTTTGGCATGTCCGCGCTTGGTTACAAAGATGTTTGCTGGTTTGATGTCCCGGTGAACAATGCCGTCGGAGTGGGCTGCCTCGAGCGCATCCGCAATCTCGATTCCCAAGGAAAACACTGTCTCCATTTCCAACGGTCTGCCCGCGATGAGGTATTTGAGGGTCACGCCATCGAGAAACTCCATAGCGATGAATACCTTCAAGTCTTGTTTGCCGATCTCATAGATCGTGCAAATATTGGGATGGTTCAGGGCAGACGCAGCTTGCGCCTCACGTTCGAAACGCGCCAGAGCTTGAGGGTCGCTGGCGAGGTCATCCGGCAGGAATTTCAGAGCGGCAAAACGGTGCAATGAGGTATCTTCGGCTTTGTAAACAACCCCCATTCCTCCGCCGCCCAATTTCTCGATGATGCGGTAGTGCGAGATGGCCTGGCCGATCACAAAGAAGACCCTTGGGCTGGAATATTAGGAGTACAGAAGATGCTAGTCAATGCTTCTGACACACTTCTGACCGCCGGGCCGAATGGTGAGGTCAGCTCAGCTACTTGCGCAGGGCAGATTCCGCTGGAAGGTGGATCCGGAATTGCCGTTGGCTCATGGGGAGCTCGCGATCCCGGTCGAATCACGCGTAAACTGGAACGAATCGCCTTGTGTCCTGCTCCTCGTTGTGAAGGCCGCCAACCTGCACTGAAATGCATTGAAGTAGCCTACTTCGCGATCCGTAAAGACTCCAAGAAAGTACTCCGAATAGTGGCTTATCCCTCGCGCCACCGCCATAGCCCTTTTCCATGCACATGGGAATCACTGAACCACAAAAAACGGTACCGGCAATCTGCCACGACAGTGCCCCCCGCGCCCAATTGTCCACTTAGGACGGTTACGAGGTCACTATGGAAAGGTCTCGGGAGTTTTCTCCTAACCTATTGGAGACCGTATTCAAACGTCTGACGTGGCTGTCGGCAAGGGCTCAACCTCGCTCTGATGCTCTGGCGATATAGTTGTGGGCAGCGGGATCGTCGCGAAAACGCGGGTTCCTGAGCTATCGGACTCGATCTTCATGGTCCCTTCGAATTGACGGAGACGTTCCCGCATCCCGCTTATTCCGACACCTGAGCGTCCCGATTGAATCTCGGCCAGACGCGCGGGAGACATGCCCTTGCCCTGGTCCCCGATTTCTAAGCTAATTTGATTTGATTCACGGGCAATCCGAATCGAAGCGGTCTTACTCTCGGAGTGCCGGTGAATGTTCGTCAAACATTCCTGCACCAGTCGAAAGATCACGAGTTCCATGTCACGCGGCACTCTGCCAAACTCCTTAGGAATGTCAAGCTGAACTTCTAGTCCGCTGCGTTCCCGAAGCCCTTGTAGATACCAACCGATCGCGGAATACAATCCGCTCTCGTCCAACAGGGGCGGATGCAACAGGTAAGAGGTCGTGCGTATCTCGCGGTGCAACTGTTGAACTGTTTCTTGAATTTCCTCAATCTTCGAGTCAACCTCGGATGATTTGGACCCCGCCTCGTGCATGAATAGTTCAAGGTTTATGTCAAGTGCAGTCAATGTCTGACCAACGCTGTCGTGCAATTCGCGCGCGATATGTCGGCGTTCTTCATCCTGGCTTCGTAGCAATCGCCAGGAAAGCTGGCGCACACGGTTGGACTGCTCCTCCAGTTCTCGCGTGCGAGCCCGCACTTCTGCATCTAGCGTTTGGGCCAGTTTGCGGAAATTGTCCTCTGCCTCTTTGCGAGCAGTTACGTCGCTGGCTGCACCGAACCACTCCAGGATCTCTCCGTTTGCATTGAGTAGCGGAACCGCTCGCGAGTAGGTCCAGCCCAGCGTTCCATCCGCTCGGCGAACGCGATGTTCAAGCTGGAACGGATTCCTTGTCCGCACCGCTTCGCGTATCGCTTCCAACACAAGTGGCTGATCGTCAGGGTGAATATATTCGTTCAGCCAATCGTTCCGGGGTCCCCCCGTGTCCGCAACGAAGCCCCTTCCGTCGAGTTGGCCCAGTTCGCTCCAGTCGGGACTCATGCGATAAACCACGTCAGAACTGGCGTTCACGAGCGCCCGGAATCGCTCTTCGCTCCGGCGTAGCAACTCCTCAGCCTGCTTGCGTTCGGAAATATCGGCCGTAACAGAAAGATGCACAACAGTTTCATCCGGATTTCGCATGGGTGCGGCGTGGGTTTCCATGTGCCGCCGTTTACCATCTAGCCCAACGATATCGAACTGTAGTGAACCTTGTCCGCCCCGGCAGATGCTCTCGTTGAAAGCTTTGAACCGCTCCCGATCCTCGGGCGCAATCAGGTCATAAACATTCTTGCCAACCACTTCGTCTGCAGAATGAGCACCAACCATCACCAGGCCGGGAGTATTCATGTGCAATAAAGTGCCATCTTCCGAGACCAGCTTGACGCACTCAGGCGTGGTGTCGACAATGGCGCGAAAGCGCTCTTCACTTTCGCGCAACGCCTTCTCGGTTCGCTTTTGCTGCGTGATGTCACTGTTGGTTTCGAGAATGCGCAGCGCGTTGCCATCGGCTTTCCGATCAAGCGCCCACCGGCTGATGACTATGACTTTCGCGCCATCCTTTCTTATGTGAACTAATTCGCCGTTCCAGCGCTCATCGCGGTGCAGTTGTTTGTTGATCATTCCTAGATCCGCAGGAAATTGGGTCTGCAGGAGTTCGTGGGCTACCCGGCCCAGCGCTTCGTCACGGGTAAACCCATAGAGCTCCGTCGCTGCCTTGTTCCAATAGGTAACGTGGTCGCCGGCGTCGCGCACTAAGATTGCATCATTGCTCAGGTCCAGTAGGCGAGCTTGCTCCGACAGTGCTCGCTCCGCCTGCCTGCGTTCAGTAATATCGCGGGCTACATTTGATGCTCCGATGACCGTGCCTGACGCGTCGCGGATGGGAGAAATTGTGAGTGAAACATCCACGGTAGCGCCGTTTTTGCGTTTGCGCTCTGTTTCGAAATGATCGACTCGCTCGCCTCTTGCCAAGCGCCGGAGAATGTCTTCTTCTTCTGAGCGTCGTTCCCACGGGACGATGAGCGTAATATGCTGACCGACGGCTTCCTCTGCCTTATATCCGAATAGTTGCTCGGCGCTCTGATTCCAACTGGTTATTGTTCCATCGAGCTTCTTACTTATGATGGCATCATCTGAAGAATCGACAATGGCGGCCAACAATGAGGTTGTCCGCTCTGCATGCTTTCGCTCGGTGATGTCATGGAAGGTGAGAACGATCAGAGAATTCCCGACTCCCTCCAATCGGCGTGCCTCAACCACAAGCGTCTTTCTACCGACAGGGAATTCGCGGTCCATCTCCGCAGTTTGGAATGTGCTAAGACCGGAAAGAGCTTCCACGGATTCCCACACGTCGGAGGTTTCCCATTCCTTGTTCCCGAGCTTGCGGATCGAAATACCCTGCGTTTCATCCCGCGAAACCCCAAATATGGTATAGAAGGCCCGATTCGCCGTCTGTACCTGCAACTGGGCGTCGATAACGACGACAGGATCGACGACTGTGTTGAGGATCGCCTTCGTGTATTCCCGTTCGTAGATGGCTTGCTCTATACTTGCCCGAAAGGCGGTGACATTCGTGAATGTGAGCACCGCGCCCAGAATCTGGCGATCGCTTCCTACGTACGGAGCAATTCTGAGAAGAAAACATCTATCGCCATCGCGGGTTTCGACCCGGTGGGGGGCTC
>Ga0070735_10002507_pt1 | contig 16606 bp, 13 predicted proteins | sample Coa_R1_FD_66443 | JGI IMG/M metagenome (GOLD analysis project Ga0070735, IMG submission 66443) | Surface soil microbial communities from Centralia Pennsylvania, which are recovering from an underground coalmine fire - Coalmine... | ecosystem: Environmental > Terrestrial > Soil > Unclassified ... | reverse complement strand
AGCTGATGGATCTGCATGCGCCGGAAGTCATCGTGCGGAACGAAAAGCGCATGTTGCAGGAAGCCGTCGACGCCTTGTTCGATAACGGCCGTCGCGGCCGCGTGTTGCGCGGCGCGAACAATCGTCCGCTGAAGTCGCTCTCGGATACGCTGAAAGGCAAGCAGGGACGCTTCCGCCAGAACCTGCTGGGCAAGCGCGTTGACTACTCCGGCCGTTCCGTCATCGTGGTTGGGCCGGAGCTTAAGCTGCACCAGTGCGGTTTGCCCAAGAAAATGGCTCTCGAGTTGTTCAAGCCGTTCATCTATCACCGGCTGGAACAGACGGGCCATTGCACGACCATCAAGCAAGCCAAAGAAATGGTTGAGCAGCAGGAACCGATCGTTTGGGACATCCTGGAAGAGGTCATTAAGGACCATCCGGTGCTGCTGAATCGTGCACCCACGCTTCACCGGCTAGGCATTCAGGCGTTCGAGCCCGTGCTGGTCGAAGGCAAGGCGATCAAGATCCACCCGCTGGTTTGCACCGCGTTTAACGCCGACTTTGACGGCGACCAGATGGCGGTTCATATCCCGCTGTCTCCGGAAGCCCAGGTCGAAGCCAGCGTGCTGATGCTGTCTTCGCACAACATCCTGTCCCCGGCTTCGGGTCACCCGATCACCGTGCCCACGCAGGACATGGTTCTTGGTCTCTATTACCTGACCAAAGGCAAGCCCGGTGCGAAGGGTGAAGGCCGCTCGTTCGCCAACATCGAGGAAGTCTTGCTTGCTCTCGAAGCTGGGGAGATCGAAACCCTTACGCCCATTCGGCTCCGCTACACGGGCGAAGTGATCGACCTGACGCAGGCTTACGACGACCAGGACATCACCCACACCGATCCGGAGAACTACGATCGTTCATTCTTAAACACGACGGTTGGCCGCGCCATCCTGAACGACCATCTACCGAAAGGCATGCCTTTCATCAACGGCTTGCTCAAGAAGAAAGGTATCGGCGCGCTGGTCAGCTACACCTACCTCCGGTTCGGGCTGGAAGTCACGGTCAAGATGCTCGACGAGGTCAAAGAACTCGGGTTCCGATTTGCCACCCGCGCTGGCTTGTCGATCGGTATCGATGACATGGTCATCCCGGACAACAAGAAAATCCTTGTCCGCGACGCCGAGAAGCAGGGCATCAACGTCCAGCAGCAGTATCTGGACGGAGCGATTACCAACGGCGAGCGCTATAACAAGGTCATCGAAATCTGGTCGGCAATCACCGAAAAAGTTGCTGACGAGATGTTTGGCCAGTTGCAGAGGCTCGATAAGGAAGGCCAGATCAACCCGATTTACGTCATGGCCGACTCCGGCGCTCGCGGATCGAAACAGCAGATTCGCCAGCTCTCGGGTATGCGTGGCTTGATGGCGAAGCCGTCGGGCGAAATCATCGAGACCCCCATCACGGCCAACTTCCGTGAAGGATTGACGGTGTTGGAATACTTCATCTCGACGCACGGCGCTCGTAAAGGATTGGCCGACACAGCTCTGAAGACGGCCGATTCGGGCTACCTGACCCGCCGCCTGGTTGACGTGGCGCAGGACGTCATCATCAGTGAATACGACTGCGGCACCGTCGACGGCATCTACGTCTCCGGTATCGTCGAAGCGGGCGAAATCATCGAACCGCTGCGCGACCGCATCGTTGGCCGCGTATCGCTCGAGAAGATCAAAGACTATGACGGCAATGTTGTGGTCGACATCAATCAGGAGATCACAGAAGACCTGGCGGGCAGCATTCAGGCTGCCGGCATCGAGCGGGTGAAAATCCGTTCGGTCTTGACTTGCGAATCGAAGCGCGGCGTCTGCGTCATGTGCTACGGCCGCAACCTCGCTTCGGGCCGCTTGGTCGAACTCGGGGAGGCAACCGGTGTCATTGCGGCGCAGTCGATCGGCGAACCTGGAACGCAGCTCACGATGCGTACCTTCCACATCGGCGGTACGGCATCGCGAGTCTCCGAGCAATCGCGCCTCGACGCGAAGAGCAACGGCACGGTGCGCTTCATCGGATTGCAGACCGTCAAATCGAAGGTCGGCGATCTGGTGGTGATGAACCGCCAGGGCTCGATCGCGGTGGTCGACGACAAGGGCCGCGAACGCGAGCGTTACTCCGTGATTTACGGCGCAAAGGTTAAGGTCAACGACGGGGATGCGGTTACTCTCGGCCAGGTCATGGTTGAATGGGATCCTTACACCTTCGCGATCCTGACCGAAATCGGCGGAACTGTGCAGTTCAAAGACCTGCAGGAAGGGGTCACGCTGCACGAAGAAGTCGACGAGGTCACGGGCTTGTCGCGTCACGTGGTCGGCGACTCACCGGACGAAAAGCGCCAACCGGCAATCGTGATCAAGGGCAAGAGCAGCAAGCGCTACCTGATGCCATCGCGTGCTCACTTGATGGTGCAGGACGGGGATACGGTCTTCCCGGGCGACGTGCTGGCGAAGATCCCGCGTGAAACCACCAAGACCAAGGACATCACGGGCGGTCTGCCGCGCGTGGTGGAACTGTTCGAAGCCCGCAAGCCGCACGAGACGGCAGTCATCAGCGAAATCGATGGCACGGTGAAGTTCGGCGAGGTTTCGAAGGGGCAGCGCAAACTCTACGTCCAGGCCGACAACGGCACCGAGAAGGAATACTCGGTTCCGCGTGGCGTCCACATCAACGTGCAGGAAGGCGAGCGCGTCAAGGCGGGCGAACCGCTCATGGACGGGCCGCTCAACCCGCACGACATTCTTGCCGTGCTGGGCGAGAAAGAACTGCAGGCTTACCTGGTGAACGAAATCCAGGAAGTCTACCGATTGCAGGGCGTCAACATCAGTGACAAGCACATCGAAGTCATCGTTCGGCAGATGATGCGGTGGCGCAAAGTCGAAGACGTTGGCGACACCAGCTTCCTGCTCGAACAGCAGGTGGATAAGTTCCGGTTTACGGAAGAGAACGAGCGCGTGATCGCGCAGGGCGGACGTCCGGCAACAGGCCGGCCGCTGCTGCTGGGCATCACCAAGGCTTCGCTCTCGACCGACTCGTTCATTTCGGCGGCGTCGTTCCAGGAGACAACGCGCGTGCTCACAGAGGCCTCGATCCAGGGCAGCGTCGATCACCTGCGCGGTCTGAAAGAGAACGTCATCGTCGGACGCCTCATCCCGGCCGGCACCGGCATGGAGTATTACCGCAACGTTCGCCTCTCGCCAGAAATGGAAGAGGCGGCGGCCAAGGTGCAGGAGGAGGTCTCCCAGGCGTACGAGGAGGCCGAGCGCGCCCTCGAACTTATGCGGCATGAGGGCGAGACCGAGGAACTGGCAACGGAGTAGACTAATCAAGAAGAGCGTGGGGCGGGGAAACCCGCCCTTTCGCTTTTCTATTACGAATGAGCGCAAACCCACAGCGATTAAACAACCAAGAACTGGGAACCATCCCCCAGTTGCGCACGGTGCCCGAGAGCAATACTCTTAGACCCGTGATATTGCGTCTTTTACGTCTGACGAGGCTGGCATTCTGGCGCTCCTTTCAGCATGACGCTTTCGCCGTTGCCAAAGCATCGGCCTATTCTTCCATTCTTACGTTCTTCCCGGCGCTGCTAGTGGTGGGGTCGGTCCTGGCAACTTCGCGGAAAACGGCGGCTTATCTGCTCGAAATTTCCTATGCGTTAGGGCGCATTCTGCCCGCTGGCAGCAATACGGCACTGGCTTATCTGAAAGGGACTTCGCTACAAAGGCCGGTGGGTGTTCTGGTCAGCGCTTCTTTGATTACGTTGTGGACTGGATCCGGTGTGATGATTTCGTGGATGGAAGGCTTCCGAAACGCCTACCAGCTTCCAAAGATCTGGGGACTCGTCAAAGAGCGCATGATCGCCTTCGCGCTCGTTATCCTGGCGGGGATTCCTTTGACATTCGCAACTATCCTCGTAGCCTTCGGCAGCCGGATCGAGACCCGCATTCTCTTCGAGCTCGGCCACGAGTTCGGTTTCTACATTCTGTTGATGTGGACGATGATTCGCTGGGTCATCGCTACCCTGACCAGCATTGCCGTGATTGCGTTGATCTATCACAACGCCGTGCCGCGCACCCAGCCATGGCACAGCGTGTTGCCAGGTGCGACCATGGCAACCGTGTTGTGGTTCGTGGCGACTGGGATCTTCGGTTGGTATTTGCAGCGTTATGCCGATTACAGCCTCATCTATGGTTCGCTCGGCGTGGCTATTGCCTTGCTGGTGTGGATGTACATGATCTCACTGGTGATTCTTGTGGGTGCCGAGTTTAATGCCATGCTCTTCCCAAGGTCGATGCTGGGCAAGGAACTACGAGAAATGGCCATTACAAAGCCCTTGAATCCGTAAAGCCGCTATTCCCATTTACAATATTGGCTCGCGAACCACACTGGAACAGGGACACTCTTGCGGAAAAGCAATCATTCTGAAAAAAGCAAAAACGGTGGTGGACGTCGCGCCAAGATCATCTGCACGGTCGGGCCCGCCTCGAATTCCGAAATTATTCTGCGCGATCTGATGCGACAGGGTATGGATGTCGCGCGCCTGAACTTCTCACACGGCACCCACCGCGATCACGGCGAAGTGATCAAGCGACTCCGGCGCGCTGCTGAGCAGGAGGGGCGAAGCATTTGCATCCTGCAGGACCTGCAAGGACCGAAGATTCGCACAGGAAAATTACAGGGAGGCAAGGCCGTTACGCTCAAGGCCGGGCAAACGGTAACTATCACGCCTCGCGATACTGAAGGCACAGCGGAGTTGATCGCCACGACTTTCCATGGCCTGGCAAAAGAAGTGAATCCTGGGGCGCGGATTCTGTTGTCCGATGGCCTGATCGAGCTGCGGGTCACGCGGGTCCGCAACCGTGATGTGGAATGTGAAATCGTGAATGGCGGTTCTCTGGGAGAGCATCAGGGCATTAATCTGCCCGGTGTTGCGCTGTCGATCCCAGCGCTCACCGAAAAGGATTGTGCCGATCTTGCGTTTGGCCTCAAGCATGGAGTCGACGCCATCGCCATTTCATTTGTTCGATCTGCCGCCGATGTGCAAATGGCGAGGAAATTCATCGCCAAGCATGGCGGAACGGCCCCGATTATTGCGAAGCTGGAAAAACCCCAGGGTATCGAACATCTGGAAGAAATTTTTGAGGCTGCGGATGGAGTGATGGTGGCGCGAGGCGATCTCGGCGTTGAACTGCCACCGGAAAAAGTTCCGGTAATTCAGAAACACGTGATTGACCGCTCGGCGGAATGGCGAAAACCCGTGATCATCGCCACTCAGATGCTTGAATCGATGGTTGAAAACCCGCGCCCAACAAGGGCTGAAGCCAGCGATGTGGCCAATGCCGTTTTTGACGGAAGCGATGCGGTGATGCTTTCAGCCGAGACTGCCAGCGGACTTTATCCGCGCGAAGCGGTGGCCATGATGGCGAAGATCGTGGTAGAAGCCGAGCAGAACATGCGAAATCTTTCCCGGCGGCGCCGCGAGAAGCACTCGTTGAGCATCCCGGAAACAATTTGCGAATCCATCGCCCATGCAGCGGAGGATCTCCCGATGGGAGCCATCGCCGTTTTCACCGAATCCGGCAATACCGCTCGCATGATTTCGAAATATCGTCCGCGTGCTGGCATCTTTGCATTCAGCCATCTCGAGACCGTGTGCAACCGGATGAATCTTTTTTGGGGCGTGCATCCAATTCAGCGCAAACCGGCCCGCACGGCGGAAGACATGATGAAAGCGGCTGAACAGGAATTGCTCCGACAGGATCGTATTCGAGTGGGAGACGTTCTTGGCGTGGTTGCAGGTACGCAGATGGCGTCCGGTTCGACGAACTTTATGCGCCTTCACGCAGTGACCGCAAAGGAAGCGGCCTCATCTTCATCCGGAAGGCCACGGGCGAGGTCATGAGCACTGCATCCGGGGAGATTCTCGCCGTTGCGGTCTTTGTGCCGCTTCCAGGAAACGAGGAGGCTGCGATGGCGAGCATCCGCGTGCTGATGTCGACCTTGGCCAAACGCGGCTACAGCCGCGACTTTTTATACCGTGATGCTAAATCCCACGAATACGTGCTGGTTCGGTATTGGAAGTCGGAACAAGCGCGTCGCGACGCTCTGGAGGATCCCGAGTTGTTGCGCTGCTGGGCTGAACTGGCACACGAAATTAAAACCATCAAAGTCCACGAGACGCTGGAGACCGTGCATCTCGCAGGCGCGCCTGAATCCTGAAACATGGCAACAGTCGAGGCTTTTGACGCTACTAGTTACGATCCGCAAGTGCGCGGATTCCTGCATCGGCCAGCAAAGCCTTCCGGCGCTGGATTGATACTGACGCACGGCGCGGGAGGAAATTCCCGCGGCACGCTCCTGATTGCCCTGTCGGAGGCTTTTGCGGAGACGGGAATCACCGTTCTGCGATGCGATCTCCCGTTTCGACAGCAAAGGTCGTTTGGGCCGCCACGTCCGGGTGATGCCGCAAAGGACAGGTTGGGGCTGAAAAACGCCTGTGCGGCTGTTCGCAAGCTGGTTGGCGGGCGCATCTCTGTCGGCGGCCAGTCGTATGGGGGCAGGCAGGCCACGATGCTGTGTGCCGAAGAGCCAGGTGTAGCTGACAGCTTGCTGCTGCTCTCGTATCCGCTGCATGCGCCCGGTAAGCCAGATCAGCTGCGCACCCAGCATTTGCCAAACTTACACATTCCTGCTCTTTTTGTGCATGGAACAAAAGATCCTTTTGGGTCGATCCCCGAAATGCAAGAGGCAATCAAGCTGATTCCGGCAAGAACGCTCCTGTTGCCGGCGGAGGGTGTTGGGCACGATTTGGGCTTTAAAGGCAAAGCAGCAAAAAGTGGAGACCTTCCGTCGACGATCCTCGAAGAATTTCAGAAATTGTTGGCTGAAGAGTAGTTCCTCGACCCGGCCTCGCCGAGCAAGCACGGCTGCGAACGGCTTGGAGTGACAATGTTTCGTCTGATCCGCGTTGAGGGCCTTAATTTACCCAACCGGACTTTGAGCCGCCGTTGTGCTTGTCTTCGTCCGGCGGAATGTAATTCCCGTGTTCGTCGAAAGTGACCGTGCGGTCATGTTTGCGCATATAGACTTCGAACTTGCGGGCAGCCCGGCGGCGCTTCCAGCGGTAATATGAGTTTCTTAGATTGAAGTAACGCTCTGACGCGCCAAACGCAAGTCCTCGCTGTGGCATGAACTTAATGTAGAGGAAGCCGAAAAGCAGGCCGCCAAGATGAGCGAAGTTCGCAACTCCGCCTTGCGACGGCTGAAACGTCGCAATCACTACAAGGAAGATCATGATGAGAACCATGTACTTGGCCTTCATCATGAACGGGAGCGGGAACATGAAAATTTCGCGGTCGCCGTAGAGCATGCCAAAGGCCGCGAGAATGCCGTACACGCCGCCGGAAGCGCCGATGGTGGTGGTCATCGGGCTGACGCCAGGAATTGGAGAATACGCGACCGCCATGGTGGTCAGGGCCGCTCCCACGATACAGAACAAGTAATACTCGATGAATTTCCTGGGTCCCCAGTCCATCTCTTCTTGCGCGCCAAACATCCAGAGCATCAGCATGTTCAGCAGCACATGCATGACACTGGCGTGCAGCAGGGAATAAGTTACGAGTTGCCAGATCCAACCATGAATTACCTCGTTGGGCCTGAGCGCTCCCAAAGCAACGAGATAATCCTCCAATGTCGGGGCGGTTGCCCTCAGCACCACCTGCAGAAAATAAATCGCGACGCAGGCGATAATTATCCGTTTCACCCAGGGCGTGAACGGCGGAAAGCTCAGCGAGAGGGTGCGTCCGCGATACATGCGTTAAGTCGTAACGGTTCTTCGATGGCCGAAGGAGGCAGCCACAGGACCAAGACTTAATCTTATCAGGAGACTCAGCGTTCCGGCACGGGCACGACTGGGAGGCTCCTTTGGCCATCTTTACCGACAGAGCGCACCGCGAAGATGACGTTGTCCTTGGACATGGGAATCGTGCTGCGCGTTGCATTGCCGGCTGACTGCACGTGGTCCCACCCGGGGCTCGTTGTGGGCCGCCAGAGCACTTCGTAGCCGGCGGCGTTGGGGACCGCTTCCCATGTCAGCGTTGAATCGTTCTGCAACTCCTTGGTGAGCAAGTGCACTTTGCCCGGAGGCGCGGGCGCGGACGCCAGTGACGCCAGCGTTGCCGCGTTCAGCCTGGCCACTGCCGCCACGTAGTCATAGTTAACAAACTTGGGCAGGTCGCCAAATTCGACGCCGTTTTCGGTCCGAACATTCTGATGCTGGTGGTTGTAGTCCTCGCGATATTCAGTGAAGCGGACCGCGGCGAAGCCTTGTTGGTTGAATGAAAGATGATCGCCGCCGCGCAGGTAACGGTCCAGCCGAAAAGTCAGGGCAGGCTTGATCCCTACGTCGTACGTGCGATCCACTTCGGCTATGTAACGGGCGAGTTGGCGGGAGGCAGAATCGCTTTCGCCGCCCAAATTGCGAATCAGCTTCAGGTCGGCCTCGATGGAGGCGGCGGGTAGCCCTTCTGAAAAAACTCGAACCACCGAGGTGTCCTGCTGTGCGCTGCGATCGCCGCCCACGATGTCGTTATTTAGGACCGCCTCGATATCCCAGCTTCCATCTTTCGCCATTTTCGCGAAATGGCGGCTACCATTGAGTCCCTGTTCCTCCCCGGCGACGGTTAGGAAAATCACGGTGGCGGGGAATTTCAATTTGCTCAGCACGCGGGCACACTCGAGGCTCACGGCAGTTCCGCTGCCGTCGTCGTTTGCGCCGGGCGCGGGATCGGTCACGTTCAGGTTGTCGCTGTTGCGGGAGTCGTAGTGTCCGGTTACGACTACAATTCGTTTTGCGCTCTCGGGGTCGGAGCCCTTCAGAACCGCATAAACATTGGTGATTTCAGTGGGAGCGGGAATTCGCTCGACGGGCCCTTCGGTGAAGGTATCGGTTTTCACCTCCAGGCATCCCCCGCAGTCGCGGGAGTAGCTCTCGAACTCAGATTTGATCCATTCACGTGCGGCGCCAATACCTCGTCCTGCGGCAATGGAGGCGGTGTTTTGCGCAGAAAGTGTCGATCGGGTTTGAAAGCTCACCAACTTCTCAATTGTCGACTGGATGCGAGTGGCCGAGACCTGGCTGATAGCGGCTGCGATCTTCGGATCGACCGGACCAACATTCAGGGCGTCCTGGCCCGCTACAATTGCGGAAAACCAAGTCAGGCACCCGATCATCAATATGCAAGATTTTCTGCTAAAAAGGTTCATGGAACTCCGTGGCTGCAACCGGCGCTTGTGAGCCCAGCGTGCAGTTGCGGGGGCAGGGTACTTGACCTCTGCCTCAAGAGCCACTAAATATTAACAGGGGACTAGATACAGTTCGGAGGCAATTATGGTTTATTGTCCTGAGTGCGAGAGCGACCTGGCCATTGAAGAAGAGGAAATGGACGAGGGGGAAATCGTTTCCTGCCCGGAATGCGGCACCGATTTCGAAGTGGTTACGTTAAGCCCGCTCGAACTGAAAGCGGTAGAAGAGGAAAAGTACGAGGAGGACGACGAAGAAGAGGAAACCGAAGACGGTGACTACTCCTGAACATCGCCGCATTCAATTACTCTTCGTAATCGCCGCGTGTGTCTTCTGTCTTGGACGAGTTCCAGCGAGTTCCGAATCCCAACCTGAGAAAAACACCAAGCCATATGCATTGATTTTTGGTACGGCCTGGGGACCGGATGATCGGCCCCTGTACGGCGTGAAAGTAAAAATCCGCCGCCATAGCGAGAAGCGAGCACGCTGGGAAGGCTTGTCCGATCATCACGGTGAGTTCGCGCAACGAGTGCCGGCTGGGAAGGCGGACTATGTCGTATGGTCTGAGGCTTTCAGGAGCGAAGATGGGAGAAAATTGCAAGCTGAGCCGGTCACGGTGCACGTTGAGAATGATGAGCGAGTCGATACCAGCCTGCATCTAAAATAATGCGAGTCATGCCAGCAATCCATGCATCTGACGGAAGCAGGATGAGAAGACTTTCAGTGGTTACCCTCGTAGTGGCCTTGATGTGCAGCGTGGGGGCTGCTTTTCCCAAGGACAAAGACAAGACTGTGGCCGGGCGCATGCTTACCGGCAAGGTTCTGGATAGACGCGATGATCCTCTTGTCGACGCTGTGGTCTACCTCAGCAACACGCGAACGCATGCCGTGAAGACGTATATCGTTGGACCGGACGGTGCGTACCATTTCCCCGAACTATCTCCTAACACCGACTATGAACTCTACGCACAATTTAAAGGCCAGAAGAGCGAAACTCGCACAGTGAGCCAGTTTGACGACCGGAAATCGGTGAACATCATTTTGAGAATCGATGTGAAGTAAAGCCGCCGGAATTCTTGAAGAGAAATAAAAGGGCCGCCATTCCTGGCGGCCTTCCAATTTCCTGCTGATTTGTGCTTCAGTTGCTCTCGTTTCCGGCACGCTTCCAGGTAATGAGATCGCCAATCGTGGATCCCCCCGTGCTTGCCGCAGGATGCTTGTAGGCTTCGACCTCGTTTCGGGAGGCTTCCTCGCCAACGGCTTTGATGCTGAGCCCGACCTTCTTCTCTTCCGGGTTCATTTTGATGATCTTGAAATCGTGCTCCTGGCCCGGTTCCAAGGTCAATGGCTGGCTATTGGCATCGACTGCTTCGGAATTATGGCAGAGGCCTTCGATTCCGTCGGCAACTTCGACGAAAGCGCCGAAACTGGCAACACGCAGCACTTTTCCATGCAGCACATCGCCCACGTGATGGGTTTGGAAGAACGTCTCCCAGACATCTGGCTGAAGTTGCTTGACGCCTAGTGATAAGCGCCGTTTATCGGGCTCAATGGCCAGGATCACGGCTTTGACACGGTCACCCTTCTTCAGCACTTCGGAAGGATGCTTCACTCGCTTGGTCCAGCTCAGGTTGCTGACATGGACGAGTCCGTCAATCCCGTCTTCGATTTCGATGAACGCGCCAAAATCTGTGAGATTGCGGACGCGGCCTTCTACGGTCGCGCCCACCGGGAACTTCTCGTGCAGAGCATCCCAAGGGTTGGCAGCGAGCTGACGCATGCCGAGCGAAATGCGGCGCTCTCCCGGCGTGACGTTCAGAACCACGCAATTAACCTGGTCACCGACGTTTACCAGTTTTGAGGGATGTTTCATACGCTTGGACCAGGTCATCTCACTGACGTGAACCAAGCCTTCGATTCCTTGCTCCAGTTCGACGAAGGCTCCGTAATCGGTGACGCTGATGACACGCCCACCAACATGAGCCCCAACCGGATAGCGGTGCTCTGCGTCCAGCCATGGGTCGGGGGTGAGCTGCTTGAATCCCAGTGAGACTCGCTGCTTGTCCTTGTCGAACTTCAAAACCTTGACCTGAATCTGGTCGCCGACGTTGACCAAGTCACGGGGATGAGTGAGCCGTCCCCAGGACATGTCGGTAATGTGGAGCAGTCCGTCGATGCCACCCATGTCGACGAACGCACCGTAGTCGGTCAGGTTCTTTACGACTCCGGTCAAGACAGCACCCTCTTCGAGATGTTCCAGAGTCTTGGAGCGTTTTTCGTTTTGTTCCTCTTCGAGCACCTGCTTGCGCGAGACCACGATGTTTCCGCGCTTTTTGTTCAGCTTGATAATGGCAACTTCGATCGGCTGTCCCTTGACCGCTTCAAGATTGCGGGTAGGACGAAGGTCAGCCTGGGAGCCGGGCAGGAAAGCGCGGGCTCCCATGATGTCAACGGTAAGGCCGCCCTTGATGCGCTCAACAACGATCGCCTGGATTGGCTTCTTCTCATTGTAAGCCTGTTCAATTTCATCCCAAGCGCGCAGCTTTTGGGCTTTTTGGTGGGAGAGCTTGATGTAGCCCTCTTCGGTTTCGCCCTTCTCGCGCATTACATCGATTTCGTCGCCGGGCTGGAACTTGTTCTTGCCCTCGTGATCCAGCACTTCAGAGATGGGGAGCATGCCTTCGGACTTTGCGCCGATGTCGACGACAACATGAGTTGTCGTGAGCTTGAGCACCGTGCCCTTAATGACTTTTTCATCGCCCTCGGCTTCCTCGGTTTCAGTCGTGAAACTTTCAAGGGCGGAGGCGAAGTCATCTGTATTGCTGGGGGAGGATTTCTCCTCAGGGTGCGGTGTGACCTCGTGATGTTCCGAAGTCGCGGTGTCGTGCGACGCGCTATCGTTGTGCTCGGTCATGGTTGTGGTTGAGGAATCGATGGTTTGGGCGGCGTTATCGTCGAACAAGGTCATGGCCTCTCAGGTGTATGCGCACATCGCGTGCGAAGGATGCGGGAGTTGCTTAGCGGACAGCTGGCAGAAGTCTAAGGTTGTGTTGAGCCCACCCTGGCGGATGAACTGTACAATCCCAGCGGTCGGACGTTATAAAGCGAACCCGCGTCCAAAAGGGAACTCTTCGACTATAGCAACCGCTTGCAAAGAGTGTCAAACGCCACCCTGAGGATAAGTTTTAGTATTGTTAACGCCAGGTTACGACCTCGTTCTTTGCGAGTTCGAAAACGAGGTCAGGGGCGGCTCGACTCCCGAAATTCGCTGCTATCTGCTACTCTGCGTGTCCATGGATTATCTCTGGACTCCGTGGCGCTATGCGTATGTCACCGCCGGCACGAGAGTTTCCGGTTGCATCTTCTGCGACCTTCCGAAACTCGGGAACGATGCCGAGGCCCGCATCGTGCATCGGGGCAAGAATTGCTTTGTTATCCTGAATACATATCCCTATACGTCCGGGCATGTAATGGTCGTGCCGTTTGCGCATCTTGACGAATTACAAAAGGTTCCGGCGGATACGGCCCACGAGCTAATTGAGCTGTCCCAACGGATGGAGCAGGTCTTAAGGACCTTATATTCGCCGGACGGCGTGAACTTGGGCATGAATATCGGCAGGGCGGCTGGAGCCGGGGTTGCCGGGCATGTCCACATGCACGTGCTGCCACGCTGGGTGGCTGATGCCAGCTTCGTTTCGGTTGTAGGGGAAACCCGGATTTTGCCGGAAAGCCTGGAAACGACCTATCAAAGAATTGCCGGGGCCATGGCCGCTAAGTAGCAGATCCGCGGTGTCATCCTGAGCAAGGCTTGAAGGGCTAGCAGCCCCGCCCAAGATGAACGCCGTGATCAAGGACGCACAATCGACAGGCTGAACTTGAGCCGCGATGCTCCCAATGCGCCCTGAACCTCAATCAAGATTCGCAGAGACAGCGCAAGGACGGGAACGCTGTTCCCGGTGCGCGTGCAGCGATTGACTCGCCGCTCTCCTTTGCCCCACACCGCGAATTCCGACCAAGAACACGTTAGCCGCGTCCGCCACCGCGGTTGTCATCAAATTGTAAAAATGGTGCCTATTTTCGTCGCGAAAAGTGACGAGTCGATTCGGCTTGATTCGAAACTCAATTTCGGAGCAGGGGCAAGTCACTTGAGCAGATGGAGCATTTCTGTTTCTCCGATCACAGGCACCCCCAGGGTTTTGGCTTTGTCCAGCTTGGATCCGGCGTCTTCGCCGGCAATTACGTAGTCTGTCTTCTTGCTGACGGAGCCAGTGACATGGCCGCCCGCGTCTTCAATCAGCTTCTTGGCCTCATCGCGAGAGTAGCGCGGCAGCGTGCCAGTGAGCACGAAAGTCTTGCCGGCGAGCTTGGTTCCGCGCTCTTTCTTTTTTCCCGAAAACATAAGCCCGGCTTTGCCCAACCGCTTTATCAGTTCCTGGTTCTTTGGTTCCTGGAAGAATTCGGCGATGCTCTTGGCGATCCGTGGTCCGACCTCATTGACTTCTTCGAGGTCTTCTACGCTCGCCTTCATCAGGTCATCCATCGATCCAAAGTGCTCCGCAAGAAATTGAGCTGTCCGCTCGCCAACAAAGCGAATTCCCAAGCCATAGATCACGCGCTCAAGAGGGAGCTTCTTCGATGAGTCGATTTCATCGAGAATGTTCTGCGCGGACTTGTCGCCCATGCGTTCCAAAGAGAGCAGCTTCTCTTTAGTTAGCTGGTAGATGTCAGCGACATTCTTGACGAGACCGTGATCGGTAAGCTGGCTTACCAGCGCATCGCCCATGCCTTCAATGTTCATCACGCCGCGGGATGCGAAGTTAAGGATGGTCTCGCGCAGCTTGGCTGGGCAATTCGCGTTGACGCATCGGAAATCGACTTCACCCTCGCTACGGACCACGTGGGTGCCGCACACGGGACACTTTTCGGGCATGTGGAATGACTTGTGTCCGCGCGGATGGTTCTTGTCCTCAACAACGCGGGTGACCTTGGGAATCACATCGCCGCCGCGCTCGACTTCCACCCAGTCGCCGATCTTCACACCGAGACGCTCGATCTCGTCCATGTTGTGCAGCGTGGCACGGCTGACGGTTGTTCCGCCAATCGGCACTGGCTTGAGCCACGCCACAGGCGTAAGTTTTCCGGTGCGACCGACCTGGGGGACAATGTCCTCGACCTGCGTGATGCCCGATCGCGCCGCATATTTATACGCGATCGCCCAGCGAGGAGCTTTGCCGGTGTAACCGAGTTCGTCCTGTAGTGATGCGCGATCGACTTTGATGACAATGCCATCGATTTCATAGGGCAGCTTCTCGCGCTTGGTTTCTTCCTGCTCGATAAAGGCCCAGAGTTCGTCAAAATTGTTTGCCAGCTTGCGAGACGGATTGACTTTAAAGCCGGCGGAATCCAGTGAGTTTAAGGTTTTCCAATGACGATCGAAGTATGTGCGGCCGTCCTTAAGGAGCATGTAGGCGAAATAGTCGAGTCGACGTTGGGCGGTGATGCTGGCATCCAGCTGGCGCACGGTCCCTGCGGTAGCGTTACGGGGATTGGCAAATAGAGAAAGTCCTTTTTGCTCTCGCTCTTCATTCATTTTCTTGAAGCCAGCAATCGGCATCAGCAGTTCGCCACGCACTTCGAAGTCCACCGGGATGCCGGCCTTCTTCAACTTCTCTTTAGGAATTGAAAGAGGGATCGACCTTACAGTCCGTACGTTGAGGGTTACGTCCTCTCCAACGCTGCCATCACCCCGCGTGATGCCGTGCACCAGGTGGCCATCTTCATAACGCAGAGCGAGAGACATGCCGTCGAGTTTAAGTTCGCAGACGTAATCGATGTCTTTGCGACCGCTGAGCTCATGGACTCTCCTCTCCCAATTGCGCAAGTCCTCGACGTTGTAGGTGTTATCGAGCGAAAGCATCGGAGAGGAGTGGGCAACCTTCACCACGCCTTCGCGTGGTGTGCCACCCACGCGCTGTGTCGGAGAGTCCGGCGTGATCAGCTTTGGGTTCTCGGCTTCCAGCGCCTTCAACTCGTTCATGAGCTGATCAAATTCGGCATCACTGATTTCGGGATCGTCGAGAACGTAGTAACGGTACTCGTGGTGCCGAAGCTTTTCGCGCAGGGATTCGATCTTCTTTTCCAGGTCTTTCACGGCCATCGAAAAATTATAGGGCAGGAAATCGGTCAGGGATTAACACGGGGTCCCAGGGATCGAAGGCTTGCGTCCGTGTCCATTGTCGCTGATACTACGGCCCACTCAGGAGCATCCATGCCGAAAGCTGCCGCCACGCCTCTCTCTTTGCCTCAAGCCCTGCTCAAGGCCTTTGACACCAACGACCGCATCAATCAATACATGATTGAGAATCTTCCTACAGAAGCGTGGCGGGCGGAGCCGCCGGGCGGTAAGGGACGTACGATCGCAGCGATTGTGGCCCATATTCATAACGTAAGGGTCATGTGGCTTAAAGCGGTCGCCAGGGACGGCAAGATTCCTGATCAGCTGGAGAAAAGCAGCGTCACTCCTGCCCAAGCAGCGAAAGGGTTGGAGCAGAGCCGCGCCGCGTTGAGCGCGGCGCTGAAGTCATCTCTTGAAGGTGGCGGGCGCGTAAAGGGATTTAAGCCTGACGTGGCAGGCTTCTTCGGCTACCTCATTGCGCATGATGCACACCACCGGGGACAAATCTGCATGCTGGCGCGTCAGGTTGGCCATCCTTTGCCCCAGAAAGCGATGTTTGGCATGTGGGAGTGGGGCTCGAGGGGAAACGGGTAAACTTCGCGGGCGAGATGGCCCCGCGCCTTACTCATTCCGATAAAATCCCTGTGTCCATGCGCAAAGCGATCCTGCTCTACAACCCAGCCTCGGGTCGAAGGCGTTGCGTAGCTGATGTCGAAACCGCCTTATCCATTTTTCGGAGCGCGGGCGTGGAGGCTTCGATGGCTCCGACCCGAGCGGCTGGAGATTCTGCGGCGCAGGTGAAGCAAGCTATCTCTGAAGGTTGCGATACGGTGCTGGCATGCGGCGGTGATGGCACAATCCATGACATCGCCCAGGCACTTGTCGGGACGGACGTGGCGTTGGGCATACTTCCCCTGGGAACTGCGAATTGCCTGGCGCATGATCTTGGCCTACCTTTATCGCCAAATGGCGCTGCCCGATGCGCTCTAACTGCCAAACGACGACGGATCGCGGTCGGTCACATTCGCTATCAGAATGTCCATCAAATTCAGGGATCGAGATATTTCATCTTTGTCGTAGGAATCGGCGCGGACGCGCATCTGTTT
>Ga0070735_10002506_pt1 | contig 16607 bp, 16 predicted proteins | sample Coa_R1_FD_66443 | JGI IMG/M metagenome (GOLD analysis project Ga0070735, IMG submission 66443) | Surface soil microbial communities from Centralia Pennsylvania, which are recovering from an underground coalmine fire - Coalmine... | ecosystem: Environmental > Terrestrial > Soil > Unclassified ... | reverse complement strand
ACGCTTGGCGATGCGATAGGTGAACTGCGGGAGGCGCTTGGTTCAAATCGTGATGCAGATTCGGCGGTACGCAGCCCATAGCAGCAGGCTGCCACCGGAGGCCTCGCTCGCAGTGCACGCGTGAATGTCGTCTATTCAGAATAAAGAGACGATTCCGATGTTGGCCTCATCATTCATACGCTCAATGCTGTTTTTGTTTGCGCGTAAGAGCTCTTCGATCCGACGGGTAGTACAGTTGCCTGTGCGGAGCCAGACGACGTGCGGCGGAAAACCCCGCAACGTACTCATGTCACCAAAGTCCGAGTCCTTCGTGACGATTACGTAGCCGTTATCGCGTGCGTACCGCCAAACATCGACATCTTCCGCCGCGTCGAGGCCGAGATCGTGTACGTGGGCAGAGCCTGGAAAAGCATCGGTGAGCCGCGTAACAAGCCGCGGTGAGAGATTCTGATCAAAAAGCAGCTTCATGCGGCAAGCGTGTGGCCTTCTCGATCCGCGGCGAAGCTCAAAACCGCCAAGATATCCTCCTTGGTCAGGTACGGAAAATCGTCGAGTATTTCCTCGATTGTCATTCCTGCGGCCAGATAGGAGAGGACGTCATAGACAGTGATTCGCATCCCGCGGATGCACGGTCTTCCGCCCCGCTTACCGGGTTCAATCGTAATGATGGCCTCGTTTTTCATGCGCCTATTGTACTCCTTGTCGCCGCGTCGCACAAGTATCTCGCGGCCGATTCGGCGGTACGACTGGTTGGCGAATCTCCGGAGAGGCGCCCGGCGTCTGTCTGAGCGTGTGTTACAACCGTGGACGCAATATGGCTTCGCGTCCACGTACTGCTGGAGAATTTTGCCACGTTTTCGACCACAGTGCCCGGACATACTCTTTTCATTGCGATCGGCCGCTCCGCGCGGCAGTCGCTCACGGAAATGGCCGTGAACCTCGGCCGGCCCTGAGATGGCGCCGGCCTGGATTGAGAAGGAGTTCCGAGTTGATCAACCGAGTGTTTTCCTTCGGGGCGCGCGCCGCGGCGTGCCTTGGCATCCTGTGCGCCCTCGCGGTCCCAACAGTCGCCTCGATCGGGGGCGGCGGCTCCGGCGGCCAGATTCCTCGCCTGCCGGACCTGACGATCACGCAGGTCACGCCTGTTTTCAACCGGCTTACTTTCCAGTACGTCCCGGACCGGCTCTGGGTGCAGATCACCAACCAGGGGACAGGCGGCGCGGGCCCGTTCGAGATGTTCACCGAATGGGGCCAGGGCTACGGCAACCAGCAGGAGTTCTTCTTCTTCACGCAAGGGCTGGCAGCGGGCCAGTCGGTGTGGGTGCAGGTCGATGCGCAGGGCTACGACGTGATGGATGGCAACTTCCTCGCCTGGGTCGACAACACCAACGCCGTTGTTGAGAGCGACGAGACGAACAACGTCTACGAGAAATAGGCTGGCGATGCCGACGGGCGGACTCGCCGCGTGCCTTAACGCGCGGTGCAGGCCCAGCCGGCCCTTAACGGCATGCCGGTCGCATCATTCGGCCAGGGCGAATTCGATCGCCTGGTCGAGTGTCATGGCCAGGCCGCGCCGCCACGCCGCGGCGAGCTCCGGTCTTGCCGCGGCCCTGCGTATCTGCTCCAGCAGGCGGCCGTGCTCCACGTCGACGGAGGCAGCCAGCGGTGCGCCCATCGTCTTGCTGAGGGCCTCCTCGGCGCCCAGCAGGCAGACCGCGCGATCGAGGCATCCCTCGCGTGCGGCGAGAACGGCGAGCCCCTCCAGGCTGTAGGCTATCCCGGCGCGGTCCCGGATCGTGCGCCGAATACCCAGGCTCTCCGCCAGATAGACGCGCGCCGCGGCGAAATCACCCTCCTGCGCGGTGAGGGTTCCCAGGTTGTTGAGCGACATCCCCTCGCCCCACCGATCCTCCATCTCGCGCCGCACCGCCAGGCTCGACTCGTGCAGCGTCCGGGCCCTTGCCAGGTCGCCGTGCGCCGAGGCGATGAGGCCCAGGTTGTTCAGCGACATGCCCAGCCCCCACCTGTCGCCGATCTCCGCGCACAGCGTGCAGGTTTCGCCGAACAGCGATTCGGCCCGCTCGAATTCGGCCTCGTGCAGCATCACAAGGCCCAGGCCGATAAGCGATGCCGCAATACTGACCCGATCGCCCAGCTCGCGTCCGATTGCCACGCTCTGTTCGTAGAGCGCGCGCGCCGCCGCTCCATCGCCCTGCAGCCACGTGAGAAGCGCGAGACCGTTGAGCACCTTGGCCCGCGCCGCTGTGCGGACCGCATCGCTCGTGCGCTCCAGCGCGCGGGCAAGCTGCTCGCGTCCCTCCCGCAGGTGGCCAAAGGTGTGCCAGAAGCGCCACAATGCACCCGTCAGCCGCAGGGCCGGCTCTACGCCTGCGGGATCGCGCGCGCACCAATCCAGGGCGGCGCGCAGGTTATCGTGCTCGACATCCAGCCGCGCGAGCCACTCGCCCTGTTCCGGCCGCGTGAAGTGCGGCTCTGCCTCCTCCGCAAGAGAGATGTAGTTGTCGCGGTGCGCCGCGCGCAGGGCCGCCGACTCACCGGACTCCGCGGCCCGATCGGCGGCATACTGGCGCACCGTCTCTAGCAGGCGGTAGCGCGTTTCGCGGCCCGCGCTCTCCGCGACGACGAGGGATTTGTCGCCGAGAGCGGCCAGCAGGTCCAGCACCTCCCAATCCTCGATCGCTTCGGCGTCTGCAGCCGCGGCGAACTCCGCGGCATGCTCGACTCCTCCGGCGGATCCCGCTGAACGCGCCGACCCGGCCCTGCCGGGTGCATCCGGCCGGTCCGCCGAGTTCAGGGCGGCCGAAGGCCCCGAGCAAACCGCCTCTGCCGCTTCGAGCGTCCAGCCGCCGGAGAAGACGGACAGCCGACGCAGGAGCGCGCGCTCCAGCCCGGTCAACAGGTCGTAGGACCAGTCGATGAGCGATCGAAGCGTCTGCTGGCGGGGCAGCGCAGAGCGGTTTCCACCCGTAAGCATGCGAAATCTGTCGTACAGTTTGTCCGCGATCTGCTCCACGCTGAGCGAGCGCGTGCGCGCGGCGGCCAGCTCGATCGCGAGCGGAATCCCGTCGAGCCGGCGGCATATTCCGGCGAGCGCCTGCGCGTTATCCGGAGTCACGCGGAAGTCCGGCGCGGCGGCGCGGGCGCGCTCGACAAATAGGCGAACGCCGGCGTACTGCTGGATCGCATCGGCGTCCGTGATCGCGTCCTGCTCCGGCAGCGCGAGGGACGGAACGCGGTACGCCTGCTCTCCGGCGATGTTCATCGGCTCGCGGCTGCTGGCGAGGATCCGCACATCCGGGCAGGCGCGCAGAAGCGCGTCCGCAAGCACGGAGCAGGTCGAAAGCAGGTGCTCGCAGTTATCGAGGAGTATCAGCAAGCGCCTTGAGCGCAGCGCGGAGACGAGCGTGCGGATGAGCGGCTCGCCCGGAGTTTCGGCCACGGAGAGCGTGTTCGCCACCGTCTGCGGAACGAGGTCGGGATCGGTAAGCGCCGCCAGCTCGACAAACCAGACCCCATCCGGATAGTTGGCAAGCGCGCTGCGAGCCGTCTGGAGGGCGAGCCGCGTCTTACCGCAGCCCCCGGAGCCCGTAAGCGTCAGCAGGCGCGCGTTGTCCAGCAGCCCGCGAATCTCTCCCAGCTCGCGCTCGCGGCCGATAAAAGAGGTCGGCTCGGCCGGCAGGTTGTGCCCGGCAGCCTCCGCTATACCGGCCGCCGGGACCGCGACGGCGATCTGCGCGACGGGCGCCGTCAGCTCCGCCAGGGCCTCCGCGGCCGAGCTGAAACGGTCCGCCGGCGACTTCGCGAGAAGCCGGGTCACCAGGATGCGGAAACGCTCAGGCATGCCGCCGGGCAGTGCGGCCGGCTCTGTGGATTGGGTCGCCAGCAGCAGGTCCATTATGTCTGTCTGCGGGAAGGGCAGCGCGCCGGCGAGCATCTCGTAGAAGAGGACGCCCGCCGACCAGAGGTCCGACGCCGCCGAGAACTCGCCCATGAAGGCCTCCGGCGCCATGTACCGCGGCGTGCCGGCGATGCTCTCGGCGGGCGACACTGCATGCGCGAAGCGGGCGAGGCCGAAGTCGGCGAGGCGGGGCGCCCCATCCTGGAGCAGCACGTTGTCCGGCTTCAGGTCGCGGTGAACCAGGCCGGCGCGGTGCAGATAGTCGAGGCCTGAGAGGATCGCCGCTGTTTTGGACGCCGCCGCGTCGACGGACGGCGCCGCGCCGCCGTGCTTTGCCAGCCAGGCCGTCAGCGTCCCGCCCGCGATATACTCCGACGCGATAACGACCTGCCCGTCGTACACCTCGGCATCGAGCACCGGCACGATGTTCGGATGGCCGCTCGCCTGGAGCCAAACCTGCGCCTCCCGGCGGATCTGCTCGATGTCGGCGGCGGCGAGAATGGGCAGCTTGAGCGCGACGCGCGTGGTGAGCAGCGAGGACCGGCGCTCGGCGAGCCACACCTCGCCGAAGGCTCCGCGGCCGAGCGAGCGCAGCAGCGTGTAAGGCCCAATTGTGGCGTCCGGCGCGATCATGGGCGTGAATCCGGTCCCGTTCGCGGGCGCGGCCTAATCGAGGCAGCCGAGGATGGATGCGATGTAGTTGATCTGACCTTCGTGGTAGGTCATGTTCCACTGCGGATAGGCGATGATCTCGGCGAGAGTCATCGGCCCCCACGGCATCTCTATCTGGACTCCCAGGTCCGCGTCTGGCACCGCGCGGATAGCAGCCGTCATGCGCTCCGTATTCGCGTCCAGCATCGCCTTGACCGCGCTCCAGTCGCGGGCCAGCTCCTCCTTGCGCCGCCGGTAGGCCTCGAAGTCGTTGCTGGCGGCAGGCCAGACGCGACTCTCAATCAGGTCCGCCGTGCTGCCGTTAAGAATCGCGCACTCCGCGACCTGGTCGAGCGCAGTCCGGGCCGTCTCCGCCGGACTCCACGCGCGCTTCTCCTCCGGAACCCGCAGCAGCGCGGCCTCCAGATTCGCGGCGCACTTCCTGGCCGCCTCGGCCTGAAACTCCTGCAATGGGCTCGTCACGTTGTCGCCTCCAATCGGGATTTCATCGGTCAACGCACCGGGCGACTCTATTCGGCGGCATTGGATGAAACCCTGCACGGCAGGAGTCACATCGCGATTAGCGGAACTGTCTCGTCGGAATGAAAGGAAGTCGCTATGGCGCAGTTCGATAATATCAAGGTCTTGTTCATCGCGGGCTTTGGTCCGATCGTTCGTGATGTTGCGACGAGCCGCGCACTGTATGGCGACGTTCTCAGAATCCCGTTCACGGAGGAGAGCGGCGAATACCTCCATACGGAGGAGTTGAAGGGCGCGAAGACCTTCGCGCTGTGGCCGCTCTCGCAGGCGGCGGAATCCTGTTTCGGCGAGAATTCGTGGCCGGACGACATTCCTCCCGCTCAGGCCTGGCTCGAGTTCGATGTTGAGAGCGTGGAGGCCGCCACGGCGGAGCTCGAATCGCGCGGATATCGCCTGCTCGTCAAGAATAAGAAGGAGCCGTGGGGCCAGACCGTCAGCCGGTTCCTCAGCCCCGAGGGACTGCTGGTCGGAATCACGCTCACGCCGGATCTGCGCGACGAAGCGTAGTCCAGACGCGTCCCGAAGCAACCAGTCAATCCACGGACGACCGCAGCCCGGGTTTATAATTGTCGGCACAACGGAAACCCTCGCCTTCTGCCGCCGCGCTGCAGTCTGAGCATCCCGCGCCGCTCCAGCGATACAGTACCGTGCGGATGTAACAATCGCCGGGAGCCGATTCCATGCTGGAGACGGAACGTCTGCTCATCCGCCCCTTCCGGCCGGGCGACGAGGACGGGATTTACGAGCTCGTTTACGCCGATCCAGAGGTGCGGAAGCGCTGGTCGGGCTGGAAAGGCGGGATCGACGAGTTTCGCGAGCGGTTCAAGACGGACAAGCTCTATGCCGGCGCGAACAGCGGCGAGTTTCGATACAACGCGCTGGTCCGGAAGGCAGGCGGCGTCCTGCTCGGCCAGATGGGATTCCAGAACAATTCCTGGACAACGGCAATCCACACGACATGATCGGGACGCTCGAAAGGAGCAGGCCGCATTGAGCGCGGATCAAGCCGCGGGGGACGGCGGTCCGCCATCCGCCGGAACGGGAGCGGCTTTCTGCACCCGGATGAAGTATCCGGACGTGATCTCGCCTTCCACGCGCCGAGGAACTCGAAACGCGGAGAGCATCCAGGAGGAGGCGCCGAGCAGGATGTTGATAGGATTGAGCGCGGCGAGAACGTAGGCAGCCCGCATGCCTGCAGTAGCATGGCTCTCCGGCGAGGTAGCCCCCGATTCCGGCGTATGCGTGCGCCCGGGTCCAGCCACACGGTTCCGCGCGAACCGAAGTACGTCGAGCACGGCTAGATTCATCTGTGCGGTAATCATGTTCGCGATGCAGTTCATCCTGCCGTCCACCGGCTCAACCAGGATCGACGAATCCGATCCGAATCGGTGTTTGAGCATCGATTCCCAGCCATACCTCGTGGGTCGATGGAAATCGTACGGCGTGCCGTGCAGGTGATTCGTGAACGGAACCACCGCCAGCAGGACACCGGAACGCTTGAGCACGCGGGATATCTCCGACATCGTGAACGATAAATCCTCGACGTGCTCGAACACACTCTGGGAAAACACGAGGTCGATCGACTCGTCGGGAAACGGTATCACGCTGCCGTCATAGACGACATCGACGCATTCGCCCGGATAGATGTCGAGTCCGATATAGCGGCCCTTCAGATCGTCGCCCACGAAGGGCTGGTAGGGCTTCGTCCCACAGCCGAAATCGAGTATCGTCACTTCGCGGTCCCGATTCTCATGTGCGAACTGCTGGAGGGCGGGAATGAACTTGCGGTCGAACCAATAGGCGGTCTGCGAGAGATTCGAGGCGTAGTGCAGGACCCGTCCCAGGGACGTGGCTCGGGACATTGCAACTCCCTTCGTGTCCGTGGCCGCCACGGCGCGAGGTCCTCCAAGCGAACCTGTCGGATGGACCACTCACGGCCATCGCTGGATACCATCGATAAGCGCGCACGATATTATACACCCGTCGCGGATGCTGGACTTGACGTGAAGCGGCAGGGGACGATCGGCACGCGCTTCGGGGCGAGCAACGTAAACTGAGAGGATACCGGCAGCTACGGTTGGATCGAGTGACCAGGTCGCTCGGCACGCGGTAGGCCGCGCCACCTGCCGCGGGGGACGGCGTGGGCTGCTAACGGAAGAGCCTGGGCGTGAAATCCTCCAGGCAGCCCTGCCAGACAGGCCACTCGTGGCCGCCCTCGACCTCCTGGTAGATGCACGGGATGTGCCGCCGGACCAGCCAGCCGCGGAACCGGCACGCGTCCGGCAGGAAGAAGTCCCGCCGGCCTATCCGCACGTACAGCAGCCTCAGCCGCGAGCGGACCGCCAGCGGATCGCGCGCGGCTGAGGCGATGTCCGCCTCGGATGCGAAGCCCGGCCGCAGCCCGGCGCTGAACACCACTGTCGACGCGAACTTGTCCAGGCGGCTCAATCCGACCGCAATCGACTGGAAGCCGCCCATCGAAAAGCCGGCAAGCGCGCGGCCGGCCGAATCACGCCGAACGTGATAACGCGACTCGGCCCACGGTAAGACCGACCGGACCAGCTCGCGCTCGAAGCCGCGCGGGCCGGAGCGTCGGCGCGGAACCGCGCAGTCCGGCATCACAACCACGAACGGCTCGCACTCGCCTACCGCGTTTTGCCGGTCCAGCGTGGCCTGGAGATTTCCCCACCGCACCCAGTTCGAGTCGTCGCCCGGCTCGCCATGCAGCAGATAGAGAACCGGGTAAGGCCGGGCGCGTTTCGGATCGTAGCCCGGCGGCGTGTAGACGTGGATCCCGCGCATCGCGCCGAGCACGGATGAGCGGTAGGGCGGCGCGTTGACCGCTCCGGTAAGGTGGTACGACGAGGCCCCGCTCAAGCCGCGCGCTCCCTTCGACGGCCGCGCCACGTGGAAAAAGCCGGTCAGGTTGTATGTCTTGCGCAGCGCGTCGAGGGTGAGCAGCCGCCGCCCCGCGACGGGGTCGCCTATCAGGTAGCGGCCATGCTCGGAGAGAATTGCGACAGAGTGCCCCGCTCCCTCCGCGCCGGTGCCGGCGATCGACGGATAGGGCGGATTCGCCGGCTGCGCGGCCGTGATCCGGACTTCGGTTTCGACGCCGCGTCTGCGGAGCGCACGGGCGATGTACCAGTTCTCCGTCCCGGTGCCGCACGTGAAGCAGTCACGCGCAAGCTCCTGCTCGTTTGCGCGTCTGCCGTAATGGGCCAGGAGCGTCGCGGTGCAACCAGAGGGTTGCGATCTCCGCCGAGGGCATCCCGATACGGGACCTCCTGGCGCTCCTTTCCGAGAAGACGCGCGTCGACCTGAAGGCTCAGGATTACGTAGCAAACGACAAGATCGTCCTCTTCACTCCCGCGCGGCCGCTGCGTGATGTCCTGAACGATATCGCCACCCTTTTCGACGACGGGTGGCTGCCTGGTAAGACCGGCGACCATAAGAACCGCTATCTGCTGGTCCGAACGCAGCGCGGCAGGGACTACGAAGACGGCCTGTCGCAGGACATGAACCGCAAGATGCTGGCTCAGATGGACGCGCAGGTCAAGGCCCTCCAGGAGACGCCGGACGAGCTTAAGCGCCGGCCGGCGAGCGATCCGATCCGGCGGGCGCTGTCAACGGAAGATGGCCGGCTCGGAACAGGTATCTTCGCGCTGCTCAACGCGCAACAGCGGGCCCAGCTCATGGAGAACTGGCGTACACAGATCCCGGTCTCGATGTTGAGCGCGGAGCAGAAGAAGGGGCTGGAGCCGCTCTTTTTCGGCGATAGGTTCGACGCGTCAAAGACCGGAGGCTTCGTCCTCAACCAGATCCCGCGCGAGGAGATGGACAAGCACGAGATGCGGTTCAATCTCATCGGGTTCCACGGGGAGCTGTCTGTCTACATGACGGCGCCGATCGGCTTCAACGTGGAGGTCACCAAGTTCAGCGCCGGCGCCAAGTTCCTGCTGCCGCCCCACGGCAACCCATATACCGGAAAGCCCGTGAAGGCCGGCGCCGGACTGCCCGACTCGAAGCGAGTTGCGGTAAGCCGCGGGGCATCCTGGGTCGAAACCCTTCACGCGCTGGAGGAGAAAACCGGCATGCCCGTCGTCGCGGACTTCTATCGCAGCAAGCCGGTCCACGCCGCCGACGGAGAGCAGGATGTTTCGAGCGATCCGGCCGTTCAGGCGCTCGACGCGCTGAGCCGCCCGGAAGGCTATCTCTGGTGGACGCGGGACAAGACGCTGCTCCTGCGCAAGCGGGACTGGTACAGTCAGCGGCTCTACGAGGCGCCGGACTGGTGGGTCGAGACCGTGGCCAAACGGATCGACGCGCACAAAGACGCCCTTACTTACGCGGACGTCCTGAGTCTTTCGGATCTGTCCGTGGACCAGATCATCGGGTTGTTCGAGAGTCTGGGCCTGCACACCAATCGCGACAATCTGTCCGGGCTGCGAGAGATGCTGGCCTCGCTCGCCGCGTGCCCGATCGACGTGAACACGCGTCTCTATAAGGGCATAGTGATCGCCGGCGATTCGCAGAAGCTCGGCGTGCACCCCTATCTCAACGATGCACGACAGAGGGCGCTGTTGGCTGACTTCGCGCGCGCCTTCCCAAGGGATCTGATTGGCGACATTCGAAAGGCGGGCGGCGATCCGCAAGAGTTCGGCTATCTGGTAATACCGCACGGCGGCCGCGCTGTGGGAGATACACCCGGCGCCTCCGTGGAGGTCGACGCCCTGTTTACCATCCATCAGGGCATCAGCGCAGGCTTCATCCTCGCGCTGCCGACCTCCCTCCCCGACGACCGCCGGGCAAATACGCGCATAGTGGTAACCCCCTGAACGATTGAACGAGCATTCGGCGGAATTGCGGCGGATCCCAGGGTCGGCGCGTACGGCTGACGGCTTGAACGATCGCCGCAAGATGACAGGCAACACAAGCCGTGCGGCCCAGGCGCGGGTTGCGCCACTGCGCTTGGAAGACGTTCAGTCAGTCGTATCGCCGAAGGGTCCCGTGTCGCTATGCTCGTCCCAATCGCCGTAGAGGGTCTGGATGAAGGCGACCTGTCCGAGATGGTAGATCATGTTCCAGCAGGCGTGGTGGAGGCATTCGGCGATGGGACGGCCCGCGCCAGGACGCTTCGGAAAGGCGACGACGAGCGGCAGGTCCCCGTCCGGGACGGCCCGGATCGTCCCGGCGAGCTCGGAGCTCGTCCTTTTCAGCTCGTCGATAACCCTGGTCAGCGTATCCAGCGATTTGTAGGCGGCCGGCGCCTCGCCTTCGGGCAGCATGGCGTGCTGGTGTGTAACGAGGATGTGCGACCACATCCGGTTGGCGAGGCAGCACTCGACGGCCATCTCGAGGATCGGGCGCGAATCGCCGAGCGGTTCCCAGCGCGCCTTCTCCTCCGGTACCGCGGCGAGGGCGGCGGCCAGGTCGTGCGCCGCCTTCTCGGTGAGCCGCGCCGCAACCTCCTGCACGCCGATGGACTCTGTTTCGTCAGCCATATCCGTCCCGCCTCCCGCTCGTTCGCGCGACCGCACGCAACCCCGTCCCGTCACCTGTCCAGCGTTCCTTCGGGCAGAAACTCGGCGAGCGCCGTGTTGGCGATCCGCAGGCCGGCATCCGTGAGCCGCAGCCGCTCGCCTTCCACCGCGACCAGGCCGCGATTCGAGAGATCTGCGATCTGCGCCGCGTACCGCTGGCCGATCTCGACACCAAACCGCGCGCCGACCTCCGCAAGCGAAACGCCCTCGCGCATCCGAAGGCCGAGAATCATCGTCTCACCGAGCGCGCCGGCCGCGTCAAGCCGCTCCGATTCGACGGCCAGGTCGGCGCCGGCTGCCAGCTTCGCAATGTAGCGGCGCGGCAGCGGCTCGCGCTTCCAGCGCCGGCCCTCCAGGTACGAGACGGCGCCGGGACCGACGCCCAGGTACTCGCCGTTGCGCCAGTAGACCTGATTATGCCGGCTGCGGAAGCCGGGCCGCGCGAAGTTGCTCACCTCGTAGTGCTCGTAGCCGGCCGTCGACAACCGGGCGATCGCCTCCTCGTACATCGCGAGCTCGCTCTCCTCGTCCGGCAGCTCCAGCTTTCCGCCGCGGTGCAGCCGCTCGAACCGCGTGCCCGGCTCCAGCGTGAGCGCATAGAGGGAGAGATGCTCGATGCCGCACGCCAGCGCGCGATCGAGCGACCGGCGCCACGCCGCGAGGCTCTGCCCCGGAAGACCGAACATCAGGTCCATACTGACATTTGCGAAGCCGGCCGCGCGCGCCGTGGCGATCGCTGCCTCCGCCTCGGCCGCGGAGTGGAGTCGCTCCAGGCGCGCCAGAAGATCGTCGTCGAACGCCTGGACGCCGACGCTGAGCCGGTTGAAGCCGGCGGCCCGCATCTCCGCGAACTTCCCGGCGTCCGACGAGCCGGGATTCGCCTCGCTGGAGATCTCCGCGTCCGGCGCGAGCTCGAAGCTCTCGCGAACAGTCTGAAGGATCGCCCGGAGATCGCCGCCGCTCAGGAGAGTCGGCGTTCCGCCGCCGAAAAAGACGGTTTCGACACGGCGAGAGCCGCTCTCGTTCACGGCGATGGCGCTCTGCGCAATGTCCCGCCGAATCGCCTCCACCGTCTCCGGCACGAGCGCGCTTCCGGCCCGCTCGACCACCACGTTAAAGTCGCAGTAGGGGCAGTGGCGCGCGCAGAATGGCACGTGGAGGTACAGCGCCAGGGGATATAAGGTCGGGGATTTTGGGTTTTTTGTTGCGGCCAATCCGATTGCCTGGCGTTGAGCGGCGTCGCGCGAACGGTCGCGCGGTGCAGCTCCCTCAGAATTGGGGGCGGGGGCGGCGGCCGTCCCGGCGGGTGGGCGTTAGACGGTCCAGGCGGGCTCGACGCCTACTTCGGTCACGGTGATGCCCAGGCGGCGCAGGAAGTCGATGCCGGCGTCCAGGTTGTCGCGGTCGCCCTCGAGCTGAAGGACCAGCATTCCACCGGAATGATAGTCGATGTTCGCCCGCCGGATGTTTGGAATCAGCTTGTAGTCGGTCACCAGGTGGTAGATGATCGGCTCCTTCACCTGCTCCAGCGGATAGTCAAGCTGCACCCGGATGCTCTCGCTCTTGCTCATCTCGATCTCCTGTCACCTGGCAGCCGGCATTCGGCATGCGGCAATAGGCGGTCTCGTCCACGATTGCCGAATGCCGATTGCCGACTGCCTAAAGATGCTTCTCAACGAACTCCCAGGCGGACGCGTCGTCGAATTCGTGGCCGCCCTGGAATAGTACGAACCGGAAATCGTCGCCGCGCCCAAGGGCCCTGTAATACTCGGCTGCCTTCGGCGCGAGCTGGACGCCCATGTCCCGGTGCTCCGCATCGTCGCGGCTGCCCGCCTGGATCTCCAGGGCGCGCGGACAGATGAGCGCCACGATCTCCGGGTCGCGTAACAGCGTGAACCGGTCGGCGAATCGGAAGTCGCTCGGCACGCCAAGCTCGTTCCGCTCGTAGCGGTACTCCTGGACGCCGAAGTAGCAGCTCGAGACCGCGCACCTGATGCGCGTGTCGAGCGCCGGCGTGACGAGCGCATAGTACCCGCCGTAGGACAGGCCGACCATCGCGACGCGCTTTGGGTCTATCTCGGGACGCTTCAGCAGAACGTCGAGGCTCCGCGTGATCTTCGCGATCTCGACAGCGGTTAAGCTGGTGCCGATGAGCCGCATCCGGTCGTCGGTTCGGTTGCGGACGTCGGCCGGATAGCCCGGCGCGCTGAACAGGTGCTGCGGCGCAAAGACCACATAGCCGCGCTTCGCCCCGCCGCGCACCATGTCGTGGTAGTTGGCGCCGCCGTGGAACAGCGCGACCTCCGGCGACCCGCCGCCGCCGTGCATCGCGACGATGAGCGGCGCCCGGCCCTTCAGCCCCTTCGGGACGATGTAGATCCCCTCCGCGTGCACGCCCGGAAGGACCGAGATTCGGACCCGGTAGTAGGTCCCGATCCCGTCGTCGCCGATCTGCTTGAATTCCGGCGGCTCGGAATCCGGCGCGCCGGGCGGCGGGTACCCGATGGACGCGGCGAAGGCCTGCCGCAGCCGCCTGGCGCTTGCCTCGAACGCCTTCGGCGAGCGGTAGTCGGGCGTGAACAGCGCCTTCAGCCGAGCCGAGTCCGCCTTCTGCGCGTTGATGTACGCATCCAGCTCGCGCGCCTGCTCGGCGCGCAGCGGATTCGAGGCGGCCACATCCTCTTCATAGTAGGGCGGCCCGCCCTGCGCCCTGGCCGCGCCGCCCCAGGCTGCAAACGTGAGGGCGGCCAGGGCGAAGACAACTCTTGTCCACGAAAAACATGAAAGGACACGAAAGAGGGGATTGAAGGAAGCTCGGTTGGCATGGGACGCCGACCAGTAGGACGAATCGCCACACAAGGTCCGCCGGATCGCGGATCCGGTTCTTCCAAAGAGCCCTTCTGTCTTCTTTCGTGTCATTTCGTGTTTTTCGTGGACAAACTTCCCGTTTCGCGTCACTTCGTGTTTTTCGTGGACGAGCCCGCAGTCCTGCCGCGCTTCGCCGGACGAGCCTGCAGGTAGTTCCATACGCGCAGCGTCTCCCCCACGCTCCAGGCCTGCGCGATGCAGCCGTTCGGCCTCTGCGGATCGCTGCCATCGTACACTTCAGGAAGCGAGCCGACGCCGTAGCCGCTCATCTCCGCCTGCAGCGGCTGCAGGAAGCTGAGCGCTTTGGCGCGGTCGCCGTACACGCGATAGTGGGCCTCCGCAAAGGAGCCGAGCAGCCACGGCCAGACGGTGCCCTGGTGATAGGCGCCGTCGCGGCTTCCGGAATCGCCTTCGTAGCGCGGGCGGTAGGCGGCGTCCTCCGGCGCGAGCGTACGCAGGCCGAAGGGCGTGAGCAGCTCGCTCGCCACCACGTCGACAACGGAGCGCGCGAGCGGCGATGCGGCGTCGATCGGGGCGAATGGCAGGCTGACCGCGAAAATCTGGTTTGGCCGGATGGATTCATCCGGCGCGTTGTTGTTCGGCGTGTCCAGGACGTCGGCGAGGCCGCGCCCGTCGTGGCGTGGGAACCGAGCCGCGAAGATCGCCGCGCAGACTCGCGCCTGCTGCTCAAAATCGCCTGCCGAATCGGCTTTGTCCAGCAGCCGCGCGAAATGCGCCATCGACTTCAGCGCATTGTGCCAGAGCGCGTTCACTTCCACCGCCTTGCCGATGCGCGGCGTCACCACCCAATCGCCGATCCGGGCGTCCATCCAGGTCAACTGGACGCCGTGCTGCCCGGCCGTGAGCAGGTTATCCGAATCCACGCGAATGTTGTAGCGCGTGCCCTCCCGATGGCACCGGACTATCTCCTCGAGGATGGGCCAGAGCGTCTCGACCAGGGTACGGTCGCCGGTCGCGGCTACATAGCGATAGATCGCCGCGAAGTACCACAGCGTCGCGTCCACCGTGTTGTACTCCGGCGCCTCACCCACGTCCGGAAAGCGATTCGGCAGCATGCCCTGATCGACGTATCGCGAGAACGAGAGGAGGATGTCCCGCGCCAGGTCCTCCCGGCCAGTCTCCAGGCAGAGGCCCGGCGCCGCGACCATCGTGTCGCGTCCCCAGTCGCAGAACCAGTGGTAGCCGGCGATGATCGTCGAGCGCGCGCCGTTGGCCTGCACCAGGAACGGCTCCACGGCCAGCGATAGCTCCAGGGCGAAGGGATCGGCTCCCTTCGCCGCGGCGGCGATGCGCGCCTGCCGGTCGAGCAGGGCCTGCCACGCCGCGTCCGGCGGATCGGGCTCGCCGTCCTCGACTGTGGCAACCACCGTGACCGACTCGCCGACCGCCAGTGTCATCGAGAGCATTCCGAGGCTCAGCAGGTCCTCGCTGAAGTCCTGCCCGCGCTCCTGCTCGCGCGGATGCTGGAAATGGTAGAACCAGTACTGCTGCGGCAGGAATGTCACGGATGGGGCCGCGTTCCCCGCGCCGTCGGTGATAAACAGGTTCAGCATGACGGAGTCGTTGGTCACGTGCACGATCGGGGGCAGCGGGACCGAGAGCAGCCCGCACGGCTCCGTCGGCGGCCGCGCGACACGCTGCTGCGGCGGGTGCCACGCGTAGTCGAGCGGATCCGTCGCCCTCATCTCGCTGTGGTAGTCTTTCCAGGCAACGAGCGGCACGAGGTGCAGGTTCGCCGTCGATCCCTGAGGCGCCTCGCGGAGGGTGTAGCTGACGTAGGTGGTATTCCGGCCCTCCGCCATCCAGATGCGCTTTTCAATCCGCACGCCGGGCTGCGGCGCCCACGTCCAGACAGGGGCGGGCAGCGCGGAAAAGCTCTCCAGAATTCGGTAGCCCTGAGGATAGACCGCGCCAGGGTAGAGGTTCACGGAGAGCGCGAACGTGGGACTCACCGCGCCGTCGGGCGCGATCACCTCTACGGAGTCCTCGATCTTCGACAGCAGGACCGCGCGGCCGAGCGGAGGATTGACCGCCGCCACCAGGAGACCATGGTAGCGCCTCGTGTTTGCGGTTGCCAGCGATGCGGAGGCGTAACCGCCAAGCCCGTTCGCGACGAGCCATTCTCGCCGCAGCGCGGAGTCGAGGTCCTGAAGCGTGGGACCTGCGAACGAAAGATCGGAAGCGGGCTTGTCAGACATCGGCTGCGATCTCCAAGCTGCATCGCCCACCGTGCTGCGCAAGCGTTCAAGATTTGCGAGCCGCCTTCGAGGGTTCGCGCGCAGGCAGGGGGGCGGGCTGCCCGGAAATGCGCTTCATGGATGCGCGCCGGCTCGGGGGACGGAGCCGCGAGCCGGCGTCGAGAGTATTGCCGGGCGGGGCTGACCCTGGTCCGGCGAACTGCGTTACTTGAGCGTCAGCAGGTAGGCGACCAGGTTGTCCAGGTTCTTGCCCTTGACCTTATCGGCGTAGGGGGGCATGGCCGAATTCGGGTTGTGCTTCTTCGGGTCCTGTATCTGGACTGCCGTCCACTTGGCGTCCTTCTTCTTGTCGCTGGCGTATTTGGTCAGGTCCGGCCCGGTCGTACCGCCCTCGTCCTTGATCTTGTGGCATCCGGCGCAGCCGGTCGCGGTATAGATCTTTTTACCGGCGACGGGATCGGGCTTGGCCGGCGCGGGCTTCTTCTTCGGCGGCGCAGCAAAGGCGGCCGTCACCGCAAGCGCCGCGAATAGCGCCAGCCCGGTCATCGGCAGGGAACTCGATCTCCTCAAAGTCACGTGATAACTCCTCTCAATGTCATCGCTATACATCCATAGTCCTGAGGCGCATGGACGGCGTGCAAATCTCGCGGCGGCGACAGCCGGGTTCGCGCTCGGATATTCCAGCGCGCCCTGAGCCGTACCTACGTACGCGCACGACGGTCCGTTCGAACCACGTTCCTCAGATATTCGAGCAGTAACGGCTTAACTCCTTCCGGGCGCCCGGTGGGCCGAACGCGGGGCAGGAATCGCCGGCTGCACGCCGTCGCGACGCGGCAGCGGGCCGTCTCCGCATCGACAACGCGGCGC
>Ga0070735_10002504_pt1 | contig 16613 bp, 10 predicted proteins | sample Coa_R1_FD_66443 | JGI IMG/M metagenome (GOLD analysis project Ga0070735, IMG submission 66443) | Surface soil microbial communities from Centralia Pennsylvania, which are recovering from an underground coalmine fire - Coalmine... | ecosystem: Environmental > Terrestrial > Soil > Unclassified ... | reverse complement strand
CGAAGACCACATTTGGAATTCCAACCGCCCCGAGAAGCCGAAATCGCCCCCGAACCGCTCCCGTCTGACGGCACTGAAAGAGAGACTGGCTGCTCGGCAAGCGGGATCGCAGGCCCCGTCAGCTCCGCCCGATCGCGAATCGGCGCTGCGCGACGCACCGCGCGAGAAGATGCCCGGCTTTATTGCGCCGGAGCTGGCCGCCTCCGTCGATCATCCACCCGAGGGCAAGGACTGGCTGCACGAGCTGAAGCTCGATGGCTACCGGATCCAGATCCACATCGACGAAAGCGGCTCCAAACGCTGTGTTCGCCTCTTCACGCGCAAAGGGCTCGACTGGACGCACCGCATGCGCGCCATCGCCGAAGCCGCGGCCCAGCTTCCCGTACACTCGGCCATCCTCGACGGCGAAGTCGTCGTCCTCACTCCCGAGGGCAACACCAGCTTCGCCCTTTTGCAGGCAGCGTTCGATGAGGGCGCGCCGCATCCGCTCACCTATTTTGCCTTCGACTTCCTCCACCTCGACGGCCACAATCTGCGTGTCCTTCCTCTCGACCGCCGCAAGACCATCCTCGAAGGAGTGCTCCAGGAACTCGGCGACGGAGACACTCTGCGCTACAGCAGCCACATTCGCGCGCATGGAGCCGAAATGTTCCGAAACGCCTGCTCGCTCGGCGCCGAAGGCATAGTTTCCAAGCTGGCGAACGCTCCCTACCAGTCAAAGCGCACCCACAACTGGCTCAAGTCGAAGTGCGTCCTCCAGCAGGAATTCGTGGTTGCCGGATTCACGCCGCTCTCGAATAACACCTACGGCATCGGCGCGCTGCTGCTGGCGTATTACGAGGATGGGCATCTCGTCTACGCAGGGCGCACCGGAACCGGGTTCAACCAGAAGACTCACAAACTCCTCCGCGATCGGCTCGAAAAACTGCGCCGGGCAAAGAGCCCCTTGCAGAATCCTCCCGCGGAGGCGAAGAAAGACGCCGTCTGGGTCGAGCCCGAAATGGTCGTGGAAGTACGCTTCTCCAACTGGACCGCCGACAACCTCGTCCGCCAGGCCGCATTTCTTGGCCTGCGCGAGGACAAGAAGGCCGAAGAAGTCGTTCGCGAAGTAGCCACCCATGTGCCGAAATCCGCGCGCCGGCAACGCAGCGAAGAAGAACCGGAATCCGCGCCTGCCCAGCCGCGTCCCGCGAAAGCGTCGCACTCACCGCCCCAAAATACGGCCGCCAAAACGACGACGACTTCCTCGCCCGCCGCTCACCAGCCTGCGCCAGCGTCGAAGAAAGGTCCGGCAGAAGTCGCCGGCGTGCGCCTCACCCATCCGGACAAGATTCTCGACGAGCAGTCCCGCCTCACCAAGCGACAGCTCGCCGAATACTACGCAGCCGTCGCCGATCACATCCTGCCGCACATCGAGCACCGTCCGCTCAGCATCGTGCGCTGTCCCGAAGGCAGCGGCAAGCCCTGCTTCTTCCAGAAGCACATCGGAATGGGCATGCCCGCGGGCGTTGACAGCGTTCCCGTCGCGCAGAAGAAGGGCGGCCCGCCCGAGGACTACCTCACCGTCTCCAAAGTCGAAGGCCTCGTCGGGCTCGGCCAGATGGGCGTGCTCGAAATTCATCCCTGGGGATCGCGCAACGAAAGCCTGGAAACACCCGACCGCCTGATCATCGACCTCGATCCCGATCCCGCGATTCCCTGGGATCGCCTGGTGGCCAGCGCCATTGAAGTCCGCGACCTGATGAAGAACATTGGTCTTGAGACGTTCGTGAAATCTACCGGAGGGAAGGGCATCCACGTCGTCGCGCCCATCCGCCCGGAACACGAATGGCCTGCGATCAAAGAGTTCGCGCACAACTTCGTGCTCATGATGGAGCATGCGAACCCGAAGCTCTACCTCACGAAAATGACCAAATCGGCCCGCACCGGCCGCATCTACCTCGACTATCTGCGCAACGAGCGCGGAGCCACTGCCGTCGCGCCGTACTCCCCGCGGAACCGCACCGGGGTGCGCGTCGCCGTGCCGCTCACCTGGCCGGAGTTGAAGCGCGCCGATCCGAAACAGTTCAGCGTCGCGAATTTCAATGAGTGGAAATCACGCCTGAAGCGCGATCCCTGGATGGACATGGACACGGTGAAGCAGAGTCTCACCAAGCGCGCCATGGCCGCCGTCGAAGAAATGGCCTCCGCCCGCTCCGCCTGACTAGCTCTGAGCCTCTTTGCTCTGTGCTCTCACATCCGCCGCAGCGCCATGGTCGCCGCGTGATAGCCGCACATGCCGTGCACGCCCCCGCCCGGCGGTGTCGACGACGAGCAGAGATACAGCCCTTTGGTTCCGGTGTAATAATTTCCCAGTGCCGGACGAAACAGGAACTGCCGCAACGACAATTCCCCGCCGTTAATATCGCCGCCCACCAGGTTCTCGTCAGCGCGCTCCAGTTCCGCCGGCGGCGATACCTTCTTCGCCAGCACGCAATCGCGGAATCCCGGCGCGAACCGCTCGATCTGCGCCTCGATGCGATCAGTCATATCCACAGTGCAGCCGTTGGGAACGTGGCAATAGACCCATGCCACATGCTTGCCTTCCGGCGCACGCGTCTCGTCGAAGAGTGACGGCTGCGCCACCAGCACAAAAGGCCGGTCGGCAATCTGTCCGTTGCGCGCCGCGTACTCCGACACGGCAATCTCGTCGAACGTGCCGCCCACGTGTACCGTGACGGATCGCATGCATTCGCGCGCCTTCCATGGAATCGGCGACGACAGCGCGTAATCCACTTTGAAGGCCGCCGCGCCGTAGCGGTAATCCTGCATCGCCTTGCGGTACGTCCTCTGCAGCCGGTTCCCCGCGATCCGCAGCAGTTGCCGCGGCGTTACATCGCACAGAATCGGCTTGCGGGAGCCATCCATTTCCAGCGCGTCCAGCGAATCGATCCGCCTGCCTGTATGGATCTCACCTCCCAGCGTGCGCAAATAGGAGATCAGCGCATCTGCAATGGCCTGCGAGCCGCCCCGGGCCACCGGCCAGCCCACCACATGCGCGGCTGCGCCGATGACCAGCCCAACGGCCGGGCTCAGCGCCTCGTCCAGACTCAGAAACGAGTGCGCCGCCAGTCCTGCAAACAGCGCCCGTGTTCGCTCTGTTTTGAAATGCCGGTTGGACAGCGTCCGCGCCGACTGCATCGCATAACGCCCGAAGTTCGCCATCAGCAACGGCCGCCGGGGAATCTTGGCCGCCGGGCCCAGCGCGTCCACCACAAAATCGCTCCAATGGGTCGCCAGCGGTTCCATGATGTCGCGCCACGCCGCGCCATCTTCGCCCAGCACCAGTTCCTGATCCTTCAGGCTGTGCTCCAGCGTCACCGCTGTGCCGTCATCCAGGGGATGCGCAAGCGGCGCGACCCCGTGCACCCATTGAAGTCCGTGGTCCGCCAGCGGCAGCGCATCGAAGAACGGAGATCCCGCGGCCATGGGATGCACCGCCGATCCGAAATCGTGCCGGAAGCCGGGCAGCGTCAGTTCCAGCGTGCGCGCTCCACCGCCAGCCGTTTCCTGCGCCTCGTAAACGTCGACCGCCACCCCCGCGCGCGCCAGCACAATGGCCGCCGCAAGACCGTTCGGACCCGAGCCGATCACGCACGCGCGTCCCGCCATGTTTTCCAAATTACAGGCTCCCCTGCCGCCGCGCAAAGAATGCTACAGCCGACCGGCCAGTCGCTCCCGGCGCTCCTGCATGCGCATCTTCACATACCACACCAGGTAAAGCAGCACCGCGATGTTGATCGCCGTCAGCCCAGCGCGGATCCACGTCAGCCGCCGCACCATCTCAAACAGCTCCAGCGGCAGAAACGACCCGGTCAGGATCAGCGTCACGTACTCAGCCCAGGTCTTTTCCATCACCAGCCCAAGGCCTTCAATCGTGTCCAGAGCGGCGATAGCAAAAATGGCCGCGCTGATCTGTCGCATGCGGTGCGGATCGATCAGCGCGATGCGCTCCAGGACCAGGTTCACAAACCGGCCCTCGGGGTTGAACCGCATGGCGTAGATGAAGTGCTCGGCGATGCTGACCAGGTCGCTGTGAATCAGCCGCAGCGCTCCGATGCCCAGAAGAACAAACATCACCGCCTGCAACAGTTTGAAAGCGCCGATGACAAAAATCCATCGATCGTGCTTCGAACGTGCGCGGGTTTTGCTGACTTCGCGGGGAACGGAAAGCGCCTCAGGATACATGAAATGAGCAGTGTCTTCGCATCTTGCCACAGTGCATGGGATGCCGGCCATACACGAAAGTGCAGCCCCTGGTCCCCTAACGCGCTACCAGCCGGCTGGCCCGGGGCCGCAGGTACGGAGCCAGCTTCTCCAGCGCGGCTTCAACGGTGACCCCGTACTTTGCGCGCAATGCATCCACTTTGCCGTGCTCGATAAACTGATCCGGCCAGCCGATGCGAATCACCGGCGTCTCGATCCCCATCTCGCTGAACGCCTCCAGCACTGCGCTGCCGAAACCGCCCATCAGCACGTGATCCTCAAAACTGACCACCGCCGCGGCGTGCCGCGCATACCGCCCGATCAGTTCGCGGTCCAGCGGCTTGATGAACCACGGATTGATCACGGCCGCCGAGTATCCCTGTCGCTCCAGAATATCCGCCAGTTGCTTCGCCATCGGCAGCAGCGATCCCAGGCCCAGAAGGACGAAGTCCTCGCCCTCCTGAACGACCTCCGCCTGCCCGATGGGCAGCGCCTGAGGATGCGGCTTTACCTTCGCGCCCGGTCCAGTCCCGCGAGGGTACCGTATCGCGCTCGGCCCCTCGTGCAGCATCGCCGTGTACAGCATGTCGGTCAGCTCATCTTCGTCCGTCGGCGCCATGTGCACGATGTTCGGCACGCCACGCAGATATGCAATGTCGAAGAGGCCGTGATGCGTCGGACCGTCGTCGCCGCTGAGGCCCGCGCGGTCCGTACAGAACACCACCGGCAGATTCTGCAGGCAGATGTCGTGCACGATCGGATCAAACGCCCTTTGCAGGAAGGTGGAGTAAATCGCGCAGAATGGTTTGAATCCCTGCGTCGCCAGCCCCGCCGCGAAGATGACCGCGTGCTCCTCCGCGATGCCCACGTCGAAATACCGCTTGGGGTGGTGGGGCCGGAACAGATCCAGCGCCGTTCCGTTTGGCATCGCCGCCGTGATCGCGACGATCTTCTCATTCTCGTTCGCCAGCTTCGTTAAACCTTCAGCGAACACTTCCGAATACGTCCGCTGGCCCGCGGCAACCGTGTCGCCCGTCTCCGGATCGTAGGGCCCGAGTCCATGGAATTTCTTCTGCTTGTCCAGCGCCGGCTGAAAGCCGCGCCCCTTTTGCGTGATCGCATGCAGCAGCACTGGGCGATCCTGCTGCTTGAGAAACTTGAACGTTTCGATCAACAGCCCAACGTTGTGCCCGTCCACCGGTCCGTAATAGGTGAGCCCGAATTCCTCGAACAGGACCGAAGGCCACAGCATGCCCTTGGCTGCTTCTTCAGCGCGCTTCACCACATGCAGAGCGCCCTTTCCGCCGATCCGCTCCAGCAGCCGCGCCGCGCTGTCGTGCAGCTGGCTCACATGCTGATTCGTAACAACCTTGTGCAGATACTTCGCGATGGCTCCGACATTGCGATCGATGGACCACTCGTTATCGTTGAGCACGACGATCAGCCGCTTCGTCTGATCCGCAATGTTGTTCAGCGCCTCGTAGGAAATCCCGTTCGTGAACGCCGCATCGCCGGCCAGCGCCACCACGTGTTCGCGGCCTCCTGCCAGATCGCGTCCCACCGCCATTCCCAACGCGGCGGAGAGCGCGGTGCCCGCATGCCCCGCGCCATAACAGTCGTGCTGGCTCTCCGTGCGCAGCATGAACCCGTTCAGCCCGCCCGGCTGCCGGATCGTGTCCAGCTCGCCGCAGCGCCCCGTCAGCATCTTGTGCACGTAGGCCTGATGGCTCACGTCGAAGACAAACTTGTCACGCGGCGTGTCGAAGACATAGTGCATCGCCAGCGTCAGCTCCACGACGCCTAAATTGGGCCCAAGGTGCCCCCCGGTTTTTGACAGCGTGACGATCAACCGCTCCCGAATCTCCAGCGCCAGCTTTTCCAGCTGCGGGATCGAGAGTCTCCTCAGATCGGCAGGGGCTTGAATCGAATCGAGTATGTTTCCCATGGATAGCTCAGAGGGGCCTGCTTCGATCAGAACTCCGCCCGAACCGGCCTGTTGCCCTGAACGAAAAAGACCCCGGCGGGGTCCTCGACCAGAGCTGCCTCTGAACATTAAGTATACCGGGTTTACTCAGCAGCCCGGCTCGCACCGTAACTTGCAGAGCGCACAAGGTTAATCGTCACCTACAACCGGCCGGCATCCCGCACGTTCAGACGAACGTCCTTCACCTTCATCGCGCTGCCGGTGGAAAGAGGAACCGCAGCATCGGCCGCACTCGCTCTGCCCACGATGCCTCGTCGTGCTTGCCCCCAGCTACGCGCTCGAAATGCAGGTCCGAGCCCATGCGCCAGCCGTTCGCCTTCAACCGCGCCTCCAGCAGCTCCGCATCGCCCAGGGTGCGGCGGCCCTCCGCGTCGCCGACGTCCAGCCAAATACGCGGCCGCTCCCGCAGCTCGGGTGCGCGTTCGTTCAGATAGCTCACGATGTATTTGTGATTCCACCAGACTGAAGGGGACAACACCGCCAGCTTGCCAAAGGCTTCCGGATGTTCCAGCCCCATCCACAGCGAGAACAGGCCGCCCAGGGACGAACCTCCGATGCCGTTGTCCTCGCGGCCGCGACGCAGCCGGTAGTGCGAGCGCAGGAAAGGCAGCAATTCCGCGATCAGCATCTCGCCGTACTTCCTCGCGTCCCCGCCGCCCATTTTCCAGTCGCGGCTGGGCGTGTATTCGGCCAGGCGGCGCTCGCCTCCATTCGCCACCCCGGCAATGACCACCGGCTCCACTTCGCCTGCCTCGACCGCCGCGTCGGCGCTCTCCGCCACGCGCCACGTGCGCCCACGGACGAACGAAGTCTCCGGATCGAAGAGGTTCTGCCCGTCCTGCAGGATCAGCAGCGGATAGGAGCGCCGCGCATCCTCGTCATATCCAGGCGGCAGATACACCGTCACGTCGCGCTCCGCCCGGAGCGCTTTGCTCCGGAACCGCTCGTGTTTTCTCAGCCGCGGGTGTTCGCTGGCGCCGTCGGGAAGGACGGTCTGCGCCTGTGTCTGGATCTGTGTGCCCAACCTGCTCCCTTTGCTCTCGCCTCGCTCTCCACCCATGGGAGATTCCGATGCTTTACGATACCGTAACTTCTGTTTTCGCCCTCAATGAACCGCGAATATCACAAATGGTGGTCCTGGCGCCTCGACCGCGACATGGAACTCCTTGTCTTCGGTCACTCCGGCCTGCCGATTCTCGTCTTCCCCACCTCGCAGGGCCGATTCTACGAATTCGAAGACCGCGGCATGGTTACTGCTGTCGCCGACAAGATCGGCAATGGAGAAATCCAGCTCTTCTGCGTCGACTCGGTCGATTCCGAAAGCTGGTACAACCGCAACGTGCCGCCGCGCTGGCGCATTGCGCGCCACGTCCAGTACGAAAACTACCTGATGGAAGAGGTGCTCCCGCTCGTTCGTCTTAAGAACCTCAACCCGCGCCTCGCCTCCTTAGGATGCAGCTTCGGCGGCTTCCATGCCGTGAACATTGCGCTGCGCCATCCCGACCGCATCACCGGATTCCTTTCCATGAGCGGCGCCTTCGACCTCTCCAGCTTCCTCAGCGGATACTACGACCAGGACGTCTACTTCAATCTGCCCACGCATTACCTGCCGAGTCTCACCGACCGCTGGTACTTCGATCGTTATCAGAGGAATCATTACGTTCTCGCCACCGGGTGGGACGATCAATGTCTCGCGCAAAACCAACACCTCGCGCGCATCATGGGCGAAAGAGGCGTACCCCACAACCTCTATATCTGGGAATCATGGAATAGCCACGACTGGCCCACCTGGGCACAGATGATGAACGTGTATCTCTGAACGAATCTTCGATTCTGATCGCTGATCAGACTTCAGCGATCACTGTTCATCGCTGCGAACCGTTTCATCTCTGATCCCCCAGGGAACCTTTCCTCTCTTCCGGAGTCTAATTCTCACAGCGCATCCGTATCATCATCACCGGAGGCCCGCATGCTCGTGCGCCGGCTCGCTGTTGTATTGTGCCCGTTATCTGCCGCGTTGCTCTTCTCTCAGACTCCGCCGCATAGCGCTCCGCCTGTAAAAGCTGCGCCGCGTGATGGAGTGGAACTGCCCGTCCGCCGCGTCGTCCTCTACAAAAACGGTGTCGGTTACTTCGAGCACTCTGGGCGCGTCACTGGAAATCAGGCCATCACCGTCGACTTCACCTCGTCGCAACTCGATGATGCTCTGCAGTCGCTCACCGCGCTCGATCTCGGCGGAGGCCGCATCGCCGGCGTCAGCTACAACTCCAATACGCCGTTCGATCAGCAGCTCAAGAACATTCCTCTCGGCCTCGACGACAACCCCGATACTGCGGATCTGTACGGCGCACTCCGCGGCGCCCGCGTTGAGGTTTCCGGCGCCGGCGAAGGCGTCACCGCCGGCCGCATCGTCGACTACGAATCGCGCACCGAGAAGACCGCGTCCGGCGGTGAGACGGACCGCCGGTTTCTCACCGTCGTGACCGACACCGGCGCCATCCGCACCTTCGAGGTCACGCCCGCCACCAGCGTCCGCGTCATCGACGGCGACCTCCGCCGCGATCTCGACGACTACCTCAAGCTGCTCGCCTCCACCGAGACGCGCCAGATGCGCCACCTCACGCTGAAGGCCAACGGCGCCGGCGCCCGCGACATCCGTGTCAGCTACATCAGCGAAGTTCCCGTCTGGAAGACGACTTACCGCATCGTCTTCCCGCCTGCACAAACGAACGCTTCTGCACCGGCCGGCGGCTCCGAGTCCGCCATTCTCCAGGGATGGGCCGTGGTCGACAACACCGTCGGCTCCGACTGGGACAACGTGCAGCTCTCGCTGGTCGCCGGCGCGCCGCAGAGTTTTACGGAGCCGCTCTCGCAGCCGATCTACACAACGCGCCCGTCGATACCGGTGCCGGAAGCCGAAAACATCGCGCCGACCACGCATGAGGGCGCGCTGGAAGCGACGCCAGCCGCTCCACAAATGGTTCAACTCAAGGGGCAGGGCAGTGGATACGGCGCCGGTGTTGGCGGCGGGATCCTCTCCGGCAGTGGCAACGGGATCGGACAAGGGAGTGGCGGAGGGTACGGTCGTGGTGTGATGGGTGGAACCCTGGGCGCGCTACGCAATGCACCTCCAGCACCTCTTCCGACCGTCCAGGACGAGACCGCCAGCGCATCTTCCTCCGCCTTCGACGACTACTTCGAGTACACCGTCGCGCAGCCTGTCACCATCCGCCGCAACGAGTCCGCTTTGGTCCCCGTTCTTCAAACCAATGTGGACGCTGAGCGCGTCACCCTCTGGAACGCCAGCCAACCCGTTCCGCTGCGCGCGCTGTGGCTCACCAACTCCAGCAAGCTCACCCTCGATCGCGGCAGCTTCTCCATCTTCGAAAACGGCGAGTTCGCCGGAGAAGGCATCACCGACCCGATCCACGCCGGCGAGAAGCGTCTGCTCTCCTACGCCGTCGATCAGGCGGTGCATATCACCAGCGAGGGACAGAACTTCACGAGCCACCTCCGTCACCTCACGGTGCATGACGGCTATCTCATCGAGCGCATGGAGCAGGCCCGCGACGTCACCTACGTCGTCCACAACACCGCCGCCGACGCACGCACCGTCATCCTCGAGCACCCGGTCCAGAACGGATGGAGGCTCAGTTCCGATACAAAGCCCGTCGAGACCACCGCCACGCTGTATCGATTCCGCGTCACCGCGCAGCCTGGCGAAACGGTTCGCCTGCACGTCGGCCAAACGCACACCGAGGGCACTCGTTACCAGCTTACCGCCGTCAGCGACGACCAGCTGCAGATCATCCTTACCGGCAGCGGCAATCGCGCTGCCATCGAGCAGGCACTCGCGCCCGTGCTCGCGGCCCGCGCCATAGTCCACGACCTCGATACGCAAATCGCTCAGCAGGACACCGAGATCGATCGCGGCGAGCAGGACTCCACTCGGCTGCACAACAACATTGGTGGGCTCAAAGACAGCGCAGAAGAACGCGCCCTTGCCCGCCGCTATGCCGGCGAAATGAACGCTGACGAGGATCAGCTGCAGGCCCTTCGCAAACATCGGGCCGACCTCGAACAGCAGCGCACCGCCACTCAGCACGCCCTCGACGAAGCCATCCGCAACCTGGACCTCGATCAGGACGTTTGAAGCAGCGGAAAAGCGGGTAGCGAGAGACTTTTAGCAGAAGACGTTTAGTGAGAGGTGTTTAGCAGAAGACGTTTAGCGCTAATACGTTTAGCGACAGTGCGGTCAGCAAGAAAGCGGTCAGTAAGAAGACGACACTCCCGTCTCTCGCTAACCGCTTTTCGCTAACAGTCTTTCGCTAACAGTCTTTCGCTAACAGCTTTTCGCTAACAGCTTTCCGCTAACAGCTTTTCGCCGCCTCACGGCGCTTCGATCAACTCCATCTTGCCGTCGCGTTTCCGGTGCAGAACGCACACCGTGCCCTCATTATTGCGGAACACAAACACATCGCGGTCGCGGAACTCCGCTTCTTTCACCGCTTCCTCCACCGTCATCGGCCGCAGAGCCACCGAATCCGCCGAGCGCACGATGTGCGGCTCCGGAATCGGCGACTTTGCCGGAAACGTGTGCACCGTCACGGGCACGACCGTCCCGGCGGGATGCTTCCCGTTCGTCTTTACCGCCGTCGCCGCTCCATTCTCTTCCGCCGCTTCGGAGCGAGTGCGCGACGCCCTCCGCGGACGCACGGGCAGCACCTCGTGCGGAAGCTTCTCATCTTTGGGCTGCCGCTTGATCGTCGTCCACCGCTTGCGCCAGCGCACTGCCTGAGTCTCGGCCTTCGCCAGAGCCTCGCGCAGCGCCATATCCATGTTGTTCGATTCGCCGAAGCCCACAATTTTTCCCGCCCGCATCTTCACCGTCACGTCGGCGGTCTTGCGGTATTTTTCTGTGGTCAGGACAATGTGCGCGCCCACCACTTTGGGCAGCAGCTTCACGATGCGTTCGATACCCTCATCGCCGAGACGGCGATGCGCCGCCGTAACGGCAACCTGCCTTCCCGTGTACTCAACCTGCATGGAAAGCTCCTTTCCCTCCGCCCCATTGCGGGGACAAAAAAGAAACGGGAACAGCGCCGGCTAACCGCGGATGCGGCGCTGGTGTGTGCTGGGAATCCGCATATCTTCGCGATATTTTGCCACTGTGCGCCGCGTGACATCGATCCCCTGACTCTGCAGCAGCGAGGCGATCTGATCGTCGGTTAGCGGCTTCTTTGGGTCTTCCTCCTCGATCAGTTTTTTTACCTTGCGCTTCAGCAGCATCAGGGGCGTTCCCGCGCCTTCGGGGCCGTTCACGCCTTCGGAGAAGAAGAACCGCAGCTCGAAGACGCCCTGCGGCGTGTGGACATATTTGCTGGAGACCGCGCGGCTCACCGTTGACGGATGGACGCCGATCTCCTCCGCCACCTCCTTGATCATCATCGGCTTCAGTGCATCCACGCCCTTTTCCAGAAGATCCACCTGCCGGCGCACGATGGCCTCGCACGTCCGCAGAATGGTGTTCTTGCGCTGCTCGATGTTCCGCATCAGCTGCAGCGCGGAGCGGTACCGCTCCTTCACGTAATCTTTGACGTCTTTCTCGGCGCCGTCCTGCGTCAGCAGCCGGCGGTATCCCTGATTCAGCCGCAGCGTGGGCAAGTCCTCTTCGTTCATCACTACGACCCACTCTTCACCGCGCTTGACAAAAGCCACGTCCGGCTCGATCAGCCGCGCCTCGCTGCGGTTATAGCGCTGTCCAGGCCGCGGATCGAGTGTGCGGATGAACTCAATCGCCCGCTGCGTCTCCTCGACACTCCGGCCAACCGCCTTCGACAGCTCCCGCGGATCCCGCTTCTGCAGCAGCTGCATGTGTACATCGATGATCTTCGCGGCCAGCTCGAAAATCGCCAGCCGGCTCGGCTCTTCCGCGGTCGCGGCGGGCCGGGTGCCGTTTCCGTTCATGCTGGCCGCCGCATCCACGCCGTTCCCGATGCGCGTCCCATTGGCCGAGGCCGTGGCTCGCGTACCGTTGGTGCCCTTCGCGCCGGCGACCAGCTCATATTCCTTTCTCTGCGCTTCCACCTGCGTCAGCAGACACTCCCGCAGATCGCGCGTGCCCACTCCGATGGGATCCAGTTGACGCACCACGTCCAGCGCAGTCGCAAGGTGGGCCTTCGCCCGTTCCAAAGCCGCTGCGGCCAGCGCATCCGCGCCGGAATCTCCGTTCTCCGGCCCCGCCTGCTCGTGCAGGTAACCCGCCAGCAGTTCCTCGTCAGACGCTGTTAGATATCCGTCTTCATTGAGATTGCCGATGATGTACTCCGCCGCCTCGCGCACGGTGGGCGACAGATTCAGCGCTCCCAGCTGCCAGAGCAGGTGGTCGCTCAGGGTCGCCGGAGCCGACAGAAAATTCTCCAGCGACGGTTTCTCAATTTCCTCGTAGTTGCTGGGCGAACGAAAACCTGGATCCAGGTAATCCTGAAAGTAGCTGCCGAAGTCGATCTCGTCGAAGGGATCCTTCTCCTTCGCCTCGCCCTCTGCGCTCTGAGTTTCGACGGGCCGATCGCGGTCTTCTTCCTCGCGGGCGACATCGTCCAGCAGAGGAACGTTCTCTTCCATTTCCTCGAGAACCGGATTCTCCGCGATCTCCGCCTGGATCATCTCCTTCAGCTCCAGTTTGTTCAGCGCCAGCACGCTGACCATCTGCATCAGGCCCGGCGTCAGAATCTGACGCTGCGAGACCTTTAAGCTGAGCTTTGGCTGAAGAAGTGCCATAATCCTGCGCTAAAAAGAACTCCCGAAACCCCTCGGTTGCCTCAAAGTTTACATCCGCAGGCAAACGGTTGCGCACCTTTTCCCGCCCGTTTTGCCCAATCTTCGATCGATCGAAAGATATCCTGTTTACCCCAGGCTAAAGCTTTCTCCGAGATAGACCCGGCGTACCTCCGGATCGTTGCCGAGCTGCTCCGGAGTGCCGTGCCGGAAGATCTGCCCTTCGTTGATGATGTACGCGCGGTCCGTCACCGACAGCGTCTCCCGGACGTTATGATCGGTAATCAGCACCCCGATCCCGCTCGTTTTCAGGTCGAAGATGATCTCCTGCAGGTCCAGCACCGCGATCGGATCGATGCCCGAAAACGGTTCGTCCAGCAGGATGAACGTCGGCTGGATGCACAAACAGCGCGCAATCTCCACGCGGCGACGTTCGCCGCCGGAAAGCGCATAGCCGCGGGTTTTACGGATATGCCTCAGATTCAGCTGCTCGATCAGCTTCTCCGCCCGCGCCCGGCGCATCTCCGGCGCGATCGGCTGCACTTCCAGCACGGCCAGGATATTCTCCTCTACCGTCAGCTTGCGGAAGACCGACGGCTCCTGCGGAAGATAACTGATCCCATATTGACGCGCCCGTAAATACATGGGGACGCCAGTTATCTCGTCGTTATCCAGCAGCACGCGCCCGCCGTCCGGCTGGATCAGGCCCACAATCATGTAAAAGCTAGTCGTCTTGCCGGCGCCGTTTGGACCAAGCAGCCCCACTACCTCGCCCTCGGTCACCTGCATGCTGACGCCCTTCACGACCTGGCGTCCCTTGTACGACTTGCTGAGTTGGTCCGTAGACAGCTTGCGCATTACCTCGGAGCGCGCGTCTCCGTCACGGCGCCCAACTTCCCCCCGCTCACCTCGACGCTATCATCCTGGGTATTGAAAAGCAACGCAACGCCCGTCGTCGTTCCATGCGTGCTGTCCCACAATCGCGGCAGGGCATCCGGAGTTCCCGTCAGCACATAGCGCCCGTTGTCGGCCGTGTAGACGAGTTTCTCTCCCTCGCCCTTCCGCCCTGGCTGAGTGAACACGACATGCCCCTGGGCCACGATGCGCTCGATTTGTGAATTCTGCTTGTCCGAATTCTGCACCTCTGCTGTTCTTTCGCTTTTCGCAGGCTTCAGGAAGACCTGGCCCTCATCTGCATGAACGACCCCGTCGGTCTGCTCCATGGTGACCGCTCCGCGAAAATCAGCACGCCGGTCTTTGTCCGAGTACAGCAGCGTCTGGCTGCGAACCTGCGCCGTGCTCGCGGGCTGCCCCTTTTTGGCCGCGGTGACAAACGTCGCCTGCACCACTGGCTGCGTGCTCGTCTTCTCTCCCCATGCCTTCAGTTCATTGCGGCTGCGATCGACCTCAATCACCGGAGCCGTCAACGTATCGCCCCCCTGCCACATCCTTGCCGGATCGCTAACCGTCCCCCAGAAATCCGTTCGCAGCGAGGCGTGCTCCATCGCGGCCCGGTCCGCAATAATGTGTACCGGCTCGTTCCCGCCTCCGCCGAACCCCACCGCCCCGCTCTGCGCCTTCCCCCCGCCTGTATACGTTGCTTTCACGTTGCCTTCCGCGACTGCATCCTGCGTTTGCCGGTGATAATCGATGCGCTCCGCCGCCATTTGCATAGTTTGACCATCATCGACCCGCGGATTCCCCGTCAGCCGCAGCACCTCATCCCCCGCGTGATACTCCGCATGCCGCGCCCACCCCGTCAGGGCCGCAGGTTGGGCGGCGTCGCCACGTTTCTTCGCTGGTGTTTCGGTCATCATCACGTGGCCGTCCTGGATCGCCGTATCCAGCGTCGTCACCAGCCGCGGTTCATGCCCTTTCGCGCCCGCCGTGCTCTTCGCATTCGCAGGTGCAGCAGACGGCTCCGCTGCCTGCTGCGCGAATGTTGCATGGAGCACATCGCCCTGGCTCGTATCGTGTGAGCCATCCGCGCCCTGCTCCACAAGCTGCGTGTGCCCTGTTCCGTCCAGCGTCTGCAGCACATTGCCCGCTCCCAGCGTCGCCAGCAGTTGATCCCCGCTGATGCGCGTGGACTGCTCCGGACCCTTCGACGGCATCTGCTGCAGGGTCACCACTGGATTGCCATCCGCAGTCACCCTGCTCGCCTGCAGTTGCCCGCCTTTGTGCTCCGGTGCGAAGTCCACATCGACCTTCTCGCCCTGCACCTGCTTCGTCGCGTGTCCCCGCGAATCCTTCGGCAGCCCCGCAATCTCATCGGTGAAATGCACATCCTGCCGAAATTCCGCATGCCGCAGTGCCGTGTCGCCCGAAGCGCCCTCACTCGCAAACTGCAGCAGCCCCGACCCGGCGCTCCCCTGCATCCGCTGATTCGCCTGCACCGCCGCAAACTGCACGCTTCCATCGAGCGCCGCCTGCGTTGGCTCGCTTTGCGGATTCATGAGCACCTGCGCCGTCTCTGAGGCGACGGTCGCGCCCGTGTCGGTCCTCATGCACACATGGCCCTTCGCGTCAATCCGCTCCGCCGTCCCGTCGCGGCGGAAAAGCACCGTCGCCGCGTCGGCGCTGCCCTCTTCCTGCTCGTATTGCATCGTGGCGTTCTGCAGGAACGCCTGCATGGATACGCGCAACAGCGTCGCGTGCGCCGCCGTTACGACCGCGCTCCGGCCGTTGCTGCTGGTCGTAATCTTCACCGCGCTGTTCAGCACCAGCACGCCGCTCCTTGAGTTGTAGCTGGCCCCCGTAGCTGTTCCCGCCGCCCGGGGCAACTGGAACTCCACCGCTTGCGCAGTGCTGGCATCGCCCGTCTTTTGCATGAACGTCAGCCCGCTTGTCCGCACCCGGATCGCGTTGTTCTGCGGCTGGTTCGGAGCGGGGGCCGCGCTGCTCTGGCCGTTGACGCCGGAAAGTTCAATATTCACGTCGCCCTGGCTGACCGCAATCCCGTGATTCTCGTCGTAATCGAAGTCGCTGCCCCAGATGCGGTCCTGCCGTCCCGACCCCGGCGGCCCATACAGGGTGATATCCACGTCGTGCAGCAGCACGTGACCGGATTTCAGCTGCGACTCCTTCGAGGCCTTCACCGTGAACAGCGTGTGTCCCTGGCTCGACTGGGAATAGCTCCACCCCGTCGCCGTCTCCTGGATATTGGCCCCCAGCCGTGCCGGCAGATCCTTCTCGATATGGCGGAATCGATACCGCCCATAAATCACGAACCCAACCACGACCGCCAGCAGCAGGCACGCCGCTCCCACTACCCACCGGCGCAGCCTTTCTACCGCTACTCGCATACCTGCTTCATCTTCTCACTCCGGCTACGGGCTACCTGGGTATTTTCAGTACGATCTTTCCAACATGCTCGCTCCGCTCCATCCGCCGCTGCGCCTCAGCCACCTGCTCCATGGGAAACACCCGGTCCACCACCGGCCGAATCTTTCCTTCCCGGAACAGCGGCCACACCCGGTCCTCCACCTGATCCCGCAAGGCAGTCTTCTCAGCCACCGGACGCGACCGAAGCGTCGATCCGGTAATCACCAGCCGTTTGCTCGTCACCTTGCGCAAATCCAGCGTGACCTCAGCCCCGTGCGAGAAA
>Ga0070735_10002503_pt1 | contig 16616 bp, 11 predicted proteins | sample Coa_R1_FD_66443 | JGI IMG/M metagenome (GOLD analysis project Ga0070735, IMG submission 66443) | Surface soil microbial communities from Centralia Pennsylvania, which are recovering from an underground coalmine fire - Coalmine... | ecosystem: Environmental > Terrestrial > Soil > Unclassified ... | reverse complement strand
GTCTGTTGGTTCTTATTCGTCACTGTGCTGCTGGTGGCAGGCCTGGCCTGCTACGCCTGCTTCGTCGTCCGTTCTGCTCAGCCTCGACTTGATGGCAGCCTTTCCCTCCATGGCCTTTCAGCGCCAGTCAAGGTTACGCGCGATCACCACGGCATTCCCGCCATAGAGGCCGCAAATCTGGAAGATCTATTTTTCGCCCAGGGCTTTGTCACCGCCCAAGACCGGCTATGGCAAATGGACATCATGCGCCGTTTTGCAGCCGGGGAACTATCGGAAATCCTCGGCGCAGACACGTTGAAGGTCGACCGCGAGCAGCGCATCCTGAGCTTGCGTGCGGCAGCCAGGAAATCTCTTGCCCTTGCGACCTCTCGTGACCGCGCATACTTTGACGCCTATGCCCGCGGCGTAAATGCCTTCATCGAAACTCATCAAAATAGCCTCCCCATCGAGTTCCGTATCCTGAAGTATCGCCCCAAGCCATGGCAATCCGAGGATTCCATCGTCATCGCCAACCAGATGGTAAAGGATCTCAATTACTACACCTTCCGCGACGCCTTCACCCGCGAAAAAATCCTGGCGAAGATCGGGCCGGATCTCACGAACGACTTGTATGTAAACCATTCCTTCCACGATCGTCCGCCCACCGTCATGCGCGAGAACCTGCAGGATCAGCAAAAAGATCAGCAGAATCAGAGCAACTCGAATGACGAAGATGATGACGATGAATACGACTCCGCCCCGGATAACGCCGTTACCCAGCAGCATCCTATACTTGAATTTTGGGCCAACGGAACTCCTGAAGCAGTGAACGGATCGAATAACTGGGTCGTTTCCGGAGCTCACACCATTACCGGAAGGCCGCTGCTCTCAAACGACATGCATCTTGGCCATCAGATGCCCAATCTCTGGTATGAAGCCCATCTCAAGTCTGGTGCATTCGACGTTGCTGGAGTTACGCTGCCCGGTTTCCCTTATGTAATCGTCGGACACAATCAACGCATCGCCTGGGGATTTACTAACGTCGGCCCGACCGTGACCGATGCTTTCATCGAGAATTTCGACGCGCAGGGAGAATATCAAACGCCGAAAGGCTGGCAGCAACCCGAGCACCGTCCAGAGATCATCCACGTCAAAGGCCAGGCCGATGTCACCGTTGATGTGCGCACCACCCGCCACGGTCCAATCGTCACTGAACTCATTCCCGGCGAGGCGCGTCAAATTGCTCTGCGTTGGACTCTCTACGACGGCCTCCGCATGCCATTCTTCGATGTCGACACGGCGCAAAACTGGGAGGATTTCCGCAAGGCATTTTCCCAACTCGACGCGCCCGGGCAAAATGTCGTCTACGCCGATGTCGATGGCAACATCGGTTATCAAGCCACGGGACACATTCCCATTCGCGCCTCCGGCGACGGCAGCCTGCCCGTCAGTGGCGCTGATGACGCCCATGAGTGGACCAGCTACATTCCGTATGACGAGCTGCCCAGCATCTACAATCCGTCTTCCGGAGTGATTGCAACCGCCAACGGCCGCATCACGCCGGATGATTATCCCTATTCGATCAGCGTCGAGTGGGAAGCCCCCTGGCGCACAGCCCGCATTTACCACGTTCTCGAATCGGGCAGGAAATTTGCGCCTTCCGACATGCTGGCGCTCCAGAACGATGTCCACTCGGAAAACGACTTGTTCGCGGCCGAGCGTTTCGTCTACGCCGTAGACCACGCAGCCAAACCTTCCACCCGCGCTAAACAAGCTGCCGAGCTCATGCGCAACTGGGATGGCCGCATGACCGAGAATTCGACAGCGGCAACGCTCGCGGTTCGCTCTGCTCGCGAACTGACTCGACTCTTGCTCGAACCGCGCCTGGGTCCCGCGCCTGGCGATCCGAAGCAGCAAGAAACAACTCTAAGCTGGAAAAGCTATGCCTGGGAAATGCGTACCGTCTGGCTGCAGAACGTGATGCTGCACCAACCCAAACGCTGGCTCCCGGAAAGATATCCGAACTACGACGAACTTCTAACCGCCGCGGTCGAAGCCGCAGTCAGCACTCCCGACGCTCCACAAGACCTGACGAAGTGGAACTGGGGCCGCATCAACGAAGTCGAAATCGAGCATCCCGTGCTGGGGAAAATTCCTCTGATCAGAAACTGGGCCGCTCCTGGAATCAAAGAACAATCGGGCAGTGGTTACACCGTGAAAGCCGTGACCCGCCATCACGGACCGTCAGAGCGTTTCACCGCTGACCTTGCCAACCTCGATCAATCTACTCTGAACACCGTCACGGGGCAGGGCGGAAACTTTCTCAGCCCTTATTACATGGACCAGTGGAAGGCGTGGTACGAAGGAACAACATTTGAGTTGCCGTTCAGCCCCGCAGCGGTGGAGTCGAGCCGCTCGCATCTACTCACGCTGGAGCCGGCAAAGTAGCGTCCCGTCGTTAAGAGAAAACAGACAAGAAAAATCGTTAAGAGAAATTGCTAAGAGAAACACCTAGAAGAAATCGATCGCCTTCACGTCTGTAATCGCGCCCGTGATTACGATCGTTCCCGTCCTGATATAGTCGGTGATCAAAAGGCTATCGGACGTCGTGCTGTAAACTCGCAGGTTTCCGCCCTCTGCAACATACACTACGTATCGGCTCGTAAAACTCTCCAACCCCGTAACGTCTCCATTATCCGGAGGAATCACCACGGTGTTGTTAACTGCGTTATAAATTGAGAGACAACCCCGCACTTCTCCCTGCACATTATTTACATTGCCGATATTTGTACAGGCATAGGAGCCAATGAAAAGTTGCCCGCCCAGCCCGAAGGCAATCCTGTCATGATAGCCATCCGTAATGGCGAGCCGGCCGGTAACAGTCATGCTATTGACATCGACAATGTCCAGCCTGCCGCAAGTCTTGGCCGCGGTAGTCTGGCCAGTGCAAGCACTGTTCGTCAGCGAATTGCCCGCAACCCATAACAGTTGGCCGTGAAGAAAGGCGATGGTAGCTCCATCGACAGGAACCGAAGGGCCGAGGCTAGGCGGCGTCGTACTGATATCCATAACCTGCACGCTGGCCTGCGTCCCGCCGCATTCCGCCCCACAATTCTCCACATACGCCGTGTTGCCGTCGCTACTGAATACCGCGTTCACTGGCCGGTCAAATCCCGGGACGGTAACGGTCAGCGGAGAGTTGAGATTCAACGCAAGCGGATAAACCACCGTGACCGAATCGGAGTCGTTGCTGAAAACCAGCAACACACTCCCGCTGGGATTTGAAACCACCATCTGCGCGTTGGGCACGCTGATAATTGCCGTCACACCGGGCGAAGTGAGATTCATCACCACGATGCCCCCGTTGGGGGAACCATTAAGGGGAGCGTTTGGTACAGCCGCATAACCGACGGCCGGATTTGGCACCGCCATGCTGATCGTGGGTCCGGGCAGCTGAAGCGTGCCGGTCAAGGTTTCTTTGCTTGTGTCCACCACATCAACCTTGTTGGTCGCCGAATCGAACGCAAGCAGGGTCGATCTTTCCGGGGAAACCGCCATCAGCCCCGGAGATGTCCCGGCGCTGATTTCCGCTGTTCCCCTTGTGGAGAGCGTGTCGTACTCACCATCGATGACGATCAGGCCAGGGGACGCAGTCGGCGTGGCTGCGCTTTGCGAAGCCAGAACCCGCTCTGTCAGTTTGCTGGGCGGCAGACTTATGTGGGCTGAACCATTGCAGGAGACGAGAAAAAAACTCGCAATCAGCAGCAGAATGACCAGCGAAAGAGCGGATTTCTTCAAACGTCAAGGCTCCCAACTAGCAGAAAAGTAGAATTTTAATGGCGAAATAGCGGATTATAGCAGAGCGCCGCGCCAAACCCTGCGGCAAACCCATTTACTGGTGTCAACTTAACCTTTGCCAGTTCTTTTCTCATAGGTGCGCCCCCGCCCTGCATCTTGTATCCTCTCGATATGCCGGATAACATTCTTGACCGGATCAAACAAGCCCCAGTCCTCTGCGACGGCGCCATGGGCACGCTTTTTTACGCAAAAGGCGTCTTCATCAATCGCTGCTATGACGAATTGAATCTCTCGCAGCCGGATCTGGTTCGCGCCATCCACCACGAGTACCTGCAGGCCGGGGCCGAAATCATTGAAACCAATACTTTTGGTGCAAACGCCTTCCGCCTCGCCCGCCACAGTCTGGCCGACAAAGTTCAAGACATCAATCGCATGGGGGCGCGGCTCGCCCGCGAAGCCGCCAAAAGCTTCGATGTTTGGGTAGCAGGATCGGTTGGCCCTTTGGGTACAAGAATCGAACCCTTGGGGAAAACATCTTTCGAAGAAGCTCGCCAGGCATTTCGCGAGCAAATCGCCGTCCTCGCGGAAGCTGGCGTCGATCTCCTGATCCTCGAAACCTTCGGCTATCTTGAGGAACTCCATCAAGCCGTGAAGGCGGCGAAGGAGGTGGCTGCCGGACTGCCGCTCGTTGTCCAGGTCACCATCGACGAAGACGGCAATTGCCTGGATGGTTCCGATCCCGGAACCTTTGCCCCGCGCCTCGAGGATTGGGGAGCGGACGTCATTGGCTGTAATTGCAGCGTGGGACCGGTCGCCATGCTGGAAGCGATGGAACGCGTGCGCACCGCAACCTCCCTGCCGCTTTCCGCCCAGCCAAATGCAGGCATCCCGCGCTCGGTCGAGGGGCGAAACATCTATTTGTGCTCGCCGGAGTATATGGCAAGTTACGCGCGCAAGTTCGTAGCCGCCGGAGTTCGCATTGTTGGCGGCTGCTGCGGCACTACGCCCGAGCATATCCGCGCGATGAAGTCGGCCTTGCGAGCAGGCGAAGCGCGAGGCAAGACCAACCCAGCTCACGTTGTTGCACACACCGCAACCTCGGCAACGCCCGAACTGCCTCTGGATCAGAGATCTCTCGTTGGGGCGAAGCTTGCGCGCGGTGAGTTCGTAACCATGGTCGAAATCGTTCCGCCCAAGGGAATCGATATCCGCAAGGAAATGGAGGGAGCGAGATTTCTAAAATCGGTCGGCGTGGATGCGATCAATATCCCGGATAGCCCCCGCGCCTCGGCGCGCATGAGCAATCAGGCTCTATCGCTACTCATGCAGCGGGAAGCGGGAATAGAAGCGATCCTCCACTACACCTGCCGCGACCGCAACGTACTCTGTATCCAGAGCGATCTATTGGGTGCGGCGGCCGTTGGAATCAAGAATCTGATCTGCATTACCGGCGACCCTCCGAAAATGGGCAACTACCCCGACGCCACAGCTGTCTTCGACGTCGATGCGATCGGCCTGGTAAATATTGTCCACAACCTCAATCGCGGGCTGGACCTCGGTGGAAATCCCATCGGGATCGGAACCGGATTCGTGATCGGCGTAGGCGCAAACCCGGGACTCACCGATCTCGACGAGGAAATCCGCCGCTTCGAATACAAAGTTCAGGCCGGCGCCGAATATGCCGTCACCCAGCCGGTATTCGACATCCGCCTGCTCGAAAACTTCCTGCGCCGTATCCAACACTGCCGTATCCCCGTGATCGCCGGAATTTGGCCGCTCGTGAGCGTGCGCAATGCGGAATTCATGAAAAACGAACTGCGGGTCTCGGTGCCCGATTCCATTCTCGAACGCATGGCGCGCGCGCAAACGCCGGAAGCCGCCCGCGCCGAAGGTGTAGCCATTGCCCGCGAAATGCTGGTTGCGGTTCGCAACACCGTGCAGGGCGCACAAATCAGCGCGCCGAACGGTCGCTACAGTTCTGCCGTGGATGTGCTCGAGGCATTGGGCGCCAAGAGCACGAGTGCCACCCCGGCTTGAAATTCCGTTCCCGGTACATCAATCGATTTTTTCATTGACTGTTCACAATAAAATTCTGGACATTCTGCTCCGCCGGGAGCATTACAATTACAGCAGGAGTAAATTTCATTGGCTAAGTTTGAAGAGTGTCTCCAACGCCTCGAAAAAATTGTCCAGGAGTTGGAAAAAGGGGACGTTCCCCTGGAAACATCGCTCACTCTCTTTGAAGAGGGCATGAATCTCTCTTCCGCCTGCCGTAAGGAACTTGAGCAAGCGGAGGGAAAAGTGGAGATTCTGCTAAAGAAAAACGGCAAGCTTCAGGCCGAACCGTTCGAGTCCGAACCGCAAGGCGCGCCTTCGAGCCGCTAGGCTTGATGGCGGGCCGCTACCTTGATTTTTCGGTAAATGTCTGTGGAGTTGAGGTTTCGAACCTTCCCCCCGCAGCCCCTAGTCCGCCGTTGTTGACGGTGTTTAGTCAGGAGGATTTATGGGCTTCAGTGTCATAGTTCTCGAAAACGATCCGCGGGTTGCAAACTCTCTCGCGGGCAAACTCTCCGCTCACTTCCATGCCGTGCACATGGCTCGCTCCAGCGATGAGCTGCGGGAGCGCATCGTGCGCAGCCGCCCCGAGGCCATCGTCCTCGATATTGAAAATTCCCGCTTGAGCGACGTTCGCAATCTGCACAATGACTTTCCTTCCCTGCCGATCGTATGCCTGCATCGCGTTCCGGATGAGCAGATGTGGGTCGACGCTCTGGAGGCTGGCGCCAGCGATGTGTGCGGTGCCGATGACGCTCAGCACGTGGTTTCGTCCGTTCTCCATAGCATGAACGCTGCCAGGGACGAGATGGCGAAAGGCGCGACCGTATAACTCTATCCAAGATTCAGGCGAGGACGCCGGAAGGCGTCCTCGCTTTGTTGTGCTCGTTTTTCCAAAGTCCCGAGCGTGCCTGAAAATAACCGCCTTGCTATACTCACTGCTTCATGACGCTGCAGGAAACCCTCGAACAAGGCCGCGCGCTCACCGATGCCGCCCTCGACCGCCTGATTCCGCTGGAAACCCAGCATCCCACATCCATCCACAAAGCCATGCGTCACAGTGTATTTGCCGGCGGCAAACGCCTGCGCCCGGTGCTTTGCATCGAGGCCGGACGCATGGTCGCCGGCTCTTTGCCGGAAAAAATCGAAGAACTCGGCGCGGCTCTGGAGATGCTCCACACCTACTCGCTGATCCACGACGATCTCCCCGCGCTCGATAACGACGATCTGCGCCGCGGGCGTCCTACGTGCCACAAGGTTTTCGGCGACGCCATCGCCATCCTCGCCGGGGACGCTTTACAGACGCAGGCATACGAAGTTCTCTCCCGTTTGAAGTGCCCGCCGGAGGCGCGAGTCACAATCATCGAAGAAATCGCGCGTGGCACCGGCACAATCGACGGAATGATCGGCGGCCAGGTTGTCGATCTCGAAGCCGAACAAACCAAGCCCACCGCCGAAATGCTCGAATACATCCATCGCTCGAAGACCGCCGCACTCATCACCGCCAGCCTGGTCGCTGGTGGCCTTTACGCGGGGGCCAAAGAAAAAGAAGTGAAAAAACTGCGCGCCTTCGGCCAGTCGATCGGCCTGGCTTTTCAAATTGTCGACGACGTGCTCGACGTAACTCAAACCTCTGAGCAGCTTGGCAAGACCGCCGGCAAAGATACGGCCGCGCAGAAGGCGACGTATCCGGCGCTGTTTGGAATTGAGGAGTCCATACGCAAAGCAGATGCGTTGGTGAATGCTGCACTCAAGGAGTTGGATAGTTTCGGCGAACCGGCCGAAACACTGAAAGAACTGGCGCGGTACCTGGTCCAAAGAAAGAAATGAGCACCGAAAGAACTTATTGCCAACGATCGACCATCAAGTAACAAGAACTCCTGTCACGGCGTACCTTGGACGCAACCGGTGTTTAGTCCATTGATCTCCGCTGACCTACCGGGCTTCCTCTGGCGTAAGCAAGGCTGATAACTCCGAGAAAATTCGCCCCGCCGTTGTGGAATATCTTCTTCATAGTTCATCGGCCAGTTGCACTCCACCACATCCTACTAGTACGCTTCCAGATTCATGCTTCCCCCAGCCCTCGATATTCTCGCCATAGCCGCACACCGCGACGATGTGGAGCAGACCTGCGCCGGCACGCTGCTGAAAGCCGCCCAACGCGGCCAGCGCACCGGCATTCTCGATCTCACCCAAGGCGAAATGGGGACCCGCGGAACCGCGGAAGACCGCGCTCGCGAAGCCGCCGATGCGGCAAAGATTCTGGGCGTAAGCTGGCGCAAAGCCCTCGACATCCCCGATGGCCGCGTCGAAAATACCTGGGAAAATCGCCTGAAAGTGGCGAGCGTAATTCGCGAGACTCGCCCGCGCGTGGTGATTCTGCCGTATTGGAAAGGCCGCCATCCCGATCATTACACCTGTTCGACCCTCGGCTACGAAGCGTGCTTTCTTGCCGGACTGAAGAAACTGGACATTCCTGCTCCGCCTCATCGCCCTTTCAAAATCATCTACGCGACGCTCTACTATGACATTCGGCCCACCTTCGTGGTCGATATCAGCGCCCAATTCGAGCAAAAACTGGCGTCGATCTTCGCCTACAAATCGCAGTTCAGCGATCAGGAAGCGGGAAAAGATCTCTTCCCTGCTTTCAACGAAATTCGCGCGCGCGTCGAATCGATGGCGCGTTTCTACGGTGCGCTAGGCGGCGTAACATACGCCGAGCCGTTTATTCAGAAAGAAATCGGATTAGTGGACGATCTTTTGGCGATTCCGGTCAAATCGATTTAGGATTCAGCGACCAAGACGCCAAACGCATTCGCTCCTCGCCGAGCGGCAATCTTTCCCGCAACACACAACTCTCCACGACGGCAAAGTTTTCCACCGATTACATGCATCCGAGAGCACAAAAGCCATTGACTGCCAAGAACTTTGGAGGATAGGATGCGTTAACAGTCACCACATTAGTTAATAACGGAGTATGGGATGGGCATGGCTTCTTTCCGCAAGATGGTAAGTTGCGTGCTTCTGATTGGATTTCCGGTATCGCTCGTCGCTTCGGATTCGCAAGCGGCGATGATTTACATTCACGGCGCAGCCTGGATAAACGGCGTGCACATTCCTGCTTCTTCCGCCATTTTCAGCGGCGACCTGCTGCAAACCCGCTCCGATTCCGGCGCGAACATCAACGCGGCTGGCTCCAGCATTACCGTTCTCGGCGATTCCCTCGTGCAGTTTCAAGGCTCATCGTTGAAGGTGGAGCACGGCGGAGTCGACATTGCTACATCCAAGGGCGTCGCTACTTTAGCCGGAGACGTCCGTGTGGCGCCAGCCTCCAACTCCTGGACCGAATTCAATGTAAGCGATGTGGACGGCACGGTGAAAATTGCCGCTCGCAAAGGAGATTTAACCGTGACCGACGATACCGGCACGGTAACCTTGGCCCAGGGCCAGCAGACCACGCGAGATGACCAGGCCGATCAATCCAGTTCTAGCGAAAAGAGTGGCAAGAAGAAGAATAAGGGAACCCAGGGCGCTCCCGCCGCCGCAAACGGAGGAGCGTTGAACTCAACCCTTGCCGTTGGTGTGGGAGCGGGGGCCATCGCCGGCGTGGCCATATGGATCCTTACCCGGCCGACGACTCCGGTCAGTCCTTCGACCCCCAGCAATTAGAATCAGCCCCTCTGCTTGGCAGTTCCTAACATCAGAAGTTTGTAGCCGGCTGGTGCAATCCTGCCAGAGGATCGAACATTTCCTCTGGAGGCTTTGTGCGCACCGCGCGCCGCTTTCGTGCGGGCTTTGCAAATGGCTCGGACGCAGCCACTGTGGCCATCACGTAAAACAACGCGGCATTCGCGGGAATCTGCAGGTTGAAGTCGACTGCACTATGAATCAGAATGCCGCTCATGCCGAGCAAGCAAGCCAGCGTCATTGCGCCGCTAATATCCCCCGCCCAGTTGCCGATCTTTTTTACCGCGCTGCGATAGAGAATCACCAGGAACCACACCATCGTTCCAAATCCCAGCAGGCCCATCTCCACCAATAGCTGCAAGTAGTCGTCGTGCGCTTCATTAATAAAGAAATTCGTATAGAAAGTCCGGAACTGCGGGTAGACGATGGGAAACCCTCCCAACCCCCAACCCATGATCGGCCTCTTCAAAAACATATGAAGCGCATCCCGATCAATGTCGGCTCGAATGTCGCCGGAAAGTTCGGTATGCCCCGGTCCAACGCTGGCGATGCGCTCGCTAAGCTGTGCACCTCCGACCCAAATCAGCAGACTGGCGATAATTGCCAGAAAAAACCCAATCCCAATCGCTGTCCTCAAGCCGCGTTTTTGTCTCACCAGCAAAGCGGAAAGTATGACCAACTCCGCCATAATTGCCAGCATTCCGCCGCGCGAGCCGGAAAGAAAAATCGTTCCCACCATCACCGCCGCGCTCGCCGCTGCAACTGCGCGAACCTTGGGAGCAGCCATTCGTGTAAGGGACACGATCAGCGGAATGGGAATCAGCATTTCCATCAGTCCGGCGTAGTGATTGTGATTTACATACGGTCCATAAATCCAACCACCCATGCGCGGCTGCCGAATCCAGTAGAGTTTGCCGTTGGGCGAAATCCCCTGCAGCAATGCGAACACAGCAATTGCCGCGCCGTACACCGAAAAAATCAGTGCAAGACGCCGGACCTGGGCGCTCCGAACCAGCGTCTGTCCGCTGAGAAAACACAATGTTCCGAGCGCGAGATACAACAACCCAAGCGAAACCGTATCGTGCCGGTACGCAGTTCGATGCAACACGATTTGCGCCACGATGAGCCCGCCGAATACACCCATCGGCCAGAACACCGGATTCCAGCGAACCTTCACTTTCCCATCGAGGACTTGCTTCAACATCCAGAGCAGGAAGAGTACAGTCGCTCCGGCTTCCAGCACAAAAATCGACCATGGCTCGACCGCTCCAAAAGCCAGCGGCCCAAACAGCAGTAGCCCGAAAATTCCATAAAACAGAATCTTCTCGAGCTGCGCCGACTGCTCGCGCCATTGGTTGATAGGAATGCTGTCGACCCTCATGAAAAGGTGGTTCCGGTTAGGAGATTTATTGCCGTTTGGGAGCTAGGTGGAAGTCGTCAACCCAGAGCTTACCACGGATCGGGCTTCCCTCCGGAATGCGCCTCACGTGCAATATGACGAGCTTCGTGTCGGGTCCGGTGGTGAATTCTCCATTCGCAGATTTCCAGAAGCCCGCTTCCTTTAAATCATCGCTGTCATAGAGAACGTCGCGGTTATAGGCGTCTTGGATGGTGAAATGCGGCCCACCTGCGCCCTCAAAATCTCCATTCTTGTAATATGCGGAAAATTCGTAGGCAGTTCCCGGCTGCACCGCAATAAACTGGCGAATTCCCGCATCCGTTACGCCAGGCCCGTCGAATGCAATCAGCAGCGAACGATGCCCGCTGTGAAAATCGCTGGGATCGAGAGTCAGCGTGACGCTCTGCTGCTTCTCGTATTGCCAGTCGAAGCCGCCGTTCAAAACATCCAGGTTGAAGTCGCCATTCACAATCAGGTTGTGTCCCGTGGGCAGATATGCCGCGAGTCCGAAACGCGGCGCTGCCTGCTGCCAAACCAGCCGCGCCTGGTCCACATCCTTGTGGTTCAACAGGTACTGAAAATAAGAGAAGACATGGCGCAGTTCGAAACGTTGTGGATTCGCCATCATGGCTGCCCACACCTTCGCCGTGCTGGCAGTTTCCTCTTTGCTCATCAGCAAATTCAGAAACGCCACCTGCGCCTCCGACCGCGCAGGCACCACCTCGCGCAAAAGCTCGTCCACGTCCGGCTTGATCCGCCAGCAGAATTGAATAGCCGGCCCTTCGAGCGTAGGGTCGTTCTGCATGACCACTCGAAACTCGCGCAGCGCCTTATCTTCCTCGCCTTGCACCAGGTAAAAGTTGGCCGATTCCCATGCAACATCCGGAGTAGTGGGGTCCGCGCGAATGGCTTCTTCCAGGGCCGCGCTCTGATTGACAGTGTCCGCAAGAACCTGGTAGGCCGAAGCGAGATCGAACCAGTAACGCGCCGAAAAAGGATTGAGCCGCACAGCGGTGCGATAGAAGGCAACAGCCGCGCCCGGATCGCGCGCGACTAACGCATAGTAGCGGCCCAGATGATAGTGGTAATCCGCATTCCAGGGATCAAGCCGGGCCGCCCGCTGCAAGCTCGCCAGCTTTGGCTGGTCGCCAAACCATGAGGCGGCGAATATCCGCGCCGCTAGAAATAAATACCCAAGCGAGAGCAAGAGCGCCCCGCCGATGACGAGGTTCTTCCGCAACGCGGTATTGAGGGGGAACTCCATCCTCTATTTGTGTTCACGCGGAATTCAACCGCCGCTGCAAATCGGTGGCCATCCATCGTGGCTAGGCGCTATTTGGCGAGGCCTCAGCAGGTTCATCAATCCCGGCGTCGTCCTGGTCATCGTCATCCGACTCCCCGTCGCGATAATAGCGCGCGTATTTTCCCTGATATTCGTAGTAGTAGTAATAATCCGGCGAACTCAAATCAACCGCATTCAAAAGCACGCCCGACACTTTCGCGTTCACCTGGGTCAGAATGTCTCGCGACCGGCGCAACGCCTGTTTTGTCGTTTGTCCGGAGCGGATGACCAGCACGATTGCGTCCGCTCGCGGCGAAAGAACTACTGCATCCGTCACCGATAGCGTAGGTGGAGTATCCAACACAATGTGATCGTATTCCCCGCGCAACTGATCGAGAACATCGCGCATATTGGTCGAAGCCAGTAATTCCGCCGGATTGGGCGGAGGCGTTCCGGCCGGCAACACGCTCAAGTTGGGCAGGATGCTCGACCGCGTGATCGCCTGCTCCAGCGTAGCGCTTCCGGTCAACACGTTGCTCAGCCCGCTGCGCGGTCCCATCCCCAGCGTCTTATGAATACTCGGCCGGCGAAGATCGGCATCGATCAGCAGCACGCGAATGCCCTTCTGCGCGAGCACCACCGCACAATTAATGCTCGTAGTTGTCTTGCCCTCCTGGGGCAGGGCGCTCGTGATCATAATCACTTTCGGCGGAGCGCCCAGGCTCGAGAGCAGCAGTGACGTTCGCAACGCGCGATACGATTCCGCCATTTGCGACTGCGGCCTTACCTGCGTGATCAGTTCCACCGCTTCCTTCGAAGTGGCGATCACCAATCGTTTTGCCGTTGCGCCTTCGCGCGCGGTTCTGGAGCCAAGAGGAATCATGCCCAGCGGCGGCAGCCCGGAAATCATTTGCGCCTGCTCGGTGGTGCGCACGGTGTTGTCCAGCCCTTCCAGCAGGAATGCAAGTCCCACTCCCGACGTTAATCCAAGCATGAACGCGAATGAAAGATTCCGCGGAATATTCGGCTCGATCGGCCCGGTAGGAACGCGGGCCACGTCGACAATGCGGAAATTATTGGACCGCAGGCCTGCAGAAACTCCAGCTTCCTTCAGCTTTTCGAGCAGCCCTTCATAAAGCTGCCGGTTTGTGTCCAGGTCGCGCTTCAGCAGGCTGTATTCGATGGCGCTCTCGTTGAGCTTGTTGGCTTCCTGCTTTTGTTTCTCCAGCGCCTCGTGCAGCATGTCTTCACGCTGCACCGCCGCCAGATATTGGCCTTTGATCTTTCCAGCTATTTTTTTGCTCTCTGTCACAATTTCGGCGTCAATCTCTTTGAGCTGATTGTTGATCTGCGCGAGTTTCGGGTAAGCTGGCCCGAACTGCGTGTTCAGCTGCGCGGCTTGGATTTTAAGGTCGGCCTGTCTGCCCCGCAGATTGTCCAGCAGCGCCGATCCTGACTGGCCTGCCCCGGCATTATCCAGCGCGTTCGCCGCGGAGCTGATCGTGTCAATATCGCCGGCCTGCACCAGCCGGTAGACCGATTCTTTATCCATCCTCTCCGATTCGGCGGTAGTCAACGCTTTATTCAGCTCGTCGAGTTTCTCGGTGGTTATATTTTGCTTGTCGTCGATTCCCAGGATCTCGTGCTCTTTCTGGTAGTGCACGAGCTTCTCCTGCGAGGTTTCAACCTTCATCTGAAGGTCAACCAGTTGCTTCGAAAGCCAGTCGGAAGCCTGCATGGTCGAGTCGAAACGCGACTTGAAATTATTCTCCGTATAGGTGGTCATTAGGGTATTGACCACCGTGGCTGCCAAATCCTTGTCCGGGCTCCGATAATGAACCTCGATGATATGAGTGTTCGGGGCCAGCGCTACCCTCAGACTCCCGCGAAATGAGCCGAGGAGCGAGGTGGTGCGCCCTGTATCCGCCTGTAACGGATCGGGAGCAAGATCGAGCGACGAAGGCAGCGGCTCCGTTTTCCCGCCGAATTCCGGCCGACGGTCGAGCGCCAACTCTTTAATCACCTGCAGCGCCAAAAGATCGCTCTGCAGGATCTTCACCTCAGTCTCCATTTCCGTCGGATCGTAATAATCGACGCTGAAGGTGGGAGAGTTGTTGAAATTCACCAGGCCGGAGTCTGGCTTGTTGATCGCAATGCTGCCGCTCGCCTCATAAATCGGCGTCATCTTCAGGCTGGCAATCGCCACCACGGAGAAAATCGTCACCAGGCACGCCAGCACTGTCCACTTGCGCTTGACCAGAACTCGTACATACTCGCCGAGCGCCGATTCCTGCGAAAGAAGTTCTGGGTAGATGCGCGGGCCCGCGGCTCGCCCCAAATCTGCGCCGAGCGGCTGCAGATCGTTCATTCTTGGGGTTGTGGGTACCAGCGGTCCGGAATCCATTCCTTCTCCCTGATCAAATCCTCACGGCGACCGAAGGACGCATCCCTTCAAGTTCACCCGTAGCTTTCAACATCGGCGAATCGATGGCTGGTTCATCGCACGCGCGATTCTGCAAAAATGTCTTTTTGGGTCGCCGATATTCTAGCATTGCTTTCGTTGGAAAAATTTGTGAATTAAGAGTGAGATTCTCTCTTCTAACGAGTCTCACGCGAGAAAGCAAAACTCCGCTATACTACCCTGCAATCATTCAGCGGATGCGGAGAATACTCGGCGGCACTCTCGCTCGATTTGTGCCGCAACAAAGGAATCAAGAAAGTAAATAGCGACTGAGGCAGGATTGATGAATTGGTCGGAACAGGAAGTGCTGATCACCGGTGGCACCGGTTCGTTCGGAAAAAAGTTTGTCGAGATCATGCTGCGCGAGTATCACCCCAGGCGGCTGGTCATTTTCAGCCGCGACGAACTGAAGCAGCATGATATGCGCGCCGCCGGACTCGATCATTCCACCCTGCGCTATTTTCTCGGCGATGTGCGCGATCCCGCGCGCCTGCAGCGTGCCTTCGCGGGCGTCACAGTCGTGGTTCACGCGGCGGCCCTCAAACAGGTCCCGGCCTGCGAATACAATCCCTTCGAAGCGATTCAGACCAATATCATCGGCGGACGCAACGTAATCGATGCCGCCATCGACCGTGGCGTGCGCCGCGTTCTCGCTCTCAGCACCGACAAGGCCGTAAATCCCGTGAACCTCTACGGCGCCACCAAACTCTGCGCCGAAAAAGTTTTCGTGCAGGCGAACGCTTACGCTGGCGCTCAGGAAACCCGTTTCAGTTGCGCGCGGTACGGCAATGTTGTCGGCAGCCGCGGTAGCGTCGTTCCCGTTTTTCTGGAGCAACGCAAGCGCGGCCGCATCACCATCACTGATCCGCGCATGACTCGCTTCTGGTTGACCCTGGAGCAAGGGGTCCGCTTCGTCATTCGTGCACTCGAGCAGATGCACGGCGGCGAAATCTTCGTTCCGAAAATTCCCAGCATGAAGTTGGTCGATCTCGCGGCCGCCATCGCCCCCGGATGCGTGGTCGATTGCATCGGCATCCGCGCTGGCGAAAAGTTGCATGAAGTGCTGCTCTCCGAAGACGAGGCGCGAAATTCCGTGGAAGTGGACGATATGTATGTCATCCAGCCAACCCACCCTTGGTGGAAGAAGGGAAATTGGATTCATGGCCATCAGCTTCCGCAGGGGTTTCGCTATACCAGCGACAATAACGAACAGTGGCTGACGCATGACCAGTTGCTGGAGCTTATCGAGCCCGATAGTGTGGTGAGGTCTGCCGTTCCAGCTTGACCTTTGCAAAGCAAAATCAGGCGAACCTCCATGTCCGTATTGCCCGTAAATCGCGTGATGCTCGCCATCGATGGCGGAACTCCCGTCCGGAAGACTCTGCTCCCCTACGGGCACCAGTCGATCGCGGAAGAGGACATCGCAGCGGTGGTGAACGTCCTGCGCTCCGATTGGCTCACCACAGGACCGAAGATCGCGGAATTCGAGGACACATTTGCCGCAGAAGTCGGCGCCAGGTACGCAATCAGCTTCAGCTCCGGAACCGCAGCCCTGCACGGAGCGGCCTTCACCGCGGGTCTGAAACCCGGCGACGAAGCCATCACAACTCCCCTGACCTTCGCTGCAACCGCAAACTGCGTCGTGTATCAGGGCGCAACTCCGGTCTTTGCAGAGATAAACAACGACACGTTGAATCTTGATCCAGCCCGAGTTGCCGAGCGCCTCACACCGCGCACCCGAGCAATACTCCCCGTCGATTACGCGGGCCACCCTGCAGATATGGATTCGATCAACGACCTCGCCGCCCGCCACGGATGCATCGTGATCGAAGATGCTTCCCACGCCCTCGGCGCTGAATATAAAGATCGCCGCGTCGGCAGCATCGCCGGCATGACGGTTTTCAGTTTCCATCCCGTCAAGCACCTGACCACGGGCGAAGGCGGCATGGTCACAA
>Ga0070735_10002502_pt1 | contig 16620 bp, 18 predicted proteins | sample Coa_R1_FD_66443 | JGI IMG/M metagenome (GOLD analysis project Ga0070735, IMG submission 66443) | Surface soil microbial communities from Centralia Pennsylvania, which are recovering from an underground coalmine fire - Coalmine... | ecosystem: Environmental > Terrestrial > Soil > Unclassified ... | reverse complement strand
ACACGCCGCCCGCCACCACATCACCATCACCGCACCGCCCCAGCCAGCCGACACCCCGCCAGATGACACACTAACCACCCCCGGCACGCCATAAACACACCTTATTTCGAAGCGTGTCCCCCGACGACATGGTTGCCACAATCATGTCGTTTGATCTGGGGTGCTACTGGGCGCAGTAGCCGCCGTCGATGGGGAGGGTGTGGCCGGTGATCCAGCGGGCTTCGTCTGAGGCCAGGAAGGCGACGACCGCTGCGACGTCCTCGGCCTGCGGGATGCCGGGCATGGGGTTGTAGTTCTCCATCGCGGCGCGCATGGCGGCCGGGTCCGGGGCGGTCTGCGCGAACCGCTCGACGAGCGGGGTCCACACCACGGTGGGCGCGATGGCGTTGACCCGGATGTTGTTCTTGGCGTACTCGATCGCGGCGCTGCGGGTCAGGCCGATGATGCCGGCCTTGGCGAAGGTGTAGGGCGAGATGTTCTGCTGCCCGGTCAGCCCCGCGGTCGAGGAGGTGTTGACGATGGCGCCGCCGCCGGTGCGCAGCATCTCGGCGATGCAGTACTTCATCACGTAGAAGACGCCGTCGCCGTTGATCCCGCGGACCTTCTGGTAATCCTCGACGGGCAGCTCGTGCAGCGGGAGCTGGGCGCCGGCGATGCCGGCGTTGTTGAACACGACGTCGATCCGGCCGTAGTGCTCGACCGCCTGGCGGACCGCCTTTTCGACCGACGAGGCGCTGGCGGTGTCGACGGTGACGGCCAGGGCATCGGGCAGCGCGTTCGCCACCCGGCGGGCGCCCGCCTCGTCGATGTCGGCCACTACCACCTTGGCGCCTTCGCTGGCGAAGCGGCTGGCCGCTGCCGCGCCCAGGCCGGAGGCGCCGCCGGTGACGAACGCGACCTTGCCCTCGAACCGCATCTGCTCCGGCACGTGACCCTCCTGCGTCAAGTTACTAAATGAGAGCTACAGTTACGGGGCCGGTTCGGCCAGCCAGCGGTCCAGCAGGTGGTGGAAGTGGCGGATCTTGCTCTCCTGGTAGACGCCGAAGGTGACGCCCGCTTTGCGGGTGGTGCGCAGGCCCTTCTGGACGGCCTCGAGGTTGAACTCGTCCTGGTCGAACACCCGGGCCAGCGAGCCCAGCTCGTCGACGGCGCCGCGCCAGGGCTCGTCGGGGCCGAGCTTGCGTTCGGCGGCGGGCGGCGGGCGGCGGCGGCCCTGGAACGGCGAGAGCAGCAGCACCTCCATGATGCAGCTGCGGTGATCGTCGCCGTTCGGGCGGAAGCGGTAGGTGATCTGGTTGAAGCCGCCCCACGGATGCATGTTCGGGAAGACGGTCATGTAATAGCTGTCGACCAGCTCCGCGTCGGTCAGCGAATTCACGTAGGCCGGGTCCAGCACCGAGCCCAGCGAGCGGCGCGCGGCCTCGGCCAGCGTCTTGCGGGCGGTGCTTCCGTCCGGCACCTCGAGGATCGGCGGGTCGTCCATCCGCTGGTCGATCTGGCTGTTCAGCCGCTGCTGCTCGTCCGGCGCCCAGGACAGGTAGGGGCTGGGCACGCCCCGGGCCGAGACGGCCCGCGACACGTTGCCGAACACGTCGTACTGGCTGTTCGCGTCCGCGAACCCCGGGAGCAGCTGGGGATGGGTGGTGATGACGTGGAAGGACTCCATGAACGCCTCCTGGGCGACCTTCCAGTTCACCTTCAGCACTTTGGAGATGTGCACGCGGGTGTACCGGTCCTCCAGCGGCCACCGGTCGAAGAACGTCGGCAGCTCGCCGAGGAAATCCTCGAGCGGCTCGCAGTCCGGGTCCATGTTGACGAACACGAAGCCGCCCCAGGTCCCGACGCGTACCTCGGGCAGGCGGAACTTCGCGGGCTTGACCTGCGGGAAGTCCCAGGCGCTGGGGACACGCTTGAGGCGCCCGGTCAGCGACCAGCAGAAGCCGTGGAACGCGCACAGCAGCTCGTCGACGTGGCCGCGCTCGTCGCGCAGGGCCCGGCCGCGATGCAGGCACGCGTTGTAGTACGCCTTGATGCCATCCGGGCCGGGCGCGGCCCGGACCAGCAGGATCGAGGTCTCGCAGATGTCGTAGACCTCGGTGTCACCAACCTCTGTGAGCACCTCCTCGCGGCAGGCGAACTGCCACACCCGGGTCCAGAGCCTGGCCTTCTCCAGCTCGTGGAACTCCCGCGACAGGTAGCGCTCCACCGGGATGTCGGCGTCCCCGAAGTAGCCGGGCTCGTCCCGGCGCAGCGAGGCCGGTACGGGCTTGCTGTCGAGGTCGAGGAGGTCCTGGTAGCTCGGGCCGTGGCCGCGGAATCCGGTCCGGTTGCTCGGCGCGGGCAGCGCGCTCATGAGAAGGTTTCCTCCGTTTCGAACCGCCGGCTCCGGGCCGCGGCGCCGCCCGGTTTGGGTCCGCCGCTCTCGATCCAGCGGCACAGCTCGGGGTCGGCGACGCGGAGCTCGCCGAGCACCCAGCGCCCGTTGCGATCGAACCGGCCCTGCCGCCCGCGCTTGTCCGTGACCTGCACGGGACCGACGTCGTCCTCGGCCCACTCGTATACGGCACCGCTGAGGGCGTGCTGGATCCTGCGCACGGCGCTCGACCACCTCCACGGGGACGGACCGGACGACAAGCCCCCGTCCGGCAACATGGCTGGTTAATACCTAACTGTAGTCGGAATCTAGTTCAGGTTTCCAGGCCGGGTTGCGGATCGGAGGCGGAGGGCACGCACCACGGCCGTTCGGGATAAAAATCCCCGGGGCGGTGGGGAAGCGTGGCGGGGACCTGAGGGTAGTGAAACCGCGGTTTCACTGCGCCCTAGGGTGCTGAAACCGCGGTTTCATTCCGCTGGGGCGGGGTGCGAGGGGCCAGTGTGGTGCGGGGGCCTCAGTGGGGCTCGGGGCTCGGGGCACGGGGCTCGGGGCTCGGGGCTCGGGGCGCGTGGCACGGGGCGCGGGGGCGGGTTACCAGTTGAGGAGGGTGGCTAGGCGGTCGCGGTGGAAGGTGGCGTTGCCGAGGAGTTGCTCGTCGGCGCGGGCGCGGCGGAAGTACAGATGGGCGTCGTGCTCCCAGGTGAAGCCGATGCCGCCGTGGATCTGGACGTTTTCCGTGGCCACGGTGGTGTAGGCGTCGCTGCACCAGATCTTGGCCACGGCGGCGGCCTCGGCCAGGCGGGCGGGGTCGTGTTCGGCGGCCAGCGCGCGGTCGACGGCCGAACGGCCCATCTCGACCAGCAGCAGCAGGTCGGCGAGCCGGTGCTTGATGGCCTGGAAGCTGCCGATCGGGCGGTTGAACTGATGGCGGATCTTGGCGTACTCGACGGCCAGGTCCAGGCAGGCGGCGGCGCCGCCGACCTGCTCGGCGGCCAGGACGACCAGGGCGGCGTCGAGGCCGGCCTGCGCTGCCGCGGCGCCCGTTCCGCCGGTGGTCAGGGGGGTGCCGGGCACGCCGTCGAGGCCGACGCGGGCCTGGGCGCGGGTCGGGTCCAGGGTCTCCAGCGGCTGCCGCCGGACGCCGTCGGCGGCGGCACTGACCAGGAACAGGTCGCCGCCGGCGGGGGTCTGGGCGGCCACGACCAGGTGCGTCGCGGCCGCGCCGTCCAGGACGAAGCTGGCCTGGCCGTGCAGCCGCCCGTCGGCTCCGGCTCGGAACGGCAGGCGGTCCGGGCGCCAGCAGCCGTCGGGGTCGGTGCCGGCGAACGCGGCGAGTCCGTCGCCCGCGGACAGCCGGGCCAGCACGTCCGGGCCGGTGTCCGGGCAGCGGGCCAGGATCTGGCCGGCCAGCACGGTGGAGGAGAAGAACGGGACCGGGAGCAGGGCGCGGCCGAGTTCTTCGTTCACGAGGGTCAGTTCGGCCAGGCCGCCGCCGGCCCCGCCGAGGTCCTCGGCGATGCCCAGGCCGGCCAGGCCCATCTCGGTGCCGAGCAGCCGCCAGGCGTCCTCGTCGTAGCCAGGCCCGGCGGGGGCGGGCTCGGCGGGGGCGGGCTCGGCGGGGGCGGGCTCGGCGGGGGCGGGTCCGTCGTTGAGCCGCTGGCGGGCGGCGGTGATGCCACCCGAGCCTTCGATGAGGTCGCGGACCGCCTCGCGGAGCGCGGCGAGTTCGCTCGCGCGTTCGGCGTCCTGCTGCGTGGTGGTCATGTCCGCCCGCTGACCAGGCGTTCCTCGCGGGCCTCGTCGTCCGCGCGGGTCAGGCCGAGCATGAGGATCAGTTCCTGGTGCAGGTGCATCCAGACGGTGTGGTAGGAGTCCATCAGCGGGGACGCGAGCCAGGCCGACTCCCCGTCGTCGAACTTGTCGAGCGCCTCCTGCAGGCGGGGGCGGTAGCCGGCCAGCCGGGGCTCGATCGCGGCCATCCGGCGCAGGACGGGCCCGATGGCCGAGTGCACCTCGTCGAGGCGGTCGCGCACCGTGTCGTCGTAGGCGGCGTCGCTGTGGTCGTTCGGCGTGCCGTCGGCGCGGGTCTGCCAGGCCGAGCAGACGTCGCGGAGCCTGCGGTTGACCGGCAGGAAGCCGTCGAAGAGCTTGTCCAGGTCCTGTTCTTCCTGGCTGCCGGGTTCCAGGCGGAGCAGGGCGGCGACGGCGGCCGTGCCGTCCGGGGTCGGCATCGTGATGGGGCCTTTGACCATGGCCAGACCCTGTTCGACCAGCGCGGCGGTAGCGTCGTCGGGCGCGCCGCGGGTCATGCCGCGGACGACCAGGGAAATGAGCGCCTGCTGGAGCGGATCGGATTCGGGCACGGCCACGGCACCTCCTGGGCTCGGCGAACCACGGGTACGGCCATCTTTGACCTTCCTGTGGTCAACGTCAAGAAACTCGGGGTATGTGGGTCCGGCGCGGGCCGCTGACCTGCCTCTGGTTGTGCCGACAAACTAGAGTTAAACTTCAGAAAGATGATCAATAGGAGGCCGCACGTGACGTCAGGTGGCGCGGAAGAACCAGACGGCGCAGGCGCTGGCGCGCGCAGCCCGCTGGGCCGGATCGGGGCGCTCTACGGCGGGTACTGGCGGCTGGCCGGGGACCTGGCGGGCATCGCGCTGGGCGCGTCGCCGGTGCAGCCGGCCGCCGACGACTGGCGGTTCCGGGACAAGGCGTGGACCGACCATCCGTTCTACCGCAGGCTGGGGCAGGCGTACGCGGCCAGCTGCGCGGTCGCGGACGAGACACTCGACGACATGTCCCGCACCGGGCGGGCCTCCCCCGCCGCGCGTTTCCTGCTCACCATCCTGGAGAGCGCCACCGCCCCGACGAACACGCTGCTCGGCAACCCGGCGGCGGTGAAGCGCGCGTACGAGACCGGCGGGATGTCCCTGCTGCGCGGCATGCGGAACCTGGCCGGGGACGTTCGGCACAACGGCGGCATGCCGTCCACCGTGGACCGTTCCGTTTTCGCGGTCGGCCGGGACTTCGCGATCACGCCCGGAGCGGTGGTGGACCGCGACCCGTACGGCGAGGTGATCCAGTACACGCCCAGCACTTCACAGGTCCAGAAGCGACCGGTGCTGATCGTTCCGCCGCCGATCGGGCGCTACTACTTCCTGGACCTGCGGCCGGGCCGCAGCATGGTCGAGTACGCGGTGGGCCGGGGCCTGCAGACGTTCATGCTGAGCTGGCGCAACCCCACCCGCGAGCAGGCCGGCTGGAACCTCGACACGTACGCCGGGCGGGTGCTGACCGCCATCGAGGCGGTCCGCGACGTCACCGGGGCGACGGACATCGACGTGATCGGGTTCTGCGCGGGTGGCATCCTGACGACGATGGCGCTCAACCACCTGGCCGCGCTGGGTCAGGCGCCGGTGCACTCGGTGAGCTACGCGGTGACCCTGCTCGACTGGGGACAGGAGGTGCCGGTCAAGGCGTTCTCCGCGTCCCGGCTGCTCGCCCTGGCCCGGTGGAACTCCGCGCGGGCCGGGGTGATCAGCGCCCGCGACATGGGCGGCGCGTTCACCTGGATGCGGCCCGACGACCTGGTGTGGAAGTCGTGGGTCAACAACTACCTGATGGGCGAGAAGCCGCCGGCGTTCGACATCCTGGCCTGGAACGCCGACGGGACGAACCTCCCGGCCGCGCTGCACGCGCAGTTCCTGGACATCTTCGAGCACAACCCGCTGGCCACGCCGGGCCTGCTGACCTGCCTGGGCACCCCGGTGGACCTGCGTACGATCAACCTGCCGACCTACGTCACGGGCGGGGTGACCGACCACCTCACGCCCTGGACGTCGTGCTACCGCACCACGCAACTGCTTGGCGGGCCGAGCACGTTCGTGCTCAGCAACGCCGGGCACATCCAGAGCCTGGTCAACCCGCCGGGCAACCCGAAGGCGGTCTACTACACCGGAGCCGAGCCGGGACCGGACCCGCAGGAGTGGCTTTCCGGGGCTGAGAAGCACACCGGGACCTGGTGGACCCACTGGGCGGACTGGATCATCGCTTCGTCGGCCGGGACCAAAGCCGCGCCGGGGCGGCTCGGCAGCGCGGCGCATCCGCCGCTGGGGGACGCGCCGGGTTCGTACGTCAGGGACATGGTGCCCGAGGGAAGCGGAACGGCATACTGAGGCATGGTCGGCACCCACTTTCCCGACGACCGCGACGAGCTGGAGTCGGCGCTGCAGCGGATGCGCGAGGCGTTCGAGGCGCTGCGCGACGGCCGGACGGCGCCAGCCCGGGCCGAGGAGGAGTTCCTGGCCGGGTACGACACCGCGCGTGACCTGGTCGGCGCGTTCTTCCACCGGTCATTGGCGCTCGGTCATGACGCGGCCGAGTTCGACTGAGTCCGAGTGAGCCATGCCCGTTACCGACGTCTTCGAGTGCGCTTCGGTGACGCTGGCCGCGTGCCGGGCGGTGCTGCGGCGGCTTACCCCTGACGACCTGGGCCGGGCGACCCCGTGCGCGGAGTTCACGGTCGGCGAGGTCGGCGAGCACGTGGTGCGGTCCATGGTGCTGCTGGGTTCGGTGGCGGGTGCGGTCTCGGCTCCGGAACCGGGCTCGGCTCCGGAACCGGGCTCGGCTCTAGAACCGGGCTCGGCTGCGGGCTCGCTGGACGAGCGGGTGGCGGCGACCGCGGAGGCGGCGCTTGAGGCATGGCGGTGGCGCGGGCTCGGGGGTTCGGTGGCGGTAGGGCGCAGCACCCTGGCGGCCGATCTGGCGGTGGAGATCATCCCGCTGGAACTGCTCGTGCACGGGTGGGACGTGGCCCGGGCGACCGGAGCGCGGATCGAGGTCGCTCCGGAGGTGGCCGGTTACGTGCTGGAGCAGGCCCGTTCGCTGGTCACCCCGGACAAGCGCGGCCGCAGCTTTGCCGCCGAGGTGCCGGCCGGGCCGTCGGCGACGGCGCTCGAACGGCTGATCGCGTTCACCGGACGGGATCCGGCCGGAGGCTCGTCACGGTGATCGAGACGGCGGGTTCGGCCAGCTCGGAGGGGTCCACGAACAGGCCGGCCCGGCGGGCGGCGGCCGCGGCCAGGTTGACGAGCGGTCCTGCTCTCTTTTCTTCTGCGTGGCCGGCGGGGAGGAGCTGACGGAAGAAGCTGTCGGCGGCGGCGCTGGCCGGGACCGCGCCTTCGCCGGGGGCCGGGACCGCCTGCCAGACCAGGATCGACGTGTTGGCCTTCCACCGCGCGAGCGACGTGCTGACCGTGGTCCAGGGCCGCCAGTTGCCCAGCTCGCCCAGTAGATAGCCCAGGTCGGCCAGGCCCGCGCCTTCGCCGGGGCCGCCCGCGGGGCCGTCCGCGGCGGCGGCCGGGTCGTGGTCCGCGGGGGCCGGGACGGTCAGGGGGCAGTCGAGGCCGAGGGCAACCTGCTCGCCGTCGTGCAGCGCGTGGAAGACGGCGTCGAACAGCTCGGCCGCCGAGGCGCCGGAGGTCGCGTCCGGCCGGTCATCGTCATGACGGCGCCCGGCCCAGCGCGCGGGCTCGCCGGAGCTCGTCTCGATCGCGATGACCAGCATCGGTGCCTCCTGATGGCTATGTGTCGTCGGTCCCGGCCTCGGGGTCGGTCCCGGCCTCGGGGTGGTAGGCGGGGAGCTGGGCGGGGGCCGGTGAGCGGTGCGGCCAGCGCTTGCGCAGCCGCCAGGCCAGACCCCCGGACGCGTGCTCGGCGTGGGTCATGGCGTACAGCGTACGGACGTGGCGGGAGGCGAAACACCACCGTCCGTCCAGGCGGACGTACTCATCGTCGTACCGGAACGAGGTGATGACGGTGTGCCGGGCCGAGGCTTGCTCGGAGAAACCCGTCACCTGACCGCGGGCGTGGTCGTCGTCGATGAAGTCCAGGACGAAGCCGCGCGCCTCGTGCAGCGTGATCGGGTACAGGTCGCCGACCGCCCGGTAGTTCGCCACGATCGCCGCACGGCCGGTGTGCGTGCTGCCCGGCGAGCCGAACCGGGCATCGGGCGTGAACAGCTCCCCCAGCGCGTCGAACGCGTGGTCATCGATCAGGAAGGCGTACCGGGCCAGGAGCTCGGCGATCTCCGCCCGGGACTCCAGGCGGGCGATCCGGCGCTCCAGGTCTTCATCCGCCATGTCGCTCCTCGGACCGGGGTGATGCCCGCGCGCGGATGCCGCCCCGGGCGGGGGCGGCATCCGCAGGCGGTACCGGCTAGCGCGCTAGCTTGCGAGCCAGAGCTTCTTGAACTCGGTGCGGTAGTCGGTCACGCCGACGTAGTTGCCGGCCGAGTCGCTCACCAGAGAGCCGACGTTCTGCGGCGTGATCAGCTGGGTCGGCAGGGGCGAGTTGAGAGGCGTCATATTCTCGAACTTGCGGGCGAACGAGTCGACCTGGCGGTAGGCGACGATCGGCAGCGAGTACGCGGTCCAGACGTCCTCCGTCCCGGCCTTCAGCCCCGCGATGTTCGGGGTGTCCGCGGTCAGGCCGCCGATGTGCTTGCCGGTAAGGCCGGCCGCCTTGAGCGCGGCGTCGACGCCGATCTCCAGGTCACCGAGGTCGAAGATCAGCCAGTCGGTGCTGGGATTCCTGGTCACGGTGGAGGTCACCTGGCTAGTCAGGGCGCTGGTGCCGAGGCTGGCCGCGGGCACCGCGTTCGTACTGACCTTGCAGGTCGGGCACCACTGCTGCATCGCGGCCACGAACGCGGTGTCGAAGTCCAGCAGGATCGGGAAGGCGGTCAGCTGGAAGTCCTGGACGACGGCCTTGCCCTGGGACTGGACGGTCACGTACGCGGCGACCATCTTGCCCCACTGGGCGAGCTGAGCCGGGTTCGCGATCGAGGTGTCGAACATGGCGCCCGACGGCGGGCTGGTGTCCGCGCTGCTGTTGACCCAGATGCCCTTTTGCGCGGCCAGGGTGAGCTGCGCCTGGATCGTGGAGTTGGGGATCCCGCTGGTCAGGATGCCCGCCGGGTTCAGCTGGATGGCCGAGTTCATGGCCGCCTGCTGGGTGGCCGGCGTCGACCCGGAGATCAGGTCCTTGTACTTCCAGCCGATGTCCGCGGCGGCCTGCGCCCAGTACTGGGCGAGCACCTTGGCGCTGCCGAGACCGGAGTCCAGGCCGACGAGCAGTTTCCCGGCGGCGGGCTTGCTCGTCAGCGCCGTGCTGATGCCGATCGTGGTCGGCGTGTTCAGGAACTGCTGCTCATACTGCATCGCCGCCGCCATGCCGGCGCTGGTGGCACTGGCCGTGGCGTCGGCGCTGGTACCGCCACCGGTGCTGCCGGTGCTGCTACTGCTGCTGCTACTGCACGCGGCGATGGCGAGCGTTGAGGTAGCAACCGCGACGACAGCCGCGAGTGTTCTCCTCATCCGCGCCTCCTTCTGCACAGCTGCCCGGAGATTCCGGGCAGCCGAGGGTTTACTGGGGTCGTGTTAACGACGGGTTACTGAGTTGGCTCTCAACCTAGGATTCCCAATGACTAGCTGTCTACACCCCGTGAACTCCGAAGCGAAGTTGTTATGCGTTGGTCCTCGACATCGACGAATCTGGCCGCTAACTGTGGTTTTCCTGATCGACAACCGAATCTGAGGGGCCGTTCCCGACCCTTTGGGTAACAGGACACGGACCCCGTTGACCTGACCGTAAGCGGGCAGTAACTTTGTATCGCTTGCGGTAAGACCGTATTCGTTCGTGGTGGGGTCTGGTCGTGCCGCACGCCGAAGCCTAAGCTCCACATAAAGAGTCCCCCCTTCAACGCCGCGCCACGAGTGACACTCGCCGCCGCAGGTCGCAGGAGGCAGCATGACGGCCGCGCTGAACGTGACCAACATGTCGAAGAGCTTTGCCGGGCCGCGGGTTCTCGACGGGGTGAGCCTGTCGGTGGAGCCGGGCGAGATCCGCGCGCTCGTAGGCGAGAACGGCTCAGGTAAGTCGACCCTGATAAAGATTCTGGCCGGGTTCCACGTGCCGGACGAGGGATCGGCCGAGGTAGGCGGTGAGCCGCTGCAGCTCGGCCACGGCGAGGCGAGCGAGGCAGCCGGGCTGCGGTTCGTCCATCAAGACCTCGGCCTGGTCAACAACCTGGATGCGGTGGACAACATCGCCCTGGGCGCCGGGTATCCCAGTTTCCGCGGCCGGATCCGCTGGCGGCAGGAACGCAAGCGCACCCGGGCGGCACTGGCCGATCTCGGCTACGGATTCGACGTCCGCCGGCCGGCCGGCAGCCTGGCCATGAGCGAGCGCACGGCGCTCGCGGTGGCCCGCGCGCTGGCGCCGCGGCAGAACCCGGCCAAGGTGCTCATCCTGGACGAGCCGACGGCCAACCTGCCCGCCGCGGAGGCCCAGCGGCTGTTCCAGCTGGCCAGACGGGTCGCGGAGTCCGGCATGGCCGTCATGTTCGTGTCGCACCACTTCGATGAGGTCTTCGAGCTAGCCCAGAACGTCACGGTGCTGCGGGACGGCAAGCACATCATCACCCGCCCGGTGGCGGGGCTGACCGAAGACCAGCTGATCGAGCTCGTCATCGGGCGCAAGCTCGAGCACGTCGTGCACGACGCCAAGGCCGCCGAACGACGCGACGTCGTGCTCGAGGTCAGCGGCCTGGGCTCCGACGTGCTGAGCAACGTGGACCTGACCGTGCACGCCGGCGAGATCCTCGGCATCGCGGGCATCACCGGCTCCGGGCGCGACGAGGTGGCCACGGCGCTGTTCGGCGGCACCGACCGGGCGGGCGAGGTCACGATCAATGGCACCGCGGTGCCCAAGATGCGGCCGGACCAGGCGATGGCGCTGGGCATGGGACTGGTCCCGGCCGAGCGCCACGCCAACGCCGCGTTCATGACGTCGACCCTGCGCGAGAACATCACGGTGGTCGGTACCGGCCTGCACTGGCGTAACGGAATCCTGCGCAAGGGCCGGGAGCGCTCCGACGTCGCGGTGTGGCTGGACCGCCTGGACGTGCGCCCGCGGAACAGCGAGTTCGCGATGTCCGACCTGTCCGGCGGAAACCAGCAGAAGGTGGTGCTGGCCCGCTGGCTGAGGATGAAGCCCAAGGTGCTCATCCTCAACGAGCCCACCCAGGGCGTGGACGTCGGCGCCAAGTCAGACATCCACAAGCTCGTTGATGAGGCCGCCGCCGGCGGCACCGCCGTGATTGTCGTCTCCACCGACCACGAGGAACTTGTCCGGCTGTGCCACCGGGTGCTGGTCCTGCGGCGCGGGAAGATCGCCGACGAGATCTCCGGTGGCCGCATGGACCACGATCTGATCACAGCGGCCACGATCGGCCGTGATCGGCACGACGCCGCGTGAACGAGCCGTCCGCGCCGGACCGCCTGCCGATGAGCTCCCGGGCCGGGATCGGGAGAAGGGAACCGGAATGACCGTCAACGAGCACAGGCCCCTCGAACCGGACGAGCACGGGTCCCTCGAACCGGACCCCGAGGTCCAGGGCGGCAGCCACGCCGCGCGGAGGCAGCGGAGCCTGGCCGTTACCCTCGGCCTGGACCGGTTCAGCGGCCTGTACGTGTGGGCGGTGCTGATCCTCATCTTCGCACTGTGGGTGCCGAGCCTGTTCCTTACCGCCACCAACTTCCGCATCATCGCCGGGTCGCAGGCCATCACGGCCATGGTGGCCCTGGGTCTGGTCGTGCCGGTGGCCTGCGGCGCGTTCGACCTGTCGATCGGCGGCACCCTCGGCATGGGGGTCTGCATCGTGGTCTGGTTCCAGGCCAACCACCACGGCTTCATCCTCGGCATCTTCGCCGCCGTGGCCTTCGGGCTGCTGGTCGGGCTGGTCAACTCGTTCATCGTGGTCATGCTGCACGTCGACTCGTTCATCGCCACGCTCGGCATGGGCAGCATCTTGTCCGCGGGCACGACCTGGGTCACCGGCGGCTTCCAGGTGGCCAACGGCATCTCCCCGCATTTCACCGCCATCGGCCAGAAGCAGGTTCTCGGCCTGCCGCTGCCGGTCTACTACATGGTGATCTTGGCCATCATTTTGTGGTGGCTGCTGGAGTACACGCCGGCCGGGCGGTACCTGTACAGCGTCGGCGGCAACCCGCAGGCCGCCCGGCTGGCGGGCATCCGGGTCGGCCGCATCACGACCGGCGCCTTCGTGATCTGCGGTGTGGTGGCGGCGTTCGCCGGCGTCATGCTGGCCGCCGAGCTCGGCTCCTCGAGCCCGGACGTCGGGGTCCCCTACCTGCTGCCGGCCTTCTCCGCCGTGTTCCTGGGCGCCACTCAGATCCTGCCCGGCCGGGTGAACGTGCTCGGCACGCTGATCGCGATTTTCCTGCTCGCCACGGGCGTGAAGGGGCTGCAGCTGGCCGGGGCGCCCGGTTACATCAACGACCTGTTCAACGGTTTCGCCCTGATCATCGCGGTGGCCCTGGCGGTCCGGTCCACCCGCCGCAGGGCGTGATGCCTGCTTGGCTGAGGAGCGGAGCTTGGCTGAGGAGCGGAGCTTGTTTGAGGAGCGGATCGAGGTAGCCACCGCGCTGTTCGGCGCGTGGTCGGGCACGGACCTGGACGGGCCGCGGCGTTACTTCGCCGAAGACGGCGTGCTCTATGACATCATCGGCGGCGAGCACCGCGGCTGGCCGGACATCCGCGCCTACTTCGGGCGCGGCCGGCAGCGCTACCCCGACCTGGTGCTCGAGCCGACCGGGGATTTCTGGTCGCGCCCGGACGGGCTGGCCATGCTGTGGACGATGAGCGCCACCCAGGCCACCGACGACCTGGGCCCGGAGCTGGTCGGCCGGCGCTGGACCGTCGAGGGCATGTCGTACCTGATCTTCGACGGGCTCACCGTCGTCCGCGAGGCGGACTACCACGACGGCGGGTCGCGGGAGCGATCGCTGCGGAGCGGCGTTCAGTAGCGTTGCTGCCCGGCCGTGCCGGCCAGCAGCGCTGGTTGGTGGCGCTGGTAGGCGGCACTGATTGGGGCGCCGTTTGGCGCCGTTCGGTCCATCACCCGTCCCGGTGAACCCGCGTGTATCGGCTCTCGCGAATAAATTTCATGATGCGGAAAACGTCGTGGTGGATCCGGCTTTCCCGGGGTGTTGTGGTAGCTATGGCTACCCGGATCAACCACGGAAGCCGGATCCACCGCGACAGTGGGGCGGACGTGCAGCGTGGTGCTCGGGGGGCGGGGCGCTCGGGGGGCGGGGCGCGCCACCACCCATATGAACTCCGCTATGGCCTGCTGGAGATGACAGGATCGGTAATCAGAGATTCACTTAGTAGCGTTCGACCAGGTGAGCGCGGGTGTCGGGGAGCTCGTAGGGGTCGGGCCAGAAATCGGTGATGCGGGCAATCCGGCCGTCGTCGGCGAGCTCGAAAAAGCACAGGCCGGGCTGCTGGCCATCCGGGCCGGTGGCCTCGATCCAGCTGGCCGCGTGCTGACCTTCGCCGACGATCCGCTGCACGGTGATGTGCCAGTCGTACGCGAAGCCCTCCACGTTGAACCGGAGGTAGGCATCCCGGCCGCGGACCTGCTCCCTGGCCTGGGGGCCGCGGTAGAGCACGTCGTCGGCGAGCAGCGCGCCGAACGCGTCCCAGTCCCGGGCCTCGGCCGCGGCCCAGTAGGCCGCGACCGCGTCATGCGCATTGGTCATGCCACGCACGCTACCGCGCTGCCGGGTACCCCAGCAGGACGGGAAGAAACTAGATAATCTGCCGCTGCCGGCTCTGGCCGACCGTAGGTTCGCAGGAGATGGTGGTACCGGTGGGACGGCGCCGGGGCCTGGCGAGCGGCGGGCAACTACGTCGTTGTGGCAACGATGTAATCCGGTGTGCGTCGTTGTGGCAACGACGTAGTTGGGTGCTCGCCGGAGGCTGGGTCAGGTGATGACGGGGCGACGGGAGGGGCAGAAATGTCCTGTCGCGAGCGCCGCGGCCAGACGTTAGCCGCGCGGGGCGTCTCGGAACACCACCCAGCGCATCACGCTGTACATGTACACGCCCTCGCACAGCCCTGACAGGATCCGGGCGAGCTGGTACTCCACCCCAAGGGCGGTGAGGCCGTCGCCGACGCCGAGGACGAAGGCTCCGTAGTTGACCGCGATGGCCACCACGTATTTCGTGGTCTGCGGGCCGAGGGCTTCATGGGAGCGGAAGTTGAAGGCGCGGTTCAGCACGAAGCTCAGCGCGAACGCGGTCAGGTACGACAGCGTCACCGCCGCCGGATACGGCCACCTCAAGATCCCGTGACAGAGCGACAGCAACCCGAGGTCCACCGAGAAGGTGAACCCGTTGATGATCGCGAACCCGAGAAAGCTGGGCGCGACGATCCGCGACAGCCCGAAGGGCAGCCCGCGGACGATGGCGGCCATCAGCGCGTGATAGCGCTCTCCCCGGCGGGCCACGGCGACCATGCGGACGGGCGTTGTGCCCACGTTCTCCCGGACCGGACCCACGCGCGCAGAGTAGCAATCACAGGTGTACAACTCATGACCGCCGATGGGCTCCCGGCCGACAACCGGTGGCTCAGGCGCACGCGGCCCGGGTGTAGCCCGGCGGGATGGTCGGGCGCAGCTTGGCCAGATTCTGGGGTGTGGGCGGAAGGAAGACGTAATCGAAGGCGCTCTGCCGTCCGTTGGACCAGCGCTGGTACCCCCGCATCGGCAGGTAGGTCGTGGCGTTCACCCACATGCGTTCCGCTGTCGTGTGGACGGGGGCTTCGTTGGTCGACGGCACGTTGAAGTTCAGCTCGATGGCCTGCTGCCCGTCTAGTTCGGCCGGTCCGATGACCGTGAACTGGCCGTTGGCGATCTCGGCGCGGATGCCGGCCGCGTCGAGGGTGAACCCGAGGATGAAGCTCGACTGGCATTGACGCCACGCGTGCTTGAAGTGATTGACCCAGATGGCCGTCCCGGACAGCTGCAGCCCGCCCTGGTCGAGGTCGGCGGTGTAATGATCGATGTAGTACTGCAGGGCGCTCTGCGACGGCATGGTGAAGGTGTACTCCCCATCCTTGTACACCTTCCCGTCCGAGCTGACGGCCGGGCCGACCCGGACCTGGACCTGCTGGCCGGGCTGGGGAAACGCCGGGTACTGGCCCCCGTGCAGCGGCGCGCCCGGTGCGGGCGTGTACAAGATGTCGCCGCTGGCGGTGTCGAAGGCCGCGAGCAGGCGGGCCCGCAGCGCGGGCGCCGCCCTGGGCGTGGCCTGGGTGGCGGGTCCGTGGGCTACCGCCGCGATCACCGCGGCCGCGGCCACCACCCCGGCGGCGCCCAGGGACAGACCTGCGCGCAGGACACGGCGCCGCTGCCGGTGCCGCTCGAACGTCCGGGCGGCAAGGTCCGGCGAGACCCGCATGGTCGCGGTGAACTCCCGCATACCTTCACGGGCCAGCTCCTCGATGTCTGAACTCATGATCACTCCTTAACCGCTGCCGCTTCCGCGTTCTCCGCGGAGGCGGTCATTCCCCGTAGCCGGATCAGCCCGCGTGCGGCCGTCGACTTCACAGTGCCCACCGAGCAGCCGAGAGCTGCCGCCGTTTCCGCCTCGCTCAGCTGCTCGAAGTAACGCAGCACCAGGACCGCCCGCTGGCGGGGCGGAAGCCGCACCAGGACCCGGACCACGGCATCGCGAAGATCAACCGCGGTGGCCGGGTCGACTGGCGGGCCAGGCTCGAACAGCACGGCCCTCCGCTGCCACAGCCGCTGACGACGCCACCCATCGGCGGCCAGGTTGTACAGGGTGCGCCGGACGTAATTCTCCGGGTCGCCATCGATCCGCCGCCAATGCCGCAGCAGCCGCTCCAGCGCCGATTGCAGCAGGTCCTCCCCGTCGGCCCGGCCTCCGGCCAGCAGCGCGGCCGTCCGGAGCAGCCGGTCACCCCGTTCGGCGACGAACAGCTCCAGGGCCCGCCTCTGCTCGTCGTGGTGCACCTGTGGCCTCCGTCCTCTCATCAGGGGAATACGAGGACCTCGGGCGCAAGGTTGCCTGCGCCATGCCGCCTTGCTTGTAGGCCCAGGCCGACGTCACCGGGTTAGGAATCGGACTTCAGTAACACAGATTCCGTGAGCACCGCAGTCCCCATGCTCCGGGCGGCTCCAACCGGATGAAACCCGGCTTTCACCTTGCTCTTGCAAGGTGAAAGCCCACGTTCACCTGGTTCAGCGACGCGACGGCTGGGCGGAAAGAGGGCGACTAGGCGGGCAGGGGGTCAGGGGGTCAGGGGGTCAGGGGGTCAGGGGGTCAGGGGGTCAGGGGGTCAGGGGGTCAGG
>Ga0070735_10002501_pt1 | contig 16622 bp, 11 predicted proteins | sample Coa_R1_FD_66443 | JGI IMG/M metagenome (GOLD analysis project Ga0070735, IMG submission 66443) | Surface soil microbial communities from Centralia Pennsylvania, which are recovering from an underground coalmine fire - Coalmine... | ecosystem: Environmental > Terrestrial > Soil > Unclassified ... | reverse complement strand
AATCCAGCGGTCCCAGCGGCTTTTCCAGCTTTTGCAACAGCCGGATTTTTCTGTTTCAAAGCGGCTTTTGCGCGCGTTACGGATCGATCCTTCCGCGACGAGTGCCAGAATCGTCCCCGCAACTACCCCGATCAACCGGCTGTGCCCGGAGCGCCGGCCGCAGCGCTCGATTCCGTTTGCGATCAAAGTACCCAAGCGGCCAACTTAATTCGGGGTAGGCCTCTCCACATGATCGATGATGAGAACTTCGACCGGGCCCTTGGCCGGCACAAGCTTCAACCCGAGCTCTTCTTCTAGTGCAGAAAAGATGTTTGGGAGATTGGAATCCGTAGCGGCCCGTGATCCGCCCGCATCACCCGGCCCGAAGCCTGGAAGCCTCATTAGAGCATCGTCTGGAGTGAAGCTCAGCTTGAGATCGAATTCGCCAGTGAAACCGGTTTTATCCAGAACCGGCCGGTTCAGGATGAATGCAAGCTCTTTTATGAGGTCCGCCACGTGGACCTTGCTCCCTTCTAACTGCAGCAGCCCTGGTTCATATCCAGAGAAGGGCCCTGTGACATAGCCACAGTCGACCTTGCCCGGAACGTGCCGCGGCGTCGTGCCGGGCGGGAAAGAAACGCAGCCTGCTTCCTTCGCCGCTGGCAGTTTAGGACCGTTCTTTGCGGCGATCAAATCGTACACAGGGAGCTCTCTCGTTTCGCGATGGAGTGCCAGCTTGAACCTGTCGGCCAACAGTGTCTGCAGCATACGCCACGTCTGCTTCGGATTGGTGTAGCCATCGGGCTTGGCCTCAATATCGTAGCCTGGGGATTTGATCCATGACGGACCTCCTACCACTTGCGAAGCCAGCAGGGGGAGTGAGTGGCCTTGCATAGGGTTGTCATGCGGGGCATACGCAAATTGGATGAGAAGCATCAAAGATGCGTTCGTCGCTTTCAGCCGCCCGCCGGGTTGATAGGCGACGCCCATGGGGTGGTGGGTTGGTTCACTCCAGTGAGAAGGATTTGGTTTGATCGAGGCGACCTGAAACGCCGGAGACGCATGGGTCTGGCCGAATAGTCCATAGGCTGCAGCCATCAGCAGAATAGCGATCGCGACGACGCCCGGTCCCAGACCGGTGCGGACGGCTGGCCGCGACTGGCCCAGCAATCTGGCGATGCGATCTGCGAGCGATCCGCCGTTGGCAGCTATCGCGGGACCGTGATGCGCCGGCCGGTACGATTCCAATTGCGCTAGCGCGCGCGCATACGTCAACACATCACCGCTGACCGCTATCGCCACATCGTCACAGCACATCTCCCGCTCGGCGCGAATCTGTCCCGAGACCCACCAGACTGCCGGGTGGTAGAACAGCAGCGCTTCCGCGACGCTCTGCAGAATGTTGACCAGAGAGTCGTGGCGCCGGATGTGCGCCAACTCATGCAGCAGCAGCGCCTCCAGAGTGCCGGCAGGTAGACCGCCGAGCGCCCCCACCGGCACCAGCACGACCGGACGAAGCCAGCCGACCACCGCCGGCGCCTGCGCCAGCGCGGAGACCAGCAACTGTACCGGACGAGAGACACCAATCCGGGCGCCTAGATTCTGCAGCATCTGCTGCCATTCCGGCGGCGCGCGCCGCACCAGCATCGACCGCATGCGCGCGGCGACCATCCAGCCCCCCGCCAGTCGCACCCAAAAAACTGCCACACCTGCGAGCCAGATCATCACAACCCAAAGGAGGAACTGTGGCGGTTCCACAGCGGACACCGTGGCCCGCACGGAGGCGGGCAGCGTAATAGTAGCGCTGCTGGTGTTGGAAGCCGCCCGTGGAGTACTTCGGATGCGATAAGCGGCGTACTGACCTGCCTTCGCCGGCCGCATTAGCTCCCAGGTTATTAATGGAGCGGCCGCCATGGCTGCCAGTGCTGCGCAGGCGAGGAGATATCGCGCGTTCGGGCTCGGCGAATGCGCCAGATGCCGGCGCGCGGCCGCATACAGAATCGCAATCGAGAAACCCTGCCAGAGAAAGTGGATCAACGTCCAGCCAAGCCGTTCCACCCATGGCTGCAAGGACAGCATTTGCATTTCATTCATGACGAACGTCCCTTCTCTTTAGCAAAGGCGTCCAGCATACCGCGGATTTCCTCTAATTCTTTGCGCGAGGCTGGCTGCGCCGCCAAAGCGCCCATCACGAGGCTTCGGGCGGAACCTCCGAAAACCCTTTTCAGTAGGTCGCCCGCAATCTGTCGCTGCGTTTGCTCCTTCGGAACGGCGGTCTCGTAAACGTGCGATCCGAAGCGCTCGCCGCGGGTGAGCAGACCTTTCTCCGTCATCAACTGCATCGTCTTCAGGGTGGTGGTGTACCGGGTACCTTTACCGAGCTCGTCGTGCACCTCCCGCACCGTCGCCGTCCCCAGCGTCCAGAGGACGGCAAGAATATCGAGTTCGGCTGCAGTTGGAAGCGCCATAGGCGGTCGGCCGAGGCGTGGAGAACGCATTTGAGTCCACAATACTACGATCAGTATCGTAAGTCAACGGGTAAAATCGTACACCTTCCCGGTACTGACGTATTTGTGGTTGGCACCGCACCGGCGCGAATTGTTCAGCCTATTGAACGGCATTTGTAAGAGCTGGGCGACGGGTGTTGAAACTCCCGGGGGCTCATAGCTACGCTGGTCTAAGTTATGCACCCGCTATCAGCCAATTCCACGCCGGTTTGCGACACGCAGCCGTGTTTCTGGCTCAAGTGAGGACTCCGCCGCCTCCTGTGTACTTCGTCCTTCTCCTAAACCATGCCGGGTAGTGGTCATGTTTCCCGGCTTGGGCGTTTCCCGATCAGTTGAAGGCACGCGATAGCGGTGGCAAGCCGATTGGTCCGAGACTCGATGGTCCGGGCGTAGCAGAGGTTGGCTTTTGTTCCTCGCACTTGGAGGCGGCCATGATAAATGGTGCGGTTTCCTATCAGGTAGAATAACGGAGCAACTCCAATGGAGACAAGTTTCCCGGTGACGGTGACGTATAGCGCTCGGGGCATACCGACTTATCGATCTGAAGTCTCTCATGACGGGCTGCGCAAATACACTGTAATTAGGGCGGGAGATCCGGATATTCTCGCGAAAAAAGTATTGGCTCAGGTGCTGCAATGGAACGCCGCGTGGGAAAAGCTATCTGCGTCAGAGCAATATAAGCGCCTGGTTGAGAGCCGAAAAGAGATCGCGATCGATCGAACCTCGGAGGCCCAGCGTCTTCTGGAAACGCTTCGAAATATTTTGGTCGGCGGAATCGAGCAAGATGCGAAGCTCGACTGGGAACTCCGTAAAGTCAGAACACCATTTTCTGTGAGTGGCCCGGAGAAGCCGAATCTCGGGCCGGAGCCTGCGCCGAGACCCACACCTCCCGCCCCTAAGCGATCTGACTATAGATACCAAGTCAAGCTGTCGCTTTTTGACCGTCTGATGGCTCACAGGAAAAAGGTTAAGCTCGCCGATGCCGAGAACCGATTTGACGCTGACATGAGCACGTGGCGCGACGAATGTGCTGCATTGTCTGCGGAACATGCCTCCGAACTCAAAGCGCATCGGGCCAAGGGCGCAATGCTGCAGGAAGAATACGTTCGGGCACTCGCCAAATGGGAGGAAGAGAAGACCGCTTACCGCGAGGACCAGGAAAAGCAACATGCCGAAGTCGATCAGATGCGCGCTCGATACGAGGCTAAGTCCCCGGATGCCGTTATTGAATACTGCGAACGCGTGCTGTCAAACTCTGATTATCCCGAGTGTATCCCCCGGGAGTTCGACTTCGATCTTAATCACGAAACTGGCGTTCTTCTGCTTAATTGCAAACTACCGCCGCCGGAGGATCTTCCTAGACTGGCCGAGGTTAAGTATGTAAAGACGACCGATGCGCTGTCGGAACAGTTCCTCTCCGACGCGCAATGCACACGGCTCTATGACGATGTACTGTATCAGATCACACTCCGAACCATACACGAGCTGTTTCAGAGTGATTCGGCGACCGCTCTCTCTACAGTCGTGTTTAATGGACTCGTGACGTCGACTGACAAGAGCACCGGGAACGAGACCACCGTCTGCGTTCTCTCAGTTCAGGCCTCTCGGGATGCATTCCTGGCTATCAATTTGGCGAAAGTGGACCCAAAGGCCTGCTTCCGGCAATTGAAAGGAGTCGGCAGTTCAAAGCTGTACAGCATCACTCCGATTGCCCCTATCATGGAGCTGCAACGTGACGATCAGCGGTTCGTCCCATCTTATGAAGTTGCCGAACGGTTGAACGAAGGCCACAACCTCGCATTGATGGACTGGGAAGACTTTGAACATTTGATCCGTGAAATCTTCGAGAAGGAATTCTCATATAGTGGTGGAGAAGTGAAGGTGACGCAAGCAAGTCGAGACGGCGGCGTTGACGCAGTGGCTTTCGATCCCGATCCGATCCGTGGCGGCAAGATCGTTATCCAGGCAAAGCGTTATGCCTACACAGTTGGCGTTTCGGCAGTAAGGGACCTCTATGGAACCGTTCTGAACGAGGGCGCCAGCAAGGGCATTGTTGTGACGACGTCCGACTACGGCCCCGACGCGTATGAGTTCGCGAACGGAAAACCCCTGACACTCCTCAGCGGTTCGAACCTGCTTCATTTGCTCGGGAAACACGGCGTCAAGGCACACATAAATCTGACTGAAGCTCGCAAGATTGCACAAGAGCGGCTGGGCAGAGCGAGCTCTTAATCGAAAACAACGAGCTGACTGCTTCCGTTTGCGATTACAACTTCATGGTACGTAAAGTTGTCAAATCGGAAATGACCCCACTATTGAAGGGCGCAATGCCGTTGCTGCCGAATCCGCGCGAATCGTTCAGCCTATTGAACGACAGATGCCGGACTTGGGCGAACGCTGTTGAAAGTCCCCAGGCTCGCAGTTACGCTGGTCTAAGTGAACCGGAGGAACTTCTTTGGTGCACTCGGCGTGGGCATGGCCGGCGAGCACAAGCGGGCTGAAGCCCGCCCCGCAGAATTTTCATGTAGCTCTGGAAGGATCGTCTTTATGCACCCACCATCAGCCAATTCCACGCCGGTTTGCGACACGCAGATGCTGGCTTTCATTGAGGAGACGCTCTATACGGCGGTCCTGGCGGACTCGCTCGATGAGCTGGGATACCGCAACCAGGCCATGAAGGAGTCGCTACGGCCGATGACATCGCGCCACACCTTTGCCGGGGTTGCGCGCACGATCGCCTGCATGGACCAGGCCTATATTCCGGCGGAGCCCTATGCCAAAGAGATTGAAGCTCTGGACAGCATTCTGCCAGGTGAGGTGGTGGTGGTGGCGACAGGCGAGTCGCCACGAAATGCGCCCTGGGGCGAATTGCTTTCTACCGCTGCCATGGCCCGGGGGGCCCGGGGAGCCGTGGTCGATGGATTGGTCCGCGACGTGAAAAAAATTGAGGCTCTCGGATTTCCTCTGTTCGCGGCCGGAATTAAGCCGGTGGATTCCAAGGGCCGCGGCATCGTGGTGGAGCACAACGTGCCTGTGGAATGCGGCAGAGTGGCGGTCTCCCCCGGTGACCTGATTGTGGCCGATTATGACGGCGTGATCGTGGTGCCGGCCAGTGCTATTTCTGAAGCGGTGCGGTTGGCCACCGATAAGGTGAGTCGTGAAAATGCAACTCGCGCGGAGCTACAGCGGGGCGACTACCTGCGCGATGTCTATGCCCGATACGGAGTGCTTTGATGCTGCGCGGGCGGGTGCCGATGGCTTCCGGCTGAATGCGCCGGCCATTATGGGACTGACGATCACACTGCCCGCAGCGACGATTTCATCCCGCATACGTTCGGCGAGCGTGTCGATTGCGACTTCTTCGGCCGTCGCGATACCAAATTGTGTCATTACCGAAAGCAGGCTGCGGGCCGTCTCAGCCACCACACGGTATCCCGGGTTATCCGCGCCTCCGCCCACAAACACTTGCGTCCGGAGCGTAGGGGCCGGTAGTCCAGCGGCAATAAAAAGTGGAAATAGTTTGAGTCCCATCTGAGGCTCGGCTCCCATGGCTTGCAGAGCTGCCGCATTCCATCGGACGCACCGATCGAACAGTGGCACGGGCGGATACGATCGCAGTGAGTTCATGTCCAGAGCTTCCAGGAACGCGATCACGCCGCCCGGGCACAGATAGGCGACCAGCCGGCGCACTATCTCGGTGGGATCGGGGAGAAACATCAAGACGAAGCGGCCGACGACCGCGTCGAACGGCTGCTCGAACTGCATGCCAGCGGGGTCGCCTTCGAGGAAACGAACGTTCGAGAGTCCAAGGGCCTCGGCGCGTTTGGTTGCCGCTGCGATCGCGGCCGCTGCACGATCAATACCGACGACAGATCCCGTCCGGCCGACGAGGCTTGCAGCCAGGAACGCGACATCACCGGCGCCACTTCCGATATCCAACACTCGCATGCCTTCGACGATGCCGGCAGCGAGGAAGACCTGGCGCGTGAACGGCTCAAGCAGATGCGCCTGAAAGATAAGGCGCTCGAGCTCTGGCTCAGAGTGCCCGAGCGCATAGTTCTGACTGGATTGAGGAGCGGTCGGCATGCGCTCTCTTACTGGTTGATAATTGTTCCGTCGAGTTTTCGGATCTCGCCCCAGCCGCCATTCAGCAGTTTGTGTTCACCGCGCTCATTTGTCCCGTAGGGAAACTTTGCTGCCGCCGCCTCATCGATTTCAATACCCCATCCCGGCGCTTCGTTCGCCCATAGGTACCCGTCTTTCATGACAGGGCAGCCGTGGAAAACGTCCTGCAGATTCTGATTGAAGGGCGAGTACTCTTGAATCCCGAAATTGTAACAGGCAACATCCAGCGTTACGTTGGCCATGTGGCCGACCGGCGATACGTCGCCGGGCCCATGCCAAGCTGTGCGCACGCCAAAAATCTCCCCGAAAGCCGCGATCTTCCGCACCGGCGTGATTCCACCCGCCTGCGTCACGTGAATGCGGATGAAGTCGATCAACCGTTCGGAAATTAGCGGCGTCCATTCATGCGGGCTGTTGAATAGCTCGCCCATGGCGATCTGCGTCGCGCACTGCTTGCGGATCATGCGGAAATACTCAATGTTTTCCGGCGACAAAACGTCCTCGAGATAAAAGAGCCGGTATGGCTCCAGCGCCTTGGCGAATGCCACGGCCTGGATCGGCGTCACGCGCTCATGCGCGTCATGTAGTAATTCGATATCGTCCCCCAACTGTTTCCGGCATTCTTCGAACAGCTTCACCGCGCGGCGAATATAAGGACCCGATTCAAATACCGGGCCGGCATGCAAGCCCTTGACCGGGACTTCATTGCGCCGCGATCCGTAACCAGCCATACCCGGCGTTCCCACTTGTACCCGCACATGGCGGAATCCCTGCGCCATCCACTTGCGCGCGCTCTCAATGGCATCCGGAATTTCAGCGCCGTCGGCGTGCCCATAGGTGTCCGCGGCCTCCCGGCATTTTCCGCCGAGCAGCTCATACACTGGCATTCCCGCCTGCCGCCCCTTAATATCCCACAGCGCCTCGTCCACTCCGGAGATGGCGTTGTTCAGCACCGGGCCATTGCGCCAGTAAGACGAGTTATAACAGGCCTGCCAGGTGTCGTCGATGCGATCGGCCGGCTTGCCGATTAAAAATGGTTTCAGATATTTGTCTACCGCCTCATTTACCAGCTCGGCGCGCTGCGTGAAGGTAGCGCACCCATACCCGTACAGGCCGTCCTGGTCGGTCGTGATCTTCACGACACTGAGCCGCGACCCCGCCGGCTCCGTAGCAATCACGCTGACATCCTTAATCTTCGGAGGCGGTGTGCCGCGAGCGGCGCGTTCGACACGCTCCTGTGCGGAGGCTTCGCGGGTTGCAACCGCTGCTGCGCACGCGCTGGAGGAAATCATTTTCAGTAAACTACGGCGATTCATAACTCTTTTTTCTCCCGGTCTTCGAGCATTGCTTTCACTTGATCCAACTCACGCTTTAGCCGGTGCTCCCGGACAACCAGCGTGACAACGTAGATCACGATTAGCAGCCACGCGGCCAGAAACCCATAAAACATGTATTCGAAATTGCGTGAGTCCATGCCAATCCTTGTCCTCAGATAAGTGTACTCCGCTTCCGGAGCACTCTAGGAGTTCTCCCAAGTTTCGACTTGGTCCAGCTCACGCGTTGTTAAAATTAGTATTGGTGTCTTCGGAGCGGTAATGGATGAGCGTACGCGGAATCGCGAGTGGCGGCACGACCGGCGCATGAAGCCGCCTCGTACCGGGATGCCAGGCGCACCACACAAAGCGGCGGACGAGATGCAAGCGTTGGCGCGGGTGTTCGCCTCGGCTAGTCCTGCCGAGGAGCCAAAAACGCCGCTGGAGCGATACGGTCCGATTCTGATTTGGTGCTGCGCCGGGCTACTGGTTATCGCAATCGCAAGTTTTATTGCCTATTTATCATTGCGCCCGGCCAAGGCGCGCGAGGCGTATACCCACGGTGAGCGCCTGGCAAATGCGGGTAAATACCGCGAAGCCATTGCTTACTTCGACCAGGCCGTCGCGTTGGATTCGAATTTCACCGACGCGTATTATGCTCGCGCCAGCGCATATTCGGCGCTTGGCGAGGACTCTGAAGTTGTCCAGGATCTGAATCAAGTCTTGAAGATGCGCCCCAATTTCATTGAGGCTTATTTCCGGCGCGGCAGTCTGTACAACAAACTTGGCGAGTTTCAAAGAGCGATCGAAGATCTTGACAAGGCGATTGCATTAAAGCCCGATTACGCGGCCGCCTACGAGCTCCGGAGTGTGGCGTATCGGCATCTGGGCGATTATCCGGGTTCTGAAGCCGACCGCCGGAAAGCCAAAGAATTACAATCGAGTTTAGCCGAGATCGCACGGAGGCCATCAGCGCGATAGCGAAGGGCAAGCTCCGCTGCGATGCGCGGGACACGCCCTCGCGAAGGCCTGAAATTTGACTTGTCCTCTGGAATCGTGATAGTTAATCACGAAGAGTCGAAAGAATCAGGCGGGGGTGGTCATGACGTTTCGCGTAGCGTTGTTCTTGTCGATCGCGGTTTGTTCCTGGGCGCAGACCGAGCGCGGAAATATCACCGGCGTAGTCACCGACGCGTCCGGCGCGGCCGTTCCCGGGGCCAGCGTCACGATAACCAATCGTGCCACCAACCTTGCCGAGCACGTTGTGTCCACCTCGGCCGGCGACTACAATGCTGCCAATCTGAGCCCGGGCGATTACCGCGTCGAGGTGACGGCGACGGGCTTCAAACACTTCGTGCACGATAATGTAACGCTGACAGCCGCCGGCACCGTGCGGCTGGATGCTGTGCTGCAAGTGGGCCAGGTCAATGAGACGGTTGAAGTCTCGGCAGCCGCTGCTCAGATTCAGACGGAGAATGCGAAAATCTCCACCGCCGTCGAGAACAAAATGGTGGACGACTTGCCCTTGGTGGTCGGCGGCGCGTTGCGCAGCCCGTATAACCTGGTCAGTATCGTGCCCGAAGCGAAGGGCAGCGGCAACGCGATTTCGCTTGGGGGTGGGCAGGCGGCGGCCTGGAATGCAACACTCGATGGCATTTCCGCCACCACCAACCGTTCCGCCGATGCAGGAGAAATCGCTTATCTCAGTCCGTCCGTCGAGGCCGTGACGGAGTTCTCGGTCGACACGAACGGCTTTAAGGCAGAGTATGGGCAGGCCGGCGGCGGAGTCATCACATTCGTGTCCAAATCCGGCACCAACGAATATCACGGCGTCGGCTACGACTTTTTGCGCAACGACGATCTGGATGCCCGAGGCTTTTTCGCTCCCACACGCTCCATCTATAAGCAGAACGATTTCGGCGCTACCGCCGGTGGTCCGGTCATACTCCCCAAACTCTACAACGGCCGCAACAGAACATTTTTCTTCGCCTCTTACGAAGGCTTCCGTAATCGGGTTGGCTCGAATGGCGTCATCAGCTCCGTCCCGACGCCCGAAATGTACAAGGGCGATTTTTCCAACTGGGTCGATCAGAGTGGCAAACTATTGCAGATCTACGATCCCTCCACCACCCGCGCCAATCCTAACGGCAGCGGATACATCCGCGATCCCTTTCCCGGCAACCAGATCCCGATTTCCCGGTTTAGCCCGATTACTCAGCAAATCATTCCCTACGCCGGTAAGATCGCGCCGAATATTCCGGGGCTGGTCCCGGGCACCGGCGCTTATGTGCGCAACAACTACATCACCACGAATGGCACCACTCTCTCGCCCACCGACAAAGGCAGCGTGAAAATCGACCAACAGTTCGGATCAAACCAGCGGCTCGGGTTTTTCTATAATCGGACCAGTTACCGTAACGAAGTTGGTCCCGACGGGCCGCCAGGATTGCCGGAGCCTCTGTGGAACGGACAAGTCTCGCAATTCGATGCCTCGGATTACCGGATGAGCCACGACTGGACGCTCTCGGCCACACTGCTGAATCACTTCTACGTGGGTGGCAACAAATTCATCAAGAATAGCTACTCGCCCAACGTCGGCCAGAATTGGTCGAGCAAAGTCTGCATTAAGAACGTCATCGATTGCAACGTGAACTTCCCGAATATTTCCTTTACGGAATTCACGTCCTGGGGCAGCACCGCCTATAACGGCACCGAGCAGCCACAGTGGTCCATCGGCGACGACTTAAGCTACATTCACGGTTCCCACACCCTGAAATTTGGCTACTCGTTCGAGAGCCAGCGCGCCAATGGATTCGGCCAGCAGAACATCTCCGGACACGCCGGATTCAGTTTTCTGGAGACAGGCGTTCCGGCAGTCACGTCCTTCACCAGCGGCGGCTCCTTCGCTTCGTTTCTTCTAGGCAACGCCGATAGCGGCAATACCGAAACCGTTCGCTACGTGGCGCAGACTTTCGATTATCACGGTTTCTATGCGCAGGACGACTGGCACATCACGCGCCGCCTCACGATGAACATCGGCCTGCGATACGAGTTCACCCAGCCGCCTGTCGAAGCCAATAATCAATACACGGATTTCACGCCGAACAAACCCAATCCCGCCGTGAACAATTATCCCGGCGCCCTCCGCTTTGCGGGCTTTGGGCCAGGACGCGAGAATACGCGCAGTCTGGTGCCCGGCTGGTATGGGGCCTGGGGTCCGCGTCTGGCGTTTGCATATGCCCCGAACGATAAGACTACGTTCCGTGCCGGATTCGCTCGATCGTTCAGCAAGGTCAGTGTCGTCAGCGGCAGCGATCACTACGAAGGCTTTATCGGCCAGTACGCCTTCTCATCGCCCGACCAGGGCATTACCCCCGCATTTAATTGGGATGTCGGTCTGCCACCGTATCCACTGCCGCCGCAGATCGATCCTTCGTTCCAAAATAACCAGAATGTGGATTTCTGGAACTATAAAGACGCCACGCGTGCGCCAGAAGAACTGAACTGGACCTTCTCCGTCCAGCGGCAGGTCTCCGCCAACACGGTAGTGGAAGCGGCCTACAACGCTGTCGTCGGAACACACTTGCAGGCTGGTCTGCTGAATATGAATCAAGTGCCGACGGCCATTTATGAACAGTTGATTGCCCAATACGGGCCTGCCGCCGCCAATAGTTTGCTGGTGTCGGACATCAGTTCTGCGCAGGCGCGCGCTGCGAACATTCCCATTCCCTATCCGAACTTCACAAATCCCACGATTCAACAGCACCAGACCGTAGCGCAGGCGCTCCGTCCGTATCCTCAATACCTCACTATTCAGACCGCAGATCAGGGCGGCGATAAAAGCGGCCATTCCAATTATCAGGCGGTCGTGTTACGGGCACAGCGGCGGCTTTCCTCTGGTCTGACGTTCCAGTGGAGCTACGTTTTTTCCAAGCTGCTGACCAATGCGGACACATATTATGCGAACACCGGCTTGTCCGAAGATCAATACAACCGGGGCCTCGAAAAATCTATCGGCCAGTACGATCAAACGCACGTCCTAAAGCTCAGCACCGTGTACGAGTTGCCGTTCGGCCGGGGCAGGCACTGGCTGACTCACGGCATCGCCAGTCAGGTGCTGGGCGGATGGCGCGTCAGCGCTAACCAGATCTACGCTACCGGATTCCCGATCGCAGTGACGCGCAACAATCCGCTGCCGATCTTCAACGGCCAGGACCGCCCGGTGGTCACCGGCTACAATAACTGGCGCGCCGCTTACACCGGAAATTTCGATCCGCATAGCGATCTTTTCCTGAATGTGGCGGCCTTTCCCGCACAGCCAAACTACGTTTTCGGCAACTCAACGCGTTACAACCCGAAATTGCGCACCTTTCCCAACCTGAATGAAGACGTCAGCCTCGGCAAATCCTTCAACTTCACGGAGAGCCGCCATCTCGATTTCCGTTGCGAGGCATTCAATCTTTTCAATCGAACTGTATTCAGCCCGCCCGATTCGAACCTGAACGACAAAACCTTCGGAGTGGTCAGCGCCCAAGCCAACACTGCCAGACAAATGCAATTGGCACTGAAACTTTACTGGTAATCAGTTTTCTCTGTCGCCGCGGTGATTATCCAGAAAGTCCCGATCGATTGGTTTTCGTCCACGGAATCCCTCTTCGACCCCGTGCCAGTAGCCAATCCCGGGCTCGCCGAGTTTCCAGCAGAGATACACCTCCTGCTCGCGAAATAGTGTGGGAAAATCTACCAGGCCGACGTCGAGGTCCTTTACGAGACAACCAAACGCATGGACTTTCGCGATGGATTTTTGCAGTCCGGCCGCGCTCGCGTCTCGTCGCTCCCGTTGAGCTAGAAGTTTGTTGCGATCCACTCTGGCGCCGCCGGCCATTATGATGCGCTGCGTCTCGCCTTGCAGCGCTCGATCTGCCTCCAGGTGCTCCTGTTTCAGAAAGATCGCCTCGCGGATGGCGGTTTCCAGCTCCGGCAGCAATCGCTCGGCTTCGTCTCGAGTGAAGAATTTAGCCATCCGCGAGAATTATAACAGTTGACTGGCGGGCGAGCCGCCAAATTGCCAAACGCGGTCGCTAAAACGCGTAGCCTAATGCAATCTGATAAGTCCTCGGCGCAACGAAATGCGTCCCGCTGAACGTCGATAAAAAGTTGTACAGCGCGACCTCGTTGGTCAGATTGGTCACCGTGAAGCTCAATGTAAAGTGAGCCTTATCGCCGTGCGGAAACAGATTATCAAAACCCGCTCCCGCGTCGAATAAATTCCGCGGCGCGATCCGTGGCGGATTCGTGTCGTCATTCTCGGTCCCCGGCGCCGGAATCCGCAGACGCGTCGTTCCAAACTGAGCGATCGGGCATGAGGTGATCGGACTTGCCAGTGTCGCAAAGGTGGAACCGCAGAATAGGCCGATCTGTTGCTGCTGGTCGGCCGTTAGAGCCAGGGCGGCCGCTTCGTCGGGCACTGCGCCTGCTACCTCACCGCTGTCGTAACGCCAGGTGAACGACACCCACGGCCCATTCTTTTTGTATTGATAGCGGACGTCGGTGGTTTGCTGGAATGCCTGATCGTGATCGATGCGGAACACGGCTGTGCTCACCGGCGAGTTGAAGATCAATCCGCCGTCCTCCGGGCCGAAAAACCGCGCCCGCGTGTGCCCAAATACTGTGAACGCGCTGAGGCCATGATAATTCGGCATGCTGATACGCCCCGCGACTCCGTCGATCTTCGATTTGCGCCATGAAATGGGGAACGTAACCGGCGTGTTCAGCAGCGTGTCAAAATCAAACGCGTTGTCTGTGAATTTCCAGAAGTAATCGGCGTCGATCACGAAAAACTTCCCAATGGCCTGCTGTAACCCGGCATTGTATTGTTCTCTGCGTCCGGGTTCGAGAGGCCTGGTCGCCTGCGCGCCAAAGATATTGGTGCCGAGGCCACCGGAGCCTGTCGCGCTCGACAGGATCAAGTTCTCGTTGTAGGGCGTCTCCAGCGTGTGCGAATACGAGGCCCGCAGCACGGTGTTAGTCGGTTTGATCAGGTAGGAAAGACCCAGCCTCGGTTCGGCCGCTCCGTCCGACACTAATCCTTTATAGATGTCGCCGCGAATGCCCGCATTCACCGTAAAGTTGCCGAACTTGATTTGGTCCTGGAGATAAAAACCGTACTCCTTGATGTCGGTATGGCCGTGGAACAAAAAGAGCGAGCCTCCGCGCGATAGATCGAATGGCAGCAGCCCCGGTGCAAAGGCCGGATTCGGCGCAGCGCCCGCGCCCCCGCATTGATTCGGGCTTGTTTGCGTGGGATCGCCGATGGGCTGTCCCGATGCATCTACGCACGGCGCGTTGAATGCCGGGTCCGTCAACCCGAGCTGGAAGCTCTCTGTCAGAAACGTGTGGCTCACCTGCAGGCCGGCCTTGGCATTATGGATCCCCTTGGCGTAGGAGAGATCCGCGCGCAATCCGAGATTGCTCAGCCGCCGGCTTTGACCTAGAGTTACCGGATCGTCGTCAAATACGTCACGACTCGGATAATAGCTCACCTGATCCTGCCTGAAATACGGGTTCACGGTCAGATCGAGCGAGGGGCCAAACAGGTGTACGAAACCCGGCGCGATGTTATACGAGAGGACCCGCTGGCGCTGGTCCTGACCCGCGTCCTGCTGATCGTAGGTGTTGGGGATCTGGAACCAGTTGCGCGCAAATCCCAGGTTCAGGTGCAGCATGTCATTCTGGCCCGGCTGATAGTCGAAGCGGTCGAATGCTGTAAGGTTGTTGCCTCTGTCGTGAAAAGGCAAGAACTCAGGAGTGTCGAGAAAACGTCCGGTCCGGCTGCTGTTGATAGCCAGGAAGTCTCCGAACTTGCCGTTGCCCCCACCCAAGGTGGCGTCCTCTCCATAGGTGCCGAAGGAGCCCGCTTTGGCCGCGAGACTCCCAAACAACTTCTGGCCGAGCCCGGATTTTGTCGTCGTATTGACGATGAGGCTGGTCTTGTCGCCATACTCCGCCTGCGGAGCGCCGGTGGTTACCTCGACGGACTGAATGGCATCGAGCGGCAGTTGTGTTGAAAATTGCTTGCTTTGTTGATCGCTGATCGGCTGGTTATCCACCATGAACGAGGTCTGTGCGTGATCTCCCAGGGGGTGGAAGAAGCCATTTGAATCCGCCACCACGCCTGGAGCGGAAAGCGTGATCAGATCGCTCAGCCCAGTGCCGGTGCTCGTCATGGGCAGTTTGGAAATCAAGCTCTGATCGATATCGACATGTGCCTCAGGTACACGTTCGATCAGATCGGCTGATTCTTCCACGGTCACCGAAGTCGTCTGCGTGCCCAAGTTTAGAGAGATTTTCAGGTTCACCGGTACCGTGGAACGGACCGGGACGTCCTGCTGCGCCGGCTGAAAACCGCTCGCCGCTATGTCGATGTGATACGAGTTAAACGGCACGTTCAGGACATGAAATGCGCCAGTGTCATCGGTGACCGCTTCTTTCTGATATCCGCTCACGCGATTCACGATTGTCACCTTCGCGCCGGCAATGGGTAGCCCGGACGGATCGGTCACGGTACCTTGAATCGAGCCGGAGTTGCCAATCTGCGCCAGCGCTCCGGCGCAGCAGCCTAGAAATAGAGCCAGAATGCATGTTCCTCTCATTTATAATTTCTCCCTGTATACGTTCCCGCGCTCACACGCCGCGGGAAGCCGTGTCAATGAAATAAAGAGAGCATGGAACCTGCGCGTGCTCCCGTCGGGAGACACGCGTTCCATACTCAGAAATTCAATTCAAAGAAAACAGCTAGGCGGGCGGCGCGCGGGAGCAACTGGCGACCAGGAGAGGTCCCCGGACTGAGAGCTTTGCTTCCGGGCCGTGGTTCCAGATGACGACTGGCGCAGGCGGCCGTAACGTAATGCAAGGAGCCGGCTGCAGCAGCAGAGAGTGCCCAATATGGCATACCGGGCAACAATGATCGGAGTTTCTGTCGGAATGACTGCTTGTCTGCGAAATCGCCTGCGAGTACAGAAAACCGGAGGCAATCAGCAGTACGATAACTGCCCGAGCCATTTGGTTAAGTCTCACAAGCATCGATAGATCGATTATAGCGATGATTAAGCGCCTGCTAAATTCGTCTGTCGAACTTGGATAGCAAATTTTAGACATAGCGCTGACCCGGTGTTAGTGTCATTGCGTAGGCATCTGTGCTGAAAAGAGTCTCCCATGACCCGCCGGGTCACAACGACTAATGAAAATGGGCACGGGCAGGAGTAGCGTGATTGTGGATTGCGTTCGGACGAAGATGGTTGCTTTCAGCGGCGCTGGCAAGCCCGGAAAGGAGTCTGACCGGGGAGCCTGGAGGCACAACGAATTGTCGCCGCCGTCAATGACGGCGAGCACGCGAAGGAGACTCTCTAATCAGAAGGCTCCCTCCGGAAGCGATCCAGGAGGTGAAGCCTGCAAGTTATGTGGCGCACCCAACGGAGACAGTGGTCCCGATGAAGAAGAAAATTGCAGTATAATGGGCTGGCATCGACCCTAATGCGCTGAAGTCAGGTGCGATAGACCCGGAGAGGTGGCTGAGTGGTCGAAAGCAGCGGTTTGCTAAACCGTCGTACTGGCCTAAACCGGTACCGGGAGTTCGAATCTCCCCCTCTCCGCCAGACCATATCCCGCTTCTGATATCAATTGCCGGCGGAGCCGTTGC
>Ga0070735_10002499_pt1 | contig 16625 bp, 8 predicted proteins | sample Coa_R1_FD_66443 | JGI IMG/M metagenome (GOLD analysis project Ga0070735, IMG submission 66443) | Surface soil microbial communities from Centralia Pennsylvania, which are recovering from an underground coalmine fire - Coalmine... | ecosystem: Environmental > Terrestrial > Soil > Unclassified ... | reverse complement strand
CCCGCCGCCGCCCCAAACTCCCCGCCGACGATCACTACCTCGATCTCGCCTCCAAAATCATCCAACTCTCCGAGCATCACATCGCGGCATCCGGTGATACCGCCGCGACCGCCGATATGCACTTTTACGCCGGCATGGGCGACGCTCTCTACTCCCGCCTCTACGGCTTGCGCGGCGAAACAAAACTCGCCGCACGCTACGGCGTCCGCGCTCGCGAACGCCTCATCCGCGCCGCAGCGCTCGATTCAACCCTAGCCGACGCCGACTTCGGCCTCGGCCTCTACAACTATTACGCCGACACTCTCTCCTCCATGGCCAAAATGCTCCGCTTCTTCATGGGCATCCCCGGCGGTAACAAACAGGAAGGCATCCGCCAGCTCGACATTGCCATCTCCGAAGGCAGGCTCACTCCGGTCGAAGCCCGCTTCTATCTCGCTCTCAGCCTCCACAACTACGATCAAAAATACGAGCAAGCCCTCGAAGTCTCCGCTCCCCTCGAAGAAAAATATCCCGCCAATCCCATCTTCCACCTCATCCGCGGCGACCTCTTCGCCAAGCTCGGCCGCAAAGACCAAGCCATCGCCGCCTACCGCGCCGCCGCCTCCCAACATCTCACCGACCCCGAATCCGACACCCGCATCCAAGCCTTAGCCCACACATCCCTGCAATCCCTCGGCGCCAACTAACCCTCCCTGGCACAGACACTCCTGTCCGTGCTCTCTCATCGATCGCTCGCAACCCACGCCTGCCCGTCTCTGGTAGCGCCGGCCGGTCCCTCGCCGGCGGTTTTTTCTCGTTCGAATCGCTCCGGAAAAATTTATTTTTAGAAAATATAAATGCAGTCGCATCCGCAATTTGCGCCAGTATCACACGCGTTCGAACGAATTTGTCCTCACCACGCGTGTTATCCTCATCGCGTAGAAAACCACGCGCTGAAACAACACGCAGTTCACCTTCTTTTCTCAATTTTTCGCTCTCAATTTTTCGCTATCGGCGGTCAGCTTCTTGACGCGCGTAACCGTCGTAGAATCCGCACTTACAAATGTGTATGAAAACAAGCAATTTCAAGTCGAGCAGAATCTGCACTTACGCGAAATCGGGGGGGCGGGACGAGATTACCGTCGCTTCCGCGCACACGTCTGCCGTGCTCATACTCAGCCTCGCATCGGACAATTGCCCGCCGTCGGGCGACCCTGCTTCGCCCCTTTCAACATTGACCTCCTCCCAACCCCAATGTAATCATCTAAAGTTGTTCGACCTCCATTTATCGTGGCAGTCGTTAACAGCGCGAAGCCCAGCTTCTGGGGTGGTTGGATCGCGCCTTGAGATCGGTGCACGTCGGGTCAACGCTCGGCGGCCAACCTGCATCTCATTCCGCAAGCTTTCTGGTGTTGCGTCCGCCGCGCGGGCCTGAGCACCGCGCAATTCCCGCGGCCATGAATTTTCAAGGAGTTTCGATGAAGTTGTTCGCCCAGCTAGATGGCGCGCCGCACCTCGCGGCCAAATCACTCGCGGCACCAGCGAGCCGCGCTCCAAAATCTCTTCGCGCGCTTGCGTTACTCGTCGCCGTTGTCGCTCCTCTCGTCGCCTTCTCCGGCTGCAACGACTATGGCAACACGTTCCAGAACCCGACCGGAGTACAAACCATTTTCATCGCGCCTTCCCAAGCCAGCGCCGGAGGCGCAGCATTTACTCTGACTGTCTCCGGCTCCGCAGATAGTACCGGCAGCGGTTACACTCAAAATAAATCCTTCGTCCAGTGGAACGGCAAGACGATCCCCACTACCTGGGTCAGCGCAAGCGTTCTCACAGCCACCGTTTCGGCCGATCTCATCGCCAAACCCGGCACCGCCTTCGTTCAGACTCTCAGCCCCCACTCCGGCACCGGCACCAACGGCCTTTCCAACGTGGTGAGCTTCCTCGTCAATCCCGCCGCCAACCCGGTTCCGACTATCTCTTCGATGACGCCGACTTCCGCCGCCGCAGGTGCTGCCTCCTTCACGCTCACCGTCAGTGGCTCCAATTTCGTCGTCGGCTCCGATGCCGCCTCCAGCTCTCAAGTTCGCTTTAACCTCGGTCCGACACAAACCTCTCTCCCGGTGATCAACGTCACCTCGAGCCAGATTACAGCCACCGTTGACTCGAGTGTGCTTGTCAACGCCACCACCGCTCCCGTCACCGGCATCGTCACCGTCTACAATCCCCCCGCAGCCGGCACGCCTGCTGGCAACGGCGGCGTCCAAAATCCGAATTCAGGCGGCGGCGGCACCAGCCCCAACGGCCTCACCTTCACCGTAAATCCCGCAGGCTCAGGCTCAACTGCCGCGCCGCGCGCTGAAGCCTCTGAAGACACACCCGCGGTCAGCGCCGACGGCCGCTACGTCGCCTACGCCGCCACGCAAGGCGAACACGCCCAGGTTTTTGTCCGCGATACTTGCGAAGGCGCCGACTCCGGCTGCCAATCCCACACCACGCTGCTTTCCGCCGCATCCGACGGCACAGTCGGCAACGCCGACAGCCGCTCGCCCTCCATGAGCGCCGACGGCCGCTACATCGCCTTCAGTTCCGCCGCCACAAATCTCGCGACTGCGAGCTCGTCCTCCGCTGCAACGACTGGCCGCCAGATCTATTTGCGCGACACCTGCACCGGCGTGAAATCGCAATGCTCGCCTTCGACGCAGCTCATCTCCACAGACCCCACCGGCGCCCTCGTCGGCACCGAAGGCATCCTGCCTTCCGTCAGCGCTTCCGGCCGCTTCGTCGCTTTCCTCGCCGTCACTCCAAGCGCCACGAAATCCCAAAGCAACGCGAAGTCCGCTGCAAAATCTCCATCGTCCACATCGAGCTCGACTTCCGACAGCGGCTTCCGCCAGGTCTTCGTCCGCGACACCTGCATCGGCGCCGCAAGTTGCACGCCGAAAACAACGCGCATCTCGCTCCAGCCCGGCGAAGCCTCCTCATCCTCGACCGAATCAAAACCCGCCGGCCCTGCATTGAGCAGCAGTTCCTCGCGCGTAGCCGTCCCCGGTGCCGCCACCGCAACCGTCTTCACACGTTCTGTCGCCGTGGACGATCGCGTCTTCCTCGCCCTCACCGGCACTCATCCCTGATCGCTAAAATCGCAAACCGGTGACCACCAACAACCGCGATTCCCGCGCTTCATCAACAAATAGTTCCGCACCACCAAACGAAATCATCCTCATCACCGGCGCCGGCGGCAGCATCGGTTCCGCTCTAGCAAAGCAATTCATCAGATCGAACTTCGATTCCCAACTCACCGAACAACATGTACGGGAGCAGCTTTACCCTGAGGGCTCTGCCCGAAGAGACCGCTGCGCCCCAGCTTGCCACGATGTAAACCGCACCTCGGTTCTCTTCAACGGTCACGCCCCATCTCCAAACGATCAAATCCGAACCGTGCTTCTCCTCGACCATTCCGAACAAAATCTCTACGAAATCAATTCCGAACTCTTTTCTGCAAACGCAATCGCAAACGCGTCGGGACAATTCATCCCCATCCTCGGCGACATCAGCGACACCCCACTCCTCGACGAAATTTTCGAAAAATTCCAACCCACCCAAATCTTCCACGCCGCCGCCTTCAAACACGTCCCTCTCATGGAACAAAACCCCATCGCCGTCATCCGCAACAACATCCTCGGCACCTGGACACTTGCCACCATCGCCGCGAAACACCATGCCCGCCAGCTCACCATGATCTCCACCGATAAAGCCGCCAACCCGCGCAGCATCATGGGTGCCGCCAAGCGCATCGCCGAAAAAATTCTCACGCACCGAAATACGGCCGCAACCCGCATGCGCTCCATCCGCCTCGGCAATGTCCTCGGTTCTACCGGCAGCGTCGTCCCGCTCTTCCAACGCCAAATCCAAAGCGGCGGCCCCGTCACCGTCACCCATCCCGAAGTCCGCCGCTACTTCATCTCAATCGATGAAGCTGCGAACCTGATCCTCGCCGCAGCCGCTCTCGACGACCCCGCCACCCTCTTCGTCCCCGATCTCCCCGCCCCCATCAAAATTCTCGACCTCGCCAAAAAATTAATCGCCGAAGCGCAATCGCTACCCGCATCCAACAGCAAAGAAATCGAAATCGTCTTCACCGGTCTCCGCCCCGGCGACAAACTTCACGAGGATCTTCTCTCTTCCAACGAAACCGCCGAGCCCACTGCTCATTCAAAGCTCCGCCGCATCATCGGCCCGACCCCAACCGCAAATCCCCTCGACGCCGCGATCGATTTCATCTCGGAAAAAGTTCAGTCGCGCGATCTGCCCGCCCTGCTAGACGCAATCGGTTGCCTGGTCCCCGAATACCAACCGAGCGAAGCGATCGCCTCGCAAATCGCCACACATCTCTCTGCCACTGCCAAAGCCTGATGGCTCGCAGAAACGTGTAGGGGCGCAGCATTTCCGCGCCCCAAGTCCGCACGAACATCCAGGTTTTTCGCCCTTCGTGATTGCGCGAAGTATCAGCAGTTGGCAACCACGCACACAAGCTTCACCGCCACCCGACAGCCGCAGCGCTCTCTGCCATCATGTAAGCAATGAAGCGCCAAACGGTCGTCGCCCTCGGCCTGCTGTTGCTCATCCCCGCCGTCCTGATGCTTGGCGGATTTCTCTTCGCCATGATTAATCCGGAAATCGCCGCGGGTCATGCAAACTACGCAGCGAATTTCTATCTGCTCAGCCGCCTCCGGGTCGTGTTGTTCCTCGGCTCAGGCGTGGTCGCATTCGTCTTGTGGATTCTGGTGTTTTTTCTGATCATACGATCGAAGCAGCGATCCATGTGGTGGCTGCTTTCCGCCGGATTGGGGCCCTTCGGCCTCGCCATTCTCGCGTCGCTCAACGACGAAGTCCCCGCCGAGACAGACCGCTACGCGCGCTTCGTCGCTAACATGAACATTTTTGTGCGCATCGCCTACGAGGTCTGTCGCTTCGCTCTGATCTGGCTGCTCGCTTATCAAGCCATGGTCGTCAAGCGCAACCTGATGATCCTCTACGAGTCCGCCACCACCGGCGTTGCCACCGCGCAAATCATCGCAACGCAAAACGCCTCATCCGGCATGTGGGCCTTCGGCGAAAGCCTCGAAGTCATGTTCCTCGTAGTCCTCTTCTACCTGCTCTGCCCGATCGTCTTCAACATCGTCGCCCGCACAGCCGCGTTCGTCGCATCCCCGAAGCCCCGCTGATTCCCGCACCGCTCCGACGCACACGTCTGCGGTCCGAACAAACGTGATCGCTCCGAATGCTGAGTCAGCAATCCGGAATGCGCCGTCGCTGTAACTCGCGTGGCTATTGCACGACGAGTGTGAAGGTAAGTGTGTGGCTTACGGCGGCAGTTCCCGAACCTGCCGTGCCGGTCACCTTGATGGAGTACGAGCCGGTGGCCGTTCCGCTGGTGGAGTGCGAACCACTCGAAGAAGATCCGCCGCCACACGATGCCAAGAAAAGACTCGTTGCGACCAGAAGTAGCCCCGCGATTGCCGGCGTCCAGCGAATCCGCCCGCTGCGCCGTTTCACAGCGAACATAGCCAGAACAATCGCCACGAGAAGAGCGAGTGCCAGCCTCGCGAATAGAAGCGGCGGATTGCTGTCTGGAGTGTGGTGCGAAACTGGAGGGGCCAACGAACTCGCGGTAGTGGCAACTGTGACGGTGATCGGCACCGCCGTCGATCCGCTGACCATCGCCGAGGTGGGCGAAACCGTGCAGGTGGAATCCGGCGGCGCGCCCGAGCAGGTGAAAGTTACAGTCTGCTGGAATCCCGCCATCGGTGCGACCGTGAAACCAAACGTAGCGCTCTGGCCCGCGTTTACCGTGGAACTTGTCGGCGAGGTTGCCGTTTCGCTGAAGTCCGGCCCGGCCGGTGGCACTGCAGCCTGCGTGTTCAGCATCGTGACGATGCTGTCAAAGAAAGCAATGCTGATATCCTGCCGGCCGTCTCCATTCACGTCGCCCACAAGCGGGAGTCCCACACTGAAGTGAGACACGTTCAGGGTTTGTAGAATGACCGGTGCCGCAAAGCTCCCGTCACCATTCCCCAACGCATATTGGTCCGTGAACGGCATCTGCCCGTTTCCTCCAATGAGATCGACTTTGCCGTCTCCATTGATATCAACGGCGGTTGTATAGCTCACCAAGCCTTGATTGGAATTGAGCGCAGGACCCGCGCGAAACGTTCCATCGCCCTTCCCCAACAGAATCACGTTCGGAGCATAGACATCCAGAATCCCGTCCCCATTGAAATCCGCAACCAGCGACACCGCTCCTACCGCGGTCGTCGCTGAAACCGGTGTTCCAAACGTTCCATCGCCCTTGCCCGGCAGAAAGTTGAGACCGTTCTGAATTCCGACGACCAGATCCTGCTTTCCGTCGCCGTTAAAATCGCCCGCGACGATACTTAGACTCGAGCCGCTCGATGCGCCCCCAAAGAATCCGGTCAGCGCGGTGAAGGTTCCGTCGCCGTTTCCGAGGAATACGTTGATCGCTCCCGAGCCGTCGCCAATGATCAAATCCGGCTTCTGATCGTTATTCAGGTCGGCGACCGCAATCGCGACGAGATTGAATTGCGATATTTGGGCTGCCTGGACCGGAGCGGCAAATGTGCCGTCGCCCGCGCCCGCCAGATAGTAGACAGTCAAACCGCTGCCGGACGCCGCATTTGTGGTGACCAGTAAATCGGTTTTCTTATCTCCATTCAGATCCAGGGCACGCAGGTCGGCGACCGTGCCGCTAGGAATGGCGATCGATTGCGAGGACGGCGCGAACTTGCCCGTGCCATCGCCCAACGAAATCTCTACTGTCGATGACGACGCCCCGGTAATCGCGTATGCGAGGTCCAATTTTCCATCCTGGTTGAAATCTACTAGTACCGCTTTAGGCGATGAGCCGACGGAATCTTCGAAACTCGCGACGTTGCCTTTCAGTGTGCCGTCGCCGTTGCCAAAAAGAAACAAGCCTCCCTCAAACACATCGTTGTTTCCGTCGTGATTGAGATCACCCACGAACGCTTGTTCGCTCCCGTTCAAACTCCCCAGATAACTATTTTTCAGCGTGAACGTTCCATCTCCCTTACCCAGGAACACATCGACGTATCCGCCTTCTCCCAGCGAGAGTGACCCGAATTCCGTTATCACCAGGTCGGTCACGCCATCCTTATTCAGATCACCGGTTGAGATATGGCCCGCTCGCGCTGTCATCGTGTTCGCCGTTCCAAATGTTCCATCTCCATTGCCCAGCAGGACGAAAGTCGCTCCTGGCCCGCAGCAGGGCGCAGCCGGCCCGGCAAAGCCCGCGGTTTGCGAGATGACGAGGTCACTCTTGCCGTCGCCGTTCAGATCCGAAAGGTTGTAAGCCAACAGATTGTTCAGCGAGTTATTGATTGTGGTCGTCGTGTTGATCGACGAAGTCGCAAATGTGCCGTCGCCATGTCCTGCAAATACCTGCACCTGTATCGGGGTAATCGCATTCCCATTGGCGACGACGTCCGGCTTGCCGTCGCCAGTCAGGTCGGCAATGCCGATGAATTGGCCTTGCAATACCGGCCCGGCGGTTGCCGCCTGAAACGTGCCGTCTCCCTTGCCCAGTAAAACAGCGGTCGCGCCCGAGCCCGGCGGATACAGAATCACGTCGGGTTTGCCGTCACCATTCAGGTCGGCAACGAACGGCGCAACCGAGGTTGCTCCGGTGGTTGAGCTCACCGCCGCCTGAAACGTTCCGTCACCCTTGCCGAGCAGAACCCAGACAAAATTGGAAGTCGCGATCAGCAGATCGGGTTTGCCGTCCTGGTTGAAATCGCCGGTAACGATCGACTGCGAGCAGTACGGCTGCGAACTCGCACACCACGCTGTGCCGCTCTTGTATGTCCCGTCGGCTTGAGCCAGAAACACGGTGCCGTCGGGATACACAAAGTCGAGCTTTCCGTCTCCGTTCAAGTCGGCGACGATCGAACCGAGAGCCACGCCATTTGTGGGAGAGATGGTGGGTGGTGCGAAAAAGATGCTCTGACTTTGCGCGGAGACGGAAGCAGCGAAGACTAGAAAGAACCAGGCGAAGCAGACCTTACGGAACATGGCACCACCCCTTTGTTCGACAACCTGTGGTTCGACAATCTGGTGTTCGTCAATCTCAACCGGCGGGAACGGCGGTCGGAGTTCTAAGTGTCTATACATATCGAAAAAGTTATCCAGTATGAGTCGGAGTCGAATATCGCATTGCCTCCCACCCTTTATTCGGCAATCCGCAACTCGGCCCTGGATTTGCATCCGCAACCATTGGTGCTTCCGCAGCGCAGGCCTCACTATACAAAACATCTGATGCGGAATAGTGGATGCCGTCGCGCGTGTTCACTTCACGACCAAAGTTACGCTCGCGGTGTGCGTCAAGGTGGCCGAGCCGGAAGTAAAGTTTCCGGTCACGACGACGGTGTACGTACCTGCCTGTGAGTTTCCGCCGCCGCCCGAACCTCCGCCGCACGAAGTCAGTGTCACCGCCAAGCACGCGAGGACTGCCGCCGCAAACAAGGATGCCCCACGAAGTCGTCGTGACCCACGCCACTGAAGCCATGATGCCGCAGCGATCATGAAAAGCATCGTCAGGTAAACGGACAGCAGTCTCGCTGGCTGATACCTGAAGCTGTTCTGCCCTCCGGGTTCAAACGCAAACGGCAGCACGGATCCCTGACTCGCAGTTGTGATCATGACTGTCGCTGTTTGGCTGGTTGTTCCGCTCAACGAAATAGTTTTTGGGCTGATCGTGCAAGTCGATTGCGACGGTCCACCCGAGCAGCTGAGCGCCACGCTGTGCGCAAATCCTCCCGCGGGTGCGACGGCGACGGAAAAGCTCGCGGTTTGCCCGGGGCTGACCGTCGCGGTTGATGCGCCGCTTGCCGTCATGGAAAAATCCTGGCCGCTTCCCATAAGTGCGACCGTCTGCGGCGTATTCGCCGCGTTGTCTGCGATCGTCAACGTACCTGTTCTCGTTCCGCTCGTAGCCGGATCGAAGAAAACACCGATCGCGCAACTGGAACCTCCCGCCACGGTGCTTCCACAAGCGTTCAGCAAGCCAAAATCGCTGTTGCTAGTCGTCACACTTGTAATGCTGAGTGGCGTGCCGCCATTGTTCGTGATCGTGACGCTTTGCGGTAAGCCGGACGTACCCACGAACTGCGCCGGGAAGGTGATCGTTGACGGCGTGATTGAAACTTGTGGCGCTGTTGCACCTGTACCCGTCAGGGGAACACTCAGAGAGCCGCCGCCAGGAAATGTGATTGCGATACTCAGGTTTCCAGCGCGGCTCCCAATTGCACCCGGTGTGAAGGTCACATTCAAAGAACAACTCGCTGCCGGTGCGACGCTGCCGACACAATTGTTCGTTTGCGAGAAATCAGAGGTGTTCGTGCCGTTGAGTGTTACGCCGGTAATCGTGAGCGCAGTGGACTGGTTATTCGTCAGCACAGCAGTTTGCGGCGTGCTGGCGATCCCTATGGTCTGATTCGAGAATGACAAACCCGTGGGAGAAATGCCCACCAATACGTAGATCTCGGCGGTGGCGATGGGGCTCTCCAAGGAGGTAATGGGAACCGCAGTTGCCCCTTGGCCCGCCGCCATCAACACGGCTCCGTTGTTGAGCAACGTTGCCGTTTGATTTTCTCGCGGGGCATTCAAACTCCCCGTGAAAGCAAACGTCCCTGCCGTCGGATCATAGAGCTCCGCCGTGGCCACAACGTTGGCGCTACCGTTGATCGGGGTACTTTCGCCGCCTGCGAGCAACACGGTTCCGTTATTGAGAAGCGACGCGGTATCTCCGACGCGCGCAGCGTTTAGATTGCCGGTAGCGGTGAACGTCCCAGCGGCGGGATCGTACAACTCGGCGCTGTTCAAGGGACCGTTGGCGGCTCCGCCGGCAATTAGCACTTTTCCGTTTTGAAGCAATGTCGCGGATTGACCATAACGGCTGGCATTCATATTGCCGGTAGCGGTGAATGTTCCGGCCGTCGGGTCGTACAACTCAGCGCTGGCGATCTCACCCGTGTTGTTGATAAATCCGCCCGCAATCAATACCTTGCCGCTGTTGAGTAGCGTCGCCGTCTGATTGTACCGGCCCGTATTGAGGATGCCGGTAAGGCTGAAAGTACCTGCCGCGGGGTCGTAAAGTTCCGAGATGGCGGTTTGGCCGTTCGAGTCCGAACCTCCGGCGATTAAGACCTTCCCATTGTTCAGAAGCGTGGCGGTGAATTCGGAGTGGGCGTGGTTCATGCCGCCGGTAGAGGTAAACGTCCCGCTCGCAGGGTCATACAGTTCGGCACTGCTCAGGGCACCGCTCGACCCTGCGCCGCCCGCGACAAGCACTTTTCCGTTTTGAAGTAGCGTCGCGATGTGTGTCGTTCGGCCAGTATTCATACTGCCTGTAGCCGCAAATGTACCCGTCGTGGGGTCAAACAACTCGGCACTCGTTAGCGGATTGCCGTTCGCATCGACGCCACCCGCGAACAGCACCTTTCCATTGCTTAGGAGTGTTGCGGTATGTTGCAGGCGCGGGGTATTCAGACTGCCGGTGACCACGAACGAACCTTGCTGCGCAAACGCAATATTCGCAAGTAACGTCGAACTCGCGATCAGAAGGGCAAGAACCGCAGTCAACCGTAGAACGGCATGAAGGCTTTTGCGCAATCCAAGAACGCTTTGAGACACAGCAGCCTCCCACTCTTTCGTTACATGTGGCAGCAAAGCCGAATCGAAATTCACCAAAATAGCCGTTGGCAGAACTCGCGTTGTTATCGCATGCCAGAGCCGGCGAGGCTCACCGCTGGCCGAGTCCAAGCTCGATATATGCTGGTTATTCAACGCGAACGGCAACAGTGACAGTGGCTAGTATACAAAGATAGTACCTAAACTAAAGTAGTACGTAAGTACTGACAGTAACAAAAACACGACTGGAGGTGGATGCCCCCTTGTGCCGCTGCCACATCGCGAAAGCAAATTGATTTTGGTCCGGTCACATCCCCGCTGTTTCTTATGATCGCAACCGTTATTGCACGACGAGAGTGAGCTTTTGAGTCTGGACGGCTGTGCCGCTTTTTGCTGTTACCGAGATGGTGTATGCGCCGGCCGGAGTCCCGTTGGCGGAAGGCGGGGCGGGCGAATTCCCCCCGCCACAAGCGCACAATGCGATGGCGAGGATGGGTGCGAAACGCCAGCGCAGCCTAGGGAGTTGCGTGGCGGAAGCGGTCCGTAGAAACAACGCCAGCCAAAAAAGAATGGCAATCGCCCCGATCCCGAACCACCGAGTTGGGTCGTTGGGATATAGCCACAAATGAGAGCGAGCCGTCGTGGTGATAGTCGCTTTGAAAGTGGAAGCGGTCGACGCGTTGATGGAAACGGTTGCGGGGACCGAGCAAATTGCACCAGCAGGGGCGCCCGGTGCAGGTGAGAGAAGGGACCGCTAATCCCGATGTGGGAGATCTGTAGAGACAGAGCTCCAGAGTTCAGGACCAGTTGGACTCTATAAAGTTGATCCGACAGGACAATCTAGATCTGGTTTCGCGAAGAGAGACATTGAATAGCATCCGCATCCAGGGATGACATAAACGCTGCACCCAGTCTCCGAACATACACAACGTAAGGACGATCGTCCGCGCCGACGAATCGCCTCTACGACGCCATAAATCCCAGATTCGGCGTCGTAAAATTCGCCAAGTTAGGGAAGATCGACGGCAAATCTGCATTTGCCACGCCGAACCACGACGCCAGCGTCGCTGCGTACTGATCGACCGACGTCGTCGGAATCCATCGGCCGTTATCGCCGGTATCGTCGGGCCCGCCCAGCGCCAGCGTCGGGAAGGTTCCGTACAACGCGTTTCCTTTTACCGCGCCGCCCATCATCAGTGCGTGGCTGCCCCACGCGTGATCCGTACCGCCGTTCGAACCCGGCTGAAGCGTGCGGCTGAATTCCGACAGCGTAAAGGTCGTCACGTTGTTCGCCACGCCCAATTCCTGCGTCGCCGAATAGAATGCCGACATCGCCGCGCTCAATTGCCCATAGAGACCAACTTGCGTCCCCAATTGGTCGCTATGCGTGTCGTATCCACCCTGCGAGCAAAAGAAAATTTGCCGGCCGATCCCGAGCGCGCTACGCACCGCAATCACCTGCGCCACCTGCTGCAATTGCGACGCGAGGCTGTTGCCCGAGGGAAATACGGCCTGCAACGGAGCTGCGCCCTTCAGTGCAGTCGCCAGCGTGGAACCCTGCGTCACAGCTTGCCCGGTCACCGCGCTTGTCGCCTGCACCAGCGAAATCCCGGTGTCGAGCGTGAGCATTTGCTGGAATCCCAATAATTTCGCTTGCCCCGCGGCCGAGGTATCAATGCCCGACAGCCCGGGCGTGCTCCCTGGGTACATCGTGAACGGCCGCGATGTCACTCCTGTTCCGAAGATCGTGCTCCCCGCCACCGACAGCACAGGCGGAAAAGTCGCACTGCTGTTAAATGTCGGCTGCACATTGTCCGCGACCTTTCCGGCCCAGCCGGCGTTCGGCAAGCCGCTCAACTGCGTCGTCTGCCATTGATCCTGTTGGTCCGAATGCGAAAACAAATTTTCCGGCAACGTCCCGTGTTGTTTGTATTGTTGCTGCGTCGTCGGCTGAACCAGCGTTCCCACGTTGGTCAGCGCCGCAACAACTTTCTGGTTGTTGAAAAGCCCCTGCAACTCCGGCAAGTTGGGGTGCAGTCCGAAATTCGCCGCGCTTCCGATTTGCAGCGGCAACAGCGACGCCTGCGGAATGGCGAGGTTCGCGCGGATCGAAGCATAGTTCGCGTAGTTCGTATCGATCGGCACGATCATGTTGTTCGCATCGTTTCCGCCAAAAAGGAAAATGCACACCAGCGCCTTGTAGTCGGTCTGCGATTGCGCCAGCGCGCTCACCAATCCAAATTTGCTCAGCCCGCCCACGAGCGAAGCCGTCGCTGCCGAGCAGCAAGCCAACCGCATGAAATCCCGCCGCGAATGATGCGTCATCTTCCGATCTCCCCTCGATCTTCCGAAACTGATTCTCAATTCCGGCAATTCTTGCTATCGCTCTGTTTGAAAAGGGCGCGGTGCCCTCGCGCCCCCCTTCAACCACGCTTACGACAAATCCAACCACATCCCTCTGCGCTCTCTGCGAACTCTGCGGTGAAACTTCTTTGCCTACCGCTGCACTTGGTACTGCGAAGACGAAATCACCAAATAAAGCGCCATCTTGGCCTGATTCTTCGTGCTCGATCCCGCCGCCGTCATAGCCGTCAGCACGTTCTGCTTCGCTTGGCTCGACATGGTTCCGTGCAACATGTAAGTGTTCAGCCAATCCACCATCGCGTCCTGAGTACCCGCATTGATCACCGGTGTGAAATCGACTTTGGTGCCGCTGCTGACCGTTCCGTACACGATCGAGTTGACGAAGTTGGCGCGCGCCAATGCCGTGTTCGTATTGAAGATCGCGAATTCCGGTCCATTCAGAGTCGTCCCTGCGATCAGATTTTGCGGCGGAAAGAAATTGAACACGCTGCCCGAGTTGAAAAGCGATTGGCTCATGCTTCCAGCCCAGTTGTTGAATCCGGTTCCGTCCGTCGTGCCGCCGAACAGTCGCGCCACGCTCAACATCATCACGATCGGTTCGCGCAGCTTTCCGTCGTTCGCGTTCACCGAGTTCGACGAATCTCCGCGCCGCGCCTCCGGATCGAGCAGGATCGCCGCGATCGTCGCCTGCATGTCGCCACGTTTTCCCGAACCGAATGTATCGAATTTGCCGCTCGTGAATGCCGACGCCACGCGAGACACGTAGGCTGGACTCGGATTGCTCGTCACCAGCTTCTCGATGAGTTGCTGCGACACGAATGGCGGCAGGTTCGGATGATTGAAAATGATCGTCAGAGCCGTATCCAGTTCCTGCTCGGCGCTCTGTCCCGCGGGAATCGGCTGCCCCAAAAATGTTTTCGATCCGCTATCGTGGTTCGATTCGAACGGCACCATATTTCCGCCGTAGTACGAAGGGTTATGCCGCGCCAACGTCGCGCCCGGCTCCGTCGGATATGTCCACCCGGTCAGCGATCGGCCCAGCGCCATCACGTCGTCTTGCGTGTACGTGGGCACGGGATTTCCGCTTCCATCCGTCTGTGAAGTTCCGTCGGAATTCAATTTGTTCAATCCCAGCGTGAAGAGCTGCATTAATTCGCGCGCGTAGTTTTCATTCGCGTGCTGGCCCGACGCCGGCTTGTCGTTGTTCACCATGTCCAGGAAGTGGCCCATCGCCGGCGTGAGCGTCACGTCCTTCATCACGTTGTAGTAATTTCCCAGCGCGTCGTTCGTCAGGGCTTTCATGTAGTTCGTGTAACCGGTGGGATCGTTAACCTTGTTCTGCGACACAACCCACATTTCATTCAGAGCAAATGCAACGCGCTCGCGCAGCTGGTCGCTGTCGTTTACGGCGTTGATGAAAAATTGGTTCTGAACTTTCGTCAAGCCCGTGTCGGTCGCCGCCGGCGTTGGATAAGTGGAAGCCGCCGCGGCGAACTGCTCTTCGAGAAAAATATCGAATCCGTTTTGCGCGACGTGGTTTACCAGTGCGGGCGTCGGCCCGAACGTTGATTGTTCCAGCAGCCTCACAGCCGCGACTTGCGAGATTGGCTGCGCCGCCGATTCCACAGTTGCCGTTATCATCGAAGATGCCGCGCCGCCGGGGTCAGGATTTTGCACGACGATATTGACCGTGCCGATTTGTGCTGTCGTCGCGGTTCCCGACGCCTGCAATTGCGTCGCAGAGACAAATGTTGTTGTGAGAGTTTGTCCCCCGAAAGTTACGGTGGAGTTTTTCACGAAGCCGGTTCCGGTCAGCGTCAGGGAAAATGTGCCCGCGGGAATCGTGGTCGGCGACACGGAGGTCAGGACGGGAATCGGATTTTGCAGCGTCACTGTTCCGCTGCCTGTTTGCGTGGCGTCGTCGGTGCTGGCTGCGGCTACGGTGACTGTGTTTGGTATCGGCAATGCTGCCGGCGCTGTGTACATTCCGTTTGCGTCGATCGTGCCGACAGATGCGTTTCCGCCGGCGATCGAATTCACCGACCAGGTGACAGCGCTGTTCGCCAATCCGCTTACGGCCGCGGCGAATGCTTCGTTCGCTCCGGCGCGAATCGTGGCGGTGGCCGGCGTGACCGTCACGCTCTTGCTGCTGTCCGGTGGCAGCACCGGCGAGCCGCTGCCGCCGGTTTTTGTGCCGAGGCCTGAGCAGCCGCTCAGCCACAAGATGAGGAGTACAGCTTGCGCGCTCCAGATTCGTTTCACGGACGTGCCCCCCAGATGGACCGACAGGCGACAGTTCTCCGCACGCCGCGGCATTTCGGTGCCGCGGTTCGCGTTTCTGTTTCAACATCTAAAGGAGTTGGGCGTTGCTGCTTGGGTGCAGTCAGAGTAGGAAATGCGTGTGGAAGTGACTACTGGCCTCGGGGCCAGAATTGGGCCGATGGCCTTTCCGTCGGTGGTCGAGGAAAGCAAAATCCGCGCAAACGTCAGCAAAAATTGGCCGATGTTTACGTTGTTGCTACGTTCGATAGAGCGGCAGCGACGTTTCGCAAATTTAGGAAAAGCGGACGCGGACGTCGGGGCGTTTTTCCAGATGGACGGAATCGATAAAGCGCACCTGACGATCGTCGAGCGTGAGAATCATCGACATCGTGCGGATGCCTTCGCCGAAAAAGCGGACGCCTTTGAGCAGATTCCCGTCGGTGACACCGCAGCAGGCAAAGATAATTTTCTTTCCCGGCGCGAGATCTTCCGTGTCGTAGATGCGTTTGGGATCCTTCACGCCCATGCGCTCGAGGCGCTCGGCGTCTTGCGGTTTGCTCACTACGAGCCGCGCAAGAATTTGTCCATTGAGGCAGCGCAGAGCTGCCGCGGTGATGACACCTTCCGGGGCGCCGCCGGTTCCCATCACGGCGTGAACGCTCGTTCCGACAACGGCGGCGGAAATTCCGGCAGACAAATCGCCGTCACCGATGAGGCGAATACGGGCGCCGGCTTTTCGAATATCTCCGATCAATTTTTCGTGGCGCGGACGGTCGAGTACGATAATCGTCAGATCTTCGACGTCGCGATCGAGACGCTTTGCGATCGATTTCAGATTGTCGGCGACGGGCGCGTCGAGGTCGACGGCGCCTTTGCAACTCGGCCCGACAACCATCTTTTCCATATAGATGTCGGGAGCGTGCAACAAACCGCCTTTTTCGCTGGCCGCAAGCACTGCGATCGCGCCGCCTGCGCCGGTCGCGCAGAGATTCGTGCCTTCCAGCGGATCGACCGCGATGTCGACTTCCGGAAAGAGCGCTTTCGGCGCATGTGTCGCGAGGCCAACTTTTTCGCCGATGTAAAGCATGGGTGCTTCGTCGCGTTCGCCTTCGCCTATGACGATGGTGCCGTCCATCTGCACGGCGTCCATCGTTTTGCGCATGGCTTCAACGGCGACTTCGTCGGCCTTATGGCGGTCGCCGAATCCCATCGTGCGCGCCGCCGCGATCGCGCCGTTTTCAACGACGCGCAAAAATTCCAGGCTAAGCTGCTCTTCCATTTCTCACGCCTCCTGGAGC
>Ga0070735_10002498_pt1 | contig 16631 bp, 15 predicted proteins | sample Coa_R1_FD_66443 | JGI IMG/M metagenome (GOLD analysis project Ga0070735, IMG submission 66443) | Surface soil microbial communities from Centralia Pennsylvania, which are recovering from an underground coalmine fire - Coalmine... | ecosystem: Environmental > Terrestrial > Soil > Unclassified ... | reverse complement strand
ACCAGACAAGATATCCGCTTCGGGGTATGCACACGTCTGTCAGTTGCACGCAATGTCACGTCAAGCCGGTATTCAGCAATGTCGGCCAGCGATGCCAGGATTGCCACGCCGATATCCATAGGCGTCAACTGGGCGCGAACTGCGAACAGTGCCACACCGTTCGCGGATGGCAGGTCTCGATCCAGCAGGTGAAGGAGCACAACAACCGATTCCCATTGACTGGCGCGCATGCTGCCGTGGACTGCGACTCGTGCCATAAGGGAGCCGCAGCCGGTCAGTTTATTACGTTGTCAACCGAGTGCTACTCGTGTCACTCGTCTGATTTCAAATCGACCGTGAATCCGAACCATGTCACCGCCGGATTCTCCACCACCTGCAACACCTGCCATGGCACCGATACCTGGCTTAATGCCACTTTCGATCACAACACGGTGGGATTTCCTCTTACCGGCGGCCACGCAGTCCCGCCCCGGTTGTGCGCCGACTGCCACATTAATAACAACTACGACCTCACCAGCTCGGCCTGCGTCAGTTGCCACCTGAAGGATTATCAGGCGACCACGAATCCGAACCACGTCACCGCTAACTTCCCGCAGACCTGCCAACAGTGCCACAACACAACGTCGTGGTCCAATGCATCGTTCGACCACAACAGTACCGGATTCCCGCTTACGGGCATGCACACCGTTCCGCCGCGTCTGTGCACCGACTGCCACGTTAACAACAACTACAACATTACGAATACGGCGTGCGTGAGCTGTCACCTTACTGACTATCAGGGCACGACCAATCCGAACCACGTCACGTCAAACTTTCCCCAGACCTGCGACCAATGCCACAACACGAGCTCGTGGCTGAATGCGACGTTTAATCACAGCAGCACCGGATTCGCATTGACTGGATCGCATACGGTTCCGCCGCGACAGTGTACCGACTGCCACATCAACAACAATTACAACCTGACCAGCACCGCCTGCGTTTCGTGCCACCAGAACGATTACAACAATGCAACAACTCCAGTGAACCACATCTCGGCGGGATTCCCGACGACCTGTGAAACTTGCCACGACACCGTCCTGTGGACCGATGGCACGTTCAACCACACCAGCACCGGATTTCAGTTAACCGGGGCGCACACCGTTCCGCCGCGCCAGTGCGTTGATTGTCACGTCAACAATAACTATTCGCTCAATAGCACACTCTGCTATTCGTGCCACCAGAAAGACTACACGGGCACGACGAATCCGGCCCACTCCGCCGCCGGTTTTCCGACCACGTGCGAACTCTGTCATGACACAACGGTCTGGACCGACTCCACCTTCAATCACAACAACACAGCCTTCCCCCTGACTGGCTCGCACACGGTGCCACCGCGCGTCTGTTCGGACTGCCATGTCAACAATAACTACACGACTCTGCCTACGACCTGCATCGGTTGTCATCAAACCGATTACAACAACACCACAAACCCGGGACATGCGGCCCAGCCGCAGTTTTTCCCGACGACATGCCAAACCTGTCACAACACGACAGCCTGGACGGGCGCGACGTTCAATCACACACAGTACACACCGTTCCCGACCAGTCACGGCAACGCGAACAATGTCTGTTCAACGTGCCACACAAATTCGAATGATTACTCCGTGTTCCAGTGCACCGGATGCCACGGCAACAACAATCCGAACAATTTCCAGCACGACAACGTGTCGGGATATGTCTACAACAGCATTAACTGTTATCAGTGTCACCAGAGCGGGCACGGTGGAGGATAGGTCCCCTCTGGCCCGTGGCTTGTCGCAACACAAGCAGATGGCGAATTCGCCAACTCTCAGCTGGCAGATGGGCCGCCAGCGAGTCTTAAGGAAGAATGACGGCAATTCAGAAACAACTGGGAGCCATGCTGCTCGTGTTGTCTTGCGGCGCGGCAGCGCAAATCGCCGCGCCAGCAACGGTCGAGAGCGTGACTACTTCACGGGATGGCGCCGATCTTCTGGTCGAGATTACTCTCAGCGCTCCAGTCAAACCCTCGGTTGAGACCGCAGAAAATCCCCACCGGATACTTCTCGATTTTCCGCAAACGACCTGTACGAACGACACGAGAAACATCTCAGTTAACAAAAACGGAGTGCGTCGCGTGCGTACGGCGCGGCACAGCACAAATCCGCTGATTACTCGTGTTGTTCTTGATCTCGACGAGGATCATCCCTACTTTGTGTCCGCGGAAGGCAATCGCATCATTCTGACGATCGCTGCTAGCGGGAAGTCGCGACCATCGCGTGGCGCTCCGGCGGCGGCCACTTCCGGTAATCTGATTGGCGTCTTCCGGAGACATCGCGACAAAAATGTTTCCGTCGCCGACAACACGGATGACAGTTCTACGCCCGTGCCGCCCCCTCCCACAACCGGGCCGGCTTTTGAGCCTCCGTCGGAGAAACCTTCGGCACCTGCCGCTCCGCCTGTGGCTCGACAAAGTCAGACTGCAACCGTTGCCGTACAGCCCGCACCGCAACAATCTGGTGCGGCTCAAAATCAGATCGAGACGGTCGCGAAACCAGAGCTTCCTGCACCGAATCCCCAGCCTCTCACGAACTCTGCAGCAGAAGTTCCCGCTCCCGCAACTGCACCGGTACCGGCAATCAGTGCAACTGCCGCGGCCACGCCATCCCCAGCCGGTTCCAACGCTGTGCCGAATCCCGCGCCGGCTTCAGCCCCTGCGGCGACCTCGACACTAATCGCCCGTGCCGACGACCCGAATCTCCGCACTGTTTTCAAGGTGAAGTACGTTGCGGAAGGCGTCGCCTATCTGGAAGGCGGACGGGCGCAGGGACTCTCAGAAGGCATGAAACTTGAAGTGGAAGATTCGAATCTTCCCGCCAAGCAAGGCGAGAGTGCAAACGCCGCTGACCCTCGAGTGGTAGCCGAGTTAGTCGTTAGTGCCGTCGCTGAGACGTCTGCCGTCACCGACATTCACGATCCGAAGCGCCCGGTTAAAGTCGGGGACCTCGCATATCTCTCTACTACCGACGCAGAAGCGCTGGTGCAGCAGCGCACGATGAGCGCTACGCGGCAATATCCAGCCGTCATCTCTTTTACCGAAGACGACACGCCCGATGAAGAAGCTCGTCAGGAGGTGCCAAAACCACCGCTCCCGTCTGTAAACCGCGCCCGTGGCCGCATCGGATTCGATGATATCGAGACAATAAGCCACGGTACGAGCAACGTCACCAGTTCTGATGTTGGCATGGTCTTTCGCGGCGACATCACGCGTATCGGAGGCACTTACTGGAACCTCAGCGGTTACTGGCGCGGTGAATTGACCAAGGCATCTGCAGCGAGCCAGCAGACGCTGCAGAACCTGATCAACCGCACCTACCATCTCAACATGACCTACGACAATCCGAATTCGACGCTGGTCGCGGGTTTCGGACGTCTCTATCTCCCCTGGGCTCCGAGCCTCGACACCATCGACGGCGGATATTTCGGGAAGCGTCTCGGGGGCGGAGCGATCCTGGGCATTTTTGGCGGCTCGACGCCCGATCCGTCCTCCTGGGACTACAGCCCGAATCGCGTGATCGGTGGCAGCTTCGTCAATTTCGAAGGTGGAGCATACGACGGCTTTCACTACAGCGCCACCACCGGAGCCGGCATTAGTATGGTGAATTGGGCAATCGATCGCCCGTTTGTCTTTGTCGAGGATTCACTCTCCTATAAGCGCACGATTGCGATCTACGAATCAGCGCAGTTCGATGATCCCCGGGGGAACACCGTTGCTCCGTCTCCGGGCGCTGGCCTAGGACGAAACTTCACTACACTTCGTGTCAATCCCGTTTCGCGCGTCGAAATGGATTTTAACTACAACTACTTCCGCGACATCCCGACTTTCGATCCCAACCTGGTCGGCACTGGACTGCTCGACAAATATCTCTTTCAGGGATTCAGCGCCGGCGGGCGTGTCGAAGTCTTCAAACAAATCTGGCTCTCCACGAACTTGGGTAGAAGCAGCGGCACTGGCGACTCCAAGAGTTCGTTGAACGAAATGTATGGCATTACTTTCAACCGGCTCCCTCTATGGCAGATCCGCGCCGACGCTCATTACGCGAAATTCAACAGCTCCTTCGGCGACGGCTCTTATGAATCGTTCTCCCTCTCGCGGCAAATGAGTGATCGACTGCGACTCGAACTGCTCGTCGGACAGCAGAACTTCGCTTCCACCCTCACGACCAACGCGCGGGGCCGATTCCTAACCGGAACCATCGAAACCACGCTTGGACCTCACTACTACCTGCAGAGCAACTTCACTACGAATCGCGGAGACATGAGTTACGACCAGATCATGTTCTCAATCGGCTACCGCTTCGACAACAAGAGGAAGGGCGAATGATGAATCACACGACAATCGCCAACCTGATTAGGCGCGGTGCGGCCGTGCTGGTCCTGCTTTCCGCCTTATGCTTCGCTGCCTCCGACGCGACAGCGCAGGACGCGCAAAAGCTAAATGACCTGCTCTCCCGCACGTCCCAGCAGACCGCGGCCTTCCTCGATCAGTTCTCCGATGTGAAGTGCACCGAACAAGTCCGTCAGGAAAAGCTGGGGAAAGATGACAAAATCCAACTCAAAGAGGACTCGACCTACGACTATCTTGTCATCCTGAGCGATAGCGGCGGTGACCTCAGTCTCGCCGAATCGAGAATTCCAATGAAACAGGCTAAGCACGACCGCAGAAATACCTCCATGTTGCTCAGCAATGGATTCGCAACTCTGTTCCTCGTTTTCCATCCTTATTATTCGGCCGACTTCAGCTTTTTGCTTGACGGCGAGGAACTTGTCGATGGTCGCCTGCTTGATAAAGTCAATTTCAAGCACATCACGGGAATGAAGTCGCCGGCGGCCCTGGCGCTTCGCGGTAGGGAATATCCGCTCGAACTATCCGGAACCGCCTGGATCGATCCGACCACAGGCTCCATTGTTCGAATTGAAGCCGGGATCGCCGATACCCTGCAGGATGTCGGCCTGAAATCGCTCGACACCGAGATCGACTTTGCCCCATTGAAATTCGCAGATTCAAAGGAGTTCTGGTTTCCGACGCAAGCTCGCGTGGAAGTCGAAACTCCCAAGCAGCACTGGCGTAACTTGCACCAGTTCACCGCCTACAAGAAATTCTCAGTGAGCACCGAAGAAAAGGTCGCCCAAAAATGAGCGCTACCGCCACAGTTCGAATAGCTGACCGCGCCAAGCCCGTGCACGATGCCGACCGAGGCCATCGTTTGCGCCTCTATGCGCTGTACGCACTTGCTATTGCAACCAACCTTGCCATCTTTATTTATGGTTTCGATTACTACAAGCTGTCGTCGATTGACCGCCCTTTCTCGCCGAAGCACCATCTGCTTCGGCCGAGTGGGCCCATCGGCCTCTATCTGGGGTTCATGGGCGTTGCGCTCTTCATCGGCATCTTTCTGTATCCCATCCGCAAGCACTGGGCATGGCTCGGCCAGTTCGGTGTTACGCGTCATTGGCTGGATATCCATGTCCTCATGGGCTTGACCGCTCCCTTCATCATTGCTTTTCACTCAACCCTGAAATTTCGTGGCATTGCCGGCATGGCGTTCTGGATCATGTTCGCTGTATCGGCCAGTGGCGTTGTCGGACGCTATCTCTACGCGCAGATTCCGCGCAAAGTCACCACCGCCGACCTTTCAATGAAAGAGCTTCAGGAATTGAGAGAGGGACTGGCACAGCAGTTGGCCGCGCAGAACCTGATTCCCGAAGGCGACCTGCGCGCCTTCCTGCGCATGCCCGATGCTAACCGTGTCGCGAAACTGCCTATCGTTATCGCGCTTGTCTACATGATGATTCTCGACGTCGTCCGCCTCTTCGGGGTAGCGCGCCTCCGCCGCCGCGCGTTGGGCTTTGCAGAATCGATCAAAAGTCTTGCAGGATTCCTTCCCACGCATCATCGCGAGCTGGAAAAAGCAATTCACGCTGCCGCGGAAGAAGCGGCGCTTTCGAAGCGTGTTCTGTTTCTCTCGCGATCGCAAAAGGTGTTTCATCTCTGGCATGTTGTTCATAAGCCCTTCAGTTACGCGTTTGCTGTGCTTGCGCTACTTCATATCGGGCTTCAGTTCGTACTGGGGTACTTCTAGGCATTCATGGATACTCTCATCACTTTCGGAATCGGCGGCGTCATTTGCCTCTTCTTTCTGACGCTCTATATGAGGAGCCTGAAAAAGCGGGAGGCTCAGGCCCGCGCGGCGGCAGAGAAGGGAAAGCTCTTTTCCGACGGACCAAAAGCGCAGCATCCGCACATCGACACGAATTACTGCATCGGCTGCGCCACCTGCACCAGCGTCTGCCCCGAAGGCGATGTGCTGGCCATGATCGCCGGAAAGGCAGTCATCGTAAACGGTCATAAATGCATCGGCCACGGCCTTTGCGCCGACGCATGTCCAGTCGGTGCAATCACGATGGTGATGGCCAGCCCCAGCATGGCAGGCGATCTCCCGTTCCTTAGTCCGGAATTTGAAACGACTGTCTCAAACCTTTTTATTGTCGGCGAGTTGGGCGGTCTCGCCTTAATCAAGAACGCTGTGAACCAGGGCCGAGAGTGCGTCGACACTATTTCTGCGCGCCTGAAAGCGAACCCGGCCGCTCCCGCGTCTGGCATCTATGATCTTGTCATTATCGGTGCCGGACCTGCAGGAATCAGCGCCTCGCTCCGCGCGATCGAGCAAAAACTCAATTACCTCACCATCGAACGCGACGAAGTCGGCGGCACGGTCGCCAAATATCCCCGCCAGAAACTTGTCATGACCAGTCCCGTCGAATTTCCGATGTACGGCAAATTCAAGAAGCTCCAGCTCTCGAAAGAAAATCTCCTCGCCTTCTGGGACATGATTCTGAACCGCTCGGACTTTAACGTTTCCACCGGCGAGAGGATCGAAGATATTAAAAAGGGCGAAGACGGGATCTTCACGGTGAGCTCGGCGACGAATCAATATCGCGCCCGCGCCGTCATTCTTGCTCTAGGCAAGGCGGGGGAACCGCGCAAACTTGGTGTCAAGGGCGAAGATTTGCCCAAAGTGATGTACCGGCTGATCGAAGCCGATCACTACATCAATAAACGGATTCTGGTGATCGGCGGCGGCGATAGCGCCGTGGAAGCCGCGATGGGCCTCGCCAATCAGTCGGGCAACCAGGTCACGCTTTCGTATCGCAGCGAGCGCTTCAGCCGGATCAAAGACCGAAACGCCAAACGCATCGAAGAGTGCATGCGCTCAGGCAAATTGAAGGTCTTGTTCAACTCCAATCCCGTGGAATTCAAACCAGAATCCGTCATTCTCGATGTCGCCGGAACGCAGCAGGAAATTCCAAACGACTTTGTTTGGATCTTCGCCGGAGGCACTCCTCCAAACGCCTTTCTCAAGAAGATCGGCGTCGGATTCGGGGCCCGCGATCTTACGCTCGAAGCAAGCCAAGAGGCCAGGCAGGCTGACACGGAACGCAAGCAATTGGTCCACGTTGCCGCCGCCCCCGCACGCTGAAGGATTCGCCGAAACGGAGTTGGCCAGAACCTCTTACATAATCCCGACAAGTTCCTGAGCGTGGATCGGAAACCTGGTCAGAGTCTCGACTCGTGTTCCATACTTGCCGAGCGTGTTTTCGACGACACAAAAATCAAAGCCTGGAATGACGACATCATTCCATCGGTCTCCGATTCCGCGGAGTGCGACATCAAGCATCGTGACGATCCGATTTCCGAGTGCCTCATGGCTATCAAGAGTGATGGCTCCGAAGAACTCCTGGCATTCGGTGTAGCCGGAATTGTGCGTGCCCGTGTAGGGTTTCTGTTGCGCCAAATCAATCTTCCTTCCGATGCGCCGTGAGATCTCCTCGGAATTTCCCGCGAAAAAGTCGACCAGTGATTTTTCCTGAAGCCGGGCCGGCAAATTCTTAGCCGCGACCTCGCGATACCAATGCTCTCCAACCTTGTAACCATTCTCAACCAGATCGAACCAATACTTCTGATCTTCGCTGACCTTTTGCGGTGAATCTACCGCGATCACGGAGCGGCGAAGGCATGCAGTCAAGCCGTCCCGCTTCGGGGCAACTCCCAGGTGAACCCAGTCACCCTCATTGATGCGGCGATTCAGTGCCGGGCCAATCAGCGTACGGTTGGCTGTGTTGGCGCCGACCATGATCTGGAATCCGTCGCGTTCAGAGCCAAGCATCCGGCCAACCCAGGCACCCCAAGCTGCGACTTCTGTTTCGAGACGCCCGGGACGAAGCACGGCGACCATTGCTCTCAGCATGGCATCCGCAATTACGCAAGCATCGGCAATCAGACGCATTTCAATCTCGCTTTTCTCGTACTTCACGCGATAATAAAGGTCCTGCGCATCGACAACGCCGGCTTTGCCGTAGATGCTTTCCAGGTATTCGACCAACCCGGCCGGGATAACCTGTCGCGCGGTGAGCAACGCAATGTGATCGACTTCCTTTCCCGCTGCCGCTCGAATCACATCTTCCAGATGCTCCGCCCGGATCGGATACTTCTCATCCGCCAGTTGCAACAATTCAACTTTGTGGACTTTCGCGCCGGCCCTGTCGGCTAACTGCTCAGCGACGTAGCCGCCCTCCAGACCAGCTACCACGTGGAAGCCGTCGGGCCCCACGACACCGGCGACCTGCTCGATTGAAATATTTGTGTTTCCCCCAAGATAGGGAACGTCCCCGGCGTAATGTTCATCCGAGAACACCAGTCCCACAGTATGACCATGCTTATCGAGTGCTTGATTGACGCGGCGAACACGAGACTGGAATTCCTCAATGGGAGCCAGGTATTCGCGGTCGATCGAAGGAGTATCGGCCAATACTTTCAGAACTGTGTTAAGGTCGTCGCGATGTAATGCCGGGGTCGATCTTGAGTTCATAGGGCCCTCTTAGGGGAATTTCAATTGCTTCTTCAGGGTTGCGCTTTGGCGATCGAGTGATTGACGTTCCATCCTTCTACTTCCACAAATGGAGAACCCTGATCCTTTTTCTCGTCGTTGGAGTACGTTGCGGTGATTTGCCGCGTTTCGCCTGGCAACAACGAAAAATAATTGTCCTGCCAGAGAACCGGCAAGATTTCGGAATCCTCCATGCTTTCCCGGCTGACGCGGCGACTCGGCGACCGATCCACCTTCAGGCGTACCGCGAACGCCAAGGTAGACGTCGGATTGTGAATTGTGACCGTAGTTGAGTTCTTGTCACCATCGTTCTTGGTTTGCGTCGTCGCTTCCAGATTGACTTTCGGCAGAGAATTCAGCGCCGTATAATCGGCGAACTCTTTGCTTGGAGTCCACGTCGAAATATCATACTGCCCGCTCGTATCTTCTTCTTCCCGTGCCCAGTCGAGCGTCTCTTCATGCGTGGAGAGCCAGTAGAAATTTTCACTCGCCACTTTCCCGCCGGACTGCAGCGTAAGGCGAACGAAATAGGTCGCGCTTAAGCCGGAAATTGCTGGCAACATGAACACCCGAGTGCTGCTATCCGGGCCCACACTAACCTCAGCGTCTTTCGAGAACTTCTCTCTCATGTCGATGTTGTATACCTTGGCCGAAACTCTCAGATCCGTGAACGGCTGATAATACGAGTTCACCACCACAATCGAGTGATCATCATACGAATACTGCACGTGCAGCGGTTCGCAAGCTTTCTTCACGCCGAAATACGATCCGCCCGGCCGTAAATACCAGTCGTACAAGTGCCAGATCATGCTGGGCCAGGCGTTGTTCAGCATCCATTGGATGATTCCGGTCGAGACGTATTTGTTGCGGCCGTACGCTTCCATCATGGCTCGGTGTGCTTCATACGTCTGCACTTGAGCCTTCATCGAGTACTCGTCAGCGGAGTTCGACGGCCCGTACCGTTTGTTGAGCGCTTGGGTGAATACGTTCAGCGTGCGCGACATACCCCCGGCGTGATATTCCCACACCGAATCGATGGGCCATAAGTGATCGGCGGGCAGCATGCGCCGCAAGCTCTCGATCGGCGGAATCGCCGGCCCGGGACTCGTTTCCGTGTTGAAGCCGAACGCGCCACCGTGACGCTTGTCGAGGTACCAGAAGGAAGGCGCAACATATTCGTACGGGCCAGTCATCTTGACTCCGCTCGATCCGACGGTTGTAGTGCGGGCCCCGGCCGACGATATCGCAGGATTGGGCCACTCTTCCTGCTGCATGATTTGCAAATACAGCTTCTCCACTCTCGGAGGCGGAGCGAAATCACTCCCATAAAACCATGCGATCACCGAAGGATGACGCTCAAGTCGGCGAACCTGGTCGCGCAATGACTCTCCGGCAATCTGTTCGTTCTCGTGATCCCACTTCGGCCAGTTTTCCCACTGGTCGCAGCAACACCAGCCGGGCAGCACCATAATTCCCATCTGATCCGCAACATCGAAAAAATGATCATTCTCGATCTTGCCTTCCATGCGAATCGCGTTCAGGTTCAGGTCGCGCACATAATTCAACTCCGCTTGTTGCCTCTCCGCAGATGACCGGAGCATCAAGTCGAAGCTGTAACCAGCTCCTCGAATGAGGACGTTCTTGCCGTTAATCTGAAATATGCGATGCCCCTTCTCATCGTTCTTGGAAGTAATTTGGCGAATTCCAAAGCGGATATGCGCGGAATCGGAAACCTGCCCTTCCACTGCCACGGATAAATCGAGTGGATAGAGTTCCTGTTTCCCCACCTGGGCGGGCCACCACAGGCGAGGATTCGGCAAACTGAGTTGAGCAAATTTCTCAGGCGTGAAACGAACTACTTGCGTTTCTCCGGGATGCAGATGAACATTCTGCTCGAACGCGCGATCTTCGATGCGACCCTTCACGACAGCATCGACCGCATGTTCCGCCGAGTTGGTAAGCTCTGCGCGAACTGTCAATGCGGCCTGATCCGTTGCGGGAAGATTCAGTTTTGAAATGACGGCCGGATAACGAATCTCTACCGGACCTGTAGCCGTGATCCGCACATCACGCCAGATTCCCATTTCCTTATCGGGGGGCATCGGAGCCCAATCGACCAGCGTGATGGACAGGTCGCGAGGTTGAGGCGGGAAGACTTCGATTGCCAGAGAATTCTCTTCTCCCGGTTTAGCAGACTTGCTCACATCGAATCGAAATAGTCTCCACATTCCCGCAAGTTGATCTGAGTTCGCAACCTGCACTCCATTCATCCAGACATTCGCCCGGTAGTTGATGCCATCGAATTCGAGCGAGATCGTCTTACCTTTGTATTCCGCGGGAATCTTGAATTCAGTGCGATACCACCACGGATGGCGAAACGGACTTGATGGCGGCATCTGGATGTTCGAGAAGTCTTCAAATATCGGATACGTCGTGCCGGGAAGCGAACGCAGATTCATTCCGACGTATGGAGCGGAATACACCTGGTCCTCAACGAGGGCACTCAGAACAGTAGACGGAAGAGTGGCTGGATACCAACCTTGCATTGAAAAGCCTGGTCTTGAAATCGTGGCTCCATCGGACTGTGCATCTGCCGACGACTGGATGAACCAGTTTTCCCGCAGCAAAAGCCGAGAGTTGTTGCCGCTGACGCCGGCACCTGATGTGATAGAGATTGCAACCAACACGCTGACTCGGCTAAGGAAAGCCAAGACTGAACAGCGGACCATGGGTCGCTCCTCGAAATAAACCAGATTGCCAAACCCCCTATCCTACGGCTATTCGAGTGACACAGCGTCCAAAAAATCTAACTCTGTTGTGCAAAACGTTTTGAGGAGTGGTTTGTGCCCCGTTCGAAGATGTCCGAGGCGTTACCGCCTTTGCCCAGAATTATTGGGCACCGTATCCTCGAATTGGTTGGCAATCTCGACTGCTTGGGGCAAAGCGGATATTTCCACTTCAAATGTGCTGAGCCGACTTAATTCTCGCTCGATCGCGGGTTCTCCTTGTTCTTTTACTTGTCGAGCGCGAACCAAAGCCTGCTCCGCCATTCGACTGACTTCGTTTAGCAGTTTGCGGATCTCGACTTCAAGGCGCCCACGGCTCTCCTGAACACGATTGAGAGTGTCACTCTGCACACGCGTGCTATTCGTTTCAAACAGATGCTCCAGGAACTCAAGGCCGTCATTCTGAATTGGCTTTCTGGCACCTATCACTCCCAGAGACACATCGGCGATCCAGCGTAGGGGAGAAGCGGGCTGCGCGACTTCGATGTAATCCATGAAGCTGAATCTCGAGCGAACGCGAAATCCAGTTTCAGCATCGAGTGCGTGCGGCATACGAGCAAGCTCCGGAATGCCGGAATCGGCGAGCTTCCGCAAGAATTCATTTCCCATTTCGACGAACCGAAGGGCGACTCGACGATACTCACGCTGCGCAACTTCTTGCTCGGGACGTAGCCACGGAACTACGTATTGACGGGCGATTTCCTGCGCCTGGTGCATCATGCGTCGACGATAGGATGGTCCGAATCCGTCGGCCATCGAGCTCAAGAACTCCTGAAATTTCTGCCTGGCTGCCGGCAATGCCGAGGCGACGAATGTCTTATGCCGGTCGACGAGCATGTCGGAGAGTCTCTGCTGCTCGGCCATAAAGAGGAAACTGAGCTCTCGCATCGAACGCTCCGCCTCAAGGATCATTTCTTTCATCAAGCTGATCCGGCGCTCGGATTCTTCAAGTGGTCTGCGGAGGGCGTCGCGGCTCTCGCTTACGATGGCCAACAACTGTTCGCTTAATCGCTGGAGCCCGCGCTCGCAGGCGGCTTGTACAAGCTGGCGTCCTGAGCCGTCTACCAGGACTTGCAGTGTTTCATTCAGCTGTTTCCAATCGCGCAGTGGCCCACGATTCTCTGCGCGCTCCTGCGCGCTTACTTCAAAAATCGCCCCAATGTCGCGATGCAGACGCTTTTGTAGCGTTTGGCGAGTAAATGTCGCAGCAGCCGCTCGCTCCGCATCTGTTGTACGATCCGCTTTGTTGAGCACCAGGATGAGGTCCTGCACCTGCCGGCCCACAGCCTCGACCAAGGTCAACTCTTCGGCAGCCAATGGCGGGTCTGCCCCAACGACAACCAAAGCGGCATCGATATGCGGAATGAACGCTTGTGTCGTAGCCGTGTTTCCCGCAAAAACAGAACCGAGCCCGGGCGTGTCGACGATGCACATCCCCGACGACAGCAGTGTGCTGGGCACAAACACCTCCGCCCCTTGCACTCCCTTCTTATTCTCCGGATTGAGTTCTTCGGTGACGTACTGCTTCAGCTCGGAAGTAGGAATATCGATCCACAAGCCGTTGCTGGCGCGAATGCGCGCGTGCGTTCGCTCGCCAAAACGAATGACGGTGGGAATGGCCGTGACCGGAATATATCCGGTGGGAAGAATTGGCTCGCCAATCAGCGCATTGATGAGAGTGGATTTTCCTCGCTTGAACTGGCCGACGCAGGTAACGTAAAAGCGCCCTTCCGATATTCGCGCTGCTAACTCGCGTGCTTCTTCAGCAGCGGCATCCGCTCCCAATGTGTCAGCCAAAGCCGCGAGACGCAGTAAGCGACTCGCCCCGTCATTGGCTGTTCCAAAGTTCGCCGCATTTTCGCCCTCGGCGATTGTGGGATATCCGGATTGAGCCCCGCTGGCTTGCATCTGTTACGGCTGCGACCTCAGTCCATCCTGATGCACATACCGGATCACTTCCACGTCAGACATCGCGATCAGTCCTTCATCCACCATTTCGTCCAAAGCGGGAATCAGCTTGCGGATCTTTTCTTCCGTGTCAATGACGCTCACCATGATCGGTCGGTCGGATGAAAACAGAAGATGTTTCTTGCGGATCAGCGTGCTTGCCCCATACCCTTCGATGCCGCGAAAGACGCTGGCGCCGGCGATATCGAGTTCGCGGCATTTCACGACAATAGCTTCATAGAGTGGCTTGTTCTGCCACTTGTCATCTTCGCCAAAATGGATGCGCAGCATCTTGGCTTTTCCTTGAAGTTTCATTTCTGCGCCTCCTCACGCCGATCCGACCTCTGATAATTGTGCGTGTACTTGATCACATCGGCATCCGAAAGCACAACCAGACCCTGCTGCACCATGTCGTCGAGAATCGGCATGAACTTCTGAAGCCTCTCTTCGGTATCCACCACCGACAAGAGAATCGGCCGATCGTGCGACAGGCTGAGCTTGGCGTCTTTGTGTATCCGCCGATTCGCCCCGTAACCAAGAATTCCGCGGTACACGGTGACTCCGGCGATATCGTGCGCCCGCAAACCGTTGACGATCGCCTCGTAAAGCGGCTTGCCATTCCATTTATCGTTCTCGCCAATGTAGATCCGCATCATCTTTGCCTTGCCCTCGCGCTTCAGCGGCGGGCCCTCGCTGGTGCTGCGCCGTTGCTGCTTCTCCGCAGGTTTGATGATCATCGTGTCTTGCATCTCGATCAGACCGGTTCCGACCATCTCGTGAAGCTTTGGCAGGAGTTCCTCGACCTTGGTAGCCGTTTCGATGAACTCGACTTTGATTGGTAGACGAACTGCCAGGTCAATGAGTCGAGTCGTGTGAAGATGATGATCTGCTCCAAACCCGGCGATTCCGCGGGTTACAGTCGCGCCCGACACGCCATGAAAAAACAGAAAATCCAGAATGGCCGCGTACGCAGCAGCTCCGTGATACTGCTGGTCCTCCGAAACATAAACGGCCAGCTTCTTACCTGGTCCTGGTGTCAGCACAATTTCCTCCCGGTGCGACTTCAATTAGAGCAAGAAAACATCCGGCACGTTGCGCGCCTGGCATCATGGGATTGCTCTTCCGGTCACCACTCCTCCCCAAACTGCAAAGAAGCCGAGCACTACGCTTAAGCCCACATACAGGAGGCCAATTCCGATCTGGCCGTCTTGCATCGTCCGCAGAGTCTCGTATTCAAAACTGGAGAAGGTCGTGTAGCCGCCTATAAACCCGATTGGGATGAGATACCGCCAATTTGCACTCCATTGCGTTCTGGCCGTCAATAACGCAAAAACAAAGCCGATCAGGAAAGAGCCGGTCACATTGATTACGAACGTCCCGTACGGAAACCGCGTTCCCATCTTGCTGCCGATGTAACTTCCCAGCCAGAAGCGCAGAATCGACCCCATTGCGCCTCCAAACCCGACCATCGCGTATTTCAACAAGTCGATCTGTTCCTTTCAGATTTATGCTCTCTTGCAGCGACAGATACCCCAATCGTCATCGAAACTGGCCGCTCATCATACTACTTCGTCCTTTCGCTTTTCCTGACAGCCCCGCATCACGAAACGATCAAGTTGCCGGACGAGACCCTGCAATTCCACGGCAATGCCATTCAATTCCACCGCGGCAGATGCGGGAACCTCGCCGTAGCCCCGCATATATTGGGGTTTCAATTCTTCCGCTGCGATGTCGATGAACGCCAGATTGGCATGCAACAATCGCGAGACTGGAATGTCAGCAGGAGGACGCTCGATGCCCTGGCCATCGAGAATCTGAACTAGCTGCGAGCGAATCTGAGAGATGTAATCTTCGATCACGCGTCGTTGTGAAGCGGAGAGATCGGATACATATTGCGGGAACGCAAGTTTCGAAGCCGAAATATTGAGAGACGTTTCGACATCAGCGAGGAGTCTATCGATGTAGCGGCAGGTGACGCTGAGTCGTCGCTCGTGATTCGGGTTCAACGAATTGGACTTCTCTGCCATCAGTCAATGCCCGCTATCTGGCAATTCTCCCGCTCATGCGGAAGTCGATATAGAGCGGAGTGATCTTGATATATTCCTGCGACCGGTACTTCGGATATCGAGCCATATCAATCAATGCGACGATTGCTCCCGGATTTCTGTCGTTGAATTCCAAGACCTTGTCGACAAATTCCTGCATGTTCGTACCTGAAAGACCACAGCGACGGATCATTTCGCGAGCGAATTGTCCTGCAGTCGCATCGTCGAAGTTCTGAATCGCACATTTCTGTGACCGGTCAGCGTAGAACGGCTGCAAGAAACCGGTGTCTTCCATGTGAACTGAGCGTGCAACAGCACTCACGGGCGTCGAGCCCCATCCGATAATCTCCCGAACCGCGGAGGCAAACGCGTAGGAGGGCTGCTTGAGGTGATCGAGCACGATGGAGTATTCACCTTCGCGCAGTGCGTCCATAACGATGCCTTTCACGGAAACTGCGGACTTGCTTGCAACAGCGTCTTGGTTGCGAAACGCCTTGCAAACACGCGCATTCTTCAGACGCAACAGGCTGACAGCCAGGCTGCGAAAAACCACATTTGTGGTCGACGAATCCTCGCAATAAAGTACTAACCGAAACTGAGAAAGCACATTCCGCAAGAGCAGTGTTTTCCCGACTCCTTCCGGACCAAAGAGCAGGAAAGGCTGTCTTTTCGACACAAACTGGTCGATTCGTCTCCGCTCCTGTTCTCGTTCGAAAATCCACCCGTCTGCCATGTGTATGACTTCCGCGACTTGAGCAATTCTTCTTGCCTTACCAGCGACTGGCGCGACGAAAATCACGCGCAGGCAGTTACCCCGCGCAATCGGGCCTTCGCGGCCTATCTATTTAGCGGAAGCTGCCGGGAAATAAAACTCCAGACAAGCCCCGCTTGTCAGGAGTCATCAGCTG
>Ga0070735_10002496_pt1 | contig 16633 bp, 23 predicted proteins | sample Coa_R1_FD_66443 | JGI IMG/M metagenome (GOLD analysis project Ga0070735, IMG submission 66443) | Surface soil microbial communities from Centralia Pennsylvania, which are recovering from an underground coalmine fire - Coalmine... | ecosystem: Environmental > Terrestrial > Soil > Unclassified ... | reverse complement strand
CGACCGCGCACTGCGAGGATGGGACGTGGAGCTTCAGCGAGCACCACCAGGGCACTTGCTCGCACCACGGCGGCGTGGAGACCTGGGAGAACTGAGGGCTGGTACTCAGAAGAGGCCGGTGGTCATCTCCGGTAGCCCGCCGAAGCCCCGGCGAGCGCCGCGCTATGATCGAAGCCGTGGCTGAGCGAGTTCGGGCCTGTCGATCCCTGGGCCTGGTGGTTCGAGACGATGCGGCTAACTTTGTCGCCGTCGAAGTAGACCGCGACGTTCCCGATGTTCAGTTTGAAGTTGGCGAGTTCGGTTTTGATCTTCTCGACCGCGGCATCGAGGATCTTCGCCGCCTCGGTCTCGCTCTTGGCGAGCTTGCCATGGCTGACAGTCAGGTCGGCGTTCGACTGATTGAGCTTGGCGACCTGGGCGGGGAAGATCGTGGCGATGAAATTGTCCGTCGCCTTCGGGTTGAAGGAGAGAACCCCGCCGAGGTAAGTCCCGGCCGCCTTCCATGCCGTGGCGGCGCTGACGGGCTGGTTTGCCTTCGGGACGGCCGCTATGGCCGGCGGAGCCTTCGGCCCGTCGCCCCGCATCCACTTCGGGATCAGGTTCTCGATGGCGACGATGAAACCGGCGAGCCAGCTCAGAAAAGGAGCCAGCGCCTTCTTTCCCGCATCGAACGTCTTCTTGATCTGATCCCACCACGGGGCGAAGAAGGCCTGGATGGCCTTGAAATTCGCCGCCCAGCCGTCCGTGAATGCCTTCGAGAAGCCCGCCCAGAAGTTCGTGGCCGCTTCCTTGATCTGGCTCCAGTAGCGTATGAGGATCGCAAGCGGGGCGCCCCCTGGCGCGGCCGCGACCGCGTCCGTCGCGATCCGGCCGATCGGCGTCTTCGACTGCGCGTTCGCCCAGTCGAGAAACCCGCCGATCTCGGTCTTCAGGTTGTCGAAGACGGATTTCCGCGAGTCCCAGTTCTTCCACATAAAGTAGATCGCGACCCCGGCCGAGATCAGCCCTGCGGCGATCGCGATCAGCGTGCCCGCGGGAATCGCCAGGATCGCCGCGCCGACGCCGGCGATGGCCTCCGCGATCCCAATGCCGACGTTGACGATGGCGCCGGCGGCGGGGAGGGAGGCCGCCAGGCTGGCCACGGAGGGAGCGATCTCGCCGATGAACATAACCGTCTTCGCGAGCCCAGAGAGGCCGGAGATCACTCCGGAGACGACCAGGGCGGCGCCGAGACCCATCACGCCGTCGATGATGCCGCCAAAGACGCGCGGATGCCGCTGCGCCCAGGTGGAGACCCAGTTCAACGGTCCCTGCAATTGCTCGAGCGCCCGCACCGCAATCGGCAGAACGATCTCGCCCGTCTGTTCGAGGAGCGAGTTGAACCTCGCATGGAGGGCGACCTCCTTGCCCGCCAGCGTGCGGCCGGTGGCGGCGTAGGTCGCGTCGATCCCCTGAGTGCGCTGCTGTGCCGCCAGTGATCGCTGGATGGCCGGCATCAGCTTGTCGATTTGGGAGAACTCAGTCGAGGCTGTGCCTGGGCCGAAAACGAGCGACTCCTCGACAGACCGCTTCGCGATCGCGTCAGGCGTGTTCCCGAGAATACTCGGGCCATAGACCCTAGCCAGAGCGGGAAGGAAGGTCTTGTTGAAGAATACTGTGGGGTCTCCCATGAACTGGAGGCGTCCCCGAAACACATCTCCTGGCGCGCCGAGAAACTCCTTAATCCCGCCCTGCTTCGTCAACACGATCTTCTTTGGGTCCCACAGGCCCAGCTTCAAATACTCAGCAACCGCTTGGCGCGGCAGGCCCCGCTGAGTGCCCAGAAGCCTCTGGAATGCGACGCGCAGGCCGGAGCCGACGCGGCCGCCCTTCAGGTCGGCGATCACTGGCTCCAAAGCGCTGAGAGCGTCTTGGGTCAGGGTTCTAGACATGGGCCCTGCGGTCGCGACGAGCTGTTGCAACTGCGACCAGTCGACGATGCCGCCGGACGACTTCGATAGGCGAAATCCCCAGTCGGCGATGCTGCTGAACGTGCGCGGATCGTTCGCGCCGCCGCGGGCCTCTACGAACCGAAGCATCGCTAGGTCTTGCGCGTGCCGGGTTGCGCGCTCCTCTTCGCCGAGACCGGCCTCGATGAAGGCGAGCTTGGCGAGAAGCGGCGCCGCGATCTTCGCGCCTTCGAGGGTCGGCGAGCGGAAGACGCCCTGCGATTCGTTGATCAAACGCATCGCGTCGACACTACTTGTCCCCATGACGTTCATTGCACGAGCGAACTTCGCCGCCTGCTCGGTGGCCGCATCGCCGAGCCCGTACTGGGTCGCGAACTGGGTCTGAAGCTGCTGAAATTGCTTGGCTTGGTCGAGCGCCGGCTTGAACATCGCCAGGATACCGACGCCGGCCCCGATCATCAGACCGGATGCTAGGAAGGCGGTTTTGATGCCGTTCAGGCGGGTTTGCAGCGCAGCGGCCGCGCCGTGGGCGCGGCCGAAGTCCCGAGCCATCCCGAGCAGAGCCGCAGAGATTGCGCCGGCTCCGAGCAGCTCGATTTTGACGCCGACAGAATATGCCTCGAACATGACTGGGGACCTTTGGACTCTCGACCGAAGCGGCTACAATCGGCGAATGGTGAGTGGTTCGGTTATGCGGCGACGCTTGCGAGAGCTGCACGGGGCGAACGTCGAAATCACGGTGACGGGAACTCCTGGCGTTAGTCAGTCGGCCTCGCCCGTGCGTCTCAACCTGTTCGGAGCGATCCTCGCTCTGCCGGCCCTGATCTTCATCGGCCTGCTGATCTTGGTGCTCGGCGCGGGCGTCTGCGCCTTCGCGGGCATCTTCCTCGACGCCCTTTTCGGACCGGTCGCCGGCTGGACTGGTGCGGCCGTGACGCTACTCCTCGTGGTCGGCGCCCTGCGGTACGGGCTGACGACGAGGTCGTAGATCGATCGTGCCGCGGATAGCGGCATCCCGGAGTTGGCCGTCCGTCGCGCTCGTGTAGGCGTCGAAGAGGCAGATGGCGTCCTCGAACTTGGCGGCTATCCGCGGAAGGTCCGGCTGGACCTCGGCTGCATATTCGCCGGTTCGCTCCAACGCCAGGAACAGGCGCCAACTGCCGCCAGTGACTACCGCCTTCGACCGCTCGAACGCGGCTAAAAAGGCGGCGACAAGGCGGCCCGACAGGATCGCGACGCGCTCTCCGTCTCCTTCCTGCGGCTTGTATGGCGTCATCTTCCCGCGCTCACGAGCACCCCATCCCCATCATCATCAGGGTGTGCACACAGGGGGCTGCGCCGCTGGCGTCGAAGGAGATCGTGTTCGCAGCGTAGACCCGGCTGGTCCCCAGCGTCGGGGCGTAGGTCACCTGGGTCCCGGCCGAGACGATCTTGTAGGCCATGCGGAGGATGTTGGTGCTGTTGATGACGGAGCCCAGAGTGGTGAACCCGGGCGCCTCGGTGAAGCTGTCCGACGCGCCGCCGCTTACGTAGGTGTAAGCGAACACGATGCGGTTGGACTGGCTGACCGTGCCCTCGGTAACCGACGGGGCAGTCCCGGTCGTCGTGGCGCCAGCGCCTTGGTTGTCCAGCGGACCGGCGCCGGAGACGGTGAAGGCCAGGGAGATGTCGAAGTCGACGGCCCCCGTATAGGTGACGGTCTGCGTCCCGCCGTTCGCCAGGTGGTTGCCGGTGGCGCTGTAAAGCGGGCCGATCTGCGCCGTCGAGTTCGTGACGATGGTCCCCTTCGTATAGGCGTTGCTGGCGCTGTCGCTGGCGCTGGAAGGGTGGCCGACATCGCCCAGCGTCACGACGCCGTTGAGGTTTCCCGCCGGCGCATCCGCTGTGGTGGTGATGGCCAGGGTCGTGCCCGAGGACCCGCCGGCGTTTCCGATGACAGCCGGCGTGCCGATAGCGGCCAGAGCGCCGATGGGCCACAACACGGCCAGCGACAGGGCGAACGCCAGCCCAAGGGCGGCGAATGAAGGTCGGTTCATGATTGCTGGGTCCTTTAGGGGTCGGGGCTCGATGGCCGACCCGTCAGCGGCGGCGAAGAAGAAGGAGCGATCCGAGCCGTTGGCGCGGATGCGGTCGAAACCTGCGGGCGACGAAGCCAAGTTTTCAGGTCGCGCGGTCGAGCACTCGCTTGACCGAGGTGGGTGTCCAACGCGCGCCGCGGGCGGTGGGGATGGATGCTTCGTTCAGGCGCGCGGCTACTCGGCCGAGCGAAAGCCCCTCGTCTCTAAGGGCGAGGGCTGTCGGCTGGACCCGCCGGGCAAAGTCGTCGGCCCGGGCCTTCCTCGCTGCCACCCCGAGGTCCGGCCGTGGCGTCGGGATAGGGTGGGGGCTTCCGAGGCGCGTGACGATGTTGCCGGCGCGGGAAACGTGGGGTTGTCCGGCGTCGAGCTTCCGCTTGATCTCGGCCAGCGCCGCTTTCGTTCGGCTGGAGATCGCGTCACGCTCCTGCTCTGCCACGGCCGCCATGATTGTCACGGTGAACCTGTTCGCTTGAGGCATATCGCAGGCCACAAAGTCGACGCCCTGGCGCTGGAGCCCAGTGAGGAAATGCACATCTCGCGAAAGGCGGTCCAGCTTGGCGATCACGAGTGTGGCGCCCTTCAAGCGGCACGCGTCGATGGCCGCCTCGAGTTCCGGCCTATCGAACCGTCGGCCGCTCTCGACTTCGGTGAACGCGCCCACCAATCGCCACCGGCCGCCATTCAGATAGCTTTCCACAGCCGTCCGCTGAGCTTCCAAGCCGAGGCCCGAAAGGCCTTGTTTGGCGGTGCTGACGCGGTAGTAGGCGACGAACTTGCCATCCATATCAAAACTCCCAACGAACGTTGGTTGTAATGATACGGATGCCCGTGCTTGGCAAGCTAGGTTTGCCCTGGCTCAGCGGCCGGTCGCGGGCTCCGCAGGGCCTTCGCTAGCCTACGGCGAGGATCATTTCGGCGTAGGCATTGGCGGCCGCCTGCGGTTCGATGACAATTCGCGCAGCCCGCTCGCCCTGCGCGCCCGCAGGCTGGTTTCTGCCGGTCAACTCGCGCCGGTTGGTGAAGATGCCCCCCATCTCTTTGGCGGCTTGCTCCAGCGCTTGCATCGCGACAACCAGATTTCCGCTAGCCTCAGCCGTTTCGGCGAGACGGCCGAGAGCGCGAAGACGGACCGTCCGATTGGCGATGCCGATCCTGGCGGTGTCCGCGATGAAGGCCCTTCGGGTAGTCTCGAACAGCACCGCCCACTTGGTGCCGAGATCGCGGCCGGCCTGCTTAGTCGGGTCATACCGCTCGATCGCCTGTCGGCTGACCTCGACGCCGAACTCCCGCCGAACCGCATCTCGCACAGAGCTTGGAGATTCGAAGCAGGCCTGGGCGCGGACGATGTAGCTTCGGGCGGCCTCAGTGAGCTTCGGCGTCGTACTGTCGGTCATAGCAAATCCGGCCTCTGGCCGCTCTGGGCCTGCCTTGACCGCCACTGGGGCGGGTCGCCTTGGGGTAAGCGCGGGACGTCCTATGGAGGAACGGCTCGCGGGGGATGGGCGTCGAGGCAGGGATGGGATTTTGTCAGGCTGCAGTCAGGCTGCCGTTCATCTAAGGCACCCTCACGAGGGACGGGAATGGAGCGCCCAGTCGACGGTCTTCATCGCGAGGACCCAGGCGCCCGGCTTGACGCTGTCCGCGATGACCTTGACTCGGTCACGAACGTTCGGCGCCGTCTGACCGTCCGGCAAAATTGAGTGGTACTCTGCGTCTGGAAGCTGAAGCGTGCGGCCGGTCGCGGCGACGATGGCGCGAAAGAACCCCGCGGCACGCATCCGTTGGTGCAGCTCCTCGTATTCGGCTCCTGTTGCTCCGTGGAGTTCGACGCGCACAAAGAAGTCGGCCATGGTCGGAGCCTCCGGTTGCCGGCGCGGCTCCTTCTACTCCAGAATCGCCAGCTCCGTCCTGTTGACGTCACGGGCGGCCGAAGCCGCAAGCACGATGTCGATCCCCATCTTGTCGAGGATCCTCGTGCAGGAGCCGCGAAGGCGCTCGGCGACGATGGAGCGGTTGGTGACGACGGCTCTGGTCGGTGCGTCCTTCCACGTGCAGACGTCGAGCCATGAGCGGGCGAACCCCTCTCCACATTTTGCGACCACCGCTAGGCGGACTTCCGGCGGCCCCGGCCACTCTACACGCCCGGCGGCGGCCGGAGATGGCTCGGTATCGAGCCAGTCCACAAACTTCTGGTCACGAAGCCATCGATCCATAGCAGGCGCCCCGCAGTCCGCTTTAGGCTCGCGGCCCTCTCGGGCATATCTTGCGGCAGCAGAGGGCAGTCTCCCGCGCATCTCTGGATCGAGCGAACGCCAGACGCTAAGAGACCGCGGTTTGCTTGAGCGCCCCTTGACGTGCGGGTACGCCGTCCAGAGGGCCTCGAAGGCCTCGGGGTACGCGATCGCCCTAGCTTTGACGGCGCTCGATCTCGCTCCGTGGACTCTGACCGGTTCCCTGGTCGGTTCCTGACCGGTTAGGGTGCGGGAGCCGCATCTAGGAGGCCCCTGAGCTGCACCTGGGCGCGCGGTGAGGTGCACTTGGGTGGCCTCAAGCCTAAGTGCGGGAGCCGCGCGTTGGTCTCGGGTCCTAGGTGCAGGATCGGCACTTTGGGCCGTGTCGCCGGTCGCTTCGATCTGTAAGAAGACGCCGTTCGATGCTCGAGAGCCGTCGGTGGCATTGAACCTGCGCTGACGCCGGATCAGCCCGACGCGTTCAAGCCGCTGAACATGCTCGACCACGGTCCGCTTACCGAGCTCGGTGCGACGTGCGATCTCGTCATGGCCAAGGAACGTGTAGCCGCTGTCGTCGGCCGCCTCCGCCAGGACCAGGAGCACGGTCTTCGCCGGTGCCGATCCCGCGGCGGTAGTGACCGCCCAACGCGAGGCGCGCCAGCTCACGAGCAGGCTCGCGGCGTCGCACGGTTGGTCTTCTTCCCAGGCGCCACTGCGACAGGCCCAATGCTGGCCGGGACGATCCGGCTGAGTGCGCTGCGCGCGCACCATTCTGTGTCTTGTGGCCGAGGCTTAGTCCGGTAGGCGACCCTCGGTCGGACGACCGCCCGATCAGGCCAGTTCCAACTCCTGAGCCAGCCAGGCGCGGACGGCGGAGACGCGATAGATCGCCTGGCGACCGATGCGCTTGAATGGCGGGCCGTCGGGTCGACGATGGGCCCAGGCGGCGAGGGTGCTTGGTTCAATCCGGATTCCGCTAGCCTTAAGGAGCATGCTGGCCTCAGCGCGGTTCACCAGTTTGTCGTCGTCCCAATTCAACGGGCTGTCGGCAGCCGCGTGTTGGCGCGATGCCGACGTGGGCAACGTGGTCATGATCGTTCCTTGGGGAAGAGGCGTTGGGGGCGTCTTGGGGGTCGGCTGACGCACTGCCGTCACCCTGAACTTACGTCAGCTTTCGGGCGATTTGGTCGAGAGTGTCAACCGGTGGCTCGGACAATCTTGACTGCGTCCGTCGTGAACGGGCTGGCAATGTGGCGGCGGAGTGGTGCCGACCTTCTGCCGGGGGCGGCTTTCGCTGCGCCCTGACGTAAAGAGGTCAAGATGAGCTTTCCCAAAAGTCGGGTGATTTGGTCGGACGGGTCAATAGGCCCGGGCAGGATAGTCCCTGCCAAGAGTCTCGGCGGTGGGGGGCGCCGCCGCCGCCCATAGCGCCGCGGCGAAAATGCACCGCGGCGGCGCTATGCTTTGTCCACGGAAAAAACGCGCCGCCGACGGTAGCCGCGCGCGAATCACGCTCTATTGCGCCTCGATTCGGCGATGGGGTCCACAGACCATGGCAACGCTGGTTGACCAGTTGCAGCAGGACGCGCTGAACCCGGAGATTCGGGTCTCGGACCTGCTGCGACGGATGAAGCTCACGGCGGCCAAGCTGGGACTGGGCGACGTGGGCGCGTGGGTCAACGCCGAGCTGAAGGGATACGACGGGGAAACCATCCCCGAATACCGGCGTGTCGTCGGGCAGGCCAAGTGCCGAAACCCCGTGCGGGGCGACTGGATGCCCCTGGCCGGCAACACCGAGATCGAGGAGATGATCTCGAGCCGCTACATCGGCCAGCCGCTCCCGGGGATCGAGGACACGCTCCGGAGCATCAGCCGCGGGGATCGCGATGGGGCGCTCTACTTCCCGTTCGCGCCCCACCAGGTCGCGATGCTCCAAGGCTTCATGCAACACAAGTTCCCCGAGATGGGTCTGTTCATCAGCCCCGCCTCGCTGGTTGATATCGTCGACGCCGTGCGCGACCTGGCTTTGGACTGGGCGCTCGACCTTGAGCGCGCCGGCGTCTCCGGTAGCGCGTCCAACTTCACCACCGAAGAGCGGCAAAAGGCGTCAAGCGTGACGATTCGGATCGAGAACTTCAGCGGCAACCTCAACTCCGGCGACGTGTCCGGGGCTGCGGCGCGTGTGAACATGGCCTCTCGGGATAGCTCCTCGAACAACGTCGGCGCCGATTCGACGGTCTTCGATGGGCTCGAGGCGGCACTGCGGGGCGCCGTGCGAGACCAGCGTGAACGAGAGCAACTGCTCGATCTAGCGGCCGACCTTCGCCGCTCTAACGGGTCTCACGGGTTCTTGGCCGCGTATCAGAAGTTCATCGCGGCAGCGGCCGATCATATGCAGCTGCTGGCTCCGTTTCTGCCCGCGCTGTCGGGGCTAGCCGCGGCTCACTAGGGTAGGAGGCGCAGGCTCCGCGATGCGGCTCACCCTGATCGACGACAGCAACCGAGGAGACCACGCTCGGCTACACGACGACGACAAATGCCTGTTCATGTTCGAATACACGAGCGGGCGCGACTACTCTTTTAGCGACACGAACAGCCTGATCGGCAACCTCAAGAAGAAGCCGACGGCCAGTCAGGCCGAACTGGGCTACAAGGTAGGGGCGATCAGGCGATGCGCGGCCGAGCTGCGCGAAGCGCTGAATCCGAAGTGGCTAGAAGTGGCGACCCTAGTCCCCGTACCCGGCTCCAAGGCCACCGGTCACCCGAACTTCGACAACCGCATGGAACGTGTTGCGCGCTTGATTCAGCCCGGTCTCGATGTGCGCAACCTGGTTGTTCAGGGCGAGTCGACCACCGCGGCCCATGAAGCGGGGCTCGCTGGCGAGCGAGTGACCGTCGGCGAACTCCTAAAGCTCTACCATATCGACGAAGCACTGGCCCAGCCCGCGCCGCGAGCGATCGGCGTCCTCGATGACGTGCTCACAGCTGGCACCCACTTTCGGGCCATGAAGACGGTCCTGACTCAGCGGTTTCCGGGCATTTCCATTACGGGGTTGTTCGTCGCCCGGCGGGTGTTCCCGCCCGCAGCCGACGACTTCGCTGAAGTCGAGTTCTAACCCAGCGCCGCCCAGATATCGTCGGTGGTACGCACTCGGATGGCGCCATCTGCCTCGAACCGCGCCGGCCAGGACAGGTCGCCGCGAAGGAAGCAGGAGTCGAGAATGAACAGCTTCCGGCCTTGGTGGAGGGCCGCGCGGGCCTGGGTCAGCGTGCCAGAAGTCTCTCCCGCTTCCACGATGATCGTGGCTTCCGTGAGAGCGCTCATGGTCACGTTGCGCTCGGGGAAAAACAGGCGGTTGCCGCGCGGCCCCTGCCGGGCATAGCGCAGCACGGGGATCTGGGAGATCACAAGCTGCTCGCGAGCGATTTGCTGCTGAAGCTCGCGATTGGTCGCGGGGTAGACCGAGTTCAGCGGAGTTCCGAGCACGGCGATGGTGCGACCGCCTTCCTCGAGAGCAGTGACGTGGGCCGCCGTGTCAATCCCCTCGGCCAAGCCCGCGACGACCGTGAAACCGCGCTGGACCAGGGCGCGGGCTACCTGCTGGGCTCGCTTAAGGCCCTCCGCGCTAGCCTTTCGGCTGCCGACAACCGCGACAGCGCGTGGCTCGGTCAGCTCCCATCCGCCTTGATAGTAGAGGAGTTCGACCGGGTACTTCGCGTCGCGCAGTTTCTTGGGGTAGTCGCCCGCGTGGTTGATGCGCACGCCGAAGCGGTTGACGCCCGCCTTTGCGAAGGTCGCGAGGACTTCGGCCGCGCAGCGGTCGGCCTCGGTTGGGCTGACAAAGTCCGATGGCAGCGCCGTCGGGTCCTTAGCGAACCTCTCTGCGAGCGTCTTGAAGGTGGTGCCCTGTTCGAGCCAGAGAGCTTCGTACGCGCCGAGTTCGCGTCTGGGCGAGATAGGCGCGAGCGCTGGTCCGTCTGGGTGAAGCGCTAGCCGCTGCATTTGGTCTCCAGGGCGCAGCGTAACATCAGCACGATTCCAGGTGAGCCCCAAAATCGGGCCGGCACCCGGAGAGTCCACAGACTGGACCAAGGCGACTCCATGCATGTTCCCTATATGTTCCAGGTGGCTGGCCCGGTCAATGTCCGAGATTCAGGTTTCCTGTTCTCCAACCCCCGCCGGCCGCTGCGGACGTTTGCCCGGGCCCCGACGTCGCTCCATCAGGCTCGTGAACGGGACAATTTGACGGCGCTGTGTCGGACTCGGAGAGCGGCTCGGCCTCGCTGGCCTGGCTGCGATGTCTGGCCCCTCGGTGAGGTATTGGCGGATGTCCGCCTCGGTGTAGCGGCGGGTCTTGCCGACCCTAAGCGCGCGGATTGCGGAGTCGTCGGTCAGGGCCCGCAGGGTCCTAACATCGACGCCCAGCAACTCGGCCGCCGCTCCGGCCGTGATCACCGCGGCGCATGAGAAAGCCTCCCTGATGCGGGCTTCAGTGGCCGGTCCTAGAGTGCGTTCGCCCGCCACGAGCGCTGAATCCTCTCGATGAGGACGGCGGCCGCCGTCCGACTGGTTTCCAGGCGGCCCGCAACGCCTCGCTCTGTCATGGGCCGGTTTCCATTCCAACAAATGCCTTAGTTGCTGAAAAGCGGGGGTCAAACCGGCGACTGAAAATCCGCGTGTCGGTGGTTCGAATCCGCCCCCAGGCACCACGCGATTTCAATACCTTAGCACGAGCTGCCCGAGAAACGGTTTCCAATCACGTGGCCGGCGGTTTCCATTCGATGTTCGCAAACCGTTTCTGCGTGTCGCCCAAAACAGCGAGTTGAGCCGACTCACGGTCGGCGTCGCGGCCATAGATCGAGGCCACCGCAGTCGACCGATCGCCTATCCCGGCGGCTAGGCGGAAGTCGCTCTCACCGCCGTCGCGACCGCCTGTGACGATGGTGTGGCGAAGGCCATGGAAGGTACACCCGGGCCGCAACGCGCCCGCTTCGGTGAGGTTGCGCACCCGCTTGAAGAACGACGCCCGGAAGCCCGACTCGCTCCAGGGCGCGCCGGCGCCGTTCACGGCGATCTGGACGGCGGCCCCGCGGCGGGCCTTGGCGTAGTCCAGCAACTCGCGGAGGACGCCGCCAACAGGCGCGGCGCAGTCCTGGCCGTTCTTGCTGGCCGTCCAGCGCAGCTCGCCCCGGTCGTACGCGCGCCAAGTGATCCTCAGCGCATCGCCCTCGCGCATCCCGGCGCAGAGCCCGAGCGCGAACGGAACCGCCAGTTGAGGTGGGCAGGCGTTCAGGAAGGCCTCGACTTCCGCCGTCGACCAAGGCCGGTTGACCTTTCGCGCGCCGGCTGGGCGGCGGATCAGCTCGACCGTCTCCGCTGGGTTGCCTGGGCAGTGGCCGCGCTTCTTCCCCCAAGCGAAGGTGAGGCGGAGGACCTGGACGACGTAGTTGCCGAACCTCCGCCCGCGCTGGGCGGCGGCTTTGTCGCGGAGCTTGAAGATCCTGGGCGTGGTGAAGTCGACGAGCCGGCGTTGCGTTGCCGCGTCGCCGAGCCAGTCGCGGACAGCTTGGTAGTCGGACCGCGTGCGCGGCTTCAGCGCCCGCCACTCAGGGCTCTCCCGGTACTTGGCCCACAGCAGGGCGTAGGAGCCGCCCAGGGCGTCCACCACAGCCGCCTGGGCCTTGGCGCGCCCGTCGAGCGCCCGGACCTCTAGGAGCCCATCGGCGGTCGTCGGATCATGCTGCAACCGCTTCCCGGTCGCGCGGTGGTACCAGTAGAGGCGGACGGAGCCGTCAGCCAGGGTCTTCCTGACCGGCTTAAGCCCCCTGGGCACGATGTATCTCCGGTGCGCCGGCAAGCTCGACCAGATCCCCCTCGGCGTCAGGACGCGCACCCGCGAGTTCGGTCGTCAAGAGGTCGACCGAGCCGTCGCCGTGGATGCGCGCCGCCTTGATGGGTGTCCCTCGGGCGTCGAAGGCGGCCATGGTTTCACGGAGCGTGCGCCGAAGGGTGGCAGTCGTCATCTGGGCTCCAGAAGGGGGCAATTCGGCAGGCGAGGGCTTGGAAGGTCGACGCGCGCGTTTCCCTGGGTGCGCACACAACGACAAAGGGCCGGCGCCTCCCGGCCGCCAGCCCTAGAAGTGGTTGAGTGGTCGACGTCCGAGGCTAGCTCTGACGCAACCATGAGATCACGCCTGCCAGGGCGGTGGTGTGATCGTCGCCAATCCGGTCTTCATCGACGCAAACGGCGATCGCCTCCAGCTTGGCGATGGCGTCGGCGCGCGAGGTCACCACGCCGATCAAGACGCGCTCTTCGAGGTTCAGCAGCGCCGCATACCCGCCGTCGCTCTCATCGTCGGAGAGGTCGGCCTGGATGAGGGCGGCCTGCAGTTGCTTGGCGAGGCGCCATGCTTCGCTCACTTCGGCCCGTCGGCGAGATGCCGGCCGACGCGGCGAGCCGCTTGTGGTATCTAACTGTTCAGCTTGAGCCATCGCGAACGTCCTTCGCTGGTTCGTGTTAGGGCCGGTGGGGCGTTGGGAGCGACCCGCCGGCCTGCCGTTACTAACGCAGTTTGACGACTGGTCGTCAAGCCGTTAGTAACGGGCGATGGTTCTGTCCAATCGGGCCCGGCAGGAACGGCATCGAGCGAAGGCGCGAGCTGACGCGCTCCTGCTTGAGCGCTTGGTGGCCGGCTGGCTGGAAGATCGTGACGATCTATACCGCCAGCTCGACCTTCTCGAGGCCGGGCTGTTGCGAACCGGGGCAAACAACGTTGACGACACCTCGACATCGGTCGCGCGTGTCCGGCGCTGGCTCGCTGACTATGACGCGCTGATCGCCGAATATGGCCGCACCGAAGTTCCAGCGAATCACTGGCTGATTCAGCCCGTTCCGGGCGCGCAGGGGATCTTCGCCGCCACCGAGCAGCCGCAGTCCACGAATTCAGGAACCCTCGCTGGAACGCGACCACAGGTCGAAGCGGCTCTGGCGGGCATGGGCTGCATCGCAAGCAGGGCCGATCCTGACGCCTGGTACTTGCCCCGGCCGCTGTCGGACGAATTGGTCTGGCTCCTGCGGTGCCTGCGCGACGGGTTGCCCTACGATCAGCGCCGATATCTTGCGGTGATTGAGCAGGCCTCACTACATGGGCTCGTGTGGAGGGGTGAGATCACCGACGACGGTCGGTCTGCGCTCGCACAGGCCGAGAATGCTCGTCGGCGGATGGGTCGATCGCTCGATCGCGACCCTCTCGGGTAGAGCTTTCTGTCGCTTCACCCTCCGCGGCCGGGATGTGCTCCCGGACGCCGGTGACGTTCGCGCCGCGAGCGACAGCGGCGGCCTCTGTCAGCCCCTCGACGATCCCGTCAAAATCACTCTTCTTCATCTCTGCGGGTCTTCCGTTTGTCGCAGTGCCACTACGCTGCAGGTGGCGGCGGAGTCGACCCCAAAGGCTATCCCCAGGGCCCTCACCCGCGCGCCAAAACTTTGCTCATGCCAGCCGCGCGTGCGAGGATCGGCTCTGCAATCGTGAGGCTGGGTCATGTTGGTCAACTGCCCAGAGTGCGGACGGCAGATTTCCGACCAGGCGCCCGCGTGCCCGGGTTGCGGGTTCGTGCTGACGCCAGCCGTGCCGAAAGCTGCGCCTCCGCCGCCGACTAGCCCTTATGCGTCGATGCCCAGCTACCATGATCCGGCCAGCGGCAAGCACGGATCAGGCGGCGGGCGTACCGCCCTGACCGTGGTCGGCGTGATCGGCGGCCTCTTCCTGCTCTTGGTGCTCGTGGGCACGCTTGGCGGGGCGTCCTCGAGTTCGGACAGTTCGGCGGCCAACTCGGAAGCCGCCCCGACGGCGCCCGCCGCGACCACCGCGGCATCGGCTTCCCGAAGCGCGGCCGTCGCCGACAGCTCAGCGCCGAACCTGTCGGACGCCAGAGCGCTCGATGACAAGTACTCGACGCCGGCGGTCGCTGCGTGCGGCGCCTACGCGGACGACTACATCAAAGACCAAGTCCACTATGACTATAAGTGGGACCCTGACGCGTCCGGCTTCTTCGGGGTCCGCTTCGAGAAATTCCGGAATTCGGTGGATCAACCGGGAGTTCTCACCTTGGTCAGTGATCGCCTATTAATCCAGAACCCATACGGCGCTTACGAGCGGTCGATGATTACTTGCCGATACAACACTCAGACCGAAAAGGTTCTCGGCTTCGAATTGATCCAGCCTTGACCGCCTCGAAAGGTACGCGGAACATCGCCGCCCTCGCATCGTTGGGGCCGGCATGGAGTTCGAGGCGCACGAGAAATCGGCGACGCTGGCGTGGCTGGCCATCCCTGACCGCGGAGTCAGGGTGCACTTCGGTTGCCGCAATCACGTCTCGGTGCAGCAACCCGACGGCTTCTGGGCCGAGCTGCACACGCTCCGCAACCACTACGGCCAGACCCTGAGCGCCGCCGAGGCGCTCGCCCGATGGGGGCCGGACGTGACCCTCCAGGCCCTGCAGCGCCGGCTCCGCTGCTCGGTGTGCGGCGCCCGCGCGCCGAAGGTCTCTGTCTCCACAAGCTCGCCCATAAGCGCCGCGTCGGCCCGCGAGGAGATCGAGCGCCGGGCTGATCGTCTCAGCGCTCGTTAACCGAACCTTCGGCCGGCCTAGCGCATTGAGTCCCGCGCCATGGCGACGACGACGAAGGCCCGCGATGTTTCGGTCACGCTCACCCGCAGCGAGGCCATTGCGCTGCAGCGCATCGGCGAGACGGGCCTTGCGGTGAGCGAGGCGCTCAACCTGATCCCCAACACCACCACCGCCGAGGCGGCGCTGAGGAAGCTGAGGGCCGCGCTCTAGTCGAGGTCAGCAGGACCCGGACGAAGCGCTACCCGTGTTCGCCGCCGCCGCGCGATCTTGGCGCCGTGAGTTGGCGTGTTACCGTTGCGCCGATGCGACGCCCACCGCCGATACGCTGGTCGGTCTTTGCCGCCGTCGTAGGCGCGCTGCTGGGTGTCGCGGCTCTGGTTGTCCTTCAGCCCGACCCGGTCAGCCGGCGCGGTCAAGACTACGCCGCCGCGATTGTGCGTGGGATGCGCGAGGCCCCGGCACTGCCACCTGACGACGGGGATGAGAACCTGACCCGGCGCGCCAACGAAGCAGGCTACCGCTGGGCGGAGAGGCGCGACCTGACCGATCCGGCCGCCTGCAACGCGTGGCAGGCCGACTTTCAGAATGGGTGCCTGGCCTGGGTTCGAGAGCAAACCCGCTAGAGTTTGGATGCCGGCACGACATACCATTGAAAGCCCGGGTTCTTCATGCCGCAGTCGGCGACGGCTTCACCGTCGGTGAACCAGGCCGGACTCGCGCCCACGTCTAGCACAATGAACCGACGCCAATCCGCGTCGCCCTTCACCTCGCCGCAGATGACGGGAAGCCGTGCCGTCTCATCGAAACCGATGATCACGCCGCGGAAGCTCGCACGCATCGAGCCGAGCTTGTCGGCCGCGTTGTCGCGGAGCCAGTTTATGCGGTCGATGGCGGCTTCTTGCTCTCCGGCGTCGGCCCCCGGAGGCCACTGATGGGATAGCGGAGGTGCGGTCGGCTCCGGCGCAGTCGATGGCAGGATCTTGTGATCGCCCTCCGGGGCGTAGACGAACAGCCCGCAGCGACCGTCGTCTAGGTCGGCGCACCGCCGCTTGACCACGATCCAGCCGCGCCGCCCCTTGTCGTCGTCCCATCTGCACGCGATCTGAAGCGCCCCCGTCCGCGTGATCTCGACGACGGTCGGGAAGCTCTCGGCGTGGCCGTTCGCAAGCGTTGGGTCGGCGCGCTTCAGCTCGTCGTCTCCGGACGCGCAAAGCGCCCAGAGGGCGAACTGCTGAGGATTGTCGTCGCCGACAACCCGCCAGGTGTTCGAGTCGAGCTCAGGGAGCCGCTCGACCGCTCCGGCGTGCTGCTGCGCGCTGTCGCCGGCCTGCTGAGGGGAACAGCCGGCGACGCCCGCGAGGGCAAGCATTGCCACGACGGTTCGCTTTGCCATCAAGCCCCCTCCCTCGGGCGATGCCATGCTCAGAAAGCGCAGGCCAGGGCTCGACTCTTCCGAGCATCCGTGATGCGTTTATCCCTTACGGGGAGCCCGACATGAAAGCACTTCTTCTCGCCGGCGCCCTGGCGCTGGCCTTTGCCCCCGCCGCTGCGGCGCATTCGCATCATTCAAGCGAATACGACCTGGTCAGCCACAACCACTACACCAACGTCTCAGGGCACCGCGTGCACGGCCCCTCTGCCACCTTCAGCGGTCACCGGCCGCCTGGCGCGACCGCGCACTGCGAGGATGGGACGTGGAGCTTCAGCGAGCACCACCAGGGCACTTGCTCGCACCACGGCGGC
>Ga0070735_10002494_pt1 | contig 16638 bp, 10 predicted proteins | sample Coa_R1_FD_66443 | JGI IMG/M metagenome (GOLD analysis project Ga0070735, IMG submission 66443) | Surface soil microbial communities from Centralia Pennsylvania, which are recovering from an underground coalmine fire - Coalmine... | ecosystem: Environmental > Terrestrial > Soil > Unclassified ... | reverse complement strand
CTTCGCGTTGGTCGTCTCCAGCGGCGCGCCCAGGAACACGTTCGGCACGCCCCGGTGCCCGTAGTCGACCAGGCTCATGGTGCCGTCGAGCCAGTCCGAGGTCCCGAACTCGAAGTTGCCGTAGTACTTGGACTGGGCTTCCACGTTGAGGTTGATCTTCACGTTGATCGCCGCCGCGGACTGCGCGATGATCTGCGCGAAGGTCGGGATCTCCTGGATGTTCTCGGTCACCAGCGTGGTGGTGAATCCATTGGGATGCCCGGCCGCGGCCAGCAGCGACTTGGCCTGGGCGATGTTCTGCGCGCGCTGCGCGACGCTGGTGTCCGTGGAGGGGAAGACCGGCGCGAACGGGCTGTCGTTGCCGAGGTCGGACAGGCCCTTGAACAGCGCGGTGACGATCTGCGGCCGGTTGAGGGTGAGCGCGATCGCCTGGCGGACCCGCGGGTCGTTGAACGGGGCCTGGTCGCAGCGCATCGACAGCTCGCGGTGGGCACTCGACTTCAGCTTGATGACGTTGTAGTTGCCGCCCAGCAGCGCCTCGCCGCCGGTCACCGAGAACTGCCCCAGGACGTCGATGTTCCCGCCGGTCAGCGCGAGGATCGACGGGGGCTGGGTGTCGTAGAACGTGAACTGCGTGGACGACGGCAGGGCCTTGGTGCCCCAGTACGACTCGTTGCGGGTGAAGGTGGCGCCCTGCTTGGGCGTGTACGAGCCCAGCACGAACGGCCCGGTGCCGAGGAACGAGCTCTGCCACTTGGTCGGGTCGTAGTTGTTCGGGATGATGATCGTGTTGTAGTTGTCCGAGGAGATCAGGTACGGGAAGCTCCCGTTCGGGGCCTCGAGGTGGAACGCCACCGTGGCGTCGTCGACCTTCTGGATCCCGGCCGGCGCGAGCACCCCGCCGAGCGCGGACAGCGCGGCCGACTTCGGCCCCGCGTACAGCTTGAAGCTGTAGACCACGTCGTCGGCGGTCAGCGGGGCGCCGTTGTGGAACTTGACGCCCTGCCGGATCTTGAACGTCCAGACGTCGGCCTTGGCGTTCGATGACCAGCTGGTCGCCAGCACCGGCTTCAGGTTCAGGTTCTGGTCGGACAGGACCAGGTACTCGCCGGTCTGCGCGAGCATGTCGAGCCCGCCCTGGTCGGCGACGGTCACCGGGTTGATCGCCGCGGCCGGCGTGGTGATGCCGGCCCTGATCACCGCGCCGGGTGCGCCGGCGGCCGAGCTCGATGCGCCCGAGGCCGAGGTCGACCCGCTCGACGACGACGAGCTGCTGCAGGCCTCGAGGATCGACCCGACCAGCGGGACGGATATGCCCACCACGCTGGCGCGGCGGATGAAGTCGCGGCGGGTCAGCCGCCCGGCGGCGAACTCGTCGATGACGTGGTTAGCGATCTCACCTTGGCCCCGGCGCAGCCGGGAAAGCCGGCGGTGGTCGATATGTGGTGACACGAGGAGCCTCCCTGTTTTTTCTTCTAAGTTCGGGTCATCCAAAGTCCCGGGAGCAACATTCAGCCACTTTCCGGCGGGGGGGACGAAGAGACGGACGGGCTGCCCTGGAGTTCGCGCAGCTCGGCCAGGGGTATGTGGCAGCGGATCTGATGTCCGGGCTCGCCCTCGTGCAGCGGCGGTTCGGTGGATTCGCAGATGCCGGTGTCCAGCTTGCGCGGGCACCGGGTGTGGAACACGCAGCCCCCCGGCGGGCTGGCCGCGGACGGGATCTCACCGGTCAGCTTGATCCGGTCGGGCCGCTGGCCGTCCAGTGACGGCACGGCGGAGAACAGCGCCTCGGTGTACGGGTGATGCGGGCCGTCGAAGACCGTCTCGGACGGCCCGACCTCCATCACGCGGCCGAGGTACAGCACCACGATCCGGTCCGACAGGTACCTGACCAGCCCCAGGTCGTGCGAGATGAACAGGTAGGTGGCCTGCTCCTTCTGCTGCAGGTCGGCCAGCAGGTTGAGGATGGCGGCCTGGACCGAGACGTCGAGCGCCGACGTCGGCTCGTCGCAGACCACCACTTCCGGCCCAGCGCCGAAGGCACGCGCGATCGCCACCCGCTGCTTGAGCCCGCCCGAAAGCTGGCTCGGGCGCAGCGGCAGGTGCCGGTCCTCCAGCCGGACCGAGGCGATCAGCTCTTCCAGACGAGACCGCAGGGCCGAACCCGACAGCCCGGCCAGCCGGGACAGCGGACGGCTGATCAGGGCCTGCACCGTGTGGCGCCGGTTGAGCGCCGAGTCCGGGTTCTGGAACACGATCTGCAGCGCGCGCAGGATCTTGCGCGGCCGCCGCCGCGCGTCCGGGCTGAGCGGCTCGCCGTGCAAGGTGACGACCGAACCTTGATCCGGCGCGGTCAGGCCGAGCAGGACGCGGGCCAGCGTGGTCTTGCCGCTGCCCGACTCGCCCACCAGCCCCAGCGTCTCGCCCTGCCGGACGGACACGTCCACCGCGGCCAGGGCCTGGACCCCGCCCGCGAAGGTCTTGGACAGCTTCTCGACGACCACGAGCGGGTCGCCAGCAGGAGCCGCTACCAAGGACACGGATGCAGGAGTGGCCCGGGGCAGGTCCGGCGCCTGCTCGTGGAAGAAGCAACGGGAGGTCCGGACGTCATCGACCGCGAAGAACGACGGGTGCTCCTCGCGGCAGCGATCTTGCGCGAGCCCGCACCGCGCCGCGAAGATGCAGCCGGTCACGCTCGCGCCGGGGGTCGGCAGGAAGCCGGGGATGGTGTCCAGCCGGTCGGCGTCCTTGCGCTGCCCGCGCCGCGGGATGCAGCGCAGCAACCCGACCGTGTACGGGTGCCGGGGATCGGCGAAGACCGCGGTGGCGGGCCCCTCCTCGACCAGTTCGCCCGCGTAGAGCACCCCGACCCGGTCGCACATCTTGGCGATCACCGCCAGGTTATGGCTGATGAACAGCACCGAGGTGTCGAACTCAGACCGCAGGGCCGCGACCAGGTCCAGTACCTCGGCCTCGACGGTGGCGTCCAGCGCGGTGGTCGGCTCGTCCAGGATCAGCAGGGACGGCGAGACGGCCAGGGCCATCGCGATGATCGCCCGCTGCGCCATGCCGCCGGAAAGCTCGTGCGGATAGCGCTGCATGACCCGGCCCGGGTCGGAGATCTGCACCTTGCGCAGCATGTCCTCGGCCGAGGCCAGCGCGTCGTCCGAGGACTGGCCCGCGATCCGGAACACCTCCGCGATCTGCCGGCCCACCCGGATCGACGGGTTGAGCGCCCGTCCCGGCTCCTGGTACACCATCGAGACGGTCCGGGCGCGCAGGTCGCGCAGCGCGTGCGTGCCCATCGACAACGGGTCGAGCCCGTTGATGCTGATCGTTCCGCCGCTGACCCGCCCGTTGCTGGGCAGGTACCGCACCAGCGCGAGCGCGGCGGTGGACTTGCCGGACCCGGACTCGCCCACCAGCCCGTAGGACTCGCCCCGGGTGATCTCGAACGACACGTCCCGCAGCGCGAGCCGGTCCTGCCCCCGCACCCGGTAGGTGACGTCCATGTGCGAGACGGACAAGGCCGGCGCCTGGGCCGCCGGCGTCGGCGCGGTGACGCCCAGATCCGCGGTCATGACGCCAGCACCTGCTCGATCGAGTCGGCGATGAGAATGACCGCGGTCACCAGCGTGGCGATGGCCAGCGCCGGGAACAGCGTCTCCCACCAGTAGCCGGCCTCCAGGCCGATGTAGTTGGCCGAGATGTCCGCGCCCCAGTCGGGGGTGGGCGGCGCGATGCCGAAGCCCAGGAAGGACAGCGTGGCCAGCGTGAAGACCGCGTAGCCCAGCCGGACCGTGAACTCGACCAGGATGGCGGGCAGCACGTTGGGCAAGATCTCGGCGAACATGACCCGCCCCGGTTTCTCGCCGAGCAGCCGGGCGGCCGGCACGTAGTCCATGCTCCGCTCGACCAGGACCGCCGCGCGCACCGTCCGCGCGATCAGCGGTGTGAAGACCAGGCCGATGATGATGGTGATCCCCAGCAGGGAATGCCCGACGGCGACGACGAACAGGAACGCGACGACCACGAAGGGGATCGCCAGGAAGGCCTCGACGAGCCGGCTCGCCACCGCGTCGAAGGCGCCGCCGAGATACCCCATGGCCAGGCCGAGGGCGGTGCCGAGAATGGTCCCGAGCACGGTGGCCAGCGGGGTGATGATCAAGATGTCCCGGGACCCGGTGATGACCCGGGACAGCACGTCGCGGCCGATCGGGTCGGTGCCGAACCAGTGCGCCGCGGACGGGGCGGCGTTGATGAACAGCAGTTGCTGCGCGAGCGGACTGTACGGCACGAACATGTAGCCGAACACGGCGCAGACCACCCAGAACAGCAAGATGCCCGCGCCCACGTAGAACGTCGGCCTGCGCAGCAGCAGCTGCCACCGGGCCGGCGTGCCCCGGCTGGCGACCGCCACCGCGACCGCCCCGGTGGCCCCGAGATACCCGCCGGTAAGATCGAGCGCAACCGGGTCGGCCGGGTCGACGGGGACGCTCACCGGCTTCCTCCGATGCGCAGTCGCGGGTTGAGCCAGGTCAGCAGCAGGTCCGCGATCAGCGTGGCCACCACGTAGACCACGCCGATGATCAGGACGCCGGCCTCCAGCATCGGGAAGTCGTGCACCAGCGCGGCCTTGACGATGAGGCTCCCCAGGCCTTGGTAGTTGAACAGCGTCTCCACCACTATCAGCCCGCCGATCAGGTACCCGGTCTGGGTCGCGATGACGGTGATGGTCGGCAGCAGCGAGTTCCGCAGCACGTGCCGCCGGATCACCGTCGTCCGCGGCAGCCCCTTCAGCACCGCGGTACGGGTGTAGTCCGAGTTCAGCATGTCGATGGTCCCCGCCCTGGCCATACGAGCAATGTAGCCGAAGAGAACGAAAACGAGCGGAATAGCCGGCAAAATGAGATGCCTGAACTGCTGCCCGACCGAGGCGTTCGCCCCGGCCGAGGCGGTGACCGGCAGCCACTTCAGCTCGACGCCGAACACCACCACCAGCACGATGCCGGACACGAACTCGGGCACCGTGGACAGCGAAAGCCCGGTCACCGAGATGATCCGGTCCAGAGTGCGCCCCGCGTACAGGGCGGCGATCACGCCGCCGACGATGCCGAGCGGTACCACGATGACGAACGCCAGCGTGGCCAGCTTGATCGAATTGATCAGCGCGGCTCGGATGAAGGGCTCCACCGCCGACTGGTAGCTATAGGAGATGCCCAGGTTGCCGTGCAGCAGCCCGCCGAGCCAGCTCCCGTACCGGGTGATCAGCGGCCGGTCCACCCCGAGCTGGTGGTCGAGCGCCCGGACGGCGCTCGGCGCGGCCAGGTTGCCGAGGGTGGCGCGGGCGGGATCACCGGGCAGGATCTGGCCCGCGAAGAACACGATCAGGGTGAGGAGCCATAGCGTGAGGACCATGAGTCCTAGCCGCCGCAGCAGGAACGTTGCCATCGCTGGCCTCCTCGATGCCGGGCCGCTCGCGCGGAACGTTCCAGAGCAGCCGAGCCTAGCTCAGTTATAGATAGGCAATCAATCAATGACGATCATGCTCAACGGAAGTGACCTGACTGTTACGCAGGTGGTCTCCGCCGCCCGGCGTGGCGAGCCCGTCGCGCTCGCCCCCGAGGCCGTCGAGAGCATGCGCCAGGCCCGCGCCGTCGTGGAGGAGGCGCTGGGCCAGGACACGCCCGTCTACGGCCTGACCACCGGCGTCGGCGAGCGCAAGTCGTTCCTGCTCAACCCGGCCGAACGCCAGCGGTTCAACCGCCGCCTGGTGCTGAACCACCGCATCGCCCAGGGCGACGTGGCCCCGGCCGACGTGGTCCGCGGCGCGATGGTGTGCCTGGCCAACAGCTACGCCAAGGGCGTGTCCGGCGTCCGGCCCGAGCTGGCCGAGATGATCGTCACCCTGCTCAACGAGGGCTTCGCGCCGCCGGTGCGCAGGCTGGGCTCGGTCGGCCAGGGCGACCTCGGCCCGATGGCCGACCTGGCCCACGGGCTGCTCACCCGCAGCGGCTTCGAGGTGGCCGAGAACGAGGGCCTCGCCCTGGTCAGCAGCAACGCCTTCACCACCGCCTGGGCCTGCCTGGCCCTGGCCGACGCGCAGACCCTGATGGACGGGTTCGACGTCGCCGGCGCGCTGGACCTGGAGGCGTTCGGGGCCAACCTGACCTGCCTGCACCCGATCATCGAGCAGACCCGGCCCTTCCCCGGCCTGGCCGCCACGCTGCACACGCTGCGCACTCTGCTCAACGGCAGCTACCTGTGGCACCCCCAGGCGGCCCGGTTCCTGCAGGACCCGCTCACTTTCCGCTGCCTCCCGCAGATCCACGGCGCGGCCCGCGACGCCCTCGCCTACACCGGCACGATCCTGCGGCTCGAGCTGAACTCCTCCCAGTCCAACCCGGTCGTGGTCATCGGCGAGCGCCGCATCGTGTCGGTCGGGAACTTCGACATCGGCCCGCTCGCCGCCGCCCTCGACTTCGCCCGGATCGCGCTCGCCCCGGTGGTGACCAGCGCGAACGAGCGAGCGGTCAAGCTGCTGCAGGCCCCCTTCTCGGGCCTGGCGGCCGGCCTGGCCGCGACCGCGGGTACCGCCGACGACGCGCTGTCCGAGCTGGCCACCGCCGGGCAGGCCATCACCGTGGAGGCCCGCACCCTGGCTCACCCGGTCTCCTACGAACTGGCCAGCTCGGTCAAGGGCGACGGCATCGAGGACCGCGCCACAATGGCGCCGCTGTCGGCGCGCCGCCTGGCCGACATGGTCAGCCTGTGCGCCCGGGTCGCGGCCATCGAGCTGGTCGTCGCCGCCCAGGCCATCGACCTGCGGGCACTCGGGTCCGACGTGCAGAGCGACCTCGGCCTCGGCACGGGCCGCGCCTACCGGATGATCCGCGAGCTGGTCCCGTTCACCCAGGCCGACGGCACCCTGCCCGCCGACCTGGAACCGCTGGTCGAGCGGGTCTCCCGCGGTGACCTGCACCCCGATAGCATGACCCCGTGAAAGCAGCGCCGGCTTGAGGATTGGCGCGATCCGTGGCCCCCAGGCCCGTGCCCAGGCCGGGCTGGCGGCAAAATCGGCCGGCTTCCGCGCGGTAAAAATCAGATGTGACCGAACGGATCGCGGTACCAGCCTCCAGACCCTGCGTGCCACCCGGGCCCTCACCCCGCACACCTGGACCATCGGGCTATAGGAGCACACCATGACAGAGCAGTCCTGATGGGCGGGTTCGTGATCACCCCCGGGCCGGCCGCGTACTTCGGGGTGGGCGCCATCGAGAAGCTGCCCGCGATCGTCCGCGCGACGGGCGCGCACCACGTCGTGGTGATCACGGACGAGGCCCTGGCCGCGGGCCCGATCGTCGCGACGGTCACCGACATCCTGCTCGACGCGGGCCTGCCGTCCCACGTCTTCGACGGCGTCCACCCGGACCCGACCACCGCCGACCTGGCGGCCGGCGCGGCGGCCGTCGCGACCGCGGCCGCCGCCGCGAACGCCGCCGAAGCCGCCGCCGCGGTGGCTGCCACCCTCAAGGCCTCCCCGTCCGCCCCCGCCGCCCCGTCCCTGGCCGGCCGGGTCGTTCTGGTCGCGGTGGGCGGCGGGTCGCCGATCGACGCGGCCAAGGGCATCGCGCTGGCCGCGGTGAACCCGCAGCGCGGCCGGGACCTGGACTGCCGCGGTGAGTTCGCCGTCCCCGGCCTGCCCATCGTGGCCGTGCCGACCACGGCGGGGCCCGGCGCGGAGACCAGCTCGTCCGGCGCGGTCACCGACGAGGCCACGCACGAACGGTTCTACACCGGCGACGCGAGCACCAGGCCGGCCGCCGCGGTCCTGGATCCGGCCCTGACCGTGGGCCTGTCCCCGGCGGCGACCGCCGCGACCGGGATGGACGCGCTGACCCACGCGCTTGAGTCCTACCTGTCGCTGCGTCCCAACCCCTGGTCCGACGGGCTCGCCCTGCAGGCCGTCCGGATGATCGCCGCGGACCTGCCGCGCGCCGTGCGGGACGGCACGGACCTGGACGCCCGCTCCCAGCTGCTGCTGGCCGCGCACCTGGCGGGGGCGGCGATGGCCAGCGCCGGGCTCGGGGTCTGCCACGCCATCGGCCACTCGCTCGGCGGGCGGTGGAACATCACCCACGGGGTGGCGCTGTCCATGCTGCTGCCCGGCGTGCTCCGCTTCAACCTGCCGGTCCGCACCCGGCGGCTGGCCGACCTCGCGTTCGCCCTCGGCGCCGGCGACAGCCATAGCAGCGAAGACCGCAACGCCGCGGCCGCCGTCGATGCGGTCGCCGCGCTGCGCGACGGGATCGGGCTGACCGCCGTGCTCGCGGACTTCGGCATCACCGAGGCCGATTACGCCCAGATCGCCGCCGACGCCCTGGCCGACGAGGTACTCCGCACCACCCCCCGCCCCCCGGTCCGCGCCGACATTGACGGTCTGCTGTCTGGCCGGGTGAGCTGACCCCATGACCATGAGCACGCTGATCACCGGGATCGGGGAACTGGTCACCAACGAGGACGGCTGGACCGCGCTCACGGACGCGGCGCTGGTCATCGAGGATGAGGCGGTGGCCTGGACCGGCCCGGCGCGCGGCGCCCCGGCCGCCGACACGGTGGTCGACGCGGGCGGGCGGGCCGTGCTGCCCGGCTTCGTCGACTCCCATGCGCACCTGGTCTTCGCGGGGGAGCGCAGCGCCGAGTTCGCGGCCCGGATGGCGGGCCGCCCCTACCAGGCGGGTGGCATCCTCACCACCGTGGCCGCGACCCGGGCCGCCTCCGACGCCGCGCTGCGCGCCAACCTGGGCCGGCTGGCCGCGGAGATGCTCGGCCAGGGCACGACCACGTTCGAGTGCAAGTCCGGCTACGGCCTGACCGTGGCCGACGAGGCGCGCGCCCTGGCGCTGGCCGCCGAGGTCACCGGTGAGGTCACCTACCTCGGCGCGCACGTGGTCCCGCCGGAGTTCGCCGGCGACGTGCCCGGCTACGTGGATCTGGTCCGCGGCCCGATGCTGGACGCGTGCGCCCCGCACGCGAAGTGGATCGACGTGTTCTGCGAGGACGGGGCGTTCGGCGCCGACGAGGCCGCCGCCATCCTCGACGCGGGCCGCGCCCGCGGGCTCGGCACCCGCATCCACGCCAACCAGCTCGGACCGGGACCCGGCATCCGGGTCGCCGCGCAGGCCGGCGCGGCCTCGGCGGACCACTGCACCTACCTGACCGACGCCGACCTGGACACGATCGTGTCCGCCCCGCTGGTCGCGACGCTGCTGCCCGGGGCCGAGTTCGGCACCCGGCACCCGTACCCGGACGCCCGCCGCCTGCTGGACGCCGGGGCCACCGTCGCCCTGGCCACCGACTGCAACCCGGGTTCCTCGTTCACCTCCAGCATGCCCTTCTGCATCGCGCTGGCCGTCCGCGACATGCGGATGACCACCCAGGAGGCGGTCTGGGCCGCCACCGCGGGCGGCGCGAGAGCCCTGCGCCGCCCCGACGTCGGCCACCTCGCCGTGGGCGCCCGCGCCGACCTGATCCTGCTGGACGCCCCCTCCCACGCCTACCTGGCCTACCGTCCGGGCGTCCCCCAGATCGCCGCCGTCTGGCAATCCGGCCACCAAGCCCCCGGCCCCCACCGCGGTCCCCAGCCCCCGCCTACCAGGTGAATCCCGGCCCCCTCTTACCAGGTGGACCCCGGGGTTCATTCGCTTAGAGTTCCTTGGCGAGTTCCCGGTAGTGCTGGCTGATCCGATCGCTTGTGCCGTAGAAGGCGTGTCGGCTCATGTCCGCGCTGAACCTGCTCGCCGGCGGGGTGCGACCGAGTGCCTCGGCCATCGCGCGGACGTGGTGGGGCGCGCAGCCGCAGCAGACGCCGAAGTAGTTGACGCCGAGCGCGGCCGCCGCCGTCGTGAACGCGCCGATCTCGTAGCGGTTGACCACGAACGGATCCAGCGCCGTCGGGAACGGCCGCCCGTCCGGAATCAGGTCGCAATCCGGGTCGGTGAGCGCCTGGAACGTCGGCTCGGCCTCTGTCGTGCGGTACGGGACCGGCAAGCCGGCGATGTAGCCGTCGCACGCGGCGCGGATCTCACCGAGCAGCGGCAGCATGGTGTCGGGTCCGCGCTGGCAGTTCAGCCCGATCACGTCGGCCCCGGCGTCTTGCAGGCGACGGCATGCCTCGCCGACCGGGCCGCCCCCGAGGATGACGGGCTGCTGGTGAACACTGAGCGTGACCACCGCGTCGAGGCCGTGCGCCTTGATCGCTTCCAGGGCGAGCAATGCCTCGCCGAAATAGTCGATGGTCTCGGCAATCACGAAGTCGACGCCCGCCTCGGCGGCCCACCCGACCTGCTCGGTGAACATGTCGCGGACGGCCTCGTGCGTCGCGGGATCGTCCGGATCGTAGACGTTGGTGTTGCAGATGTTGCCGGCCACCAGGGAGCCGTGCTCGGCGCCGACCTCCTTGGCGATCCGCAGCGCTTGCCGGTTCATCGGCTCTAGATCGGCCTCGCGGCCGATTACCGCGAGCTTCTCCCGGTGGGCGTAGTAGGTGAACGCCTCGACCACGTCCGATCCGGCATGCACGAATTCCCGGTGCAGCCCGGCCACCATCTCGGGCTCCTCGAGCACCACCTCCGGCACGAACGCCCCCGCCTGCAGGTAGCCACGGCGCTCGAACTCGAACAAGTACCCCTCGGCGCAGATCACCGGCCCGGTGGCGAGCCGATCGAGAAGCTTACCCACGTAAACACACCTCCACGGTCCTATAGTTGGAACGACTGTACCGGGAAAAGCTAGACGCAGGGATGCCTCGATGAAATCTTCCGCGCAGGTAGTCGTCATCGGCGGCGGTGTGGTGGGCGCCTCGGTCCTGTACCACCTCACCGAACTGGGCTGGACCGATGTCGTGCTCGTCGAGCGCAAGGAGCTCACCGCCGGCTCGACCTGGCACGCCGCGGGCGGCATGCACACGCTCAACGGCGACCCCAATGTCGCGAAGCTGCAGCAGTACACCGTCGGGCTGTACCGCGAGATCGAGCAACGCTCCGGCCAGAACTGCGGCATCCACATGAACGGCGGACTGACGCTGGCCAGCGACCGGGAGCGGATGGACTGGCTGCGGATGGCGCAGGCCCGCGGCCGTTACCTCGGCATGGATATGGAGATCATCTCGGCGGCCGAGGCCAAGCGGCTGTTCCCGCTGCTGGAGGAGCAGTACTTCATCGGAGCGCTCTTCGACCAGGCCGAGGGTCACGTGGACCCGAGCGGGGTCACCCGGGCCTACGCCGACTGCGCGCGGCAGGCCGGCGCCGAGATCTACCAGCACACCTGGGTGAGCGACCTTCGTCAGCGCCCCGACGGCACCTGGGACGTCATCACCGACTCCGGCGAGATCCACGCCGAGCACATCGTCAACGCCGGCGGCCTGTGGGCCCGTGAAGTGGGCCGGATGATCGGCCTGGAACTGCCCGTGCTCGCGATGGAGCACATGTACCTGATCACCGAGGACATGGCTGAGGTGGCCGAGCACAACGCGGCCACCGGACACGAGCTGCCGATGGGCATGGACTTCGACGGTGAGCTCTACATCCGCCAGGAGGGCGGCGGGATGCTGCTCGGCACGTACGAGCAGGCGTGCGTGCCCTGGTCGCCCCGGCAGACGCCGTGGACCTTCGACCAGCAGTTGCTGACCCCCGATCTCGACCGGATCGCCCCGTCGCTGGAGATCGCGTTCAAGCATTATCCGGCGCTGGCCAGCGCGGGGATCAAGAACGTGATCAACGGGCCGTTCACCTTCGCGCCGGACGGCAATCCGCTGGTCGGCCCGGTCCCCGGCGTACGCAATTGCTGGGTGGCCTGCGCGGTGATGGCCGGCTTTTCGCAGGGCGGCGGGGTTGGCCTCACCCTGGCGCGCTGGATGACCGACGGCGATCCGGGTGAAGACATCTGGGCCATGGACGTGGCCCGCTTCGGCACCTGGGCGAGCCTCGCCTACACCAACGCCAAGGTGCGGGAGAACTACAGCCGCCGGTTCCGCATCAGCTTCCCCAACGAGGAGCTCCCGGCCGGCCGGCCGCTGCACACCACGCCCGTCTATGACCGGCTCACCGCCCACAACGCGGTCTGGGGTGCGGGCTACGGGCTCGAGCATCCCCTGTGGTTCCAGCGGCCGGGGGCCGAGCCGCGCGAGGACGTGACGTTCCGCCGCTCCAACGCCTTCCCGGTCGTCGCTGACGAATGCACCACGGTGCGCGAGCGCGTCGGGCTCACCGAGTGCTCCAACTTCGCCAAGTACCGCGTGACCGGCGCGGGCAGCGCCGGCTGGCTGCAGGGGCTGTTCACCAACCGGCTGCCGCGGGTCGGCCGTATCAACCTCACCGCCGCCCTGGATCCCAGCGGTCACATCGTCGGGGAGTTTTCCGTGGCCCGGGTCGGTACGGACGATTTCTTCCTGTTCGGCTCGCAGATCGCCGAAGCGCATCACTCGCGCTGGTTCCTTGATCACCTCGCCGATGGTGTGCGGTTCGACGTCCTGGCCTTGTCCCTGGTGGGCCTCTCGCTGGCCGGCCCGCACGCCCGCGACGTGCTGCAATCGGTCACCGACACCTCGTTGGCCACCGAGGACTACCCGTTCATGACGTTCCGCCGGATCGACGTGGGCATGATTCCCGCGTACGTCGGCCGGATGACCTACACCGGGGATCTGGGCTACGAGATCTGGGTCGCGCCGGAGTACCAGCGAGCGCTGTTCGATCTGCTGTGGCAGGCCGGGCAGCCGTACGGCATCGGGCTGTTCGGGTTCCGGGCGTTGATGTCGCTGCGCATGGAGAAGATGTTCGGCACGTGGGCCCGCGAGTACCGTCCGATCTACACGCCTGCGCAGGCGCGGATGCACCGATCGCTCAAGCTCGATCACGACTTCATCGGCCGCGGCGCGGTGGAGGCGGAACTGGCCCGCGGCCCGGCTCGAACGCTCGGGTACTTCGACATCACCCCCGATCCGGCAGAACCAGCTGACGTCCTCGGCAACGAGCCAATCTGGCACGGTGAGGCGGTGGTGGGCTGGGTGACGTCCGGCGCGTACGCGCATTACAGTGGCCGCTCGCTGGCGTTCGGCTACGTGGCGAGCGAGCTCGCGGTGCCCGGCGCGATGTTCGAGGTGGAGATCATCGGCCAGCGCCGCCCGGCGAGACTGCTCCCCGAACCCGTGCTCGACCCGGCAGGCCAGCGCATGCGCGCCTAATGGGACGCCATCCTGACCCCGAACGACGGGCCGAGCTGCTGGACGAGGTGGTCCGCTACCTCGGCCGGCACGGCATCGCCGGAGTGTCGCTGCGGCCAGTTGCCCGCGCGCTGGGCGTGTCGGTCAACGCGCTGGTGCACCACTTCGGCAGCAAGGACGAACTGGTAGTCGCCGCATTGGGGCGGGCCGCTGAGATTCAGCGAGGAGTCGAAGGGCGGTGGCGGCGGCAGGTACCTCACCTGTCCACGGCGGAGCTGCAGCGGCGCTGGTGGCGGTGGATCAACCGCAGCCCGGAGCACTTGGCGCTGGTGCGGCTCGGGCTCGAAGCCGCCACGCTGGACGCCACGGTCAGCGGCCTGCCCGGTGACGTTCGTGCGGAGCAGATCTCGTTCTGGCGCGAGGGCATCGCCGACGGCCTGATCGCCGACGGCATCAAACCCGAGGACGCCGAACGCGAAGCCTCACTGGTCAAGGCGACATTCACCGGCCTCGTGCTCGACCTGCTGGCCACCGGTCACCGCAAACGCCTCACCGAGGCCCTTGAATGCACCCTCAGCCGCCTCGACACCTTGACCCAGACGCCCCCGTGAGCGGCCGCCCCGCCCCGCGCCACCCCGCGCCGCCCGCCCCGCGCCACCCCGCGCCGCCCGCCCCGCGCCGCCCGCCCCGCGCCACCCCGCGCCGCCCGCCCCGCGCCACCCCGCGCCGCCCGCCCCGCGCCGCCCGCCCCGCGCCGCCCGCCCCGTCCGGTAGCACCACGGCCACTCAGGCCACACTAATCCCACACGTCACATCCGTAGGTCCGGCCCAACCGATGAACGCGGCGTTCTAATGGCTCTTCCCAGCAGAACGCCACGTTCATCGGTTCCGGCTAGTGCTTGCGGGCCACGACGCCCACCGGCCGGTGGGCTGCGCGCCCTCGAGGTCGGAGTCCGGCCGCTAGGTCGTGGCCGCCGCCGCGGCCACGATCGGGTCCGGATCCCGCAGGTCCGCGTTCAGGCAGGCGCACGCGCCCTGCGGGCTGCTCTGGTCCTAGCGAAGGTAGTGACGCCGGAAACGGATGAGAGGCTCTACCGCATCTGTTACGTACGGGACGCTTATGACCCGGGCCACGACGAGCATGTGGTCCCCGGCCAGAAGAACCTGCTCGGCCTCGCATTCCAGCGCGGCCAGCCCGCCCTCGACGATCAGCGCGCCGGAAGCCGAACCCCGGAAGTTCGGCACGTCCTCCACCATCAGCCGCGCCCCCGGCCGGCCGGCCGCCGCGAACCGGCCGGACAGCACCCGCTGCCCGGCGCCCAGCATCGTCACCGCGAACCGGGTGACCGGCTCGGAGTCCCGGCCGAACAGCTCCGCCGGGTACGACCGCGCCTGAAGCGACACGGCCACCAGCGGCGGATCCGCCGACACCGGGCAGAACGCGCTCACCGTCGCCCCGACGTCATCGCGGCCGTCTGCCACCATGACCAGCGTGACCCCGGCCACCCACGAGTCCAGCGCCGCGGCGGCGTGCACCACGGCCCGTTCGGTCAACTGATGTTCCAGGACCCCGGGAGCATCAGCGGTCCGTACGGCGGCAGGCCCGCGCGGGCCGCCAGCCGCCAGGCCGGTCCCCACCCGTCGGCGAAGCCGAAGTCCAGGGCGGCGGCCGCCGCGGGGCGGGACTCGCTGGACTCGGGTGGTCGCAGCTGGTCAAGCGGGGTGAGCCGGGGCCACATGCGCAGCGGCGCATCGGCGGGCAGGCCCGCTCGGCGCCGGGCGATCTCCGCCGCGGCCACCATCCCGCCGAGCTCGTCGACCAGCCCCTTCGCCGCGGCGTCGGCGCCGGTCCAGACCCGCCCGCGGGCCAGCTCGTGCATCCGCTCGACCGGCATCCGCCGGCCCGCGGCCGCCTTGGAGATGAACTCCTGGTAGATCGCGTCGAGCCAGGTGTTGATCCGGTCCCACTCGTCCTGCGTGAACGGATGGGTGGGGGCGAGCATCCGGGCCCGGGCGCCCTCCGCCACCGAGTCGGTGGTGATGCCGAGCCGGCCGAAGGCCTCCTCGAACACGGGCTTGCCCATGATCACGCCGATCGACCCGGTGAGCGTGCCCGGCTGGGCCACGATCACGTCGGCCGCCATCGCGATGTAGTACCCGCCGGAGGCGGCCACGTCGCTCATCGACACCACGACCGGCTTGCCCGACGCGCGGATCCTGACCACCTCACGCCAGATCGTGTCCGACGCCACGGCCGAACCCCCGGGGCTGTTGACCCGCAGCAGCACCGCCCGGACCCGTTCGTCGGTCCGCGCCGACCGCAGCGCGGCGGCCACCGTGTCCGAGCCCATGGCGCCCCCGCCCACCGGGCCCCGGCTGCTGCGCCCCTGCCGGATCGGGCCGGACGCGTAGACCACCGCGACGATGCGCTCGCGCGGGTTCGGCAGCCGGCGGGCCCGCTGGGCCAGCATGTGCAGCCGCTGGTAGCGGCCCACGTACTGCAAGATGGCGCCCTTGCCGGCCGCTTTGCGGACCGCCGTGTAGACCTCGTCCCGGTAGCCGAGCTCGTCGACCAGGCCCTCGGCCAGCGCGTCGGCGGCCAGGAACGGGCCCCGGTCGAGCAGCGCGCGGGCCTCCTCGACGGTCTTGCCCCGGCGTTCGGCGATGGCGGCGCTGATCTGCTCCACGACCGAGACCGCCAGGCGTTCGGCGGCCTCGCGCGCGGGGCCGGTAAAGCCGCGCTCGGTCAGGTTGTCGGCCGCGGTCTTGTACTCGTACCGCTTGGCGCTCTCGAAGCCGATGCCGACCTTGGCCAGCGCGTCGTGCAGGAACAACTGCTCGACGGCGACCCCGGTCAGTCCCAGCGTGCCGGACGGCTGCAGGTAGATCCGGTCGAACGCGGTGGCCAGGTAGTAGGGCAGGTTGCCGTGGGTGAACTCGCCGAACGTCTCGGCCCAGGCCACGGTGAGTTTGCCCGAAGCGCGGAACCCGGCGATCGCCTCGCGGATCTCCTGCATCCGGGCCAGGCCGAGGCGGCCGCCGCCGACCTTGGCCACCAGCGCGCGCACCCGGTCGTCCTGGCTGGCGCGGCGCAGGCCCTCGAGGATGTCGGGCAGCCGCAGCCGCCGCAACGACGTCACCGCGGACAGCGGGTCGGTGGCCGGTCCCTCGATGACGCCCTCGGTGAGATCGAGCTCGAGGATCAGGGGTGCGGTCTGGCGCTGCCGTAGCCTGGAGATCTCGGCGACCAGCTTCACGTCTGCCATGCGGTCAGCTTACGGCGCGAAGGAGAGCGGTATCTGCGAGCATCAGGCCACAACGGGGAGGTCGTCCCCCCGGGCCATGCCCTCGCGGGGGGGTCTGGGGGGGTCGTCCCCCCGGGCCATGCCCTCGCGGGGGGGTCTGGGGGGGTCGTCCCC